>JACCDQ011730257.1_pt1 | contig 16271 bp, 10 predicted proteins | sample 7446031 | NCBI WGS metagenome assembly JACCDQ01 (sample SAMN15323442, study PRJNA562643) | freshwater metagenome | isolation source: river surface water | place: USA:Blue River Watershed | collected 2017-08-17
GGTGTTTTTCCTAAAACAGAGGTATTATCTACCCATGTTAACTTCCCTGTTTGCGAGTCAACTGAGTAAATTGTTAAACTCTGATGTCCACGATTCGAAGCATATAAGAATTTACCATCTGCTGAAATATGAATATCTGCACACCATTTTTGTCCTGTATAAGAATCTGGTAAGGTAGAAATCGTCTGTTTTTCTGTCAAAGCACCGTTTTTGTAGTCATATACATTTACGGAAGAATTTAACTCTTGAATTGAATAGGCAAACTTATTGTTTGGATGAAAACAGAAATGTCTTGGCCCTGCACCTGCTTCAACGGCAGTAAATGCCGGATTTCCAGCGGTCAATGCTCCTGTTTTGGCATCAAGCGAGTAAGTCATAATTTTATCTAATCCTAAATCTGGCACAAATACATCACGGTTATTAGCCGCTATATTCACCGAGTGAACGTGCGGTGCTGTCTGACGGTCTTTGTTTACACTACTCCCTTTGTGCTGAATAGTTTGTTTCAGAACTCCTACAGAACCATCGGCATTGATGGGTAAAATACTCAAATCTCCTCCTGTATAATTTCCTACTAATATCCATTTACCAGTTTTGTCAGTCGTAATATGGCATGAAGCCCCTCCACCTGCTGGTTGGGTATTTACAAAGGTTAGTTCTCCTGTTTTATCGTTTACATTAAGAGCATTTACAGCCCCTACTTTATCGTATTCGCCCACGGTATAAACCATTTTTTTGTTGGGTGACACCGTTAAAAAAGACGGATTTTTTAATCCTTTGGCCGTGCTTGCGTATTCAAAATCGCCCGTTTTAGTATTGAATTTGTAGCAATACACTCCTTCACTGGTTTTAGCAGTGTATGTACCTACTAGTAAGAAAAATTCTTTCGGACTAGCTGCTTTCTTTTGTCCATAAACAAGAGGGAAACATAACATCAATAACAGCGACAATAGACTGGTTCTTTTCATTTTTCTAGAATTATTTTTGGGAATATTTTCCACAAGTTAAGCAAGCTAGCTTAGAACCTTATTATGGCTTATCATAATTTTAACATTAACAAAAAAGGTCTTCCCAATAATGAGAAGACCTTTCGAGAAACCATGAACCTAAATCTTATCTTTTTGTTTTTCCTTTTCCATCTTTACCCTGATGTGGTGGCACTTCTTTTACTGCTGTGAATACTCCTGCTGAAGTGAATTGTAATACTACTTTTTTAGTACCAGTACTGTCTAAAATACCTACTAAGTAGTTACCAGAAGCATCTGTTCCTGCACGCTTGATAGTATAACCAGCATAATTAGTCGATACATAAGTAGTAATAGCAGCTGGTAGAGCAGTCACTGCAACCTCAGTCAATTTTGATTTTTTAGCATAATGCACCATCGCTTTGATGAATACTCCGTTGGCATCAAACAATAAACCTGTTCTTACAGTGTCTTTTTCAATACCTACTAGATACTGCCCTACTGCATCTTTACCAGCAAATCTGATTGCAGAACCTGCATAGTTAGTAGTGATGTATGTAGTAATCGCAGCAGGTAAAGCAGCAGGGTCAACACTTGTAATATTTCCTTTACATACCTTTTTAGTAGCGGTATCAGAAACGGCAGCAGTACGAGCTGCTGATGCGGTTACTGCATCTAAAATGTCATCAGAAGAGCTAGGTGTTACTTCGTCTCCTTGCTTACAACTTGCTACAAATAGACCCATTGCAGCCGTTAACATAAACAATAATTTTTTCATGTTTTGAATTGATTTTAAAGTTAAATAATAATTAAACGAATATTGTTTTGGACTCTTTCTGCATACTTAGACAAGCACACTTATCCAAAGGTTGCAAGACTTGTTAAAAATTCTTAAAAAATATTTTTATATTCTTTAGGAGAGTGGACATTGTCCATACAGAAATAATTACAAAATTTTTAGCTTACAAAGCTCACATCAAGTAATTTTGCACAATTTACGTGTGGGACACATTTTATTTACCCATACATTTGTTAAAATAGCGGTGTGATGAACACACCCAAAATCCGAAAAAAAATGTCTGTCGAATTATTATCAAATCGAATTAACGCATTAGAGGAATCAGCTACCTTGGGAATGACTAAAAAAGCTCGTGAATTAGCAGCGTTAGGTCATAAGGTTATTAGTCTTTCAGTTGGTGAACCAGATTTCAAAACGCCTAAGCACATTTGTGATGCTGCAAAGGACGCTATCGACGCTGGTTTTCATGGATATTCACCTGTAGCAGGTTATCCAGACCTTCGTAAAGCTATCGCAGATAAGTTATTACGTGATAATAAAATTGACTGGAAACCAGAAAATATCGTTGTATCAACAGGTGCAAAACACGCATTAGCCAATGCTATCTCTGTATTGATTAACCCAGGTGACGAAGTATTAATCTTTGCTCCTTACTGGGTTTCTTATTCTGAAATGGTGAAATTAGCAGAAGGAACTTCGGTTATCGTTGAAGGTTCTTTTGACAATAACTTCAAAGTAACTCCAGAACAATTTGAAGCGGCAATCACTCCAAAAACGAAATTGGTGATGTTTGCTTCTCCAAACAACCCAACGGGTTCTGTTTATACCGAAGAAGAATTAAGAGCAATCGCTGCCATCGTAGAAAAAAATCCAAACATCTTTGTATTAGCGGATGAAATCTATGAATACATCAACTTTACCGAGGGTGGTCACTTCTCAATTGGTTCAATTCCTGCTATCAAAGACCGTGTTATTACGGTAAATGGGGTGGCTAAAGGTCACGCTATGACAGGCTGGAGAATTGGTTTCACGGCTTCGGCAAAATGGATTGCAGAAGGCATTGAGAAATTACAAGGACAGGTAACTTCAGGTACAGGTTCAATCGCTCAAAAAGCAGCAGTAGCGGCATTCAATGGTCCATTGGATGAAGCTTACAAAATGAAAGAAGCGTATGACCGTCGTCGTAAATTAGTAGTTGGTTTATTACGTGAAATCCCAGGATTCAAAGTAAATATGCCAGATGGTGCATTCTACGCATTCCCTGACATTTCTTACTACTTCGGAAAAACAGATGGCACAACGGCTATCAATAACTCAGACGATTTCTGTTTATGGTTATTGGCAGAAGCATTTGTAGCAACCGTAGCAGGTTCTGGTTTTGGAGCTCCAAACTGTATGCGTATCTCTACGGCTGCTGCTGACGAACAATTAGTAGAAGCTTGCGAGCGTATCAAAGTTGCTGTTGCTAAATTAAAATAAGTGAATCGGCACTATATTACACACAAAAAACCTCATTCCTTTTGGCGTGAGGTTTTTTGTTTTATTCTTACTTTCTGCGTTATTTGTTCTTAGAACTAAATTAATCTATTCTATGTCAACTAGAAACTTATATCTACAAGCATTCCTTGCTCTTATTTTTTCTACTACTTTCACACTGACTAGCATAGCCAGTGATAACCCATCTCTGACCAAAGCATGGACTGCCTTTCATAATAATCAACGAAAAGCGGCAAAAACATTATTTACCGAAGCGAGTACAAGCTCTGATACAAAAGCAGAGGCATATCTCGGTTTAGCCATGCTTGCTTGGGGAGAAGAGAATAATGAAAGAGCTTTTTCTTTTATTGATAAGTTTTATGATGCGGCCAGCAACCCTTTTCCACAACTTTATGCTCTCTGGAGTACAGGAGCAATGTTCGATGGATTTGCTGGTAAAAAAACAGCGTATCAACTATCTTTTTTGAATAAACTCCTTCAAGACAAGCGTCTCAACGGAACAATGCGAGCAATGGCCATTGCTGCCATAGGAGACCATTATCTCTACTCTGCCAAACCCAATGAAGCTCTTACTGAATTCAATAAAATTGGAGCATTGAGCAACTGGCAAGTACTCGGTACTTTTGAAAATACCTCTGCTAGTGGCTTCAACAAGGACTTTCATGTATTGGAACATCCTGAAAGTAAAGCTGTTTTCAAAAATAAAATCAAAACGAATATCTCTTGGTTCAAACCTCCTGTTGAACGCTCTGATAAATGGTTTGACTTTACTTATCTTTTTGAAGTACATAATGCTATTATGTATGCACAAACTTTTTTAAATAGTCCACAAGATCAAGAAGTAATCATGCGTTCTGGTTGCTCTGGCTCTATTAAAATATGGGTCAACGACCAACTTATCACCAGCGAAATAACCGAACGAAATTGTGATCTAGATATTTATGCAAATACCGTTCAACTCAAAAAAGGCTATAATCGAATTTTAGTTCAAATTGGAGAAAGTGAATCAGGTAGAGCTAATTTCTTAATTAGATTAACTGATAAGGAAGGCAATACCATTCAAGGGTTAAGTACTGTTGCAACACAACAAGACTACCCTAAAGCGAGCACATTCCGTACTGAAAGTATTCCTTTTTTTGCAGAAGCTTATTTTGAAAATCAAATCAAAAATGACCCTAACTCTGTTTTGAACTACATCCTTCTGGCAGAAACTTATTTGCGTAATGACAAAGCCTACGAATCAAGAAAATACTTGAAAAAAGCTCGAGAACTGGCTCCTGAAAGTACGTTTTTGAGTGGCGTGTTAGTGGAAGCGTACTCTCGAGAAGGAAACAAAACGGAGTTGACGAAAGAAGGCGAATTCATCAAGACAAAAGACCCTGAGTCATTCGTAAGTATGCAGCTACTCCTAGCTGAGGCTTTGGGAAAAGAGGATTTTGCCGAAGCAGAACTCTATTTAACAAAAATAAAAAATGAATATGGAGAAAGTAGTTACACAGACTTTACCGAATTGAGCATTCTGGCAAAACAACAGAAATATGACCCAATGATTCAGTTGAGTGACAAGCTGTACAAGAAATATCCTGATAATTTTGAAGCAGTTAACCTTGCCTATGTTATTGAGCAAGAAATTAAGAAATCCCCTAAAACAGCACAAGCTGTGTTGAAAAAATACGTTAGCAATACCTATAGCGACAAAGCCTTGCTCGAGTTGGCGAAGGTGAGTTTTCAGAATGGAAAAAAAGAAGAGGGCTTCGCTTATTATCAGGCAAGAATTAACAACTTTCCCTACGCTATTGGCTATTATGACGATATGGCGGAGCAATATTTTGGGGTAACCGATTATAAAAATGCGTTGATATACCGCCTAAAAGTGTTGGATTTTGCTCCTTATTATGGCACGTATTGGAAGAAACTCGCAGAAACGTATAATGCTCTTAATCAAAAAGAAAAGGCGATTGAAGCGTATAAGAAAGCGATTGAACTAGAACCAACGCTTTTTGCCGCTCACAAAGCGTTAAGAACCCTAGAGAATAAGCCTGATTTGTTTAGCCACTTCCCGAAAACAAATGCGGATTTGGTCTTTAAAACTGCGGCAAAAGCCGATAAGTATCCAAACGATAACAGCTTGATTTTGATTAATGAGACGCAACGTGTAGTGTATCCACAGGGTACAACGGAAGAACGGGATGAAATTTTAACCAAAATTTTAACTCAACAAGGGATTGATGAATGGAAGGAATTTACCATTCCATTCAATGAAAATTCACAGAATTATATCGTCGAAAAAGCGGAGGTGTTAAAGGCGAATGGCAGTAAAGTGAAAGCTGAAAGTAACGAGAACCAACTGGTCTTCACGGGACTTGAAGTAGGCGATGCGATTCATGTGGTCTATCGCCTCGAAGATTTATCTTCGGGAATGCTTGGACAACATTTTAATGATAAAATTTTATTTGCTCTGGGTTATCCTTCTACACTTGTTCGCTATAGCTTATTGATGCCCGAAAATAAGCCTTTCCAATTTAAGACGAACAATGTAGAGATAAAACCCACGATTAAGCAACTCGAAAACTTTAAGCTTTATACATGGGAACAAACTAATCAAGCAGCTATCATTGGTGAATCCATGATGCCGACGCTCAACGATATTGCCCCCGTATTGGAGGTTTCCACAATGCCAGATTGGAATTTCATCGGACAATGGTATTCCGATTTAGCATCTACCAAAGCTAAGTCTGACTTTGAAGTACAGGAAACTGTTCGTGAATTATTCAAAGAGCAACCTAAAAATTTGAGTGATTTAGCAAAAGCAAAAATCATTTATAATTACATCGAAAATAACATTAATTACCTGAGCGTTGCCTTTATGCAAAGCGGTATTGTACCTCAAAAGGCATCTCGGACACTCAGTACAAAACTGGGAGATTGTAAAGATTTATCTACCTTGTTTGTGGCCATGTGTAACGAGGTCGGTGTAAAAGCCAATTTGGTGCTAGTCTCCACACGTGACAATGGCGATAATAATATGCTGTTACCAAGCATCAATTTTAACCATTGTATTGCAACCTTAGATACCGAAGGAACAACTTATTTTATCGAATTAACGGATAATAAAAACGCTTTTGGTTCTTTATCGCCATTATTAACCCATACCAATATTTTAAAAATTCCAAGAGAGGGCGAAACGTTCAAAACGAATTTGAGCAAGTTAAGTTCAAATATCAAAAGTATGAGTGGTGTTTATCGTCAAATGGCACTTTCGTTGAATCAAAAAGATATTACTGCGAAAATTGTCTCATTAAAAACAGGAAGCATTGCTAGTGGTAGCCGTCACGCCAACGCAAATTTAAGTCCTGAAGAACGAGAAAAAGCAATTGGAGAATCGCTTTCGGCAGATTTTAGCAGCGTTTTGAAAGTTAATCATTTAACTTTTTTTGACTTAGAAAAGCGTTCGGACTCACTGAATTATGAGTATGAATACTTTGTCAAAAATGCCCTCAGCGAAGTAGCAGGGATGAAGATTTTGAGTTTACCTTGGTCAGATAAAATTAAGTCTTCCGACTTTATTACAGCAGAAACCCGTAAAATGCCGTTCTTACTTTGGGAGTTTTTAGAAGCTCAGGAAATGAAAGAAACCATTGTATGTCAAATTCCTGCGGGTAAAAAGTTATTAGAAGTGCCAGAAAATATTCACTTGTCCACAGACTTTGCCGATTTTGAGATGAGTTTCGATTTGAAAGGCGATAAACTCTATGCTAAACGTGCTTTAATTCGTAAGAAAGACATCATCGCACCCAACGAATATCCTGCCTTTAGGGAGTTTTTCAACAAAGTCATTGAGGCAGATACGAAACAGCTGGCAATCAAGTAAGACAGTATTCGACGGAGTTTCACAAAGACTTTTCCTTCCGTGCAACTCAGTGGTAGAAACATGACAACTTCAACCCGATTAAACAAAAAATCCCTGATGCCAAAGGTATCGGGGATTTTACTCAAACTCCTACAGTCAATTAAAAAATATCATCATTTCTAACGGAAAACTTATACTGTTGTTCTCCCGTTGTACTACGCAATTTTACTACATAATTTCCTGTCATCAAAGTATATGACGGTTTTATGATAACATTATTATCTTTTGATAGTTCAAATTCACAAGGGACACCTAAACCAGACTGTGTACCCAGTAGAGCCATTAAGTTTTTAGCATCTGGAACGGCTACTCGGATAATACTCGTATCACCCACTTTACTTACCGACACAGGTGTATTAGGCTTTGCCATAATAGGTGCATATACATGAACTTTCCCATCTGCTTCATACTCCATAATACGATAATTTTCAGACTCTCTTAATATTTTGTAGTCTGTAAATGTATATTGAAGGCGATCCTCACTAGTGGACTGTTTTACTTCAATTTCCCGAATATCAAAATAAGTGTCATTATCTTTACTACGTTGGATAATAAACCTACTTGTTGCATGACCTTCTGCTGTTACCCATTTTAAAATCGTTTTATTTTCATCATTTACTTTTAGTTCAAATAAAATATCTCTATTTGATTTTACCTGTACTTGAGAAAAAGAGGTCATTATAAAAGAGGCACATAAAATAGTTATCAAAGAAAATACAGTAAATTTTTTCATCATTGTTTCGTGGGTTATAATTATTACTACTCAAGACTCAAACCTTAAAAGATAACGATTTTAGACTTTTTTTTTAATAATTGATAATGAGATAAGTACGGGTTAAAAAGTATATACGTTATACATACACACAAATATATAACGATTCATTGAATTAATTGAACAAATGGTAAATAATTTTATTTTTTTGTTAAGAAATTATTACATTTTTCCTAGACGTTGGTTTTTATCAGTAATGTACAGGGTATTTTCAGCAAAAACCGAACCACTTTAAGTATAAACCATCAACTTATCTTATTTTAAACTCCTATAAAAAATACTTTTTTTCTTCTCATTCATCAATAATATCCGCACAAAAACGATTTAATGTTTCTTTAACCACACAAGCATCCTAGTTTTTCTGTAAATTTGTAAAAAAGAGTAGTGATGTAATGCCAAATTTGGCACACAAAAACAAACTAAGAATGTACCACGAATCAATCATGTTGCAAGAGTGTTTGGACGGTTTAAATATACGTCCAGATGGTATTTATGTCGATGTTACCTTCGGAGGAGGAGGACACTCAAAAGCAATATTGGAGAAATTAGGCGAAAATGGTCGTCTGTACGCCTTTGATCAAGACCCAGACGCTAAACGAAATGCGGAAGCGATAGACGATAAACGTTTTACTTTCATCGAGACAAACTTTCGTAATATTAAGAAATTCTTACGCCTGTATGGCGTAAAAAAAGTAGATGGAATTTTAGCTGACTTAGGTATTTCTTCCCACCAAATCGACGAACCAACTCGGGGTTTTTCAACTCGTTTTGACGGCGAATTGGACATGCGTATGAATCAAAAAGCAGAAGTTTCAGCCTATACCATTATTAACAATTATCCAGAAGATAAACTCCATCGCATTCTGGGAATGTATGGCGAAGTAAAGAATGCAAAAACTTTAGCCGCTGGAATTGTATCTGCACGCTTGAATAGTCCTATTAATACCACTGGAGAATTTAAGGAATTATTAGAAAAATATGCTCCAAAATTCAAAGAATTCAGGTATTTTGCCCAAGTTTTTCAGGCAATTCGTATTGAAGTAAACGAAGAACTAACGGTTATTCAAGAGTTTTTAGAACAAGTACCTGACTTACTTAAAGATACAAGGAGTCGTTTGTGCGTAATGACTTTTCATTCATTAGAAGATCGCCTCGTCAAAAACTACATTAAAGCGGGTAATTTTACAGGCGTATTAGAAAAAGATATTGTTTATGGCAATGTTTCTAAACCGCTTGATGGCATCAGTAGAAAGCCTATTGAGGCTTCAGCGGAAGAACTGGCTCGTAACAACCGAAGCAGAAGTGCTAAACTTCGTATTGCAACATTATCATCTTAAGTGATCCAATTTTATTAACATGGCAAAGAACGTATCTCGTAATAAGAAAACTATCAAACCCGCTACTTACATACCAAGTAGAGGGGTTTTTGCTTTCTTCGACCGTGTCTTTAATATGGACAAAGTACTCGGGGGAGCCTTTCCTGCCTACCAAATGCGGTACATTGTCTGGACTTCCGCCTTGATTATTCTTTACATTGCCTCGTCATTGAACTCTGAAAATTTGATTCATAAAATTGACGTATTGAAGGCTGATTTGGAAGAAAAAAGAGCAGATTATACCACTCAAGAAGCTGACTTTATGAAATCGGGAAAACAATCGGAAATTATCCATAAGTTAAAAGAAACGGGGCTTGAAGAAAATAAAACGCCTCCTACCAAAGTAATTGTAAGCAGTAACGACTAAATAGTGATGCAAGATTTTGAATGTTGAATTTTGGATTTAATACCTTAACAAGTGGGTATCGACAAGAAAAGTTAAGTTAAAATAATTTCGCACAAGTATTAAGATATATTGTTTTAAAAACCCCATAGAAATACAGTAGAAATATGGTAGGTGATTACCAAAATTTCATATAACTATGTTTTCTATGTCACTATGTGGTTAAATAGGTCGAGGTACTGTTTTCAATTTAAGTAAAAGCCTTTTTGTGTAGTTTTATGAACATAAAAAAAGACATCGTAGTACGAGTTCGCATCATGTTTTTAATGATGTTACTTTTTGCGTTGGCCATTGTCGGAAGAATTGTTATTTTACAAACAATTGATGGTGACAAATGGCGAAAAAAGGCTAGTTTAAGTTATGTCAAAGAACGTACTGTAGATGCAGTCCGAGGGAATATTTATGCAGATGATGGTAGTCTATTGGCAACATCCCTTCCTAAATATCGCCTAGGATTCGACCCACTCGTTACTATGCGCAACCCTTTAAATGTAAAAATTTACGACGAAGGGATTGATTCGCTTTGTATGATGCTGTCTAATTTTTATCAAGATAAAAGTGCCAAAGAATACTTCTATCAAATTGATTTTGCTCGTAGAGCAAGAGTTAACTACATCATGATTAATAACAAACTCATCGACTACCAAGCCGTAAAGGATATGCGAAAGTGGCCTATATTTCGCTTTGGAAAATTTAAAGGCGGGGTTGTTTTTGAGAAAGTAACGAAGCGATATAATCCTTTTGGAAGCATGGCTTCTAGGGCAATTGGCTATAAAAAAGATCATGAACAGGTAGGTCTTGAAAATAGCTTTGATAAAGAACTAGCAGGAAAAGCAGGAAAGGGTATTTTTGAAAAAATTGCTGGGGGTAGTTGGCGACCTATCGAAGGTGGAGAGGCTTCTATTCCTGTGCCGGGGGTAGATGTTTATACTACGCTAAATGTTAATATTCAGGATGTTGCTGAAACATCTTTACGCAATGCCCTCAAACGCTATAATGCCGAAAAGGGGTGTGTCATTGTGATGGAAGTTGCCACTGGGGAAATTAAAGCGATGGCAAACCTTACTAACGTCAACGACACCAACTATGTGGAAAACTACAACCATGCCGTGTTGAGCCGCACTGACCCTGGGTCTGTATTCAAACTTGCTTCTATGGTAGCAATCATGGAAGAAGCAAATATTGCTAACGACGAATGGGTAAATACGGGCAATGGGAGTATGATGATTGGCTCTAAAAAATTGGAGGATTCTGGGCCACACGGTTACGGAACCATTACGGCACAACAAGTATTTGAACACTCGTCTAACGTTGGGATTGCAAAGTTGATGCTGAAATATTTTGGAGAAAAAAAGCAGCAAGCGTATTACGATTACTTGCATAAATTCCATTTAGATCAGCCTTTAGAATTTCAGATAAAACCTGACGTTCGTCCCATTATTAATCGACCTAAAAGTGGAGACCCAACAGCCTTGCCTTGGAATTCCATTGGCTATGGAACGGGATTAACGCCTTTGCAAATGTTGACTTTCTATAATGCCATTGCTAATAATGGTAAATGGATTCAGCCAATTATTGTAAAGCATACCCAAATTGCAGACAAACTAGAAACCGATTATAAGCTCACCCAAAAGGTATATGAAGAACCTATTTGTAGTGAGACAACACTTGAAAAAGTGAAACAAATGCTTATTGGGGTAGTCGAGCGAGGAACAGCTTCCAATATTAAAAATCCGCTGTATAAGATTGCAGGAAAAACTGGGACTTCTCAGAAATTGATTAATGGGAAATATCAACCAGGCCGATACTATACATCATTTATTGGATTCTTCCCAGCAGAAGCTCCCAAATATAGTATCGCTGTGATGATTGATAATCCAAGAGGGATGCAACGAGAAGCTCTTTTTGCAGCAGAAGCTTCTGCTCCTGTCTTTAAAGAGGTAGCAGATAAAATTTACGCTTGCGATATTCAAATGCACAAATCCCTAGGAGCAAGCCATTATGACCCTCGCTATTTTGCCACTACTAAACTAGTAGCTCATACCAGTGATTTAAAGGCCATTACAGATGAATTTGAAATTGAGGTAAATCCTGAACACGAAGGCTGGGCTTTGGTCAAAAAGAACGATGAATATTTAGATTACAAAGTATATAAAAACCCTAAAAATAAAATTCCTGATACCCGTGGCATGAGTTTGAGAGATGCTCTTTTTATCCTTGAAAATAAAGGGCTAAAAGTAAGTTATAGAGGTATCGGAAAAGTAGTTAGTCAAAGTATAACGCCAGGTAGTTCGGTAAATAGTCATAAAAGTATCATGTTGACCCTTCGATAAATCTGGGAGTATTTTCCTTGTTTATCGCATTAGTCTTACCATAATTTAAACAGACCAAACTTGTCTTAACGAATGAACCAACTAACAAATTCACAAAACGAGCAAAACAACAAACCACAAGCTTCTTTTTTACGCAACGGTATTATCGGAGTACTGATGGCATTAGTAGCGTATTTGTTTTATCACCAATATAGTGCTACAAGTATCGAACAAAGTAAAATCGAATTGAATTCGGAAGAAATCAAAATGATTAATACTGATCTTGGTAAACTACGAGATGATATTCGGGACAATCGTACCAGTATTCAAGAAAAACAAAGTAAAATTGATGCCCTAAAGGAGAAATTAGAAGTCATTAAGCTTGAAAAAAATGACAAAAATGAAGCAGAGCGAAAAGAGTTGATTGCGATGCTGAATACTCAAATTGCGACGTTGGTAAAAGACAAGGATAAATTACAGGCTCAAATCACGAAGACGATTAACGAGTATGAAGGTAAAATGGCTAACTTTCAAAAAATTCTTAAACAGAAGGATAGCTTAATTAATAACCAGCGTTCGGCAATTCGTGAATTGGAAGATATTGTTTCGGAGAAAAAAGGCGAAATTCAACGAATGCAAGTAGAGCTAAAAGAAACGGGTGACATCATTGACGCCTTGGACGATAAAATCCACGTAACCATCAGCAATGTAGGTTTCTATGCAAATGGTTTTGACGATGCCGACGATGACTTAGAGGATTCTAACAACAAAAAGAATATTGCTGAAGTGGGTGTTTTTTATTCGCTTAGCCGTGAACTTAAATCGGGTGAAAAATTAGTAGCTGAGTTATCGTTACCTAATAAAACCGTTATTGGTAAAAAAGAATACGGTGCTGCTGAACTTCTAGCAGTAGAACGAGAAGGAAAAAAGAAAGGGGTTGAACGTCCTATGAGTATTCGTATTCAAAAAGGTTCACTAGAGATGCCTTTGAAAGTCAACTTTTATATCAAAATTGGTAGTGGAAAACAACGCTCGTTTTTGGTAGATTCTAAGCTAATACCTAACATCAAGGCCAAACAAATCTTTTAATGGTTAATTTTGAGTGTTAATGGTTAACTACATAGGTACCTAGAAAATTAACATTCCAAAATTCATCATTATCCCAGAACAGATAATCAGATGAAATCAATCAGTCAATTAATACAAGGAATTAAACAGGTAACGGTCACAGGTTCTACAGAATCGGTGATAGATGCGATTACGATTGACTCTCGCCAAATCAAAGCGGGTAGCTTATTTGCTGCCCTTCGAGGTACGCAGGTCGATGGGCATAGCTTCATAGAAAAGGCAATCGAGTTGGGAGCAACAGCGATTCTCTGTGAAGAACTCCCCGCAAGCATTCACGAAAATGTCACCTACCTAACCGTAGCAGACTCTGCCGAAGTACTTGGTTTTATCTCCTCCGCTTTTTACGACCATCCTTCTACCAAATTAAAACTGGTAGGGATTACAGGAACGAATGGAAAAACCACAACCGTGACTTTGTTGTTCCGTCTGTTTCGTCAATTGGGCTATCGTTGTGGCTTATTATCAACCGTCCAAAATCAAATCGATGAAGACGTTATTCCTTCAACGCATACTACACCAGATGCCGTTAATTTGAACAAATTATTGGCTCAAATGGTGGAAGCAGGTTGTACGCATGCCTTCATGGAAGTAAGTTCGCATTCGGTGGTGCAACATCGTATTACAGGCTTGAGTTTTACAGGAGCTATTTTCTCGAACATCACCCACGATCACCTCGATTTTCATGGCACGTTCGACAATTATATCAAAGCCAAAAAAGGCTTTTTTGATGCCCTTCCAAAATCGGCATTCGCTCTTGTGAATGTAGATGACCGCCGTGGAGCAGTGATGGTTCAAAATACCAAAGCAAGTATCCATACTTATTCCTTAGAAACCATTGCTACTGTCAGAGGACGTATCGTTTCAGACAGTATTTATGGCTTGCAAATGGAAATTGATGGTAAAGAAATTCATTTCCAACTCATTGGCACATTCAACGCCTATAACCTGATGGCGATTTATGGTGCTGCCGTCTTGCTGGGCGAAGACAAAGATGAAGTATTGGTGTGTATGTCTGGCTTACAAACAGCCCCAGGACGTTTTGAACAGATACTTTCGCCAAAAGACCAAAAGGTTGGTATCATCGACTATGCTCACACGCCTGATGCCTTAGAAAATGTGTTGAAAACCATCAACGAAATTAAAGAGGGCAATCAACAGGTAATTACCGTGGTTGGTTGTGGTGGCAATAGAGATGCGACCAAAAGACCTATTATGGCTAGAATTGCGACAGAATTGAGCAATAACGTCATTTTGACTTCCGACAACCCCCGCTTTGAAGAACCAATGGCTATTTTGGAAGAAATGCAAAAAGGCGTGTCTCCTATTCATTTCAAAAAAACCAAAACCATTGAGGATAGAAAAGAGGCTATCTTATATGCCGTAAGAGAACTCGCACAAGCAGGCGATATTATTCTGGTAGCAGGAAAAGGACATGAGACTTACCAAGATATTCAAGGGGTAAAACACGACTTTGACGACCATTTGGTATTGCGTGAAGCCTTTGGCATTTAAGAAATTGTTAATCTTAGACAATTTCTTATTATTTAGCTGATTATCAGTACATTTATATACATATTCATCCCTATTCCACTGAACCATGCTTTATTATCTTTTTGATTATTTAGACAAGCATTTTAATTTCCCAGGAGCTGGTGTATTTCAATACATTACCTTTAGAGCTTTTGCAGCCGTAGTCACTTCACTAGGAATTGCTGCGATTTGGGGAAAAACATTCATCAACTTTTTAAGAAAGTTACAAATTGGTGAAGACATCCGTGACCTTGGATTAGAAGGACAAGTTCAAAAAAAGGGAACGCCAACGATGGGCGGTTTTATCATTTTGATTTCCCTCCTTGTGCCAACCCTTTTGTTTGCCAAATTACACAATGTCTATATTATCCTCCTCATTGTTTCAGCTCTTTGGCTAGGTGGTGTTGGGTTTTTGGATGATTATATCAAGGTGTTCAAGAAAAACAAAGAAGGGTTATCTGGACGTTTTAAAATTGTTGGACAAATCGGGATTGGGCTAATTGTGGGCCTAACGATGTGGTTCAATGACGACATTAAGGTTCGTTTTTACGAAAAAGCAAAAATTGCGGCAAACATTGGCGAAGTGCAAAAATTCACCGATTCAAAAGCCTTGATTTCGACCGTTCCTTTCTTGAAAAATAACCAGTTTGATTATAGCTACTTACTACCTGATTTTTTAGAACCTTACACGTGGGTACTGTATGTAATCATCGTTATTTTTATCATTACAGCCGTTTCTAACGGAGCAAACATCACCGACGGAATCGACGGATTAGCCGCAGGAACATCGGTAATTATTGGTATTGGCTTGGCTATTTTAGCATACGTATCAGGAAATAAAGTGGTTTCTCAGTACTTAAACGTGATGTTTATTCCGAACTCTGGAGAGCTGGCAGTCTTTTGTGCCGCCTTTGTGGGAGCCTGTATTGGTTTCTTGTGGTACAACTCCTACCCTGCACAAGTATTCATGGGCGACACAGGAAGTTTAATGTTAGGCGGTATCATTGCAACCTTAGCCATTGTAATCCGTAAAGAGCTATTAATTCCTGTATTATGCGGTATTTTCTTGATTGAAAACCTATCCGTCATTATTCAAGTCAGCTATTTCAAATACACCAAAAAGAAATACGGCGAAGGGCGAAGAGTCTTCTTGATGTCCCCTTTACACCACCATTTCCAGAAAAAAGGATACCACGAAGCAAAAATCGTAACCCGCTTCTGGATCATCTGTATCTTAATGGTAGTAGTTTCCTTAGTAACCTTGAAATTGCGTTAGGACAATCTCACTCATTATAAAAAAGGCTTACAAGCGAATGATAAGATTCGTTCGTAAGCCTTTTTGTTTTGCTGTTGGAAGAGCCATACTTTCATGACTTTCTAACATTATTTATTGTCAATAATTCGTTCTTAATGTAATTAATTGTTTCTCTATATTCGTCTTCTGACCAAGTTCCGATTTCAATTTGTTTTGTAGTAGGCGACTGAGAGATGAAAGAGAATTAATGCATCAAGGACTTCACCCATTTCATTTACAAGTTCCGATACCACCTGACAGCTTAAAAGTTGAAATTGAAGGTAA
>JACCDQ010970481.1_pt1 | contig 16263 bp, 12 predicted proteins | sample 7446031 | NCBI WGS metagenome assembly JACCDQ01 (sample SAMN15323442, study PRJNA562643) | freshwater metagenome | isolation source: river surface water | place: USA:Blue River Watershed | collected 2017-08-17
AGAAGCGCTGTAAGGCCGGCTCCAGGTCGCCGTGCAGCACCAGCGTGGCCGTTTGGCCCTCCACGTCCAGGTAGTCGAAGACGGTGGCGGTTTCTTCAAAAAACAGCGGCAGGTAGTACTCGATACCGGCGGTCGCCACGCCGTTGCCCATGTCCTTGTAGATGCGGCTCTTGGTCGGGTCGCCCTCGAGCAGCTCGCGCCAGCGGCTGCGAAAACGCGCCCGTGCCGCTTCGTCCATCGGGAACTCGCGGCCGGGCAGCAGCCGCACTTCGGGCACCGGATAAAGGCTGCGCTGGCTGTCAGGGTCAAAGGTGCGGATGCTGTCGATCTCGTCGTCGAACAGGTCCACCCGGTAGGGCACGGGCGAGCCCATGGGGAAGAGGTCAATCAGCCCGCCGCGCACCGCGTATTCGCCAGGACTGACCACCTGGCTGACGTGCGAGTAGCCCGCCAGCGTGAGTTGCGCCTTGAGCTGGGCTTCGTCGAGTTTTTGCTTGACCTTGAATTCAAACGTGTAGCCTGCCAGAAAGGACGGCGGCGCGAGCCGGTACAGCGCGGTGGTGGCCGGGATCAGCACCACGTCGGCGGCTTCGGGGTGGTTGCGTTGGCGGATGCGCCAGAGCGTGGCCAGCCGCTCGCTGATCAGGTCCTGGTGCGGCGAGAAGGTGTCGTAGGGCAGGGTTTCCCAGTCCGGGAACATCACGCAGCGCAGCCCTGGCGCAAAAAACACCATCTCGTCCATGAGGCGCTGGGCATCGCTGGCGTCGGACGCGACGATGGCCGTCAGTTTGCCTGCCGCCTTTTCGCGTTCGGCCAATTGGGCCAACAGCACGGCATCCGCCGAGCCGACCGGGCGGGGGAGGGTGAAGCGTTTACCACTGTGGAGGGCAGGCAGTTGCATGGCGCAAAAAACAGAAATACCCCCCGCCGGAATTGGAGGGGGGTATGAAGTTCATGGACATGCCTATTGTAGGAGGCCTCCCTCCTACAATCGCTGGCAATGACTTCGTTTCACGCCCTGATTCCCTGTGCCGGTACCGGCAGCCGTGCCGGCACGGTCCAGCCCAAGCAATACCAGACGGTCGCGGGGCAGCCTATGGTCATGCACACATTGCAGGCACTGGCCCAAGTGCCGCAATTGAGCAGCGGCTGGGTGGTGCTGTCGCCTGCAGATGATTTCGCATGGCCAGCCACGGGCTGGCCGCAGCACTTTCGCCGGGTGCATTGCGGCGGCGCCAGCCGCGCCGAGAGCGTGCTCAATGGTCTCAAGGCCATGCTGGCTGGAGGCATCAATGCCCAGGATTGGGTGCTGGTGCATGATGCCGCCCGCTGTCTGGTGGCCCCTGAGGCTGTGGGCCAGCTCATCGACGACTGTAGCGATGACATGGTGGGCGGTTTGTTGGCACTGCCTTTGCCCGACACGCTCAAAAGCGAGGCCAATGGTCGCGTGGTGGAAACCGTGCCACGCGAACACAAATGGCTGGCGCAGACGCCGCAAATGTTCCGTTTGCAGGCGCTGCACGATGCGCTGGCGGCCGTGGCCGGAACGGGCTTTGCCGGCATCACCGATGAAGCCAGTGCCATGGAACGGCTTGGCCTGAAGCCGCGCCTGGTCGAGGGTTCGGCTCAGAATTTCAAGGTGACTTATCCGGCCGATTTTGTGCTGGCCGAGATCATCCTCAGGAGCAGATCATGAATTTCCGCATTGGAGAAGGCTGGGACGTGCATGCCCTGGTGCCTGGTCGCAAATTGATGCTGGGCGGGGTGGCCATCCCGCACACGGCAGGTTTGCTGGGCCATTCGGATGCCGATGTGCTGCTGCATGCGATCACCGACGCGGTGCTTGGCGCCGCAGGGTTGGGTGACATTGGCCGCCACTTTCCGGACACTGACCCAGAGTTTAAAGGTGCGGATTCTGCGGTGCTGCTGGCTGAGGCCATGCGCCGGGTTCGAGAAAAAGGCTGGGCATTGGTCAACGTGGATTGCACCGTCGTGGCGCAAGCGCCCAAATTTGCGCCACACATGGCAGCCATCAACGCCTCGGTGGCCAGCGCCTTGGGCGTACCGTCTGATCAGGTCAACGTGAAGGCCAAGACCGCTGAAAAACTGGGTCCAGTCGGGCAGGGGCAAAGCATCGAGGCGCGTGCGGTGGCTTTGCTGCGACAGGCCTGAAGCGCTGGGTCAGAGGCCTTCGCGCAGTTCGATCACTGCCATCAGGCCACCGCTGGCGTTGTTGAACACCACAAATTTCCCGCCCATGCGTTCGATGGCGCGTTCCACAATGGCCAGACCAAGCCCGGAGCCTATGGCCGACGTGCGTGCCGCATTGCCTCTGTAAAACGGTTGGGTCAGGTGCGCCAATTGCTCTTCAGGGACACCCGGACCGTGGTCGCGGATGCGCAGCATGGCTGTACCTGCGTGTGAGCGGGCATCGATCTCGACGTGGATGATGCCGTCGTGTGCACTCTGGCCGTAACGACGCGCATTCTCCAACAGATTGGACACCACACGCCCCAATTCCACCGGATCGGCCATGACCAGCAGGTCTTCGGGAACATGCACCTGAATGTTCATGCGAGCGGTGTTGCGGAATGGCGTGATGCACTTGCTGATCACAGGGGCCAGCAACACCGGCTCCAGCTCGGTATGGTCAGGTCGGGCATAGCCCAGAAACTTGTCGATGATGTCATCGAGCTGGTCAATGTCAGCAGCCATCGCATGCTGGGCATCGGTGTCTGGGACGCTGAGTTCGGTTTCCAGCCGCAACCGGGCCAGCGGTGTGCGCAAATCGTGTGAAATGCCGGCGAGCATGAGGTTGCGCTCTTCCTCCACTTTGGCCAGCCGTTCGGCCATGCGGTTGAACCCGGCATTGACTTCACGGATTTCGGGGGCGCTGGCGTATTCATCCAGTGCGGTGTCCCGGTAGCGTCCTTCGCGCACACGGCTGGCAGCCAATGAAAGTTGCTTCAATGGCCGGTTGATCCGGGTCGTGATGGCCGCTGCGCCCATCACCGAGAGACCAGCCGCCAGCGCCAGCCAGACCAGCCAGGCGCTGTTGCTCAAGGGACGCAAGCGCTCCGGGTCCATCTGCAGCCAGTAGCTGTCGCGTTCAATGCGAAAGCCCACCCACAGCCCAGGCTCCCCATTGACGCTGGAGGCCACCACCGTGTCGGTTCCGAGTCGCTCAATCAGCGTCTCGGCCAGGCGAGTTTCCAGGGATGACTCGCCAAAAGCCAGGACGCGGTCACCGGGTTCACGGATGACCAGGCGAACGTCCTCTTCGTCGGCCAGCATCTTGAGCAATGAGACACGGGCGATCGCATCGGTATGGATCAGTGCGCTGCGTGTCAGGTTGACCACGGTCGCGATCTGGTGCGCATTTCGCAGCACACGCGGCTCGTATTCCTGGCTGCGAAAGAGCAGCAGCCAGACCAGGGTACTGCACAGCATCAGCAGACCCAACAAGACAAAGGTGCGCCAGAACAGGCTCAGCCCACGAAGGGGCTGGGAGTGGCTTGGTCTGTGGCGGGGTGCGCTCACCTCAGGCGGCGCCATCGGGCACGAAGACGTAGCCCACCCCCCAGACAGTCTGGATGATCTTCGGGGTGGCTGGATCGGTTTCGATCAGCTTGCGCAACCGCGACACCTGGACATCGAGGCTGCGGTCAAAAGGTTCGAATTCACGGCCACGGGCCAGCTGGGCCAGCTTGTCGCGACTCAGAGGTTGGCGTGGGTGGCGGGCCAACACCTTGAGCATGGCGAATTCGCCTGTGGTCAGCGCAATGTCGTGGCCGGCTTTTTTGAGCGAACGGGCCCCCAGGTCGAACACAAAGTCGCCGAAGGTGATGGTTTCCTGGTCGTTGCTGGGCGCGCCAGGCGCTTCTTGCACTGGGCGACGGCGCAGCACGGCGTGGATGCGGGCCAGCAGTTCGCGCGGGTTGAACGGTTTGGCGAGGTAATCGTCTGCGCCAATTTCGAGGCCAGCGATGCGGTCCACATCTTCGCCTTTGGCTGTCAGCATGATGATGGGCACTTTTTGCCCCTCGGCACGCAAACGGCGGCAGATGCTCAGACCGTCTTCCCCTGGCAGCATCAGGTCCAGCACCAGCAGGTCCACACTCTCGCGTTGCAGGATGCGTGTCAGTGCCCGGGCATCTTCGGCCATGAGCACATCAAAGCCTTCCTGCGACAAAAAACGGCGCAAGAGGTCGCGGATGCGGGCATCGTCATCGACGATGACGATCTTGTCGAGGCGCTGTTGGCTGGACATGGTGATGCGTAGGTACCGGTTGCGTTTCAGTGGAACCCAAGGGTGACACAGCTTGCATGGGTCACCGTAACCAATGGTTACTGCGCCGTCCAGCCGCCGTCCATGTTCCAGGCCACACCGCGCACGTTATTGGCTGCTGGCGAACAGAAGAAAACGGCCAATGCGCCGAGTTCCTCTGGGGTGGTGAACTGCATCGATGGCTCTTTTTCGCCCAGCAGCACTTTCTTGGCTTCTTCGTTGGGCACGCCCAATGCAAGGGCTTTGGCATCCACCTGCTTCTGGACCAGGGGGGTCAGCACCCAACCTGGGCAGATGGCGTTGCAGGTCACACCAGTGGTGGCGTTCTCAAGGGCGGTCACTTTGGTCAGACCGACCACGCCGTGCTTGGCGGCCACATAGGCAGACTTTTCGGCTGAAGCCACCAAGCCATGGACCGAAGCGACGTTGATGATGCGGCCCCAGTTGGCGGCCTTCATGGCCGGCAAGGCCAGGCGCGTGGCATGGAAGGCGCTGGAGAGGTTGATGGCGATGATGGCGTCCCAGCGCTCGACCGGGAAGTCTTCGATGCGGGCCACATGCTGGATGCCAGCGTTGTTGACCAAAATGTCGACGCGACCAAAGGTGTCCGCGGCAAATTTCATCATGGCTTCGATCTCGCCAGCCTTGCTCATGTCGGCACCGTGGTAGGCCACTTTCACGCCCAAGGCGGCGATTTCGGCCTTGGGGCCTTCCACATCGCCAAAACCATTGAGCACGATGTTCGCGCCTTGCGCCGCCAGGGCCTTGGCGATCCCCAAACCGATGCCGCTGGTGGAACCTGTCACGAGGGCCGTTTTGCCTTTGAGCATGCTGTCTTCTCCGTATCCATTACGATGGTGAAAAAATCCATTATCACCGGAGCACCAGTCTGTCTGGCTGACATCTCCGGGTTGTTTCGTCAGTGACCGCCGCCATGCTCCAGCCCCGACTTGAATCCGTGATTTGTCCCCATCCCGAGGGTCAGCACCGCATGGCCTGGTGGTCGTGGGGGGATGCTGGGGCTGAGCACGTGGTGGTTTGCGTTCATGGGCTGACCCGCCAGGGCCGCGACTTTGACCGGTTCGCCCGTGCGTTGGTCGAGCACGCCAACGGGAAAATCCATGTCGTTTGTCCGGATGTGGCGGGGCGCGGGCGCAGCGAGTGGCTGCCGCAAGCTGGGCTCTACCAGATCCCGCAATACGCGGCGGACATGTTGGCCTTGTTGGCCGCTCTGGCGCAAAGGACGCCCATACAAGCCCTTGACTGGGTGGGCACCAGCATGGGGGGCTTGATCGGCACGGTGCTGGCCGGCCAGCCTCAATTGCCGCTGCCAGCCCCCATCCGCCGCCTGGTCCTCAATGACGTGGGACCGGCCATCACGTGGTCCTCGGTCGAACGGATGCAGCAATTTGTTGGCCGGTTTGAACCTTATGCCAACCTGCTGGAGGCGGCCGCTGAAATGCGCAGCCTGTCGCAAGGCTTTGGCCCGGTGCCCGACGACATCTGGCTGGAACTGTGTGCCCACATGGTGCGCATGCTGCCCGATGGTGCGTGTACCTTGCACTATGACCCCTCCATTGGCGAGCCAATCCGTGCGTTGACACCCGAAGCTGCGCAGGCTGCCGAAGGCGTGGTTTGGGGACTTTACGACCAGATCCGTGCCCAGGTGCTGCTGATCCGTGGGCAGGAATCTGACTTGCTGACCGAAGCCACTGCGCAGACCATGACGCAGCGGGGGCCCCGCGCGCACCTGGTGCAGTGGCCTGGCGTTGGTCATGCGCCCACGCTGACCGCGCCTGAGCACATCGATGTGCTGGTCAATTTCTTGCTTGCGCCTTCGGCATGAGTCATCTGAGCAGTTTCCCCCTGACATCGCCTGCTGTGCTGCATGTCACGGCGACGCCCCAACTCGCTCAAGGAACGGCTGAGCGGGCCAGTGGCTTTGCCCGGGCCTTGATCGAGCGTGAACACCTGGACACGGGTGAAAATGTTTGGGCACATGCACAAGCTGTGGCGTCGATCTTGGCCGAAATCGGTGGCTCAGAAGAAATGCAGGCGGCCGGCTACCTGGTCTACACCTGCCCCCACCTCAACAAGCCCGAAGAAGTGCTGGGCAAGGCTTTTGGCGAGAACCTGGCACAGCTGGCTCTGCAAACCAACCAGCTGGTGCATTTGCAGCGCCTCTCGCGTGCGGCAGCGAGCACGGCCCAGCTGGCCGATGACCCCAAGCTGCAAAACGAGAATGTGCGCAAGATGCTGTTGGCATTCTCGCGCGACCTGCGCGTGGTGATGCTGCGGCTGGCTTCGCGTCTGCAGACTTTGCGGCACTATGCAGCCACGAAATTGCCAATGCCGGGGGCGTTGGCGCGTGAATCGCTCAATGTGTTCGCACCGCTGGCCAACCGACTGGGCATCTGGCAAATCAAATGGGAGATCGAAGACCTGTCTTTCCGATTCCTGGAGCCGGAGACCTACAAGCAGATCGCAGGTTTGTTGGATGAAAAACGCAGAGAGCGTGAGCGTTACATGGTCGACCTTTGCCTGCAGCTGTCGCAGCAGCTGCAAGGGCAGGGGATTCAGGCACAAGTGAGTGGGCGACCCAAACACATCTACAGCATCGTCAAGAAGATGCGTGGCAAGTCTTTGCCCTTTGAGCGTGTGTTCGACATCAGAGCCTTGCGTGTGGTGGTGCAAGGTGTGGCCGATTGCTACCAAGCTCTGGCCTGGGTGCATGAGCACTTCACACCTATTCCTGAAGAGTTCGACGACTACATTGTCCGACCCAAAGCCAATGGCTACCAGTCTTTGCACACAGTGGTGCGCGACACCGAGGGTCGCCCCATCGAAATCCAGATCCGTACCCAGGCCATGCACGACCATGCCGAGCACGGCGTGGCTGCGCACTGGGCCTACAAGGAAGCAGGCGCCAAAGGCTACGCTGGCGTCAGCGCCAGCGGTGCCTACGACGCAAAGATTGCGGTGCTGCGCCAGTTGCTGGCCTGGGAGCGTGACCTATCGGGTACAGAGGCCAGCCAAGGCTTGTTCGATGACCGCATTTACGTGCTCACGCCTGATGCCGCCATTGTCGAGCTGCCGCAGGGTGCTACGCCGCTGGACTTTGCTTACACCATCCACACCAGCCTTGGCCATCGCTGCCGTGGCGCCAAGGTGGATGGCGCCATGGTGCCGCTCAATACCCCGCTGGCCAATGGCCAGACCGTGGAGATCACAGCCATCAAGGAAGGTGCGCCATCGCGTGATTGGCTCAATCCTGAGCTGGGTTTTTTGGCCAGCAACCGCGCGCGCAACAAAGTGCGTTCGTGGTTCAACGCACAGATTGCGGCCGAACACATTGCCCGCGGCCGTGAGGCCGTAGAAAAACTGCTGCAGCGCGAAGGGCGAACCGCCATCAAACTCGAAGACCTGGCCGCACAGCTGGGCTTCAAATCGGCCGATGGCTTGTTCGATGTGGTGGGCAAGGACGAGTATTCCCTGCGCAACATCGAGGTGTTGCTCAACCCGCCGGAGCCATCGCCCACGGCCGACGAGATGGTTCTGCGCCGCTCTACGCGTGGCAGCCGCCACAAGGCGACTTCTGGCGTTTTGGTGGTGGGGGTGGATTCGCTGCTCACGCAGCTGGCACGTTGCTGCCGGCCTGCGCCGCCCGATCCGATTGCCGGTTTCGTGACACGCGGCAAGGGCGTGAGCATCCATCGCCAGGATTGCAGCAATTTCCATGAACTCAGCACGCGCAACCCTGAACGTGTCATTGAGGTGCGTTGGGCAGAGCGCAAAACCGGCCCCGATACGGCTGTCTACCCGGTAGACATCGCGGTTGAAGCGTCAGACCGACAAGGCTTGCTGCGCGACATTTCCGAGGTGTTCTCCAAGGAAAAAATCAATGTCATTGGCGTGCAAACCCATTCCGTGAAGGGCATGGCTTTCATGACCTTCACGGTGGAAACGCCCGATGCGGGCTTGTTGCCCAAGGTGCTGGGTAACCTCAAAGGCGTCAAAGGCGTGCGCAATGCCCGGCGTCGCTGAAATTCCTGCTACAATGCAAGGCTTACAGGCGCGTAGCTCAGCTGGTTAGAGCACCACCTTGACATGGTGGGGGTCGTTGGTTCGAGTCCAATCGCGCCTACCAAATTCAAAACCCGACACGGAGTGTTTCGTGTCGGGTTTTTTGTTGGCTGTCGTTCTTTTGGGGCGTGGCTGATCCGGTGCCATTTGCTAGGGGCTCGCCACTGTGATTTACTGTTCCTGTATCCACTGCATTTCAGCGGTGTTCCGAGGACGGTATGAACAAAAATGTCGTCGAGATCCTGGCGCGCATCCAGCGACTGGAGGAAGACCTGGAGGCTGAGCTTCAACGCCGGCGCCATGCCTTGCAGGCTGATTTTGAACATCGCCGTGTGCACTTTGAAGCGGCCTTGCTAGAGCAGCAAAGGCGCTTCAAGACGGGAATGCTGCACTACATGCTGGGGGCCGAGTGGCGCCATTGGGTCTGTATCCCTTTCATTTACAGCCTGATTTTCCCGATGCTGCTGCTCGATGTGGCACTGACGGTGTACCAGTGGATCTGCTTCCCGCTGTTCCGTATCCAGAAGGTTTACCGCAGCGATTGCTGGCTGTTCGATCGGTCCCATCTGGCTTACCTGAACGCGTTGGAAAAACTCAACTGTGCCTACTGTTCTTACGGTAACGGATTGGCTGCCTATTTCAGAGAAATTGCCAGCCGCACCGAGCAGTATTGGTGTCCGATCAAACATTCGCGTCGCATGCCGCATGCGCATGCGCGCTACCCTCACTTTGTGGATTTCGGTGACGCCGAAAATTTCCACGCTGAATTGCAGACTTTACGAGAACAGCTTCGCGTCATGGAAGACAAACAGGATGCTGAACCGGACCCGCAGAGTCCCATGGATTCCCCAGCCAGGCCGGGGAATGTAGAGAAGGACAGCTGACGCGCCCAGTTGGCTCAGGCCATGCCTTGGTGCCGCAGCAGGGCGTCCAGGTTCGGTTCGCGGCCACGGAAAGCCTTGAAAGATTCCAATGCGGGTCGGCTGCCACCGGCCTCAAGGATGGCTTGGCGGTAGCGGCGACCGGTTTCGATGCTGGGCTGGCCCTGTGAATCGGCCGTTTCTTCAAAAGCCGCATAGGCGTCGGCAGACAGCACTTCGGCCCACTTGTAACTGTAGTAGCCCGCGGCATAGCCACCCGAGAAGATGTGGCTGAAGGTGTGGGCCATGCGGTTGAAGCTGGGCGGCTGCAGCACCGCAACTTCAGCACGCACTTCGTGCAGCAGGGGCATGAAGTCCTGCGTGGGGTCGTGCTCGGCATGCAGGCGCATGTCAAACAGCGCAAACTCGATCTGGCGCAGGGTTTGCAGCCCACTCTGGAAGTTCTTGGCGGCGAGCATCTTGTCGAACAGCACACGGGGAAGAGGTTCACCCGTGTCCACATGTTGGGTCATGTGTTGCAGCACCGACCACTCCCAGCAGAAGTTCTCCATGAACTGGCTGGGCAGTTCCACCGCATCCCACTCGACGCCGCTGATGCCCGAGACATCGCGTTCATTCACCTGGGTGAGCATGTGGTGCAGGCCGTGACCGAATTCGTGGAAGAGGGTGATCACATCGTCGTGGGTGAGCAATGGCGGTTTGCCGTTCACGCCTTGGGCGAAGTTGCAGACCAGGTGCGCCACCGGGGTCTGCAGCGCACCTGTGTCGGGGCGCAGCCAGCGACCGACCACGTCGTCCATCCAGGCGCCGCCGCGTTTGCCAGCGCGCGCTGGTGGGTCGAGGTAGAACTGGCCGACCAACTGACCGTTGCGCTCGATGCGGTAGAACTCGACCGCTGGGTGCCAGACAGGGGCGGTGTCCTTGCGGATGCTGACTTCAAACAGGGTTTCGATGATTTTGAAGAGACCGGCCAACACTTTGGGTGCCGTGAAATACTGTTTGACTTCCTGTTCGCTGAAGCTGTAGCGCGCTTCTTTGAGCTTTTCGCTCAGGTACGGGATGTCCCAGGCTTTCAGGTCGCCAGACAGTCCGAGTTCTTTTTGCGCAAAGTCGCGCAGGTCTGCCAGGCCTTTTTTGGCAAAGGGCTTTGCCTTGGCGGCCAGGTCACGCAGAAAGTCGATGACTTTCTCGGGCGATTCGGCCATCTTGGGCACCACCGAGACCTGGGCGAAGTTGCCATAACCCAGCAGCCGGGCTTCTTCCTGGCGCAGGGCCAGGATTTCGCTCATGAGGGCGGTGTTGTCGTACTTTTGGGCGTCGCCCTCAGCTTGGTCGGAGGCGCGGGTGGTGTAGGCCTTGTAGAGCTGCTCGCGCAAGGCGCTGCTCTGGGCGAACTGCATCACCGGCAGGTAGCTGGGCATCTTGAGTGTGAGTTTGGCCTGACCCGCTTTGCCATCCTTTTCGGCTGCGGTGCAGGCGGCGTCCACCACGTCCTGTGGCACGCCGGCGAGCGTGTCCGGGGTCACATACAAGGCGAAGCTGTCGGTGGCATCCAGGGTGTTTTCGCTGAATTTCTGCGAGACCTCGGCCTGTCGCTCCTGGATGGCGGCGTAACGCGCCTTGGCGGCACCCTGCAGCTCGGCACCACCCAGCACGAAGTTGCGCAGGGCGTTGCTGTGGGCTTGGCGTTGTTCGGCATTGAGCTGCGCAGGGTCGATGGCCTTGTATTTGGCATACAGCTGCTCGTTGCTGCCCAAACGCGTCCAGAACTCGGTCACGCGGGGCAGAGCGGCGTTGTAGGCGGCGCGCAGCTCGGGCGTATCTGCCACGCTGTTGAGGTGGCTGACAGCGCCCCAGGAGCGGCCCAGGCGCTCGGTGGCCACGTCCAGCACTTTGGCGATCTCGGTCCAGCTGGCCGGGAAATCGTCGGCCGTCACGCGGGTGAGTGCGGCGTCGGCTTCGGCCAGCAATGCATCCATGGCGGGTGCCACATGTTCGGGGGCAATGCGGTCAAACTGCGGCAGGCCGGCGGTGTCGAGCAATGGGTTCATGGCATTTGGGGTGGTTGGCACTGGATCCTCGGGTCAAGCCCGAGGATGACGGGTGGTATGGGCTTGCGTGATTCCCGGCTTGATTGGGGATATCGGATATCGGGGATTCGTGCCCCTTATTTGGCGACGCGTTCCGCCGCTTCAAGGGTGTTGACCAGCAGCATGGTGATGGTCATGGGGCCGACGCCACCGGGCACTGGGGTGATGTAACCGGCGACTTCTTGGACGCCAGCAAAGTCCACGTCGCCGCAGAGTTTGCCCTCGTCGTTGCGGTTCATGCCCACGTCCAGCACCACAGCGCCGGGCTTGACCATGTCAGCGGTCAGGACATTGCGCTTGCCCACGGCGGCCACGACCACGTCGGCCTGCAGGGTCTGGGCTTTCAGGTCTTTCGTGCGCGAATGGCAGATGGTCACGGTGGCATCCTTTTGCAGCAGCATCAGCGCCATGGGCTTGCCCACGATGTTGCTGCGGCCGATCACCACCGCGTGCTTGCCGCGCAGGTCGTAGCCAATGCTTTCGAGCATCTTCATGCAGCCATAAGGTGTACAGGGCCAGAAGCCGGGCATGCCGGTCATCAGCGCGCCAGCGCTGGCGATGTGGAAGCCGTCCACGTCCTTGGCTGGGCTGATGGCTTCGATCACTTTCTGTGCGTCGATGTGCTCGGGCAAAGGCAGTTGGACCAGGATGCCGTGAATGGTCGGGTCGTTGTTGAGCGCCTCAACGCGGGCCAGAAGGGCCGCTTCGCTCATGTTGGCGTCGTACTTTTCCAGGACGGAATGCAGACCGCTGTCTTCACAGGCTTTGACCTTGTTGCGCACATAAACCTGGCTGGCGGGGTTGTCCCCCACCAGCACCACGGCCAGTCCCGGGGTGATGCCTTTGGCCTTGAGGACCTGGGCACGGGTGGCGACTTCGGTGCGCAGTTGCTTGGAGAGTTGGTTGCCGTCGATCAATTGGGCGGTCATGTGCGGTTCTCTAAAAGGTCGGTAATAAAAGCAAAACGCCCGGCGGTTGCGGGCGTTTTCAGGGGGTGGGGCGGCTCAGGCTTTCACAGCATCCTTGCCGAGCGCGATCTTGAGCAGATCGGCCACGGTGTTGGCGTTGAGCTTTTCCATGATGTTGGCACGGTGCGCTTCCACCGTTTTGATGCTGATGCCCAGATCGTCGGCAATCTGCTTGTTCAGGCGGCCAGCGACGATGCGCTCAAGCACCTGAGATTCGCGTCCAGTGAGCTTGGAGAGCAGAGCGTCGCGGCTGGCGGCCTGCTGGTATTCGGCAAAGGCGTCGCGCGCCTGGTCCAGCATGCGCTCGACCAGACCCAGCAGCTCTTCTTCCTTGAAGGGTTTCTGGATGAAGTCCATGGCGCCTTTTTTCATGGTGTTCACGGCCATGGGCACGTCGCCGTGGCCAGTGATGAACACGATGGGCAGGGGGGACTTGCGTTCGATCAGGCGGTCCTGCAGTTCCAGGCCAGTCATGCCACCCATGCGCACATCCACGATCAGGCAAGCGACCTCGCGGGGGTCGAAACGGGCCAGGAAGGATTCTGCGGATTCGAAGCAACGAACCCGGTAGTCCTTACCTTCGAGCAGCCATTGCAGGGAATCGCGCACCGCCTCGTCGTCATCGACCACATAGACGCTGCCTTTTTTTGGAATCAAACTCATTGACTGACCTCGGAGGATTTTTCGGGAGCGGGGAGTGTCTGGACAGGGATCCAGAACGAAAAGCGACACCCGACGATTTCTTCGGCATTGTAGAGGTTCTGTGCCTCGATCCTGCCGGCATGGGACTCGATGATGCTTCGGCACAGGTTCAGGCCAATGCCCATGCCTTCGGCCTTGGTCGAGAAGAACGCTTCGTAGAGGCGGTTCATGTTTTCCGGTGGCAGGCCCTTGCCAGTGTCGGTGACCGAAAACTCCACCACGTCCTGTTCTTCCAGGTGACGCGGCACCACACGCAATTCCACATGGCGGCGGTCTGCCGGACGGTTGGCGTTGTCAATGGATTCGGCGGCGTTTTTCATCAGATTGATGAGCACCTGTTCGATCAGGATCGGGTCCACCATCAGTGTGGGCAAGCGCGCGGCGACGTAGTGAGACAGGCGGACGTGGCGTCGGCGCAATTCGATTTCGGCCAATTCAACCGCTTCGTGCACGATGGACAGCACTTCAGCCGAGGTGCGGTTGGGCTCGCTGCGCTTGACGAAACTGCGGATGCGCTGGATCACTTGCCCGGCACGCTGTGCCTGGTGGGCAGTCTTGTCCAGCGCCCAGAGAAGATCTTCTTCTTTGATTTGCTGGTTACGGATCCGCGAGATCATGCCGTTGCAGTAGTTGTTGATGGCGGTCAGGGGCTGGTTGAGCTCGTGGGCCACGCTGGAGGCCATCTCACCCATGGTGATCAGGCGGCTGGCGGTTTGGGCCCGTTCGGCCTGCTGGGCTGCCAATTCTTCGGCTTTGCGGCGCGGGGTGATGTCGGTGGCAATCACCATCTGTGCGAGCCGACCGTCGGCCCAGTTGATGTAGCGCGAACGCACTTCCAGCCATTTGTCCAGGGCGGGCATGAAGATCTCTGCGTTGCCGGCCTGGGCCACGGTCAGCGGCTCGGTGGGCAGTCCGGCCAAGGCATCGACGTCTTCGGTGCTGGTTTCGGATGCGGCATAGGCTCCAGCCTGCTCCACCAGTTGCAGGTGGCCTGTCGTGTCTTGGCCGAACCACTGGCGGTAGAGCTTGTTGGCAAACAGGAGTTCCTTGCTGCCTAGAGGGGCCACCGAGACCGAGGCATCCAGGGCTTCGAGCACGATGGTGAAGCGCTCGTGTGAGCCCGCCAGCTGCTCCCGGATCCTGTTGGGCTCGGTGATGTCGGTCATGGAGGTCATCCAGCCGGTCTGTTTGCCCGAGGCGTCGATCAGCGGCGAGACGTACATGCGGGCGTCAAACAGCAGGCCATCCTTGCGCTTGACGCGCACCTGGAAGCCCCCGGAACTTTGCAGGCCCTTGAGTTCATCCTCCAAGCGCTTCATGAGCTGGTCATGGTCCTGGTCTGGCCAGTAAGGGAAGGGGGCTGTGGCCCCCACCAGCTCATCTTCGCGCCATCCGGTCATTTCACAGAACGCGGCATTCACATAGGTGATGCGTCCTTCCAGGTCAAGCGCTCGCATGCCGGTGAGCATGGAGTTTTCCATCGCACGGCGGAAGTTGGTCTCGGCGATCAAGGCCTTTTGGGCCTGCAAGCGCCGACGGGTATGGCGCCAATTCGCAATCAGCATCCATGCGGTCATGACGCTCAGTGCGCCAACCATCCAGAACTGGGCATTGCCCACCAGGCCCGTAGAGGTTCGCCAGGCCTGGGCGCGCAGCAACAGGCCGTTGCCCACGGGCGAGACCGGAACCCGGTATTCGTTGGCGGACGGGGTCGCCCAAGTCAATGCGGGCCATGGGTGCGTACGTGCTGGGATGGTTTGGCCTGCCAGGGTCTCGCCCTCCGCGCTGACCAGGGCAATGGCGTACTTGGCCTGAATTTCTGTTGGGATGCCGTAGCGCAGCAGGCTTTCCAGTGGGTATTCGGCCATGAGCACGCCGCTGAAGTTGCCTTTCTCATTCGTCAGTGGGGTGTGCAGCTGCAGCATCGGTTGCGGGCTGTCCTTGGTCTTCTCCGGTGCGATCACGCCGTAAATCGGCTGCATCAAGTCGCGTGACAGGCTGTAATGGGTTTCCGTGTCGCCCAAGGGCAAGGCCTCGCCCAAGCGCAAGGGCAAGCTGTGCAGCAGATTCGAGACCGTGTGCGTTGAAATCAGCTGACGGCGGTCATTGACCCAGGACAAGGACTGGTATTCGGGGTATTGCTGCACCAAGGCCTCGGCACGGGCGGCGAACTGTTCGCGTCGAATGTCCTGGTTGGAAATGTCGCGCGCCATGCGCATGACCTGTTCCTGGCGCTCCAGCAGGCGCATGCGCAACCTTTGCTGGGCGTATTCAACGTCTCTGCGGACCGCTTCCTGCTCTCTCTCGAGTTCTTCGCCTCGCAGGTACCAGAACGCACTGGCAATGGCTGCCATGAACAACACCACGGCAGCCACTGGGGCGAGGTTGGCAAAACGGTCTTGACGCACCGGGGTCTGCCGTTGCCACCATTGCCGCCAGTGCCGCATCGGATTGGGGACGGTGTGGGTCTGGATTTCACGGATGGTTTTCATCTGTCACCGAGTTTAGGGTAGTTCAATTGGGCATAACTGCTAGTTAAATATCGTAATATGAAATTGAAAAGCACAATTTGAAAAATAAAAAGAACTGTGCGACACTCTGGCCACTGATCAATCAATAACACTCCAGGAGACCGTGCATGACTGCCGCCAATCCCAACCAGAGCGCCAAAGATCTGGACAACCAGGAAACCCGTGAATGGATGGACGCGCTGTCCGCCGTGATCGAAAAGGAAGGCGGGGAGCGTGCCCACTTCCTTCTGGAGCAGCTGCTCGAACACGCCCGCGAGAACAGCATCGACATGCCGTTCTCCGCCAACACGGGTTACGTCAACACCATCGAGACGAACCAGGAAGCCAGCTGCCCCGGCAACATCGAGATCGAAGAGCGCCTGCGTGCTTACATGCGCTGGAACGCCATGGCCATGGTGGTCAAGGCCAACCGCCACAACCCCGAAGACGGGGGTGACCTGGGCGGTCACATTGGTTCGTTTGCTTCGCTGGCCCACATGTTCGGCGCCGGCTTCAACCACTTCTGGCATGCCGAGAGCGAGAACCACGGCGGCGACTGCCTCTACATCCAGGGCCACGTGGCCCCCGGCGTGTACGCCCGTGCTTATCTGGAAGGCCGCCTGACTGAAGAGCAGCTGCTCAACTTCCGCCAAGAAGTCGACGGCAAAGGCCTGTCCAGCTACCCGCACCCCAAGCTGATGCCCGAGTTCTGGCAGTTCCCCACCGTGTCCATGGGCCTGG
>JACCDQ010824130.1_pt1 | contig 16258 bp, 14 predicted proteins | sample 7446031 | NCBI WGS metagenome assembly JACCDQ01 (sample SAMN15323442, study PRJNA562643) | freshwater metagenome | isolation source: river surface water | place: USA:Blue River Watershed | collected 2017-08-17
TATTTTTGCGTATGTCATTATCGAAGACACCCACGGCGACGACAAACTCACCAAACAGGATATCCTCCAGACGGTTTCACGCGTTATTGGCCCAATTGCCAAACCAGATCAAATCTTATTTGTGCCTGGCCTGCCCAAAACACGCAGTGGCAAAATCATGCGCCGCATCTTGCGCAAAAGTGCAGAGGGCGACACCTCAAATCTAGGCGACACCAGTACGCTTTTAGATCCGAGTTTGGTGGATGTAATTGTAACACTCAAGAGCGAATAAACGCCACTCACAAGTATTTGATAAAGGAGCGCACTAGTGCTCCTTTTTTCGTTATCAACAATTTGATTTTGAAAGAACTAAAGAATGTTAATCTAGGCTTAAAATCATGGTTACAAAGCGCAGCGAACTTTACCAAAAAAAACCATGAAGCGCAAAGTTGACTTAGTAGTGATTTCGGATGTACACCTCGGGACCTATGGGTCGAGAGCAGCCGAATTGGTGTCTTATTTGAAAAGCATTGATCCTGACACATTGGTGCTCAATGGCGATATCATTGATATTTGGCAGTTTAGCAAGCGCTATTTTCCGGCTGCGCATATGGAAGTACTCAAAACCATTGCCTCTATGCTGACACATGGAACAAAGGTCTTTTATATTACAGGAAATCATGACGAAACATTGCGCAAATTCAAAGGTTTCAAGATGGGGGATTTTGAAATTCAGAATAAACTGATTTTGGATCTGCCTACCGGAAAGGCTTGGATATTCCATGGCGATGTTTTTGATACCACCATGAAGCACTCTAAATGGGTTGCTAAATTAGGTGGAAAGGGCTATGATTTACTCATCATGCTCAATACCTGCATGAATTGGATTTCTGAGCGTTTGGGAAGAGGTCGTATTTCTTTGTCTCAAAAGGTAAAAGATAGCGTCAAAGGCGTGGTAAAGTATGTCAATAATTTTGAGGAAACAGCAGCGGAAATCGCTTGTTTTTCTAATTACCAATATGTTGTTTGTGGCCATATTCATCAACCGCAAATTCGAAAAATGAAGAGCAAAGATGGGGCAGAGGTGCTTTATCTGAATTCTGGTGATTGGGTAGAGAATTCTACTGCGCTAGAATACCATCAAAATGAATGGTCACTTTACAGACATGACCAAAGCGTCAAAGAAGATGTCTTGCAATTAAAAGAAGAACACCGTGATGCCCTCAATTACGAGTCGCTTTTACGGGAAGTTGTGTCCGAATTACATACGAACTGAGATGCGTGTATTATACGCCATACAAGGGACAGGAAACGGACACCTCAGTAGGGCACATGAAATTGTGCCATTATTGAAAAAATATGTAGATGTCGACACCCTTATTAGTGGCAATCAAGCGCAGATTCAGGCCGATTTCGATATCAATTACCAACGTACCGGTCTTACTTTTTTAAGCGGTAAAAATGGCGATATCAGTATATTGAAATCGCTTAAAAACACCCACCCAATAGATCTTATTGCAGAAATCAGGTCTTTTCCAATCAAAAAATATGACCTCGTTCTGAGTGATTTTGAACCTGTTTCAGCATGGTCGGCACTGCTCAATGGGGTGCCTTGTATAGAGTTGAGTCATCAGGCTGCGGTGGTGCATCCATTGGCGCCTAAGCCTTCAGAAAAATCGACGTTTGGGCGTTATGTACTACAGCATTATGCGCCGTCGCGACAGAAATATGGCTTTCATTTCAAGACTTACGATGAGCGCGTTTTTACGCCTGTTATTCGACATGAAATCAGGAATGCACAGCCTTCAGACCAAGGGCATTACACCGTCTATTTGCCGGGATACCACGATGATGTTTTGATGCATTTTCTGCGTCAATTTGATGTCAAATGGGAAGTGTTTTCAAAGCATGCAAAGTATGCCTACCGTGTAGACAACGTCTTTATTGAACCAATTAGCCAACTGCGTTTTCAGCAAAGTTTGATCAATTCAACAGGAGTGCTCTGTGGAGCTGGCTTTGAACTGCCTTCCGAAGCATTATTCTTAGGTAAAAACACAATGGTGATCCCGATGAAAGGCCATTACGAACAAACCTGTAATGCGCTGGGTGCGGCCGATGTGGGCGCCACCACTATTCCTGAACTCGACCTCATTTATCATAGACAAATCAACTACTGGCTTGGTCAGCAGCAGCAAGTACCGCTTTTGTTTGCCGACCGAACAGAGCAAATCATCATTGATATTCTCAACGCATTTCAAAAAGAGGGTAGGGCTGCCTACGAACCAGGGGTTGAGTTTGAAACACTTAGACAAAAGTTAGGATTACTCCGCTACTTCTTCTGATCGCTTCTTGTAATGACGGTACAACTCCTGCTGTGCATGAAACGGAGGTAAATTGCGCTTGGAGTAAGCGTTTTTGTAGTCAGCAGAAATACTACGCGCTTTGACGCTTCCTTTCCATTGGTACTCAAAAACGAGCTCGATTTCTTTTTGTATTTGAGGGTCTTTGATAATTGTGCCCACCTCTACGCGCTGATCCAAGTTGCGCTCCATCCAGTCCGCACTAGAAATGAAGTATTCAGGATTGCCATTGTTGCCAAAAATCAAGAAGCGCGTGTGTTCTAAATAGCGGTCCACGATACTGATGGCCGTAATGTTTTCACTCAAGCCTTTGACGCCTGGTTTGAGGCAGCAAATGCCGCGAATGATCAGCTCAATTTTTACGCCAGCTTTGCTTGCTGCGTAAAGTTTGTCGATCATCTTGACATCCGTAAGGTTATTGAATTTCAGGCGGATGTGTGCTGGTTTTTTGGCTTTGGCAAACTTGATTTCGCGCTCAATGAGGGCGAGTAGTTTGCGGCGCGTGTTGAAAGGTGAAACGAGCAGGTGGCGAAAGGTGTGGCGTTCGAGGTTGTTCTCGAGCATGCCAAATACCCTACTAACTTCCAAAGAGATTTCTTTATCAGCTGTAAGGAGTGCTAAATCGGTGTAGATAGTAGCGGTTGACTCATTGAAATTACCGGTTCCGATGTAGGTAATGTATTGCGTTTTGGCTTCAGAAACACGCCTGATTTGCAGGAGCTTGGAATGCACCTTGAGGTTTTGTAGGCCGTAAATGACGTTTGCACCGTTGTCTTTGAGGCGGTTGCTCCACCAAAGGTTGTTTTCTTCGTCAAAACGCGCTTGGAGTTCAAAAACAACCGTGACTTGCTTGCCATTATAGATGCAAGCGAGTAGGGCATTCATAATTTCTGAATTCTTGGCCACGCGGTAGATATTGATTTTGATATCCTTCACCTTGGGGTCGAGGCTGGCCTCGCGCAAAAGATCCACGACATGGTCAAATTGCTGAAACGGAAAATGCAACAGTACATCTTGCTTGATTATCGTTGCAATATGGCTCTTGCCACTGCGAAAAGCCGGGTGTTTGACGGGCGCTTGTGCGGCAAAGCGATAGGCTGGATTGCCAAAATCTGGAAAGCGCATGAAGTCTTTAAAGTTGTGGTAGCGCCCACCGGGTATGGTGTTGAAGCCTTTCTTGAGTTTGAGTTGTTGGAGTAAAAAAGTCAATAAGTCGTCGGGCATGGCGGCGTCATAGACAAAACGCACGGGGAGTCCTTTCTTGCGCTGCTTGACACTCTTTTCAATTTTTTCAAAGAAGGACAGCGAGAGGTCGTCGTCTAGATCGAGTTCGGCATCACGCGTAAACTTGAAAGTAAATGCTTGGATGTGTTGCGGTCGATAGACGGAAAAAATGTCGTTCAAGTATAGCCTAATGATGTCGTCTATCAACATAACATTGGTGTGCGCTTCGCGATTCAAGATGAAAAAGCGGCTGTATTCGGTCGGGATCTGGATGAGGGCATAGCGTACTTTTGCGTTGCTGCTCATTTTGACGCCTAAATAAATGGCGTAATCGCGGAGCTTGGGTAAAGGGCGTTTTTTGTCGAGCATGATTGGGAAAATCGCATGCTTGAGTTTGTCGTGGAAAAAATCGTCTAACTCGACAAGTTCTTTGTCGGTACAGCCAGTCTCATCGATGAAATGAATGCCTTCTGCTTGGAATTCTGCCTTGATCTCTTGGTAAGCTCTTTCAAAAAGTTGCTGCTGACGCAATACGACCTTTCTGATTTCTACATAAAGTTCTTCTGCAGTGCCTTTATAGCCCTGCACTTTTTCGTTTTTCAGGTCAATTGTTCTTTTGAGGTTGGCTACTCTTACCCGAAAGAATTCATCGAGGTTATTGGAGTAAATGCCTAAAAAGCGCATGCGTTCAGTAAGCGGAACACTCGGGTCTATGGCCTCTTGCAAGACGCGTTCGTTAAAAGAAAGCCAGCTAAGTTCTCTGTTGATCAAATTCATATTGCAAAGAAAGCCTTGCCGCGATAAACGACAAGGCTTTTTGTATTAAGGAATAGTTAAAATTTATTGCAAAAAAAAAGCACCATCCGTAGATAGTGCTTGTTGTGGGGGTTGACGGGTTCGAACCGCCGACCCTCTGCTTGTAAGGCAGATGCTCTGAACCAGCTGAGCTAAACCCCCGTTGTGATTACGAGTGCAAAGATATGAAATAATTCAATATTCAAAAGAAAAATTGAAGTTTTTTACTGCTTTATTCAAAAATAATAAATGTAAATAGGGTAGAGAAGCTGTGTAGTGAGTTCAATTTCAATTTGTTGCAAGATGCAACTTTTTCAAAATCTTTTCGTATCATTGGCCTTATGCGCAAAAGCACAAATGTATTTTTCTTGCTCATCATCGGCCTTGGTGCTATGCTTTTAGGCTGTGAATTTCGTTCGCCACAAGACGAAATGCGCAAAGACTGGGCGCAAATAGCGCGTTCGGGCAAAATCACGCTACTTACTGAAAACTCTACACTTTCCTTTTTTGAATTCAAGGGCAAGCGCATGGGGTTTGAATTCGAAATCCTTGATACCTTTTGTAAGGCGAACCACCTCAAATTGGAGGTCAAAGTAGTGAATAAACTCGGTGATTTCCAACGCATGCTCCGCAAAGGCGAGGGCGATGTTGTGGCGGCAAATCTCCCTATCGAGTTGGGGCAAGAAAAGCAATTCAATTATTCCTTTCCTTATTACCAAACTTATCAAGTGCTCGTGCAGCGCAAATCAGATTCAATTATTTCTGAGCCAGCGCATTTGGCCAATAGAACGGTGTACGTACGTAAAAACTCTGCATACGAAAAACGCTTGTCTGCCCTGCAAGAAGAAATTGGCGCCAACCTAAATATCCGCTACCGTTCTAATTCACCACTTGCCGAAGATTTGATCGAAGAAGTGGCCAATGGGAGTATTCATTACACGCTGGCACATGAAAACCAAGCACGCATCGTCAAAGACATGCATCCAAATTTAGATATCGCCACCCGTATGTCTTTTGAGCAGCGCATTGCTTTTGCCTTGAGACCAAAAAGTAAGGTCCTCAAAGAAAAACTCGATTCATTTTTACAAACATATATTGCTTCTGAAGCATATACCCAGCTTAAAAAACGCTATTTCGACTACATTGTCTCTACACCGACTGAATTTTACCTCACTCCGAAAGGTGCGCTTTCTCCTTTTGATGCGCTCTTCAAAAAAGCGGCACAAACCTACAATTGGGACTGGAAAGTGCTAGCGGCTATTGCCTTTAAAGAGTCTCGCTTCAATCCAAATGCCCGCGGTTTTGGTGGTGCATATGGTCTGATGCAATTTATGCCCAACACTGGTCCTAAGTTTGGTGTTTTCCCGGAATCAAGCCCTGAAGTGCAAATCAAAGGCGGCATGCGTTATTTGAATTCTGTAAGCAAGCGCTGGGCAAGTATTCCCGACGAACAAACGCGTTTGCAATTTACTTTGGCCTCTTACAACGCAGGCATGAGCCATATCGAAGATGCGCAGCGCTTGGCAAAAGCCGCTGGCCTCAATCCGAACAAGTGGGATGGCAACGTAGCGCTGATGGTCAATAAACTCGATGAGCCACAGTTTTACCGCTCAGAGCTTGTGCGCTGTGGAGCCTACAGAGGGCAAGCCACTTCGTATGTAGCAAAAATTCTTGCAATTTACGCCCGTTGGAAATAAATGTCAGCAAAACAAATTATTGTCGTTCAGGGCCCAACTGCATCAGGTAAAACCAGCTTGGCTATTGCCTTAGCCCAGCATTTTCAGACCGAGATTATCTCTTTTGATTCAAGGCAGTTCTATGAAGAACTCGCTATTGGTGTGGCCCGTCCGAGTATAGAAGAATTGGGGCAGGTGCAGCAACATATGATTGCTTGTCGTTCTATTCACGAACCACTCAATGCCAATTCTTTTGTGCAGCAAGCGCAGCCCATTTTAAATAGATTGCTCCAGGAGAAAGGTGCTGCGGTATTAGTGGGTGGCTCGGCTTTGTTTGCCGACGCACTCATTTTGGGCTTAGATCCGTTGCCACACGATCCTGCAGTACAAGCCAAATGGCAACATGTTTTTGATACAGAAGGTTTAGCGGCCTTGCAATTAGCGCTGCAGCAAAATGATCCGCATTTTTATACAGAAATAGATGTCATGAACCCTACGCGGCTCATGAGGGCATTAGAAATCAATGAGCTCACCGGAGCATCCAATTTATCGCTGCGCAAAGGCCCGCGGCAAGACCCTTCAAACGTTGCGCGCATTTTTATCGATTGGCCACGGGCTCAATTGTATGCGCGCATCAATTTGCGCGTGGACCAAATGCTACAAGAAGGCCTTGAAGCTGAAGCGCGGCAATTTTTTCCGGATCAGATGCATTTACAAGCCTTACAAACGGTTGGTTACCGCGAATTTTTTGACTTTTTTGAAGGCAATATGAGTAGAGCAGAGGCCATCGAGAAAATCAAGCAGCACACTCGCAATTATGCCAAGCGGCAACTCACTTGGCTGGCGCGCTATGCGCAAATGCATGCCATAGATCCAGAAGCGGAGCATGATTTGTTGGCGGCAGCGCTTGTGAAAATTGGTTAAAGAAATGTTAAAAAGACAGCGCGAAGCTTAAAATCAAGCATTTTCGTACCTAAACAGCTATACACATGAAACATCTATTGCTCGTATTTTCGTTCTTATTTCTACAACAACTCCAAGCGCAAAAGATTCGCTTAAAAGTTGAAGATCAAAAAGATACAACCGTTTACTTAATTAAATACTTTGGGTCAAAGCTCTTCTATGCCGATACCGCTCAAATGAAAAATGGCGAGGTAGTCTTTGATGGTGCCAAGCAAAAACCAGGTATTGTTGGCTTGTTTTTGCCAGGACAGCGCTACTTTGAATTCGTTTACAACAACGAAGAAATTCAGCTCTCTACCAAAGGCCCAGACTTCATGGCCAATATGGTCGTCAATAAGTCCGAGGAGAACAAATTGTTCATCCCTTACGTGAAGTTCATCAGCAGCAAAAAAGGTGAAATTGCCAAACTTGCTGAGCAGCGTGCCAAACTCAAGCCTGAAGATGCTGAATACGCCACACTCGGAACCCAAATCGATGCGCTCAACAAAGAAGTAGAGGTGTATCAGGCCAATTTAGTGACCAACAACCCAGGTAAACTCGTTGCTAAAATTGTACAGATGTCTACCGAAATTGTGGTGCCAGAACCACCAAAAGACGACAAAGGCAATTTGCTAGACTCTAACTTCCGTTACAAATACTACTTCGCTCACTATTGGGACAACGTCGATTTCAAGACAGATGCGCTTGTAAACAATCCTATTTTTGCCAACAAACTCGAGTTTTATTTCGGCAAATCCATGATGATCCAACACTGGGACACCATCATTAAATACGCTTTCGCTTTTTGCGATGCCTTAGATCCGAAGTCGCGTATGTACGAATACAGCGTGGGCTGGATTGCCTCCACCTATGGAAAAAGCGATATCATGGGCATGGACAAAGTCTATTACTACATGCTCAAGCGTTATTTCTGCACCAAAGATGCGAGCGGAAAATCACCAGCTTTCTGGGTGGCCGAAGATAAATTCGAAGACCTCTGCGAAAACCTCGATAACAAAATGAATACCGTGATGGGCATCAAGCCGCCAAACCTCATCATGCGCGACACCTCAGATACAAAATGGGTCGATTTTTACAGCCTGACTTCTGAATACACCATTCTCTATTTCTGGGATCCAGAATGCGGCCATTGTAAAAAAGTAACGCCAAAAATCCAAACGCTTTACGCTGAAAAGTGGAAGGCGCGCAATATCGAAGTATTTGCAGTAGGTAAAGGTGTGGGTAAAGATTTTGAGGCCTGGAAAAAATACATCCGCGAGAGCAAACTCACGTTTATCAATGTGGCTGTTACCAATAGCATCTACGAAATTGCCAAAGCGACGCCTGAAAAATTAGTACCGCTCTATCCAGGCGAAAAGGGCAAGCCTACAACGCTGCAGAGTTTGAACTACCAACAAACGTATGATATCTATTCAACACCGAAAGTTTTCGTCTTGGATAAAGACAAGAAAATCATCGCCAAAAACCTTTCTGTTTCGCAACTTGAAGACATGCTTGATCAGCTGCAAAACAAGAAAGACGCACCTAAATTATTCCCGCCTGATCCAGAAGAGGACGAGCACATGCAAAAAGACTAAATGACGCAAGACCGCCTTCAATCGACTCTTCAAAGTCATCACAATTGGATCATTACCACGCACAAAGGACCTGACGGCGACGCCGTGGGCAGTGTTGTTGCTTGGGCTGCATATGCACTACAGTGCAAAAAAGAATACTTGATTGTTTTTCCAGATCAGCCGGCTGCCTATTTGTGTCCGTTTTTGGAAGGCTACAATTGGGAAGTTTTTGCCGCAGATAAAGCATACGCCGGCGACTTACTTTTTGCCTTAGATTACAACGCGTCTTCACGCGTCGGGGAGGAGATGTCTAACTGGTTTGACAAACAAACGCTGACCAAAGTGATGCTCGATCACCATCCGAATCCGGCCGATTTTGTGCACATTCCAATTTCTATCCCTACTGCTTGTTCTACAACAGAAGTCATTTATCATGTATTAGAAGACCTCGGGCAACGCGATCAAATCAATTTGGCGATGGCTAAGGGCCTGTATCTTGGCCTCATGACCGACACCGGCTCTTTTCGTTTCCCTTCAGTTTCTGCCTACACGCACCAAATGACCGCGCATTTATTGTCTTTGGGTTTGGCGCAGCACGAAATTCACGAAGCGGTTTACGATGTAAATAGTGTAACGCGTTTGCAATTGCGCGGTTATGCAATTGCAGAAAAGCTGCAGCTGCATCCCGAACATCGCTTAGGCATCATGAGCCTGAGTAAAGATGAGCTTAAGCGCTTTGCATATCAAAAAGGAGATACCGAAGGTTTGGTCAATGTCATTTTGTCAATTGAGGGTTATGATGCAGGTGTTTTTATGATGGAAACCGAAGAAGGTGTTAAGTTTTCTTTTCGCTCAAAAGGCAAGCGTTTTGTCAATGCTTTTGCGCAGGCTCATTTCAATGGTGGTGGGCATCAGTATGCAGCCGGTGGGTTTTATGCCGGCAGCCTCAAAGATGCGCTCGCCAAACTAGAATCTTTAATCGATCAAATCTAATTGATGCCCAAACATTTTGTCTTCGTCATATTACTTTTCATTAGCTTCATTTTTTCGGCTTGCCGAAGAGAAGAAGCCAACGAGCAGACGCGGCAAAAATGGTCTTCGGAGCATTCCGTTGATTTCAATCGGGAACTCAGTGTGCGCGAAAATCTCAAAATCAATACGTTTTTAGCACATTACACGCATTTGAAAATGCAGCAAACCCCTTCGGGCTTGCGCTACATGATTTACCAAAAAGGCGCATCAACGCAAGCAACTGCGAAAGATGGTCAACAAGCGCTCGTTCGCTTGTCCATAGGTTTGTTAGATGGCACCCAATGTTATCAAACCAAACCCGACCAAATTGAACGCATCACAATTGCGCATTCCGAAAAAGAATCGGGGGTGCATGAAGCGCTGCAATTCATGCGAAAAGGAGACAAAGCCAAACTTATTTTACCCAGTTATTTGGGGCATGGCCTCCTTGGTGACCGCAGTAAAATCCCGCCGCAAAGTATTTTATATATCGATATCCAACTAATTGATCTCCAATGAGAATGCTCCCATTTCTTGCTTTTTTATTATTATTTGCAGCCTGTGACGATACGCCCAAGCCCAAGTCAGGTACCAAAAAAGTGGTCAAAGCCAATACCCAAAATCTCGCCGACTTAGATACGAGTGCTGCGGGCTCCAAAAAAAACCTGATCAATTTTGAAAAAGGCAAGGTGAGCATGCGCAAGAAATTAGCGAGTGGTATTGTTCTCAAATGGATTGAGCGTGGAACGGGGCCTTCTTTTGAAGCTGGCGAGATGGCCTTAATAGACTACCGCTTAGGGACACCAGATGGGCGCATCATTGACGGAAATAACAGAATCAATTTGCCATTCATCCCATTTGTAGTAGGGTACAGCATGCAAACCCAGGGTTGGGATTTAGCCTTTGCGCATTTGCGCGTTGGCGATTTTGTCAAGGTGGAGATTCCGGCGGCGTTGGCTTACGGCAACAAAGGCATTAAAGATGTGTTGGCGCCAAATACGCCCAACTGGCTTTATGTAAAAGTGATTTCAAAAATTGAACCTAGCACCAATGCCGATGGCATACGCGCCTGGAAACTTGCCGATGGTCAGGCCTTCAATCTTGAAGAGGGTGGGGTCAAGGAAGTGGCATATGAGTTTGTAGCCTCGACACCAAATAAAGCCAATGCCATCATGGCCCGCAAATTTCCACAGCGCTATGTTGTAGGTCAAAAAACAACCGTTCCGGGCTTGCGAAAAATCCTTAAAAATGCTTTGCAAGGAGAGCGCTATTATATTGTTTTACAGCCAGAACAGGCCTATGGAGGCAAAGGCTATGGACAGGTAATTGCGCCCAACGAGCCGGTTTTCTTTTTGTTAGACATCGTGGGCGTTCGGTCCATATCATAGGAAATGCCTAAATTTGTACTGAAATTTTTGTTTTGCGTCAGATAACTCTTTTATATATTTTTTGTTTTTTCTTTGGTTTTTCGTCCACGGCCCAACGTGCACTTGATACCATCGAAACAGAATTGGGCAAAGTCGTTTTGTATAGTAACAAAACGTGGTCTTTTTTACAAATTAGCACCTTCGATGGCATCATGAATCCTCGGATCAACGCCCTAATGCTTGCTCAAGACCCTAGTTTTCGCCACCCCTGGAGCAACGACATCTGCTTTACTAGTCGCAACGACATGTCTAAACTCAAAGACACCCTGTGGCTTTGTGTCAACGACGAATACGATCAAAATTTCCATATGCCCGCACCTGGTATTGTTACTTCTCGCTACGGTCCTCGTAATGGAAGAAACCACAATGGCATAGACATCGATTTGGAAACAGGAGACACCGTATACGCAACTTGGTCTGGAAAGGTCCGCTACGCCAAATACAACGATGGCGGTTTCGGTAATTTAGTCATCATCCGTCATCCAAATGGCCTGGAAACAATTTACGCCCATTTAAGCAAATTCTTGGTGTATCCAGATCAAGATATCGTAGCAGGTGAGCCAATTGGCCTCGGTGGCAACACCGGGCATTCATATGGTTCGCACCTCCATTTTGAAATCCGATTTTACGATGCGCCCATGAATCCGGAAGAAATCATCAATTTCTCCGAACGCGCACTCAAAAATGAAAATTTGTTTGTGCACAAAGGCTTGTTTAGACCAGGTGCCAAACCAACTGATTATTACGAAGACCACCCAGCCGAAGTTGTTCAGGCGCCGGTTGTGGTGCGTACGCCGCAAGTCCGTTATTACAAGGTGCGCCCAGGTGACACCCTTACCGAAATTGCCGCTCGAAACAATACCACCGTCACTAAAATTTGCCAACTGAACGGCATCAAACCTACTACTGTTCTCCAATTAGGACGCAGTTTAAGAGTAAAATAACATGAAAAACATTCTTCTTTTTAGCGTCTTTGTTGTTTTGCTGAGTGCATGTTCAGACTACTCAAAAATTGTAAAGGGCTCCGACTACAGTCAGAAATTTGTGAGTGCGAATGCACTTTATGATCAAAAAGAATTCGATAAAGCAATTGTGCTATACGAGCAAATTTATCAGCATGCACCCAAGTCCGGGGAGGGTGAGCTCTCTTACTACCGAATGGCCCAAGCTTATTTTCAAATCGAGGACTACTACATGGCACAGTATTACTACAGCTCATACATGCAACGTTTTCCTTACAGCGATAAATCTGAAGAAATCTTATTTATGATTGCGATGTGTTCGGTCAAAAACTCACCAGAACACACCCTTGATCAAACCGAAACCGAACTCGCCATCAGCAACGTGCAACAATTCGTAGACCGCTATCCCGGTTCTTACTTGGTTGATTCCTGCAACCTGATCATCGATCAGCTCCGCTTCAAACTTGAGCGCAAAGAATTCGAAACCGTTCAACTCTATGACCGCACAGAAAATTTCAAAGCAGCTGTAGCCGCAGGAGAGCTTTTTATGGAACATTACAGCCGGTCTGCCTTTATGGAAGAAGCCCACTACATTGTGGTCAAAAATTCATATTTCATGACCATCAACAGTATCGAAAGCAAAAAAAGTGAGCGAAGCGCCCAAACAACGGAAAGATTCCGTAACTTTGCACTTCGCTATGCAGGCTCCAAATACCTCAAGGAATTAGAAGGCTACGTCGCGTTACTAGAAAAAAAACAATAATACAGACAAAATGAGTTTCAAAAATATCGCTGCAGAACGTACTACAGTTACCCGTGACACCATCCTCGTGGAAGAAAAAACAGGCAACATCTACGAATCTTTGGTGGCTATTTCTAAAAGAGCCAACCAAATTTCTTCAGAACTCAAAGAAGAGTTGACTCAAAAGTTGCAAGAATTTGCAACCCACACAGACAACCTTGAAGAGGTTTTTGAAAACCGTGAGCAAATAGAAATTTCCAAGCATTACGAAAAAATGCCGAAGCCTACAGCTATTGCTATGCAAGAGTTGTTAGAAGAAAAAATCTATCTGCGCAAACCAGAGTCTTTGCAATAAACATGCAAGGCAAGCGGATCCTTCTTGGTATTACAGGAGGTATAGCCGCCTATAAAATCCCTATTCTCGTTCGCTTACTCAAAAAACAAGGCGCACATGTGCGTTGTGTAATGAGTCCTAATGCCCAAGACTTTGTAAGTCCGTTGGTACTTGCTACGCTTTCGCAAGAAGCTGTGCATATTGAATTCTGGAACAAACAAACTGGCGTCTGGACCAACCACGTCGAGCTTGGTTTGTGGGCCGACGTCATGCTCATTGCCCCAGCCACGGCCAACACCCTTTCAAAAATGGCTTCCGGAGCTTGCGACAACCTCTTGTTGGCTACGTATTTGTCTTTGAAATGCCCGTGCATCATTGCACCCGCCATGGATCTTGACATGTATCAGCACCCGAGTTTCAAGCGCAACTTAGCCACTTTACTTGCCGACCAACTCCATGTAATACCAGCCACTTTTGGCGCTTTAGCAAGTGGTTTGGAGGGGCAGGGGCGCATGGAAGAGCCCGAACAAATTTGTGCTTATGTTCAGCGCTTTTTTGACAACCAGACCCAGCCAAAGTCCAAAACCAGGCAAAAATGGCTCATTACCGCTGGTCCCACGCGTGAAGCCATAGATCCTGTTCGCTATATTTCCAATCACTCAACTGGTAAAATGGGGTATGCACTGGCGCAAGCTGCGCTCCAAGCAGGACATGAAGTGCTTTTGATTACGGGCCCTACAAACCAACATCTTGCGCATCCGCTATTGAAAGTTATTCAAATAGAGAGCGCCGCGGATTTGTTGCGCGAAGTACAGGCCCATTGGGCTTGGGCAACCTATGGCATTTTTAGCGCAGCTGTTGCCGATTACCGCGTCGCGGAGGTGGCTTCAGAAAAAATCAAAAAGCAAGAAGACCAAATGCAGTTGTCTTTGGTCAAAAATCCAGACGTACTGGCTTGGGCGGCTGCCCACAAAACCCAACAAAAGGTGATAGGTTTTGCACTCGAAACCAATAATTCTGAAGAAAACGCGTTAAGCAAATTGCGCCGCAAAAACCTCGACTTCATTGTGCTCAACGAACAGCAAAATGGTGTGAGCGGTTTTGGCAGCGATACCAATAAAATAACTATATTCGATAAAGCCGCGCAACGTCTGGAGTTACCCCTTCAAAGTAAGTCCGACATCGCTGCAGCACTCATTCAAATACTTGAAGCTCATGACCTATAAATGCTTTTCTATTTTACTGGCCTTATTTACTTTGGGAGGTGTTCAGGCACAAGAACTCAATTGTCAGGTCAATGTAGTCGTGGACAACAAGGTAGAGGTGAGCTCTACCGAACAAGAGATCATCAATCAGATGAAGCAGAGCATCACTGAAATCATGAACAACACCGCCTGGACCAAAGATAAATTCAAGGTGGAGGAGCGCATCAATTGCAATTTGCAAATTCAAATCCGCGAGATACCCGCTACCGGTGCTTACCGCGGTGACATCCAAGTTTCTTCTGTACGCCCAGCTTTCAATAGCAATTACAACTCAACGATTTTCAATTTTCAGGACGAAAACTTTCAGGCTTCGTTTTCGAGAGGTGCTGTTTTGAATTATGTACCCAATCAATACCGAGACAACCTCACTTCCATTCTCGCCTTTTATGCCTATTTTATCATTGGCATGGATTACGACTCCTTTTCTCTGAAAGGCGGAACGCCTTACTTTCAGGAAGCCCAACAAATAGTAACCCTCGCCCAAACAGGTGGTGCTGCCGGTTGGAAATCCTCGGAGAGCAGCAAAAGAAACCGTTTTTACCTCGTAGACAACATGCTGCAACCCGTTTTTGAACCATTCAGGGTTTGCCTCTATCAATACCATCGCTTGGGCATCGATCAACTTTACGACAAAAAAGAAGAAGGCAAGCAAGCCATTATGGCTGCGCTCAATTTGTTGAGTCCAATTATGGCTACAAGACCAAATACAGTCAATGTAGTCAGTTATCTCTTCGGGAAAACTACCGAACTCAAAAACATTTATTCAGATGCTGAACTCAAGGAAAAGCAAGACCTCGTCAATTTGCTTAAAAAACTAGATGCTGCAAACGCCACGCGCTATTCAACTATTCTAGATTAATGCTCCGCAGTCTTCGTATCCAGCATTTTGCCCTTATAGAAGAGGTGCAGCTCGATTTCAGCCAGGGTTTTACAGTCTTCACAGGTGAAACCGGTTCTGGTAAATCGATTATTTTAGCAGCAACCCAGCTCATTCTTGGCGAACGCGCCGATTTACAGGTCATAGCGCCAGGTGCTAAAAAAGCTGTCGTCGAGGCTATTTTTGAACTTACCGAAGAATACCTTCCTTTTTTTGAAGCCAATGACCTCGATTTTGAGCCGCACACCCTCATCAGACGAGAAATTGCCAGCGAAGGCAAATCGCGTGCGTTTATCAACGATATTCCGGTCTCTTTACAGGTGCTCAAACAGCTCACTTCCAATTTATTGCAAATACACTCGCAGTACAACACACTCGAGCTCAAGTCCAAGCGTTTTCAGTTGGAACTCATGGATATTCTTTTGGGCTTGCAGCAAGAACAACACGCTTTTGCAGGTCGTTTTGCAAAACTGCAGTTACTTCAAAAAGAGTTGTTGACCAAACAACAAGCCTTTGCTCAAGATCAGCTGCAGCAAGATTACAATACTTTCTTACTCGAAGAACTTCAATCACTGCGCTTAAACGATCCTAAAATTCAGCAACTCGAACAAGAAATCGAACGCTTTGCGAGCGCCAGCCAGCTAGAAGAAGCCAGGTTAGCCCTTGCTAGTCTTACAGACGACAACGGTCCCTACACAAATTTGTATGCCATCAAATCGGTGCTCGACAAAGTCAAGGCCATTGATCCAGATATGAGTGGCTATGCCACACGGTTACAACAAGTACTCATTGAGCTCAAAGAACTTGCCCGTGATGCGGCAGCCACCTCCTTTGATGATTTAGAACCCGCTGATTTACAAGCTTTAGAGGCGCTTCAGGATCAAATCAATTCAGCCTTACTCAAGCACAGAGCCCGAGACGTATCGGAATTACTTCAAATCCAACAAACGCTACTGCAAAAGTGTAGAGGTCTAGAAGACCAAGAAGCCGAGCTCGAAGCACTGCAACAACAGTGTGTAGCGCTCGAAAAAGACCTATGGGAGGCGGCAACAGCGCTTCATCAACAAAGAAAAAATGGCGCTGGGCA
>JACCDQ010189687.1_pt1 | contig 16249 bp, 9 predicted proteins | sample 7446031 | NCBI WGS metagenome assembly JACCDQ01 (sample SAMN15323442, study PRJNA562643) | freshwater metagenome | isolation source: river surface water | place: USA:Blue River Watershed | collected 2017-08-17
CGACATGCCTTTCGACGTTGTGATCGCTGCCCCTGACGCCATGCGCGTTGTGGGTACTTTGGGTCAGATCCTGGGTCCACGTGGCCTGATGCCTAACCCCAAAGTCGGCACCGTGACACCTGACGTCGCCACCGCTGTGCGCAATGCCAAGGCTGGTCAAGTCCAGTTCCGCGTTGACAAGGCCGGTATCGTGCACGGCACCATCGGTCGTCGTTCGTTTGACTCCGACAAGTTGCAAGGCAACTTGGCTGCATTGATCGAAGCTTTGGTCAAAGCCAAGCCAGCCACCAGCAAGGGTGTTTACCTGCGCAAGGTTGCTGTGTCCTCGACCATGGGTGTGGGCGTTCGCGTTGACACACAATCCATCGCAGCTTGATTGCGGTAAAAATTTGAGCAGGCTGTAAAGCCCGCTCAATGTGGTGGGCTGCTGAACTTGTGAAAGTTCAGCAGGCCATCCAAGACCGTTGGTGCACACACCGCTGTGCTTAATCAACAAACTGAAAGATCACTCTGGAGGTTTGGGCCAACGCAGATGGCGATCCCGCTGCAGATGGATGAATATCCGAAACAGTTGGTCGCTGCAAATAGGCGTGTTTCAGGGGTAACCCGACGACACATATAAAGGAGTAGACCTTGAGTCTGAATCGCAGTGAGAAAGAAGCGGTCATCACCGAAGTGACCGACCTCGCCGCTAAAGCTCAAACGCTGGTGATTGCGGAATACCGTGGTATCACGGTCGCTGACATGACCAACCTGCGCGTCAAAGCTCGCAGCCAGGGCGTTTCGCTGAGCGTGTTGAAAAACACCTTGGCTCGCCGTGCTGTGGCTGGTTCGCAGTTTGAAGTTGTCGCCGACCAGATGACCGGTCCGCTGATCTATGGCTTCTCTGAAGATGCAGTGGCTGCCGCGAAAGTGGTGGCTGACTTCGCGAAAACCAACGACAAGTTGGTGATTCGCGCTGGTGCATTTGCAGGCAAAGTCCTGGACGTGAACGGCGTTAAGCAATTGGCAAGCATCCCTTCGAAGGAAGTGTTGTTGGCTCAGTTGTGTGGCTTGTTGATGTCGCCTATGTCCCGCACCGCAGTGGTGTTGGGTGCTTTGGCGGCCAAAAAAGGCGAAGGCGAAGCTGTTGCCGCTTAAGGCCGGCGTTCGTGTTTTAACCAATTGTTAGGAAATAAAAATGGCATTCGATAAAGACGCATTTTTGACCGCGCTGGACAGCATGACGGTCATGGAACTCAACGACCTGGTGAAAGCCATCGAAGAGAAATTTGGTGTGAGCGCTGCTGCTATGGCCGCTCCTGCTGCTGGCGGCGCTGCTGCTGGTGGTGCTGCCGCTGAAGAGAAGACCGACTTCAACGTCGTTCTGGTCGATGCTGGCGCCAACAAAGTGTCCGTGATTAAAGCTGTGCGCGAAATCACTGGTCTGGGCTTGAAAGAAGCCAAAGACCTGGTGGACGGCGCTCCTAAGGCTGTTAAAGAAGGTCTGCCAAAAGCTGACGCTGAAGCTGCCAAGAAGAAGCTGGAAGAAGCCGGCGCCAAGGCCGAACTCAAGTAATTCGGTTTTGTTCCAAGGCTGGAGTGCCCGCAAGGGCCTCCAGCCTTTGGTGCTTGAAGAGCACACCGAAAAGTGGATTTCCCAAAGTCTTCTTTCCAGTGTTTTCTGACCCGACTGCAGAAGACCCTTGGTTCGGGTTGCGTGCAATGCGCAATCGTCCGCCAACGCTGGTAGAGGCCAGCCGCCAAGCCCGTTGAGAGTGCCAAAAGCGCTCTTGGCACCCAGTCCTGAAAGATCAAGCCCGGAGATCTCATGTCTTATTCCTATACCGAACGCAAGCGAATTCGCAAAAGTTTCGGCAGCCGCGAGAGCGTGCTCGAAGTTCCTTACCTGCTGCAAATGCAAAAAGACGCCTACACGTCCTTCTTGCAAGCCGGTGCCATCCCATCCAAACGCACCCATGAAGGCCTGCAAGCCGCGTTTGAATCCGCATTCCCGATCGTCTCGCACAACGGCTTTGTGGAGATGAAGTTTGTCGAGTACAACCTGGCCAAGCCTGCGTTCGATGTGCGTGAGTGCCAGACCCGTGGTCTGACTTTCTCCTCGGCCGTGCGTGCCCGCGTTCAACTCATCATTTATGACCGTGAGTCGTCGACTTCGCAATCCAAAGTGGTCAAGGAAGTCAAAGAGCAAGAGGTCTACATGGGCGAAGTGCCTTTGATGACCGACAAAGGCTCTTTCATCATCAACGGTACCGAGCGAGTGATCGTGTCTCAGCTGCACCGCTCGCCAGGCGTGTTTTTTGAACACGACAAGGGCAAGACCCACAGTTCGGGCAAGCTGCTGTTCTCGGCACGCATCATCCCTTACCGTGGTTCATGGCTCGACTTCGAATTCGACCCGAAAGACATCCTGTACTTCCGTGTTGACCGCCGTCGCAAGATGCCCGTGTCGATCCTGCTCAAGGCCATTGGCCTGACACCTGAATCGATCTTGGCGAACTTCTTCGTCAACGACAATTTCCGTCTGATGGACAGCGGCGCACAAATGGAGTTTGTGGCCGAGCGTCTGCGTGGCGAAGTGGCCCGCTTTGACATCACCGACAAGTCCGGCAAAGTCGTGGTGGCCAAAGACAAGCGCATCACTGTGCGCCACACCCGTGAACTCGAGCAGTCGGGTACCACCCACATCAGCGTGCCAGAAGATTTCCTGATCGGTCGCGTGATCGCCAAGGCGATTGTGGACGGCGACACTGGCGAGATCATCGCCAAGGCCAACGAAGAAGTCACAGAAGCTCTGCTCAAGAAGCTGCGTTCTGCTGGCATCCAGGACGTCCAGTGCATTTACACCAACGAACTCGACCAGGGCGCGTACATCTCGCAAACCCTGCGCATCGATGAAACCGTGGACGAGTTCGCTGCACGCGTGGCCATCTACCGCATGATGCGCCCTGGCGAGCCGCCAACAGAAGACGCTGTGCAGGCCCTGTTCCAGCGCCTGTTCTACAACCCCGATACTTATGATCTGTCGCGCGTCGGCCGCATGAAGTTCAACGCCCGCGTGGGCCGTGGCGAGTCCACAGGCCCCATGGTGCTGACCAACGAAGACATCTTGGCCGTGGTCAAGATCTTGGTGGACTTGCGCAACGGCAATGGCGAAGTCGACGACATCGACCACTTGGGCAACCGCCGCGTGCGTTGCGTGGGCGAATTGGCCGAAAACCAATACCGCACCGGTTTGGCGCGTATCGAAAAAGCCGTCAAAGAGCGTCTGGGCCAAGCCGAGCAAGAGCCTTTGATGCCGCATGACCTGATCAACTCCAAGCCGATTTCTGCGGCTTTGAAAGAGTTCTTCGGCGCATCGCAGCTGTCGCAGTTCATGGACCAGACCAACCCGTTGGCCGAGATCACCCACAAGCGCCGCGTGTCGGCTCTTGGCCCAGGTGGTTTGACCCGCGAACGCGCTGGCTTTGAAGTGCGTGACGTGCACGTGACCCACTACGGTCGTGTCTGCCCTATCGAAACACCTGAAGGTCCAAACATTGGTCTGATCAACTCGCTGGCTTTGTACGCCCGCTTGAACGAATACGGTTTCATCGAAACCCCGTATCGCCGTGTGGTCGATGGTAAAGTCACGATGGACATCGACTACCTGTCGGCCATCGAAGAAGGCAAGTACGTCATCGCCCAGGCCAACGCCACTTTGGACAAAGACGGCAAGCTGACCGGTGACCTGGTGTCTGCCCGTGAAAAAGGCGAATCCATCCTGTGCGGTGCCGAACGCATCCAGTACATGGACGTGTCGCCTGCGCAGATCGTGTCGGTTGCGGCCTCTTTGGTGCCGTTCCTTGAGCACGACGATGCGAACCGCGCCTTGATGGGTGCGAACATGTCGCGTCAGGCCGTGCCTGTGTTGCGCCCTGAAAAACCCATGGTTGGTACCGGCATCGAGCGCGTCGCTGCGGTCGACTCGGGCACTGTGGTGACCGCGACCCGTGGTGGTGTGGTCGATTATGTTGACGCGACCCGCATCGTGATCCGCGTGAACGACGCAGAAGCGGTGGCCGGTGAAGTCGGTGTGGACATCTACAACCTGATCAAGTACCAGCGTTCCAACCAGAACACCAACATCCACCAGCGCCCCATCGTCAAGCGTGGCGACAAGCTGGCCAAGGGTGATGTGATCGCCGACGGCGCATCGACCGACCTGGGCGAAATCGCCATCGGTCAGAACATGCTGATCGCCTTCATGCCCTGGAACGGCTACAACTTCGAAGACTCGATTTTGATCTCTGAGCGCGTGGTGTCGGAAGACCGCTACACCTCGATCCACATCGAAGAACTCGTGGTCATGGCCCGTGACACCAAGTTGGGTGCCGAAGAAATTTCGCGCGACATCCCCAACCTGTCCGAGCAACAACTGGGCCGTCTGGACGACTCCGGCATCATTTACGTGGGTGCCGAAGTGCAACCCGGCGACGTGCTGGTCGGTAAAGTCACGCCCAAAGGCGAGACCACCCTCACGCCTGAAGAGAAGCTGCTGCGCGCCATCTTTGGCGAGAAGGCATCGGATGTGAAAGACACCTCGCTGCGCGTGGACCAGGGTTCGCAAGGCACTGTGATCGACGTCCAGGTCTTCACCCGCGAAGGCATCCAGCGCGACAAGCGCGCCCAGCAGATCATCGATGACGAACTCAAGCGTTTCCGCCTGGATCTGAACGACCAGCTGCGCATCGTGGAAGCCGACGCGTTTGACCGTATCGAAAAACTGCTGGTTGGCCGCGTGGCCAATGGCGGCCCTCAAAAGCTGGCCAAAGGCACCAAGCTCGACAAGGCTTACCTCGAGTCCGTGGACAAGTTCCACTGGTTCGACATCCGTCCTGCCGAAGACGAAGTCGCCACCCAACTCGAGTCCATCAAGAACTCGCTGGAGCAAACCCGTCACAGCTTCGACCTGTCTTTCGAAGAAAAGCGCAAGAAACTCACCCAGGGCGACGAGTTGCCCGCAGGCGTGCTGAAAATGGTCAAGGTTTACCTGGCCGTCAAGCGTCGCTTGCAGCCTGGTGACAAGATGGCCGGTCGTCACGGTAACAAGGGTGTGGTCTCCAAGATCGTGCCCGTGGAAGACATGCCTTACATGGCCGACGGCACCCCTGCCGACATCGTGCTGAACCCGCTGGGCGTGCCTTCGCGCATGAACGTGGGTCAGGTGCTGGAAGTCCACCTGGGCTGGGCCGGCAAGGGCATCGGTCACCGCATTGGCAACATGCTGCAGGCCGAAACCCAGCGCATGGAAAAAGTGGCCGAGCTGCGCGAGCTGTTCGACCAGTTGTACAACAGCCTGGGCCGCAAGGAAGACCTGTCGCAGTTGACCGACGACGAGGTTCTGGCCATGGCCGAGAACCTCAAGGAAGGTTTCCCCTTCGCTTCGCCCGTGTTCGACGGCGCTGCCGAAGAAGAAATTCGCGCCATGCTGCACCTCGCTTATCCAGACGATCTGGCCAAGGCCAAGGGCCTGACCGCCACACGCACGCAAGCCAACTTGTTTGACGGCCGCACAGGCGATGCCTTTGACCGTCCCACAACGATCGGCTACATGCACTACTTGAAGCTGCACCACTTGGTGGACGACAAGATGCACGCCCGCTCGACCGGTCCTTACAGCTTGGTCACGCAGCAGCCGCTGGGTGGTAAGGCGCAGTTTGGTGGTCAGCGTTTCGGTGAGATGGAAGTGTGGGCACTGGAAGCGTACGGCGCTTCTTATGTCCTGCAAGAGATGCTCACCGTCAAGTCCGACGACGTGCAAGGCCGTACCAAGGTCTACGAGAGCATCGTCAAAGGCGAACACTCCATCGAAGCGGGCATGCCCGAATCGTTCAACGTGCTGGTCAAGGAAATCCGTTCGCTGGGCCTTGACATCGAGCTCGAGCGTTCTTAATTCACAGGCAAAGGATTCAAACCATGAAATCACTACTCGACCTGTTCAAGCAGTTCACGCCCGATGACCACTTCGATGCGATCCGCATCGGCCTGGCATCGCCCGAGAAGATCCGTTCGTGGTCTTTCGGTGAAGTGAAGAAGCCGGAAACCATCAACTACCGTACCTTCAAGCCCGAGCGCGATGGTCTGTTTTGCGCCAAGATTTTTGGCCCTATCAAAGACTACGAATGCCTGTGCGGCAAGTACAAGCGTCTCAAGCACCGTGGCGTGATTTGCGAGAAGTGCGGCGTTGAAGTCACACAAACCAAAGTGCGTCGCGAGCGCATGGGTCACATCGACCTGGCCGCACCTTGCGCCCACATCTGGTTCTTGAAGTCGCTGCCATCGCGTTTGGGTCTGGTGCTCGACATGACGCTGCGCGACATCGAACGCGTGCTGTACTTTGAAGCGTATGTCGTGACCGACCCCGGCATGACTCCGCTCAAGAAATTCAGCATCATGAGCGAAGACGATTACGACGCGAAGGTCAAGGAATACGGCGACGAATTTCAGGCCAAGATGGGCGCTGAAGGCATCAAGGAATTGTTGCAAGGCATCGACATCGAAAGCGAGATCGAGCGTCTGCGCGGCGACCTGACCGGCTCCGAGCTGAAGGTCAAGAAAAACGCCAAGCGCCTCAAAGTGCTGGAAGCGTTCAAGAAGTCTGGTATCAAGCCCGAGTGGATGGTGCTGGAAGTGCTGCCCGTGTTGCCACCGGACCTGCGTCCGCTGGTGCCGCTGGACGGCGGCCGCTTTGCGACCTCCGACCTGAACGACCTGTACCGCCGCGTCATCAACCGCAACAGCCGCCTGCGACGTCTGCTGGAATTGAAAGCGCCCGAGATCATTGCCCGCAACGAAAAGCGGATGCTGCAAGAAGCCGTGGACAGCTTGCTGGACAACGGCCGTCGCGGCAAGGCCATGACCGGCGCCAACAAGCGTGCTTTGAAGTCTTTGGCCGACATGATCAAAGGCAAGAGCGGTCGTTTCCGTCAGAACTTGTTGGGCAAGCGTGTGGACTACTCCGGTCGTTCCGTGATCACCGTGGGCCCAACCCTCAAACTGCACCAGTGCGGTTTGCCCAAGTTGATGGCCATTGAGCTGTTCAAGCCCTTCATCTTTGCGCGTCTCGAAGCCATGGGCATCGCGACCACCATCAAGGCCGCCAAGAAAGAAGTCGAAGCCGGTACGCCGGTGGTGTGGGACATCCTGGAAGAGGTCATCAAAGAGCACCCCGTGATGCTCAACCGTGCGCCTACGCTGCACCGTTTGGGTATCCAGGCCTTTGAGCCCCTGTTGATCGAAGGCAAAGCCATTCAGTTGCACCCCCTCGTTTGCGCGGCTTTCAACGCCGACTTCGACGGTGACCAGATGGCCGTTCACGTGCCGCTGTCGGTGGAAGCCCAGATGGAAGCCCGCACCTTGATGCTGGCTTCGAACAACATCTTGTTCCCAGCTTCTGGCGAGCCATCGATTGTGCCTTCGCAAGACGTGGTGCTGGGTCTGTACTACACCACCCGTGACCGCATCAACGCCAAGGGCGAAGGCCTGATCTTTGCCGACATCGGCGAAGTGCAGCGCGCTTTGGACGCCGGTGCTGTGGACCTGACCGCCAAGGTCACCGTGCGCATGACCGAGTGGACCAAGAACAAAGCCACTGGCGAGTTCGAGCCATCGGTGTCGATGGTCGACACCACCGTGGGCCGTGCCTTGCTGTCCGAGATCTTGCCCAAGGGCCTGCCCTTCAGTAACCTGAACAAGGCGCTGAAGAAGAAAGAGATCTCCAAACTGATCAACACGTCTTTCCGCAAATGCGGTTTGAAAGAGACCGTGGTGTTCGCCGACAAGCTGTTGCAAAACGGTTTCCGTCTGGCCACGCGTGCCGGTATCTCGATTGGCATCGACGACATGCTGGTGCCACCTGAGAAGCCCGGCATCATTGAAGCTGCTGAAAAAGAAGTCAAAGACATCGAGCAGCAATACGTCTCCGGTCTGGTGACCGCTGGCGAGCGCTACAACAAAGTGGTCGACATCTGGGGCAAAGCTGGTGATGCCGTGTCCAAGGTGATGATGGACCAACTTCGCAAAGAGAAGACCATCGACCGTCACGGCAAGGAAGTCGAGCAGGAATCCTTCAACTCGATTTACATGATGGCCGACTCCGGTGCTCGCGGTTCCGCAGCACAGATTCGCCAGCTGGCCGGTATGCGTGGTCTGATGGCCAAGCCTGACGGCTCGATCATTGAGACCCCCATCACGGCGAACTTCCGTGAAGGTCTGAACGTGTTGCAGTACTTCATCTCGACACACGGTGCACGTAAAGGTCTGGCCGACACGGCTTTGAAGACCGCCAACTCGGGTTACCTGACCCGTCGTCTGGTGGACGTGACACAAGATCTGGTCGTGACCGAGCTCGATTGCGGCACCTCCGACGGTTCGCTGATGCGCGCCATCGTTGAAGGTGGTGAAGTGATCGAATCGCTGCGTGACCGCATCTTGGGCCGCACTGCTGCCGAAGACGTGCTGCACCCCGAGAACCGCTCGGTTCTGGCTACGGCCGGCACCATGCTCGACGAAGACCTGATCGACGAACTCGAAGCTGCTGGCGTCGACGAAGTCAAAGTCCGCACTGCACTGACTTGCGCCACACGCTTTGGCCTGTGTGCCAAGTGCTATGGCCGCGATCTGGGCCGTGGCGGTCTGGTCAACAACGGCGAAGCCGTCGGTGTGATCGCTGCCCAGTCCATCGGTGAACCCGGTACCCAGCTGACCATGCGCACCTTCCACATTGGTGGTGCCGCTTCGCGTGCAGCTGTGGCCTCCAGCGTGGAAGCCAAGTCCAACGGCATCATTGGCTTCAATGCCACGATGCGTTATGTGACCAACAGCAAAGGCGAGTTGGTGGTGATTGCCCGTTCCGGTGAAATCATCATTCACGACGAACACGGCCGTGAGCGTGAGCGTCACAAAGTGCCTTACGGTGCGATCTTGTCGATCAAGGCCGACCAGACCATCAAGGCTGGCACCATCTTGGCCAACTGGGATCCATTGACCCGCCCGATCATCACGGAATTCGCCGGTCAGGTGAAGTTCGAGAACGTCGAAGAAGGTCTGACCGTGGCCAAGCAGGTCGACGAAGTGACCGGTCTGTCCACTTTGGTGGTGATCGATCCCAAGCGTCGCGGTGCTGCCAAGGTGGTCCGTCCACAGGTCAAACTGATCGACGGCGCTGGCAAAGAAGTCAAGATCCCCGGTACCGACCACTCGGTGACGATCGGCTTCCAGATCGGCGCGCTGATCCAGGTGCGCGACGGCATGGACGTGGGCCCTGGCGAAGTGCTGGCCCGTATCCCTGTCGAAGGTCAGAAGACCCGAGACATCACCGGCGGTTTGCCACGTGTGGCTGAACTGTTCGAAGCCCGTTCGCCCAAAGACAAGGGCATGCTGGCCGAGATCACCGGTACCGTGTCCTTTGGTAAGGAAACCAAAGGCAAGGTCCGCTTGCAGATCACCGACCCTGAAGGCAAGGTCTGGGATGAACTGATCCCCAAAGAGAAGAACATCCTGGTGCACGAAGGCCAGGTGGTCAACAAGGGCGAGAGCATTGTGGACGGCCCTGCCGACCCACAAGACATCTTGCGCTTGCTGGGTATCGAAGAGTTGGCCCGCTACATCGTCGACGAAGTGCAGGACGTTTACCGCTTGCAAGGTGTGAAGATCAACGACAAGCACATCGAAGTGATTGTTCGTCAGATGTTGCGCCGTGTCGTGGTCGAGAACGCTGGCGATTCCACCTACATTGCCGGTGAGCAAGTGGAGCGTTCCGAGATGCTCAACACCAACGATGCCTTGCAAAAAGACGGCAAGATCCCTGCGACCTACAGCAACTTGTTGCTGGGTATCACCAAGGCCTCCTTGTCGACCGACTCGTTCATCTCGGCCGCTTCCTTCCAGGAAACGACCCGCGTGTTGACCGAAGCGGCCATCATGGGCAAGCGCGACGAACTGCGCGGCTTGAAGGAAAACGTGATCGTGGGTCGCTTGATTCCTGCCGGTACAGGTCTGGCTTATCACCAGGCCCGCAAGGTGAAAGACGCGATGGACGACGCCGAGCGCCGCGCCATTGCCGACGCTGAAGCCGCTGAACTGGCAGGCGGGTCTGCTGAAGACGCACCTGCTGACGCTGGCGAAGCCGCCTAAAGCGTGAGGTCACCGGCTTCACGGTGATCAACGACCAGCCCCTGTACCGCTTGCGGTCAGGGGCTGTTTTGTTCAAGACATACCCAAGAGGTGAATCCATGGTGGCTTTGATCTTTGGCTTGCTGGCCGCGCTGGTCCTGTTCTGGGCCGTGGGAGCGCACAACCGTCTGGTGCGTTTGCGCAGCGAAGTCATTCGCCAATGGAGCGGTGTGGATGCTGTGTGGTTGCGCTTGTTGGTCCGTCTGCAAGGCGGTATCGCTGCTCGCCAATCGATGGCCACAGAAGAGGAGCTCCAGTCGCTGCAAACACTGCAAACGATGTGTGATGATTTGCTGGAAGCTTTGACGCAGGTCCGCTTGCAGCCCCTGGAAGGTGAAAGCCAGAAGATGGTGGTGCAGCGGCACCAGCAACTGGTGGCAGAAGTTCGCCAGGCGTTGCTCACCGTCTCCGATGCGATCAAGCCTGATCTGGACATCGCCTTGAACCGCATGCGTCAGACCTTGCCCGCTGCCGTCATTCCTTACCATGTGGCTGTCACTGCTTACAACGAGGCTTTGGAGATGCGTCCGGCTGCGTGGCTGGCGCGGCGCTTGAAGTTCCAGCCGGCTTTGCGCATGGACCTGAGCGTGGCTTCGAACTGAACCATTGATGACATCTTTCGCACAACACCCGCCAACGTCGCCCGGCCAATCAGCGCCTTTGTGGCGCTTGCTGCAAGCCACCGCCGCTGCGGTGCAAGCCACGCGACAAGGGCAGTCACTGACCGCTCAGCTTGAGCGCGTGCCGCAGGCCTTGCGTCCCGGTGTGCAGGCGCTGAGTTTTCAAGTCTTGCGCCAACTGGGTCGTGCTACCGCACTGCGAGAGCAATTGGCGGCCAAGGCACCGCCCCCGGCGGCCGATGCCTTGCTTTGCACGGCCCTGGCTTTGTGCTGGAGGGATGCCGACGCGCCTTACCCCATTCACACTTTGGTCAATCAGGCGGTGGAGGCGGCACGCCAGCAGCGCCAGACCCAGGCCCAAAGTGGCTTCATCAATGCCTGCTTGCGCCGCTTCATGCGCGAGCGCGATGCCTTGGTGGTGGCGACCGATCAGAACCCGGTGGCGCAATGGAACCATCCACTTTGGTGGATCGAGCGTCTGAAGGTTGACCACCCGGACCATTGGCAAGAGCTGCTCCTGTTAGCGCAACAGCCAGCCCCCATGACACTGCGGGTGAACCGGCAGCACCACACCGTCGCTGCCTATCAGGCGCAATTGCAAGCTTTGGGCTTGGTTGCCAAGCCGGTGGGGCAAGACGGTTTGCAGTTGAGTCAGGCTGTGCCTGTGTACCAGTTGCCGGGTTTTGCCCAGGGCCATGTGTCAGTACAAGATGCTGCCGCCCAGGTGTCAGCCCGTTTGCTCATGCAAGGCCTGGACACCCAAAAGCCCTGGCGCATTCTGGACGCCTGCGCCGCCCCCGGTGGCAAAACCGGTCATTTGCTGGAGTTGTGCCCCGAGGCCCAAGTGCTGGCACTGGACGTCGATGCCCAGCGCTGCGAGCGCATCCATCAGAATTTGAATCGCCTCGGTCTGAAGGCGCAGGTCAAAGCCGCCGATGCGGGCCAGCCAGACACCTGGTGGGATGGGAAAGCTTTTGATGCCATCTTGCTTGACGCCCCATGCACCGCTTCGGGTATCGTGCGCCGCCATCCGGATGTGCGCTGGCTTCGCCGCCCGACCGATAGCGCACAGCTGGCCAATATTCAGGCCCAATTGCTCAAGACCCTGTGGCCCTTGCTGGCAGCAGGGGGCAGACTTTTGTATTGCACCTGTTCGGTGTTCAAAGCCGAAGGCGATGAAACAGTACAAGCGTTTCTTCTCCGCAACACTGATGCGGTTTTGCGACCCTCTCCTAGGCATTTGATCCCAGGACAAGTACCCAGAGGTCTTCCTGTCGAGGACAATCCACTGGGTGAACACGATGGGTTTTATTACGCACTGCTTGAGAAGTGCCCGGTTTGATCTTGGGCGTGCATGCCGCTGGCTGCTGGTGGCCTGCTTGATGACGTGCGCGCCTGTCTGGGCGCAAACCTCCTCGGTCGAGCTGAGTGAACTTAAAGTGGAGCGACAGGACGGCAGTTTGTTGCTCCATGCCCAGTTGCGGCTGGAGTTGGGCCCGGCGGTGGAGGATGCTCTGATCAAGGGTTTGGCCGTCCACTTTGTGGCCGAAGCCGAGGTGATGCGTGACCGTTGGTATTGGTACGACCGCAAGGTCGGCACGGCAACGCGTTATTACCGATTGGCCTACCAACCCCTGACCCGACGTTGGCGCCTGAATGTGTCCAACGAGCCGATTGCCCATTCGGGCGTCAGCAGCAGCTTGTCGCAGAACTTCGATAGCCTGCAAGAGGCCTTGGGCGTGATTCGCAGGCAAAGCAGCTGGAAAGTGGCTGATATGGCGGACATTGATCCGGACGCCAGGCAGTATGTGGGCTACCGCTTCAAGCTGGATGTGTCCCAATTGCCCCGGCCATTCCAGATCGCAGCGGGTAACCAAGCCGATTGGCGCCTGGAGATCGCCCGCAACGTGCGTTTGACCGCTGATATGGTGCGCTGACATGCCCTTGTTCCCGGTGCATCGCTTCAAACCTGCCCTGCTGGATTCGCGCACCAGCCGATGGTTGTGGGGATTGGGTGCGATGACGATGGTGGTCATCGGTCTGGGCCTCCTGGTTTTGTTGACTCAGGCCACAGGCAACCGAGAGCGTTACAACCAGAACTACGAATGGCTGGTCCTCGTCAACGGTGTGGTGGCCAGCGGCTTGCTGATCACCATTTTGTGGGGGGCATTTCGTCTGATTTTGCGTTTGAGGCGGGGGCAGTTCGGTTCACGCTTGCTCCTGAAGTTGGCCGCCATTTTTGGTTTGGTCGGTGTGGTGCCAGGCGTGTTGATCTATGTGGTGTCTTATCAATTCGTTTCGCGCTCGATCGAGAGTTGGTTTGATGTCAAAGTAGAAGCGGCACTGATGGCCGGTCTCAACCTGGGCCGCGCCACTTTGGACACCTTGAGCGGCGACATGGCCAAACAATCGCGAGCCGCAGCATCGCAGCTGTCGGACGTCAGCGATGCCAGCGCGGGCCTGGCGCTTGAAAAAATCCGTGAACAGCTGGGCTTCAGTGATGCCGTGTTGTGGTCCACCAGTGGTCGCATGCTGGCCAGTGCCGGGCAGTCCCGATTCCAGATTCGCCCCGAACGTCCTGCGCCTTTGCAGTTCAAAGAAGCGAGGCAAAAGGGCAGCGCGGAGTGGGTGGAGGGTCTGGATGAGGCCATTCCCGGCGGAGACAAAGGCCGTATCAAAGTGCTCGTGATGGTGCCCGCATCAGGGATGACGTTTGGTGAAGAACAGCGCTTGTTGCAGTTGACACAGGAGCTGCCGCCAACCTTGGTGAACAATGCCCTGGAAATTCAAACGGCCAACCAGGAATACCAGGAAAGAGCGCTTGCCCGTGACGGCCTGAGGCGCATGTACATCGGTACCTTGACCCTGAGCTTGTTCATGGCTGTGCTTGGCGCCATCTTGTTGGCCTTTTTTCTGGGCAATCAATTGGCGCGACCCTTGTTGTTGCTGGCGCATGGCATGCGCCAGGTGGCTGCTGGCGACTTGACCCCCAAGTTGGCTTTGCAAGGTAAAGATGAATTGGGCGGCTTGACCCGATCTTTTGCCGACATGACGCAACAGCTCGCCGATGCACGTGCAGCGGTCGAACGCAGTTTGACGCAGCTCGATGCCGCACGTGGCAATTTGCAAACCATTCTGGATAACCTGACAGCGGGCGTCATGGTGCTCGATGCGCAGGGCGTGATTCAGTCCGCCAACCCGGGGGCGACACGTATCTTGCGGGTGCCTGTGGCTGCGCACGAAGGTTTACCCCTCTTGTCCTTGCCCACGCTGCAAGAATTTGCCAGGGGCGTGGCCGAACAATTTGCCCTTTTGCGCTCAGACAAGGCCACCCACGAGTTGGACCATTGGCAAAAGTCCTTTGAGATCCACGCCACCGGCCAGGGCTTGAGCGAGACGGCTGTGACTTTGCTCGCCCGTGGCGCAGTCTTGCCCGATGGCATGCGCTTGCTGGTGTTTGACGACATTTCTGAAATCGTCTCCGCCGAGCGCGCGCAAGCCTGGGGTGAAGTGGCCCGGCGCTTGGCCCACGAGATCAAGAACCCCTTGACGCCCATTCAACTGTCGGCTGAGCGCCTCGAGCGCAAGCTGATCGGTAAACTCGATGCGCAAGATGATGCGGTACTTAGCAAGTCGGTCAAAACCATTGTGGACCAAGTGGATGCCATGAAGCGGCTGGTCAATGAGTTCCGTGACTATGCGCGTTTGCCCACCGCAGAGTTGCGGCCTGTGCAACTTAACGCCTTGATTTCAGATCTGTTGGTGCTGTATGTCAACGAGCCCGCGGATCAAGTCCATCGTGCCGCCGTGGTGGCCGAGCTGGATCCCACATGCCCACCCATTGCGGGAGATGAGCAACAACTGCGTCAGGTGATTCACAACCTGCTTCAAAACGCGCAGGACGCTTGTGAGGCCAGGCCGCAAACACATGATGACGCCCGTGTCCGTGTGCGAACCGAGTGGAATGCAGCGCGCTCGCGCGTGCGCCTGACAGTGACCGACACAGGGCCAGGATTTGAGCCCAACATCCTCCAGCGCGCCTTCGAGCCCTACGTCACGACCAAATCCAAAGGCACGGGTTTGGGGCTGGCTGTGGTCAAGAAAATTGTGGATGAACACAAAGCCAAAATTGAATTGAGCAACGTTGTGAAAGATGGCGAAATCCAAGGCGCTCAAGTCTCGTTATCATTCGCACTGGACACAACACAAAGAGGGCTGCATTCGCTCTCTGCATGAATCGGGACAAGACAGGCAATATGGCAAATATTTTGGTGGTGGATGACGAGCTGGGGATACGCGACCTGCTCTCGGAAATCCTCTTTGACGAGGGGCACCAGGTGGAGCTGGCTGAAAATGCCGCGCAAGCCCGATCTGCTCGCCAGCGCATGCGCCCTGACCTGGTCTTGCTGGACATCTGGATGCCCGACACCGATGGGGTGAGCCTGCTCAAGGAGTGGGCCTCGACCGGGCAGCTCACCATGCCTGTGATCATGATGAGTGGCCATGCCACGATCGATACCGCCGTCGATGCAGTCAAGATCGGTGCTCAGGCATTCCTTGAAAAGCCCATCACCTTGCAGAAGTTGCTCAAGGCGGTTGAGCAGGGTTTGGCCCGGGAACAATTCAAGCAAGCAGTCAACCACGTTGCGGCTTCGCCTCAGCCGATCAGTGTGATGTCGGTCTCGACCATGACCGTGACCGAGTCCGCAGCGCCCGACGTGGAGCAAAGCTTTGATCTGGATCGCCCCTTGCGCGAAGCGCGCGATGCCTTTGAAAAAGCCTACTTTGAGTTTCACCTCGTGAACGAAGGGGGCTCCATGACCAAAGTCGCGGAGAAAACGGGTCTTGAGCGAACCCACCTGTACCGCAAGCTCAAACAACTGGGTGTCGATTTGTCGCGCAGCAAACGCATGGGCTGAGCAATCGCTGCTCAACGGGCGGGATTTTGAAACGTTTTAGTCCCTCAGTTTCCAAATCCGCATGGCATTTTTGTATGCAACTTTTTCCAGTGTGTCGGGCTTCATGGCGGCCAGCGCATGACGGCGCATCACCTGAATGATTTCACCATACTTTCGCATCAGTCCACAGCAAGGATCTGTACCCATCATCACGCGATCAGGAAAATCCTCGATCAATTGCAACCACCGTGAATTGATCCCCTCTGGCGTCACGATGCGTTTGACGCCATGAATGTGTGTGGCACCACTGATCTCGCACATCACATTAGGCACCTCGTTGAATAATCTGCGCATGTCATCTGGCGCTCCCACTGGCATGCAATGCGCAACAATGGTCAGAGTCTTGGGGTACTTCTTGGCCATAGAGATCACTTGGTCGACGGTGCGAGGATCTTTGTTGTAGTGAATTTGCACAAAGCCACTGTGTTGTTCAGCAATTTCGTACATGCGCCGGAC
>JACCDQ010458082.1_pt1 | contig 16243 bp, 9 predicted proteins | sample 7446031 | NCBI WGS metagenome assembly JACCDQ01 (sample SAMN15323442, study PRJNA562643) | freshwater metagenome | isolation source: river surface water | place: USA:Blue River Watershed | collected 2017-08-17
GTTTGCGTAATCCCAATCCGTACAATTGGTTTTGTAACATCCTTCTCGAGCACCTAACATTGCCCATACACCGTTTTCAACATCTGCACCGATGTTACACCAAATTAAAAGCCTGTGGTAATTTTGCCACCAAACACGCTTAATGTCATTAACTTTTGCGCCTTGGTCTAACGACATCTTAACGCCTTCACGGAATCCTGCACGCCATGCCTGAAATGGGCTACCAGTGATTATGCTTTCGCTGTAGTTTTCATTAAACTGATAATACTTGTCGTCAAAACAAAATTCAACTAAGCCCTTTTTATCATCAGGATTAGAATTTTCATGTGTACGCATGTTGTTAACAAATTTACGTGTCCACATTTTAAGGCCGCCATTGCCGTACATTAGACCATTAACATTTACTTTTCCGCACCAACTAAACACATGATCCGGTGTTAATCCTAGTTCGTCAATATCTACTTCAACTTCTAAGAACGCAGGATCAACAATATTGTCTGCGTCAACTGTAATAAAATATTCAGTGTCACTTTGTGCAGCACATGCCTTATGGGCAGCATCACTGCCTTTGACTCCGTGTACACGTTTTGCCCACGGCGCCTTTGTTAATAAGTCTGCATAATTCTTTTCAGCATTTGGTTCATCATAGCTTAAAAAAATAATGTCTTGTTCTATAATTTTTATTTTACTCATAAATTTTAACCAACTTGTAATCTGCAAATACTAATTTAGATGATATTGATAATTTATCCACATTGTATTCAGCAGCACTTTCAAAAACCACAGTAACATCACTCCGGACTAATTGATCACAATCTACAGAAATAGTCCTAATTAAAAAATCCATATCTGTTTCTAATGTTATAAAAAAAACAACTTTTTTTGGTAATACTGTATTATATGTATCTTTAAAACGTTTGCTTAAAGAAAATTGCCAGGACTGCTGTGGAAGATTCCACGTAATAACACAATCAGTATCAGCATCAGATTCAGTTATCCACTCAAATACTTTATTTTTAAAAACATAATCCGAATCATTTAATGCTAGTCTAGCAGTTAATCTAGTTTCTAAAACTAGCTTATAGCTACCGTCAGGTTGCTGTCTGTTATTAACAATATAGTCTTTAAAATGATGTGTCCCGTCTAATAACAATTTAGCAGCAGAATACGGAACTTGTATTGCATCTTCATATCGACTGCTGGTTTCGTTTGTGATCGAAAAAATGTCGCCGGTTGTTTTATCATAATACACAAATACATTATTTTCCATTTAACGATCCTTCAAGAATAGCTAACATCCTAGGTGATACAAAGTTCTTTTCAACATAATGAAAAATTTTAGATTGCTTTATGTTACCAACTACTAAATCTTTGTTAGTATTAAATGTGTAATTAACACTGTCTTGCCAATTGATTGTTGGAGACTCCCAATCTTGCATCATAGGTTTCATGTGTATAAATTCCAACGGACTACATGCGTCTACTGCATTTTCAATACCTGAGATTTCAATAGCAATTGCCGATGCTAAATCCATACTTAACATATTTTGATAATTTGCAGGAGCAAATTTTGAATAGCACCATTCCCAGTTATTACACACAAACTCAAGTACTTTAAAAAAGTTATAAGCAGTGTCAGTTTTCTTAAAATAATGCAGTCCAAAATAAGGATTAGGTAGTTGGTTTTCTACAAATGTTTTTCGATAAAACGTACTTGTAGCAACTTCTAACTTATGATTTTTAACACGTGAACAAAAATTAATATCGTATGCTGTGCAATGACCCCACCAATCGGTGATATCTTCTAATACTAACATATCACTATCTAACACTATAGTTTCATCATAAGGCGAAACGTGAAATAACTTCCATCTATGTTCTGCAGAATATCTAGATTCTGCATTGCCAGTGACCCACGGAATTGGGATAATATTTTCAAACACAGATTTATATTTTTTAGGTACCTTATCGTTAGTAACTAACGATATCGATGTTATTGCTTTTTGGCTAGACTTTATACTAAGTGCTAGACAATACGCTTGCTTTATGTAATCAACATCTTTGGTATTTTGTGCAAAAACAAGAAATCCTTTAGACATTAGCAACTCCATCAATTGCACGAACTAGACTCATTTTGTTCATTACATGCACATCGATGCCTGTAGTTTTTGCTGCTATGTATTCGCCGATATATTTTTGTTTTTCTACTAAAAATTTCATAGAATCGTCATTAATTTCTAATAGTAGATCTTTGTCTTGAATGTATGTCATTGTGCCAGGCAATGCTGTTGCAAACTCGCCGTTAGTTTTTCCGTTCATAATATGAATTGCAATACTAAATGCATAGTCATTTCTAAAAGGCGAGATATTTAAATTGTACAATGCTCTAAAATATGCCCAATTAAATTTAATGTAAGAGACTAAATTAAAAAAAGATTCGATTACTGGATCTTTCTTAAAGACAAACGCTGTTGCCCAATAAAAGGGTATCGAATAACTGTTAAGTCTTTCAAATGCCGAGGTGTTTCTCCACCCTGCTAAATCAAAACTAGATTTATAAATTTGAAATAATTCATCTCTCTCAAGAGCTATTTTTAAAATATCCGAATTAACAATGTAATCGCTGTCAATTACAAGAGTAGTGTCGTATGGTGAAAGATCATAGGATCGGTGCCTGGTAACATTATTCCAATCTAAAGTTTTAGAAAACAATGAACCGTCGTAAAATGATTTTTTATTAGACGGTTCTATTTCTATACTTATTACTTGATCAAAGCAATGATCAGGATACTGTGTTGATAACCACCCCTCATCGCTAGTAACTAGAGTAACAGGTATATCTAAGTGCTTACGGACTTTAGATGCAGCAAAATTAGCAATTTTAACGTAATCAACTTCTGTATTATTATGAGCAAAAATTAATGCACCTGTGGTCATAATTTAACAATATCCTCAATTTTTCTTTTAGCTTTTATCTCTGTAAATTTGGCTGAGTAATTGTTAATTGCTTGAAAATAGATTTCCACAATGTTATCGTAAAACGATTGCACATCTGAAATTAAAATTGGAAAATTATTTTCATCAATAAATGGAACGTCTGTTTCGTGTCCCATGTCTAGTACTTGTTTTGTAAAGGTTATTAACGATGGGCAAACTTTAAATGTTCCGCCATTTTGATAATAAACTAATTTTTGATTAAATTCTTCTAAAATAATTCTGCGTTGATTAGACAACGTTGCCATATAGTTAGCAACATTGAACGCTTTTTCAATTCGTTCATCCATAAAGATACCTCAAGTAGTATAATAGTTTATACTAGTTGAGGTATAAAGTCAACGAATGTGATTAACCGATTGACGATGTAGTAGCTGGTGGTGTTGAAACTGATACGTTTGATCCACTAGCTCTAAAGACTTGAACATAGCTGTTTAATGTACCTGTAACGTTTTCGTCAATACTCCATCCGCCCGGAGAATTATCATCTCTCCACTGAATTGTAAATATTAACTGATTACCAGTTGGCTTACGACCTAAGATTTGGTAAACGTTTGGATAATACGTTGTTCCGTCAACAGCTTTAGTAAAAATAATAGTGTTTGCACTAGGCAAATTACTAAATCCGTAGTTCGTGTTAGTAATACCATTTCCGCCAGTATTAGTTGATGCAGTATTATCGTAGTCAAAATAGATAGTTTGCATTGCGTTTAACAATGTTCTCCACGAATCTGTTTTGCCACCGTCACTTACACCGCCTACTAGGTCTGAGCTAAACTCAATCCTACTTCCAGAATTAAAGAAATATCTTGCAGCGTTATCATCTGGGAATGTTACTGTAATTGTTTGCTGTATAGTACCGTTCCAGCCAGTTGTCCTAGAAGTAGTTGCTACTAAATTTTCTCTAGTTGCTTGACCGCTTGGAACTGTAGCAAGTCTATTAGTAGTAGCATCATCAGCCATTTGCATGTAAGCAGCTCTGTCAGATTCAACAATCTTAACACTAGCTGTTGGAGTAGTTAGTTGAGATGTTAAATCTGTACCAGTTTGGTGCTGTCTAGCACGCAAGATATCTGTTCTTAAATTAGCCCACTGAGTTACTGAAATTTTAGCGTTTGCACCAACTGCTGAACTTAATACAGTTTGGCCGTATCCATAATTTCCAGATCCTGAACCTAACACTAATGCAATCTTAGCTTGAATTGCGTTATAGTCTGTTGCTAAAATTAAATTTCCTTGGCCGGCCATTTGATATCCTTTTATTACTGAGATTATTTATTTTTATAGAATCAAACATTCAACTAACTTGACTGCTGATTCATTATTACTTTCTAAAGCAATAGCAAACGTATCTGCATTATTGCCCATTGCTGCTTGAGCTGTACCATTTGGGCCAGCAACTAAGCGTTGTCCTTTAAGAATTGATCCAGTAATTTTAACAGGAACACGGCCTTTTAGTGCAACAGGTGTACCACCTTCTAATTCAAAATTCATTAAGTAAGCAGGATTTTCTGATACTGCGCCAATAGCACGGAATCCAACCTGAGCTGCTGTTACTTCTTTTTCGCCACCTACCATAACAACTGTACCAATTTCGTACTCTGCATCTGCTAGATATTTTTCTGCTAAGTCAGCATAGTTAGCTGCGGTTGCAGTACCAACAAAGTAAGTACCTTTAACTGCTCCAGCAGTAATAGTTGTACCGCTAATAATTTCATCAACTGATGTACGTGCTACAATAGTACCAACGCTTGATGCAGAACTTGCTGTAGCAAAGCCTGCGCCTACTGCAACTGAACCTGCTTTTGTTGCTGTTCCTTCAAATGTCATAGCATACACAGTAGCAAATCTACTTGCAGAAGAGCCAATGTTTGAAGAGTTATCTGCACCCGGTAATACATCATTTGCAACTAATTGCATAGGAGTCTTAATTTGTCCTAAACTAGTTGTTTGGAATACAATAGTATCGTTTAATGTATTTTGAATTGTCGGAGTTGTGTTTGAACTGTTAAACACACGTAGTTTAGGTGTTGCACCAACAGTAAAACCTACGTCGTCAAACTGAACTAATGAGTTAAAAATGGCTGTTCCAGAACGAACATAGCTACTTGCATCGTATCCACCTAGCTTGTCAGAGTTAGTTGCAGTTCCCCAGAATCTATGGTTAGTTGTTGTAACACCTGGAGAGTTTAATTCGTCGTTTGTATAAGCTAATGTAACGCCTTGATGTAAGGTTGAGAACCCTGTTAGTGCAGGGTTTGTAGAACCAGGATCTAAAACAAATGCTGCATCTGGGTTGATTACAAATACAGTCTGACCGTTAACACGGGCTTCGATAATAGCGTGCGCTGTACCTGTACCCGATTCTCTAACAGAACGAGAAATCATCTGTGTTGTACCAGAACCTGCAACACCTTGTGGACCAATTAGAGTAAAATCAGTGCCGCTCCATGCATATAATTGCTTATTAACAGTATCAAACCAGAAATCGCCAACAGTTAATCCAACTGGTGCCGTTGCACCAATTTCAGCTCCGCCAGTAGTACGGAACTTAGTACCATCATAGAACTTTAACTTGCTGCTCGAAGAATCGTACCAAATCTGCCCGCTCAAAGGTTTTGATGGCGGATTTGGATTTGCAAAGTTCTCTAATAAAAAGAGAAAATTTTCGTTCTGAATTTCACCGTAACCAGCATAATTTTTACCAATTAGCTTTAGGTCGGTTGTTGTATCAATGGTTCCGTCAGCAACTGTGCTTATGACTGTTCCGTTGTATCTGTTAATGGTATATGGCATTTCTGTTATTCCTTAGTCCTAGTGTATTTATTCTATTTTGGCTAGTACTTATCGCCCTGTTATAGGTCATATTCCCAAGTCCAAGCACCGCCCTGGATGGAGAATTGCTTACCGATCGCTAGATCGATACACCAAATTCTACAAATTGTGCTATCTTGATGCTCTGCTACCGGGTAGATTTTGTTTAAAATAATTGAGCTAATCTGTGCATCCGAGTACGCACCTACGTTTATTGACAATCCAAGTGGTGCTGTTTCAACTACTTGATTTAAAGTTTGTAAATTTACACCATCTGTAAGGTCTGTAGGGTTTGCAAGGTTTGTAATTTTCTTGCTGCTTACGTTAACTGCGCCTGCGCCTTTAGGAACTAAAACAACGTCGCCATTACCGATACTAGGGTTAATGTAGCTTATTGTGTTGTCATTAATGTATATGTTATCAACTTGTAAACTGTTTAGTGTACCGATAGAGTTTAGTCCAGACGCTGTAGTAACTGTTGGGCCTAGTTGTGTTTGAGATAATACTTCAAAATTGTTAATCTTATAAACTCGACCAGCTACTAAATTAGTATTTTCACTAAATTCCCAAGCGTCCGATAATGATTCCCAGGTAATTGTTTTATTAGTATCACCGAGTAATTTTATTCCACCGCCGTTAGCAGTTAAGTCTGTCGGAGCATCAGTAACACCTAGTTCAACTAACGCATCTTCTACTTGTAAATTAGTAGAGTTAACTGTTGTTACATTGCCCTGTACTGTTAAACTTCCCTGGATAATTACATCACCGGCAACATCTAACATTGCTTGAGGATCAGTTGTGTAAATACCAACCCTTTCAAATTCTGCATCTAAGAATAACGATGTTGAAATTCCGTTGTTGTTTAATAAATTAAATTCAACGTTTTGATTTGAAATGTTAGAGTTAAATTTTAGAGCATTTGATGCCACTAAAACTTCAATGTTTTGGTTCAAACCTAACACCAACGGAGTTGAGTTAAAGATTGCAATAGTACCAACTGTAGATGAATTGTTTGTAGTTGACAAAAAGTCATCTGCTGTTTTTAAACTGCTGTCTGCTGCAAGTAATGTATCTGCTTGTGTTACTGGAACATTGAACTTAAAGCCGCTAGTGTTGCCTGCATTAAATCCGACCTTAACTGTACCAGTAAAGTTTGCGATTGTGTTGCTGTCTGCTGGGGTAAATTCTTCTTTACTAAACACACCAACAGGTACACCACCGATATATAACAATACAACTGTGTGACTAATAGTGTTAGTGTCAATAACATCAATTACTTGAAGACCGCTAACACCTTGTTCTTTAGTATAGATCGGACCAGCTAATAAGTTTGCAACGCCGTCATTAAAATAAAGTTGTTGTCTAGTACTGTCGATCCAGATATCACCTTGAGCAAAGCTAGAAGGGACTGTTGGAGAAACAATTGTTCCCCCACTTACTTTAAACCCGCTTCCGTCATAAACTTTTAATCGACCTTCGCTAGTATCATACCAAAGCTGTCCTAATACAGGATAATTTGGTCTTGACGTGTTAGCAAAATTTTCTAGTAGCTTGATAAAGTTTTCGTTTAAAAACTCTCCATAAGAACTAGAATTTTTACCAATTAGAGTTAGGTCGGTTGCTGTTTGATTAATAGTACCATCAACAATTTCTGTTAAAATAGTACCGTCTGTTTTGTTTATAATATATGAGCTCATACTAGTACACCGGTGTAAATGATATAATTAACTGTTTGGTATGGGTTCATAACATTGATCGGTTGTCCGGTCTGGCTTGTTAGAATACCGCCAGTGTTTGGTACAGATAAACCTGCACTGTCTGACTGTGGTCCTGGAGGACTTACGCCGTTTGGATCTGATGTTAACCCTGGCCTTCCTACTGCAAAGTAGTCAGCTTGGCCTGTAGACAATGTATGTCTATGTTCTGGAATATTAGAAATATCCAATGTTTTTGTATCGCTACCAGAACCTGCACCTAATGTATCTGCTGTTACATCAGTAACACGATTTGCTGCGCCGCCGCCGGCATCAATAAAGATGTTCTGATCAGTCTTATCAGGAACTGTAATACCGTTATCCATGTTGTCACGGCCTAACGGGAATCTGCCTCTCATATCTGGAAGTGCAAATGTGTTTTTTCCTAATAATAAAACTGCTGGCTTGTAAGAATAACCAATAATCTGGAACAATGCAGAATATGTACCTAGTGGAACTTCACTTCCGTCGCACAATAAGTAACCGGCTGGTGCTGTTTGACCGGCATAAGGTAATATTGCGCCGACTGGCATTGTAGGAATATTAGAAACAAACGTTTCTTTTGTAATCTTTCTTAGACCAGTACCTTGGCGATATATTAGTATTTGATCGCTGTTAAGAGAATCTGTTACTTCAGTTTTTGCTGCAACAAAGTCTTGGCTAACTTCTGTTGTAAAAGTTGCTGTTCCGTTTGATGTTTGTCCGTCAAAAGAAATAGAGTTACTTGTTACATCGCCTGTTAAACTAAACACTGTAGGACTAGCTAGTTTAGCTGCTGATCCAGTAATGCTTCCAGATAATGGTCCAGAGAATGTTCCACTAAAGTTACCTTGGAATGTTTGTGCATAAATGTTTCTAAAACGTCTAGTACTAGAACCAATGTCGTACAATGCTGTTGCATTATCACTACCTGGTAAAATTACAGATCCGCCAATTGGAGTGTCGTTAGTATCTAAATTGTTAACATAAATCTTACCTAGAATAGATAAATCTTTTCCTATGTTTAGATTTTTTTCTACAGATAATCCGCCTGCTGTTGCAATACTACCGACACCTACTGCGGTAGAATCAGTAGTATCAGTTACTGCAATTGGACCTGATGATAAAATATCACCTAACACATCGAGAGTAGCTTGTGGGTTCGTATTACTAGGACCTACACCAATACGGTTTCTAGCATCAACGTGTAATACAGTGTTTACATCGCCGTTGTTGTTTAATCTAAAATCAACGCTTGCGCCGCTTGTCTTGTTGTATAAAACGGTTGCTGAAGAACTTGTACTTAGGTTAAAGCTAAGGTCAGCGCCAACTGTTAAGCCGTTGTTGTTTCTTATGTTAAAAGAAAAGTTAGTTGTACTTGTTTGGTCACTTCTTAAAAAGTTAGAAGCAGAAATAGGAGCAGAATTTACATTAAGTGCATCTGCAACGCTTGCAGTTCCCCAAAATTTAGTCGGAGAACTAGAACTTCCTGCATCAACTGAGCTTAGATTGACGCCTTGACCAATTGTTGTAAAGCCAGCAATTGTCTGTTTAGGTGTAAAACTTTCCTTACTTACAATAACAATTCGATTGTTGTTTGCATAAAAAGATAAGACATTGTGGTCAATGTCATTGGTGTCTGATAAAGTTTCAACTGCTGGCCCTGTTTGTGTACCAGCACTAAATTGTGGACCAATTAATAGCCAATTTGAACCTGAATATAGATACAGTTGTTTAGTATCAGTGTCTACCCATAAATCGCCCGATGCACCGTCTTGTGGTGCAGTAGTAGATTTCTTAATATTACCTGCTGCACTCCACGAGGTACCATCATATACATTTAAAATGTTTGATGTTGTGTTATACCACAGCTGGCCTTGAACCGGACTGTTTAATAATGCACTCGAAGGAGTATTAGATCCAGAATCAGGACATGCAAAATTCTCTAATAAATGTAAAAAATTTTCTGCAATGACAGGACCATAGCCTGCATAGTTCTTACCAACAAACGAAACACTTGTTTGTTGATTAAGAGTCTGATCCTGTACGCTAATTGGCGGTTTTAGGGGGTTGGTTGTTTCTGTATAAGTTACTTGATAAGTCATCTATTAACTCCAATTAGCCTGTTAAGCTCTGAATTCGTACCGTGTAATCGATCTGAATTAGTCGATTTAGTGATTTCTGCACTGGGTGGAAAACAACATGGGTTAACAATAAACTATCGCCTGTTGCGCTGTACGATTTTAATCCTAATTCATCAAACACATATGCGCTTTCGTTATTAGTTGTTGTATCGTACGCTTGTTGGCCGCCAGGCTCACCGTAATCTAGCAAACATGTAATAAACACATCAGTATAGTTAGTACCAGTAACGTGACGGGTTTCGATAAAATTACGAGTAGGATCTGTGTTATTACCAGACCTATCATCAACAACCTTTGAGTATGTTTGATTGTACAAACTTGCGTTTGTTCCTGAGCTGTTAGGTGTTAAGTAGGTAATAATACCAGTAGGATCAACTGCTGTTCCGCCGTTGCCAAACGCCATTTCGTAAATAAATCCCTCACCCCTATCAGCAATGCTGCGAGCTAAGGCAATACTCATGTTTTCATAATGAATTGCATTGCCTTTATCTTGAAGAACAATGTGATTTTCAGGTTCAGTTACGTCCGTGATCTTAATATGACCACGGATTGCAAGGCCTGTCATGTCGTTATGCTGCATAGTAATCTCTCTTTATTGTATATTTATCTAGTATCATTTTCTGCTAGTTTTATGTTTTCTTAATTTCGCTGTACCAAATACCAGGTTTAGCTTTTAAAAACTGTGAAATTCTATTATCATCGTTTTGGATGTTAATTGCAGAATCCCAAGCAGTTCCTAAATGCTTTACTACTGTAACTCTAGTACCAAATGCAGGACTGTCTCTCAAGATAATCTGGCTAGATTCGCCATCTACTACAAATTCAGCGTCTTTTGATACATCGCCTTCTGGGCTATCAGGGTACACTTCTGGACTGTATTCACTGTATGCAGATTTCTTCAATCTTACACCGCCTACAAACACTTCGATTGCAGACTTAGATAAAGTTACAATGTCACTAGTTGCTAATTGAGCGCCTTTATAAACCCAAGTATTGTTAAAGTTTCCTGGAACAAAGTCTAGGTCAACTACATTAGTACCGTCCGAATCAATTTGTGTAATAGAAATATCTTCAGTGTAAGGAATTGTTGCACTTGCACCAATATCTTGTACAAGAGAACCAGCAGCGTGTAAAGTTCTTACACCTGTTCCTAGCGTACCTCTACGTAATTGTCCTAATACATTTCCGTTTAGAGTAAAGTATTCAATACGCTCACCCGCAATTTCAATAATTCCAGGCTTATTATTTTCTGTACTAGGTATGTCAAAGTTGCTAGCATCTTCAACTACAATAGTTGTATCAGTTTGTTTTAAATCATTTACAAGAACAGTTTGCTTATCTAAACTTAGACGTTTAAAGATAACTCTGTTAAGCATGTCTTTAAATTGCATATATGCAATACCAGTACCTAATACGTTATTACCGAAAGAAATGATGGTAAATTCGTCTGAAACTACCGGCTCTTCTAACAACTTAATTGATTTCTTATTAGGCATAACCTTAAAGTCAATACTAGGTGTTAAGAGCGTTCCATTTTTAACTACCCAAACAAAGTTGTCGTTAATAACTTCTCTATCTAACGGTAACAATCCACTTGCTAAACTCTTATAAGAATAGTAAATCGGTGTGTCAGGAGTAATAGATAGACCAGATGTGATATTAACAATAGTTCTTTGAATATCTAACACATCGTGCTGGTATGAACTAATGACTTCAATCTTATGTGTGTTATCATATACTTGAGATAGTTGTAGTTTTGGTGGCTCTGTATCAGTTGGCGGAATATATGTATACCCTTGGCCTTGCGATACGCTAATAATCAATTGCTTGTTAGCGTACTTCTTGTACATCTTTTTAGTAATTGTTATGTTAATACCACTTAGATCGACAACATAGTCAACAACAGGCTTTAATAGTTCTCCGCCAGCATACACGTTAATATCATTAACTGAAATACTATACGGAACAAACTTCACTGGGTCAATTTCAAACAATCTGTTATTGTTTTCAATTGTATAATAGCTGTTATTTGGTCCTAATAAGACTGTTTGGTCAACTCGAACAATCATGCTAGACTCATTTGGCAGCGCATCGCCAATAATATTAGCAAGCTCGTATGTATTTGTACCGTTGCCTACAAACTCTTCAGACTTAGTAATTGCAAATGTTTGTTGAGTACCGTTAACAATAACAAACGTAATTAAATCAGTAGATGTTGGTGCCGAAACAAATCTAATTCCGGTTCTGTTAGAACTTTCATACGAGTCGTCTGTTTGGAATAACTCTACCGTAGCTGGCAATCCGTTGACATACACTACGTAAGTAATTTCGTCTAACCACGGAGCCTTAGTAATAAATTCCCTAGTCTCGTTATCTCCCATGAAATAATCCAAGTCTAGAACATTTGATCCATTGAAACCGATGCTAAAGATAGATACAGTTGCACCAAATACTGGTGCAGTTGTAAGACTAACTGTTCGAGTTGCATAATCAAATGTATAGTCAGATGTTCTGTCTAAAATAACATTGTCTGCTTTAACAATTAATGCAGAATTGCTGTTAGGCTGCTGACTAATTACATAATCAGTTTGAATACTGTTACTAATAAAGCTGTCAACTTTAATAGTTGCAGATCCCGCTCTTGGTCTATCAAACACCTTGATTGCAACAGTATCAACTACTTGGCCAGGAACAAACTCTTCAGGTCCAGAACTTGATGTAACTGTTGCAAATCCGTCACCGTCGATAATAATTTCCTCGGCTGTCTTACCAGTAGCAGTTGTAAATACTCCACCTAACCTATCAAGAGATCCACCCGATAGTGATGTATCGAAGTCGTCGTCTTGTGGGCTAACACTTCCGTCGCTAGTACTCTTTCTAATAATGATCCTGTCGCCGTCATTGATGGTATAAGTGTTAGGAATCTCAACAGTGCTAGACACACCGTTAGCAATTATTGGAAGCATCACTGCATCTTCTCTTGCTGTTTCGGTTCCATAATTTGGATCATCTAAACGCAAGTATGTAAAGTGTCCACCAATCTCAATTGTTCCGCCAGCGACAACTGGCTCAAACAATGTCATTAGTCCTGTAATAGGAATCTTATAATCAGTAGTAGGTTGCAGATTTCTAGTAAAGATTGCATCAACTCCGCCTAGGATCTCTCCGAAGAAGATTTGATCTAACTTAACGGTGTTTGTAACTCCTACTATCTCTATAATTTTAGCAGTATAGGACACGTTGTTAGGTGCAGAAGGTACACTTAATACGTCACCTAGCTTAAGGCCAGTAACGTTGTTTAATACAAGAATGTCAGATCCCACTGTGCTTATTTCAGCAACTGTCTTAGTAATTTTTGCATTAACAGATACAGTTGTTACAGCATAAACACTGTAATTGTAATTTAAAGTAGTACCATCAGATACATAAGAGTCAACGTTATATGTTGAGTGATAAACGTTTAGCTCTTCGCCAACTGCTGGTACATACGGCAATGTAAATGCGTGAGTGTTTGCAGACACTGTAACAATAAAATCATCAAAGTTGCTGTCAAAACTATCCCACTTGTCGGAGTAGTAAGGATTTCCACCCCAGCCTGCGTTAATTTCGAAGCCCATTCCGCTTACAATCACGCCGCCATAATCAATACCAGTCATTAGTTGAGATAAATCTTTGCCTAACTGTCCTGTAGTTGGGTTGTAGTAGTGCTGAATTCTGTCAGCTGCATTTAGCAACGACCAATCTTTTAGATAGGTAACAGTAATTACATCACCGTTCGACGGAGCAACATTAAATGTTATTGTTCCGTAGTAGCGAGAATACCCTCTATCTGTAGATTTTACAATTGCTAGACTGTATGAATCTCTTAGAGCAGGAACGCCGTTGATAGTAACAGTTGATGTGTTGATTCGAACATCTGGTGCCCACTTTAGTGCCCACTGTAATCTCGAACCAGTACCGACAAATGTGTCAGTATCGTTAAGATTAGTAATGTAGTAGTCCTTAGTAATACGGTCAAACTTCATTTTAATTAATGTAGACCTTACTGGGCTTTCGCCAATAATTGCAACTGCTCTTGCAGGGACTCCGTCAACATCTAAACCACCGTCAATTACAATAGTAGGAGCACTTAAATATCCACTTCCTTGTGTAAGTAACACAATTCTGTTTATTTTTCCGTTAGCAATAAATGCTCTAGCAGTTGCTCCTGTGCCCGAATCATTGACAAATTTTACAACTGGTTCGGAAATATAGCTCGAGCCACCGTCGACAATTTTTATAGAAACAACTTTGTATCCTACGTTGTCTAACCAGTGTTTCCATGGATAATTTAAAATTTGCTCACTCGATGACTGAATCTCTCCATCAACTACTCTTGCATCAATGGATGTTATCTTTCCATTTTCATAAATTGCTGGCAAATCAAAATCTGTAATAGCCGACTGAGTATTGTCAACATTAGAATAGTTACTAATATATTCTCTTACTTTAGTTCTATATGGCTTAACTTCATTTACGTAGTCTTCAAAATCGCTCAAGTTGTCGTTGTTATAAGTAACTTTTTGTTTTAAATTACCAACGTTATGTTGAACTTTAACAAAACTAGTCTTGAATGCCCAGTCGATGTAATTTTGTTCACTTAGTGCGTATCTTAAAGATGTAAAGAATAGATTTAAATATTCCTCTTTTAGGTCATCAACAAATATGTCATCTCTCAATGCTTCGAGGATGTTTCGTAACTCAATTGCTGCTGCATTATCGAAGATGCTACCATCGTACAATGAACCATCATAGCCGTATTGGCTGTTGATGAATTGATATAATGCTGACGAGAATTGTATTGTTCCTTTTTCTAAACCAATAACCTTGTAAGATTGGGACCAATCAATAGAATCAATATCTGCATACTTGTATAGCAATGTCCATTGGTTCGAACTGTTAGTTAGAACCTTAACAATTTGTCCAACTAATACGTCTACTGTGTTTAAATCAGAGATAGTGTTAACTGCTCTGTCAATTGCTGTAAATTGATTGTATCCAGCATCGTACCAATCAACATACGACCAGTATCTTCTAGTGTCGTATGTCTGGCTTAATGTTCTTGACCATACACCAGTTGACGGTTCGTATGAGTAAATACTCCAACGGCCGTCTGCATATGAGTCAGCATGTACAAGTGCCGAATAGCTCCTCAGTACAAAGATGGTTGAATCTGTATAACCTTCTCCCGAACTAATAACAGTTGCACCTGTCACTTGGCCTCTTGCATTAATTTCTGTTTTAATTTTAGCATTGTTACCAGAACCTACAATATCGACGAACGGAGGTAGAACATATCCGTTACCTTTGTTAACAATATTAACTCCGATAATTTTTCCATCTTCTATAACAGGTGTTAATGTTGGTTTAACAAAGTTTGTAACTGTTGCTAATCTTAATTCTGCATCAGTATCTAATACAATATCATACAAACCTGCAATTGAATTAGGTTCACCGTCATACCTTTCTAACTTATCTAAACTCTTTTGGTTAGAAGTTTGATAATTGATTAATACTCTGTTTGTTTGTTCAATTACTTGCTTTAACGATTCAAATCGATTTACAAACATTCCTTGACGCGGTCTGTTTTCAATTCCATAACGAAGCTTAACTGGTAGATTTAAATCAGGTACTAGTCTTCCTGATGTGTCTTTACCACATAAACTGTCAATCCACTTTTGTTCAATAGACAACGGAATCTTCGAATTAACGTCATTGCTAATAAGTTTCCACTGTGTATGAATATTTTTACTATCAGTGTCAACTGTCCAATATTCGATTGATAGAACAACGTTTGCATCCTCTAGTAAAGGTTTTACGTTTACTAAACTGAAGCTGTTATTGCTTGTTAGAGCAACATACTTGTATCCTTGCCCTCTTGGGTTTTCAATTAAATTTGCAACATCTCTTGCAGAAGTTTTTCTGCTAGCAACAGATGGAACTGTAGTTTTATTTTTAACCCAGAAGAAGTACGTATACTTAACTGTCTTGCTCACATTATCATATCTAGTCATTCTGCTATAAGCAGAATTGCCATATAAACTTTGGCCGCTAATACCTTTAGCAATACCTTCTTCAGTATCAGATAACTCGTCCCATGCTGCTGGTAAGATACTCGATGATACCCACTCATAAACATCAATGCTTGCTCCAAGGAATAAAGTTGACCATGTACTGTTTCTATAAACAATATCATTATCTGAGCTGTCTAAGAATTTAGCAGTTCTTAGGTCCCACCATAACATACCTACTTGTTTAGGACCCCATTGAATTCCTTCGTCAACATTTAAGTCGCTGGTTCCTGCATAGTAAGTTGCAGGATCATAATAAGTCTTATACTTTATTTCTTGTTCTGCTATACCAGGAATCTTGCCTTGTGTGGGATCAAGAACATCAAGGTAAGTAACAAGTTTATTTGTTTTTAAATTGTATAAAAACGCTTGCTTAATTCTCGATACGTCCGGTTTATCAATTTGATTATGGATAATAGCCCATGAGTATGAATTAGCAGACTTGCTA
>JACCDQ010198227.1_pt1 | contig 16241 bp, 15 predicted proteins | sample 7446031 | NCBI WGS metagenome assembly JACCDQ01 (sample SAMN15323442, study PRJNA562643) | freshwater metagenome | isolation source: river surface water | place: USA:Blue River Watershed | collected 2017-08-17
AAGTAATACTATTTCTGCTGGTGTTTGTACTGGTCTGGGTGTTTCTCCAAAACAAATTGGCGAAGTATTTGGCATTTCTAAAGCTTATTGTACTCGTGTTGGTAGTGGCCCCTTCCCTACCGAATTGCATGATGCAAAAGGGGAAGAATTGAGAAAGATAGGCAGTGAATTTGGCGCAACAACTGGCAGACCACGTCGATGTGGCTGGATTGACTTAGTTGCTTTAAAATACACTTGTATGATCAATGGTGTAACGCAGATCATTATGACCAAGGCAGATATTCTAGATTCATTTAAAGAACTAGAACTGGGTATAGCATATGAAATGGAAGGCAAACAGATTGATTATGTTCCATTTCAATTAGTAGGTACTCCTGTAACGCCAATTTGGAAAAAAATGGCAGGATGGGAAGTCGATACAACCAAAATGAAAAATGACGCTGAACTGCCAGCTACAATGAAAACATATATCAAATTTATTAATGAATATTTAGGTGTGCCTGTGAAGTATGTATCAAATGGTCCGGGCAGAGATCAAATAGTACATTTATAAACAAAAAAAAGCAATAAAAAAAGTCGCATTATTTTTGATAAATAAAATTTTCATTTGAAATTTACATAAATATTCCTGATTGAGTTATGGCAGTAAAATCTACAAAAGAGAAAAAGACAGCGACACCAAAAAATGGCGTAGTAAAAGCTGAAAAATCAAGCAAGACATCTTCAAAGAAAAATGTTGATGATGAGGATGATGATATCGACGAGGAAGAAGAAACAGATACAGACGATTGGGGAAAAGCTGACGAGGACGACGACAGCTGGGATCCAGACTTCGCTGAATTTGATTTACCAAAAGCAACAAAAAAAGCGGGTAAAGCAAAAAAAGGAGAAGACGATGATTTAGATTTAGACTTAAACTTGGAGGACGACGATTTGTTTGACGACAAAGACGAATTCGATGATGATTTTTAAAGTGTAATTGATCTACTTTTTTAATCAATATCCAGATATAAAGATTGTATTGAGGCCTGTAAAATTTGATTTTTATGGGCCTCAAACATTTTAGCCTCTTTAGTAGGTAACTGAAGCGTATAAGACTTCCCTGCAGACAATTGCTGATCCATATTTGGATTCAATTCTTTTAACTGATTCAATGGCATCTTTAACCAACTTGCAATTGTTTTTGCATTGAATCTTCCTGAGATTAAAATCGTTTCTATGCCTGCTACAGCCACTACATTTCCTGTATTCACTACTTGGGCTTTTTGATTGACTTCTGGCATGACTACACCCTCAAATATGGCATGTGTGGCTATGAATTTTTTAACATGATTTCTAGTTTCTAATGGAAGTTCATATTGTAATGCCCAAAAATCTTTTGTTTTCTTTTTTTCAATTACTTTACTCAATCTTCCTGCGCCTCCATTGTATGCCGCCACAACCAATAACCAATCTCCAAATTGCTGGTACAATTCTCTAAGAATGGTCGCTGCAGCTTGCGTACTTTTTTGATAATCCATTCGCTCGTCGATTGGAAGTAATTTCAAACCCAATCTAGTTGCTTCTGCAGGCATAATTTGCCAAGGGCCTGCTGCACCTGCCCAAGAGACTACTTGTGAACTTAAGTGACTCTCAATGACACTTAGGTATTTCATTTCTACAGGAATGCCGTTGGCAATTAAGATTTGATCGTATAGGTTAAAATAAGGTTTTGCCCAGGTTTTCATCTTACGCAATCCTGCACCCTCTTTTTCAATATAGGATTGAACAAAGCTGATTGCCTTTGGATGCATTTCAATGACAAAAGATTTGTCTTTATCTGGCACCTGCTGTACCGTAAATAAACTACTGAATCCAATTCTATTAAAACTTGAGCTATCCTGTGCAGCCGTACTACCAAAACAAAAAAGTAAACAATATATGAATAATGGTCTCATATGCAAGAGGCTATGCTTCCATCAAGGAATTTGAAAAACTAAGTAATGCCGATTCTTCAAAAGATGCACTCATCACTTGTAGTCCAAATGGCATACCATTTGAATGGGAGAATAAGGGCAATGAAATAGCAGGTATACCAACTAGATTAGCATACACAGTATAAATGTCAGCTAAAAACATTTCCGTTGCAGATAGATGCTTTGTCCCTATCTTAAAAGCTGTCGTTGGCACTGTCGGAGAAATGATAAAATCATATTGTTTAAATACCTGCGATGTAAAATCAACTAATTTTTGTCGAACCTGTTGCGCCTTGGTAAAATAGGCATCAAAATATCCAGCACTCAATACAAAAGTTCCTAATAAAATTCTTCGTTGAACTTCTGCACCAAAACCTTCTGTTCTAGATAATTTATACAATTCGGCAAGGTCTTCTACTTTTTCAGCTGTTCTATGCCCAAATCGGATGCCATCAAATCTCGATAAATTACTTGACGCTTCGGCAGTAGTTAATACATAATAAGTTGGTACGATAAAATTCAATAAATCAAAATCAACTGCCTCCACGACATGCCCTGCTCCACGCAGTTGTTCTATTTGATTTTCAATTTGACTTTTTATTTCAGCATCCAATCCTGGATGTGTTAATGTCTCTTTAAAATAAGCAATTTTTTTAGGCCCTTGCTTTTGTTTGATTGCTTGAGCATAGGCTGGTACAGCTTTTGTTGAAACCGTACTATCAAAATCATCTGCTCCTGCAATGACTTCCAAAACCAAGGCAGCGTCAGCAATATTTTTACTAAAAATACCAATCTGATCAAATGAAGAGGCGTAGGCAATCAATCCGTACCTTGATATCCTACCATAACTTGGTTTCAATCCAACGACACCACAAAAGTCTGCTGGTTGACGCACGGATCCGCCTGTATCTGATCCCAAGCTCACCATACATAAATCGGCTTGTACTGCTACTGCAGAACCACCAGAGGAACCACCGGGAACACGTTCTTTATCTGCTGCATTTTTAACTGCACCAAAAGCTGAATTTTCATTACTACTGCCCATGGCAAATTCATCACAGTTTTGACGACCAATGATGATCGCACCAGCTGCAAGTAATTGCTCTATGGCAGAGGCTGAATAAACTGCTGTATAATTTTCTAGAATTTTAGAAGCTGCAGATAATGCATGCCCCTTAAAAGAGATCACATCTTTTATGCCTACTACAACGCCATGTAATGGACCAATTGATTTGCCATCCATTCTTTCTGCATCCAATGCATTCGCTCTAGCAATTGCTTCTTCAGCAAAAATTTCAAGATACGCATTTAAATCATGATGGCTTTTAATTCGATCCAAATAAAACTGAACAGCCTGCGCACAGGTTGTTTCTCCGGTCTTTAATTGACCATGGTAGTTTTGAATGTCGGTGAAACAGAACATCGCTAATTAAGAAGCTTTCTCGTCCTTCTCTTTAATACCTTCTTCGATTTCTTTTTTCACGTTATTTTTTGCGTCGTTGAATTCGCGAATCCCCTTACCTAATCCACGCATGAATTCAGGGATTTTTCTTCCACCAAACATCACTAAAATAACTACACCAATAATTAATAATTCTTGAAATCCTAAGTTGCCCATAATGTATCGTTTAGAATGATAAAGGTAATGCAAATAGCACAAAAAAAGGTCCTCGAATGGAGGACCTTTATATAATTTAAGCGATTAGGCTTAGAATCTTTTTTCTTTAATACGTGCGCTCTTACCGCTTCTATCGCGTAAGTAGTACAATTTAGCACGACGTACTTTACCTGATTTGTTTAAAACAATACCATCAATGTTTGGAGATAAGAATGGAAACAAACGCTCCACACCTATACCATCAGAGATTTTACGAACGGTAAAAGTAGCTGTTGCTCCAGATCCTTGGGTTTTAATTACATCCCCACGGAAGCTTTGGATACGCTCTTTACCACCCTCTACAATCTTGTAGTTTACGGTAATATTATCACCAGCCTTAAATGCTGGATATTCTTTCTTTGCTGTTAATTGCTCGTGTACGAAGTTTACTGCTACGCTCATAATTCATGTTTTTTGCGGAGGGCAAAGGTAGGGTTACCCATGCTATTCTCCAAATTATTTAACCCAAATATTAAAATCATTGCTTTTTAGGGCATTTTAGCCTACCTCGCAATGTTTACAGCACGTTTTTCACGGATAACCGTGACTTTGATTTGACCAGGATAGGTCATTTCAGTCTGTATTTTCTGTGCAATTTCAAAGCTTAATTGATCAGATGACTGGTCAGTTACCTTTTCTGCTTCTACAATGACCCTTAATTCACGTCCTGCCTGGATCGCATAAGCTTTTTCAACTCCTTGATAACCAAGTGCTAAGTTCTCCAAATCTTTAATACGTTGAATATATTGTTGCATGATTTCACGTCTTGCACCTGGTCTTGCACCGCTAATAGCGTCACAAGCTTGGATGATCGGAGAAATCACATATTGCATTTCCATTTCATCGTGGTGCGCACCGATGGCATTCACTACCGCTGGGTTTTCACCGTATTTTTCAGCCAATTTAGCACCTAACAATGCGTGGCTTAATTCTGTTTCCTCATCTGGCACCTTACCAATATCGTGTAATAAACCTGCACGTTTAGCCAATTTAGGATTCAATCCTAATTCAGCTGCCATGATACCACACAAATTAGCGGTTTCACGAGAGTGCATTAATAAGTTCTGTCCATAAGAAGAACGGAAACGCATCTTACCAATAATACGAATCAGTTCTTTATGTAAACCGTGAATACCTAATTCAATGACAGTACGCTCTCCTATTTCAGCAATTTGTTCTTCTAATTGACGGCGTGTTTTGTCTACCACTTCCTCGATACGTGCTGGGTGGATACGACCATCCGCAACCAATCTTTGTAAACTTAAACGCGCAATCTCTCTTCTTAATGGATCGAATGAAGACAATAGAATTGCTTCTGGCGTATCGTCTACAATTAAGTCCACCCCAGTAGCAGCTTCAATCGCACGAATGTTACGACCTTCTCTACCAATGATTTGTCCTTTCATTTCATCTGATTCCAAATTGAATACTGTTACCGTATTCTCAATAGCTACTTCTGCAGCTGTTCTTTGGATTGATTGAATAATGATTTTTCTAGCTTCTTTATTTGCTTTTTGCTTCGCTTCTTCAATGATATCTTGTTGTAAAGACAAAGCCTGCGATTGCGCTTCGTTCTTTAAGCTTTCAATTAATTGTTGCTTCGCATCCTCTGCTGTAAGGTTGGCAATTTTTTCTAAACGTCGAATATGCTCTTCTTGGTGTTTTTCTAATTCACCACGCTTAATGTTCACTAAATCAATTTCACGATTTAATTTTTCTTTAATCGCTTCATTGTCCTTTAATTGCTTTTCTAAAACAACCGACTTCTGATTGATATTTAATTCGTGTTGTTTAATTCTATTCTCCGCTTCACCAATCTTCTTATTCTTCTCTAACAACTCACGATCATGATCCGCCTTCAATTGAACAAAACGTTCTTTTGCTTCTAATTGCTTCTCTTTTTTGATTGTTTCAGCTCTTAATTCAGCTTCTTTTAAAATGCTTGCTGCTTGATTTTCTGCATCTTCTATTTGCTTTTTAGTGTTCTTGGCGAAAGCAAAACGCCCTACGAGCAAGCCGCCTATTCCGGCACCTACCCCGATGATCATCAATAATATTGTTTGGTCCATTGTTTATTCTTGTTGTGTTTAATAAAATCACCCCGCTTCTCCACTAAGGTTCGGCAACGAAGATAAACAATTAATGTAAAGATTGGGCCGAATAGGGCCAATAATGTGTTATAAGTTGGTATTTACGAGCACTTTATCGATGGAGGCAGACATGCTGTCAATTTGGGCCTGTATCGACTCCATTTCATAGAGTTTTTGGCCATTCTGTTGCTGCTCGGTTGTAAACCAAAGCAATACCATTGAGATATAATCCTGCGAGTCGCTGCCTGCATACATACTCTTAAACTCAACCATCTTCTGGTTAATCAAGGCAGCTGTTTTACGGACAGCTTCCTCGTCCTTGGGACTAATTTTAACCCTATAATTCCTATCTGCAATTAAAATATTAACAGGAATCAAGTTTTCTGGGGTATCGATAAGGTTGTCTGACATGATTAAGGATTCAAGTTTTGAATACAGTTATCGATTTCTTTGATATAATGATCAATTTTCTTATTCAAGGCCGCTTTTTCAGCTGGGTCCATTTGTTGAGCAGGACGCATTTGAGCGGTGATTAAGGCAGCTTGTTCTTTTTTAAGTTCATTTTCAAGATGACCAATCAGCTGTAACTTTTCTTCTAAAGTGCCCTTCAGTTGATGGTTTTCTTTCTCCAGGGCAAGTTGTCGCTTCAACAAAGCTTGCAGTTTTTCTTGGAGGCCCAGTAAAGAGGTCTGTAGATCAGACATTGGTCTTGGTTTATGACTTGAAAGTACTTATTTTCTTATTTCTGCTTGAATATTTTTTTCAAATGCGGCAATCAATTTTTTCATCATGCCATCAATCTCTGTATCCGTTAAAGTGGCAGATCCTGCATTGAACACAAAATTAATCGCCACTGATTTTTTATTCAGGCCCAATTTATCGCTCTCAAAAATATCAAATACACGCGTGTCTTTCAACGCATCCAACTGCACGGTCTTAATCGCTTGTTCTATAGCAGAATACGCTACAGCTTGATCTATCACCAATGCAAGGTCTCTTTCAACAGAAGGGAATTTAGAAATCTCTTGGTATTTAACTGTACCTGACTGATAGGCTTTTAACAATGTAGTAAGATCGAAATTTAAATACGCTACGGATTGTTTGATATCAAACTGCGCTAGTTTTTTCGCTCCCACCAATTCAATGGTACCTAAAACTGTTTTACCTGCAATCACTTCAAATTGTCCCTGTCCAATTGGATTCCAGTTGATTTTTTTCAATCCTAATAATTCACAAATCGCTAAAGCAATTCCTTTGAGCACAAAGAAATCTTGATCAGCAGCTTTTGCTCTCCAGCTGTCTTGTACTTGCTTTCCAGAAAGATAGATGGCTAAAATCTCTTGCTCTTGATACTTTCCGGCAGCCGTCTTGGCATAGACTTTACCCATTTCAAAGAAAGAGATGGACTCGTTTCTTCTATTGTTATTATAAGCAATGGTTTCTAAACCCGTTTCCAACATCGTTGGACGCATCACATCCAAGTCGGCACTTAAGCTATTCAGCATTTTAACCGTTGTCTCTAATTGTGCTTCTGAATAATATCTACTATTGGTAATGGAGTTGGTTAAAATTTCTGTGTACCCACGACCCACTAAATAGTTGGCGATTTTATTTTTAAACTGCTCTTTTGATTCCAACAAATCAATCGATGGACTGATGGTAATAGAAGTTGGAATTTCAATATTGTCTAAACCATCAATACGTAAAATTTCTTCTACTAAATCGGCTGCAATACTAATGTCAGGCTTATTATAAGGCACTGCCACTTGAATACCATCTGCATCTTGATGTAATAAATCAAATCCTAAACTTGTCAAAATTGCAACTGCTTTATCAGCCGCATATTGTTTTCCACTTAATTTTTTTAAGTAAGCAAAAGTCATAGACACTTTCACTTTTTCAGCAGGATTGGGATACACATCCACCACCTTGCTACATTTGCCACCTGCTATTTCTTGAATCATTGCTGCCGCTTTCTCTAGCACTTTGACGGTACTAGCAATGTCTACTCCTTTTTCAAAACGCGTAGCAGCGTCCGTTCTTAAACCATGGTGTAACGAAGTTTTACGAATATGCACATTGTCAAACCATGCACTTTCTAAAAAGATTTTAGTGGTGGTGGCACTTACTCCACTATGCAATCCGCCAAAAACACCTGCAATACACAATGGCTTTTCGGTATCACAAATCATTAGATCTTGTGCAGTTAATTTTCTTTCTTTTTCATCCAATGTCACAAACAAACTATCCTGGGGACATTTTTTGATGACCACTTTTTTATCCTTCATCTTAGCTGCATCAAATGCATGCAAAGGTTGTCCTGTTTCGTGAAGGATAAAATTGGTGATGTCCACTATGTTATTGATTGAACGGGCACCAATTGCTTGTAATTTGTTTTTCAACCAAACTGGAGATGGCCCCACTTTCACACCTTCTATTAAAATGCCACTATACCTTGCACAAGCTTCCGGATTTTCAATCACCACCTCATAGGGTGCCAAAGCTGCGTCAACAATTGGAGCTTGTTTAAAAGGACTAATCGGTTCGGTCTTTGTTGCGTGATAGGTCAAATAAGCGCAAACGTCTTTAGCTACCCCATAATGACTCATCGCATCCATTCTATTTGGGGTTAAGCCTATTTCATAAATCCAATCTTGATAATAATCATATAATTCGGCTACAGGCTTACCTACTTGAATAGAAGCATCTAAAACCATAATTCCAGCATGGTCTTCACTTAAGCCAATCTCGTCTTCTGCACAAATCATCCCCTCACTTTCTTCACCTCTAATTTTTGCCAACTTCATTGTTATCGGCGTGCCTGATTTTGGGTAGATAGTGGTGCCTACTTGAGCTACAACCACCTTTTGCCCCACTGCCACATTGGACGCACCACAAACAATATTTAAAGGACGATCTCCGCCCACATTCACTTTAGTTAGCTTTAATTTGTCTGCATTCGGATGTTGCGCCAATTCAAGCACTTCTCCTACAACTAGTCCTTGTAGTCCTCCTTTGAAATTTTCATACATTTCTAAGGATTCTACTTCTAAACCTATAGACGTCAATATGGTAGATAATTCTTCTTTGGGAATGGGTGCTGGTAAATATTCACACAGCCAGCGATAACTAATGGTCATGATGCTACTTTAAGGTATGGTTCAAAAATACAATTTTATGTTTAAATAACCCGTGAATAACTCCTGAATAACCCGTGAATAACTGTAATTTTAATGTGCAAATCCAATTAGAAAGGACTGTGAATAAGCCAGTTGGATAATTAAATTTCGGGATGCCGAATTTTGAAGGGATTTTCGCAGTAAGAAAAGTAAGTAAAATATGGCCCTCCCAAACCTCAATACAAGATCAACAACGAGAAAAAAAACTAGCTCTGTAGACGTTAGTGCCATGATGTATGGGAAAATACCACCCCAAGCAAGAGAACTTGAAGAAGCAATTCTAGGTGGTATCCTTTTAGAGAAAAGTGCATTTGACACCGTGACGGAAATATTAAAGCCGGAATGTTTTTATGTAGAAGCGCATCAAATGATTTTTCAATCGATGCAAAGTCTGCAACAAAAAAACATGCCTATTGACATGTTAACTGTGGTAGAAGAGTTGAAAATGCGCGAGTATTTGGACCAAGTTGGTGGCGCTTATTACATTTCTAAATTAACCAATGTAGTTGTTTCTACAGCCAATATAGATGCGCATTCCAAGATTGTTTTACAGAAGTTTATTCAAAGAGAGTTGATCAGAATTAGCGGAGAGATCATCACCAATTCTTACGAAGACAGTACAGATGTTTTTGACTTATTGGATGAGAGTGAAACTAAAATGTTCAACATCACCAACAACTACCTTAAGAAAAACTTTGTGGACATTGGTAACGCCTTGGCAGAATCCATTACACGTATAGATGAATTAAGAACTAAAAAGGATGAGATCTCTGGTGTACCTAGTGGATTTGCCTCATTGGATAGAATCACTTTTGGATGGCAACCTACCGATTTGATCATCTTGGCAGCACGTCCATCTGTGGGTAAAACCGCATTTGCCTTGAACCTAGCTCGTAATGCAGCATTGCATCCAACCAAGCCCCAGGGTGTAGGATTCTTTAGTTTGGAGATGAGCGCCTCTCAATTAGTACAGCGTATTTTAAGTGCGGAGAGCGAAATTAAAATGGAGAAAATTTCAAGAGGTAAATTAGAAGATTACGAATACCAACAATTACATACTAAAGGGATCAATAAATTAGAGTCGGCACCAATTTATATTGATGACACCGCTGCGTTAAATATTTTTGAGTTCAGAGCGAAAGCAAGAAGATTGGTGAACAAACATGATGTAAAAATTATCATCATTGACTACTTGCAATTAATGAGTGGATCTGGTGATAGAAATTCAAACAGAGAACAAGAGATTAGTAATATTTCTCGAAGTTTAAAAGCGTTGGCGAAGGAATTGAACGTGCCCATCATTGCCTTGTCACAGTTGAGTCGTGCGGTTGAAACCAGAAAAGAAAGTAAGATGCCTCAGTTGAGTGATTTACGTGAATCTGGTGCGATTGAGCAGGATGCGGATATGGTGATGTTTATTTACAGACCAGAATACTATGAAGTGATGAGCAACGAGATGGGTGAAAGCACGATGGGTGAAACGCATATCAGGATTGCGAAGCACAGAAATGGTTCTTTGGATTTAGTGAAATTAAGAGCAAGACTGGATGTGCAAAAATTCGAAGAATGGGATGGCGATAGCGGCATACCAGGACTAAGTAATAATTATAAACCTATATCGCCCAATCTTGGCGGTGGAGATGCACAAGATGGTGGAAGATTTTTTATTCAAGGCAGCAAAATGAATGGCGGAGAATTTGATGATGGCCTAAATGACGATCAACCGTTCTAAATCTTATCTATGTCCGTTCCCTACTTTTACGAACCACTTGTAGTTGCTGGCATGACGCAGTTCACAATGAGCGAAGCCTCCAGCAAACATTGCATTCAAGTACTTAGAATGGAGGTGGGCGATCAAATTGATCTCACCAATGGACAAGGCGGATTGTTTCATGCAAGTATCCAGGTGGCACATAAAAAAAATGCCATTGTTACGATTACAGAAGCGTTGCAAAATGATCGACCTAAACAAAAATTACATCTTGGCATTTCGTTGTTAAAAAATGCTGTCCGCTTAGAATGGCTTTTTGAAAAAGCCACCGAAATGGGCGTCACGCATATCACTCCTTTGATTTGTGACAGAACAATACATGAGCGTTTCAAAACAGATAGAATGCAACAAATTATTCAGTCTGCCATGATTCAAAGCCAACAAACATGGCTTCCCATTTTAGCTGAACCAACACCCTATTTGCATTTTATTGAACACAATACGGCGTCCCAAAAACTCATTGCACATTGTGAGCCTGCGGATAAGGCTTCTATTAAATCCATCACCCCTGGTGACAACTTAGCCCTTTTAATTGGCCCCGAAGGTGACTTTTCTCCTTCTGAAATTGCTGCAGCAATTGCAAAGCAGTATACTCCCATTGATCTTGGACCCACTCGACTGAGAACGGAGACTGCTGGTATTTTTGCGTTAAGTATCTTAAAAAATTTCTAATTTGCAGGCATGAAAGTGCTTGAAGTCAATACACCCGAATTAAATCAATCCTTTGTTGCAATCAATGCATTTGTTAACAAGGACAACCCAAACTATATTCGACCATTAGACAATGAAGTACTAGCGACGTTTGATCCAGCTAAGAACAAATTGTTTAAAGATGGTGCAGCAAAAAGATGGGTCGTTCAAGACGAGGCTGGCAATACCATTGGACGTATTGCTGCATTTCACTATAGTAAATACAAAAACAAAGGAACAGATTTCGCCACTGGCTGTGTGGGTTATTTTGACGCGATAGACAATCAAGCAGTAGCCAACTTATTATTTGATACGGCAAAAGCATGGTTGCTTTCAGAAGGTATGGAAGCGATGGATGGACCAGTTAATTTTGGCGATCGTGATAAATGGTGGGGACTAATGGTAGAAGGCTATGACCGAGAACCAATGTACGGCATGTCTTTTAACCCTCCTTACTATGAAACTTTATTTGCCAACTATGGTTTTGAAAATTTTTACAACCAATATTATTACCGCATTTTAATTTCATCGGGGCTACCTGATCGTTTCAAGGAACGTTACGAAAAATTTAAAGCTAAGCCGGACTATAGCGCCAAACATTTAGATAAAAAACAGTTGGATAAATTTGCTCATGACTTTGTTCAAATCTACAATGCAGCATGGGCACAACATGGAGAAGCGAAAGCCATCACGCATGATCAAATTATGAAATTATTTAAGACACTCAAACCAGTGATGGATGAGCGCGTGATTTGGTTTGCTTATTACAAGGAAGATCCAATTGCCATGTTTATTAATATTCCAGATGTAAATCAATATTTTAAGCATTTTAATGGACAACTTGGATGGAAAGAGAAAATTCATTTGTTGTGGATGAAGTGTAGAAAAAAGAACACAAGATTAACCGGATTGGCCTTTGGCGTAGTGCCAAAATTTCAATCTTTGGGTATCGATAGTTTTTTGATTTACTCAAGTTCCATCATGCTTAACAAAATTAAAATATACGACGAATACGAAATGGGTTGGGCAGCAGATTGGAATCCCAAAATGGTCAATATTTATAAAAGCCTTGGCGCTAATCCAAGCAGACGCATGGTTACTTGGAGGCATATTTTTGACACCGAAAAATACCCTTTTGAGCGTCATCCCTTAATGGAATACAAGAGTCCAAATCAAGCTAGTTAAGGATTTCCGAAATGGGGGATAAGATTTGGCCCCTAGCTCTGAAAAATACCTTTTGATGCAGTATATTGCAGCTCAAGTATGGAGAATTTTATCGTATCAGCAAGAAAGTATCGTCCTCAAAACTTTAATACAGTTGTGGGGCAATCTCATATTACGACCACATTAAAGAATGCGATCTTAAACCAACATCTAGCACATGCATTTTTGTTTTGTGGGCCAAGAGGTGTAGGTAAGACAACTTGTGCACGTATCCTTGCAAAAACGATCAACTGTACCAACATAACAAAGGAAGGTGAAGCTTGTAATCAATGTGAAAGTTGTGTGTCTTTTGAAAAAGGTGCGAGCTTAAATATCCATGAATTAGATGCTGCTAGTAATAACTCAGTAGACGATATCCGAACACTTGTTGAACAAGTGCGTTTTGCGCCACAGGCAGGTAAATATAAGGTCTATATTGTGGATGAGGTCCACATGTTAAGTACCAGTGCCTTCAATGCATTTCTTAAAACATTAGAAGAGCCACCTCCCTACGCTATTTTTATTTTAGCCACTACCGAGAAACATAAAATCCTTCCAACGATCCTAAGTAGATGTCAAATTTTTGACTTTAAAAGAATCGTTCCAGAAGACACAGTGAAGCACTTAGAAGAAATTGTAGAAAAAGAACATATTAAAGCAGAAAGAAACGCCTTACAATTGATTGCCCAAAAAAGTGAAGGTTGTATGCGTGATGCATTGAGTATTCTGGATAAAATTGTCAGCTTCTCTAACGGTGCATTGACCTATGACAATACTTTAGAACATTTAAATATTTTAGACGAGGGCTATTTCTTTAAATTGTTAACCCTTCTTACAGAACAGGATCTTACAAGCGCCATGTTATTGTATGACGAAATCAACCAAAAAGGTTTCGAAGGGGATACTGTACTGTATGGTATGGCTGCATTTATCAGAAATATCCTTGTTTGTAAAGATAAAGCCAGCGCACATTTACTTGAATCAATTGAGGGTTGGAGAGATCAATACCTTGCTACTGCAGAAAAGATTGGCACACCTTATTTAGTGAGTGCATTGAACATCTTAAATGAAGCAGAGATTCAATTTAAAATGGCGCGTAACAAAAGATTACATGTGGAATTGGCATTGATCAAACTCAATTTTCTACAACAAGCAATTGAATTAAGTATGGAAGATGGCCAGCTAGTAAAAAAAAAACTAGTTGATTGTCACTACCCTATTCGTACCAAAAAGATCATTCCATTAAGTAATATCGTAGTGAATGCAGAGGCTAAACTAGTCATTGAAACAGCTACTACAGAAAAGCCCATTGCCACTCCTACTGCTAAACCAGTCGTCGCCCCAACTAGTCAACCTAGCAGCAACCCTGTTACACCTAATTTAGGGGGCAAGAAAAGTCTTTTAGCTGTATTGCAACAAAAATATGGTAGCGAGTACAACATTGAAGAAGTCAAAGAAGCGATTTCTTTAGATATGGAGACGCTTCAAACTTGCTGGAATGACTATGCCAACAAAATGGAGCAAGACCTAAAACATTCGGTAGCAGGCACTTTCAGAATCGCAACACTCCAAATAGAAGACCCCACTCATTTCACCATTACGGTGCCAGCTTTGACTGCTCAAAAATTTGTGGAGCAAGAAAGAATGAGTTTAATGGAAACCATTTGGGAGCGTTTTCAGAATCGCGCAATTCAATTTAGTATCCTTGTAGATGCAGGCGAAAAAGAGGATGTCCCACTCCATTTAAAATTAAATAGTAAACAAAAATTTGACCATATTGCTAAGCAATATCCATTGGTTCAACAACTTAAAGAACGCTTGAATTTAGAAGTAAATTTTTAATGCTGCATTACAGCTTGGCCTTGGAATAACCTTTCTGTTTGAGGTATTGAAATACTTTTTGACGGTGATCTCCTTGAATAATAATTTCTCCGTCTTTCACTGATCCTCCAGTGCCACAAAAGTTTTTCAGGGCCTTCCCTAAAGCTTCTAGATCCGATTCTGCACCTTCAAAACCATAAATAATTGTTACTGTCTTTCCGGCTCTATGTTTGGTTTCTAAAATAACTCTAAGCAGCTGTTCTCCGGGCAGTAAAGTGACTTTAGCTTCCTCTTCATTCGGTTGCATATAATCTGGATTCGTACTATATACCAGTGGGATACTAGAAAAACTATTAAAGGTGTTTTTGGGCTTCTTACTCATCTTAAAAGATTCTAACTAACCCTCATACTTACAATCACAAATCCTTTCTTGGTAGACTGAAGTAATAAGGTCAAATTGTATTTCTGTTGGCTAGACAATAATTTACCAGTGAGGTACAATGTATTCCCTAGTTTTCTTTCCGCACTTTTATCAAAACCAACAATATTTTTTTGATTAAAAAACGCTTGTAAGGTTTCATTGGCTTGTTGCGCAGTTAAAGGCTTTGCAGCAGCTTGGTCTAAAATACTAGACTCCACTTGATTGTCCCAAAAGCTTTGCAAGGCATTAAAGTTGCCGGTTTGTAAATGTTGTACCAACAATTCAGTTTCATTTTGTGCTTTAACACCTATGCTAGCGTGCAAAAGGGCTAATACAACAAGTATTTTGGATATTAACTTCATTTTTGTCTATTATAATGTGATAAAGTTTGTAATGTGCCTAGTATTTTGAAACTTTGAGGTATAAAATTAAACAAATTATAAGCAACGCTATCAAAAGTTAATGAATATGTCAAAAAAAGTAATATTAGTGATCATGGATGGATGGGGATTGGGTCAGATTTCAAAGGCAGATGCAATTCAACATGCGCATGTTCCATTTGTGAAAAGTCTCTACCAACAATACCCTAATAGTACTTTAGTAACTTGTGGAGAGGAAGTTGGTTTACCAGAAGGTCAGATGGGTAATAGTGAAGTAGGCCATTTGAATTTAGGCGCAGGCCGTATTGTATACCAGGAATTACAAAGAATCAATGTGGCCATCAAAACAGGTGAATTCGCTAGCAATCCGACACTGATTCAATCTATCCGTTATGCAAAGGACAATCATAAGCCGTTGCATTTAATTGGCTTAGTGAGTGATGGTGGCGTACATGCACACACACAACATTTAAAAGCATTATGCGATCTATGTAAGGCAGAAGGATTAACCAATGTATTTATCCATGCTTTCACAGACGGACGTGATACAGATCCAAAGAGTGGACAATGTTATGTGGAATCATTAGAAACACATTTAAAAAAATCTGTAGGTAAAATCGCAAGTGTAAGCGGACGATATTATGCGATGGATAGAGATAAACGTTGGGAAAGAGTTCAGTTGGCATACAATGCCTTAGTGAAAGGCACAGGAAGCACAGCTGAGAGTGCGCTTACAGCCATTCAAGAAAACTATGCAAAGGACACGACTGACGAATTCATTCTACCAACTGTGATTACAGAAAACGGCCAACCTATTGCACGTATTCAAGATGGAGATGCTGTTATCTGTTTCAATTTTAGAACAGATCGTTGTAGAGAAATTACAGAAGTCTTAACACAAAAAGATTTTCCTGAACTAGAGATGCATGCATTAAAATTACATTATACTACCATGACAAAGTATGATGAGACATTTAAAAATGTGCATGTCGTATTTGAAAATGATAATTTAGAAAATACTTTAGGAGAAGTATTGGCAAAAAATAATAAAAAACAAATTCGCATTGCTGAAAC
>JACCDQ011382655.1_pt1 | contig 16240 bp, 13 predicted proteins | sample 7446031 | NCBI WGS metagenome assembly JACCDQ01 (sample SAMN15323442, study PRJNA562643) | freshwater metagenome | isolation source: river surface water | place: USA:Blue River Watershed | collected 2017-08-17
AAATTTACCTCATTAGTCAGCTCTCACACCCTGCTTGGGCCTCGTGCGTAGAACTGGATGTTTTACATTCAAATTCTGTACAACAATGAAAACTTACAACAATACACTCGTTTTTTTTGCAATTCTGATTGCCATCACCAATTTAGCTTATGCCGCTTACTCGTTTACAAATCTACCCGCCACTATACCAATTCATTTTGATATTAGCGGTAAACCAAACGGCTGGGGCGAAAAATATACAATTTTCTTTATTCCGCTCATTAATTTGGCTTTAGTTAGTTTTATGGCAAGTGTCCGCAAAAATCCATTTAGCTACTTGAATTTACCCATAATCAAAAGCAATAACAACCTCGAAGAAAGATTAAAACTTGGTCGACAATTATTAGATTTAATTACAGTTTCGATTAGTACTTTATTCTTTTTTATTGAATTAAATATCGTAAGCTCAAGTCATAATATTCCAAGTAGTGGCATTTTTGCAGTCATTGTCATTATTGTAGGAGCAATTCTTGGTTTGTCGGCCTATTATACCAATAAGATTAATAAACTTGCCTAATCAACGAATCAAGCGAAACGTCCTGAAAATCACTCTTTCAGGACGTTTCGCTTTTTCTAACCCTTTAATTTCCGTATCTTAATCGTTTCTTTTATTGGTTATGTACTTATTAAACAGCATCTATGAAAAAAATCCTATATCTAACATTCCTTTTTGCAATTTCTCAAACGCTCAAAGCCCAAGAAACTGACTCTGAGCGTACGCAATATTTCCCTAAAACTGTCGAAAAAGTAAACGTCATTCCTCAAAAAAACAAAGTTTGGGTTTTCATAATGGCGGGGCAGTCAAACATGGCGGGCAGAGGTCAAGTAGCACCTTCGGATACGGTTCCTAACAAACGTATTTTAAGTCTAAGTAAACAAGGTGAATTAATCTATGCAAAAGAGCCACTACATTTTTACGAACCTACTCGCACAGGCCTTGACTGTGGTGTTTCGTTTGCTAATCGATTATTGAAACAAATTCCCGAAGATGTCTCGGTTTTGCTCGTTCCAACGGCCGTAGGTGGTAGTGCTATTTCACAATGGCTCGGAGATTCTACTTATCGAGATGTGAAATTACTATCAAATTTTAAAGAAAAGGTCGCTATTGCCAAACAATATGGCAGTGTGAAAGGCATTTTGTGGCATCAAGGAGAAAGCGATGCCTCCGAAAAACGTATTCCTGTACACACACAAAATCTGAGTAAACTCTTTGAAATTTTCAGAAGTACAGTTGGTATTAAAAACCTACCAATTATTATTGGTGAATTAGGTTCTTACTCTAAAACCAACGATAATTGGCAGAAAATCAACCAAAAGTTAAGAGAATATGTGAGTATAGACCGATACTCAACCATTGTTCAAACACAAGATTTCAAGCACAAAGGCGATGATATTCATTTCGATGCTGCTGGTCAGCGTGCCTTGGGCGAACGCTTTGCTTTGGCCTATTTATTGAGATTTTATAAATAAAAAAGTCGCTACCAGTTGTCTGGTAGCGACTTTTTTATCTTTTCAAGAAGGATTACTTCCCTGCATTCTCAGTCATTTTCTGCATTTGTTGACGCTCATAGAAATTGATAAAGTCTTCTAATTTATCAACTGGTATTCGTCGAGCGATAATTTTCTTATCTTTATCCAAAATATAATTGGTTGGTGTAGAATAAACATCAAAGTTTTTCCTAAAATAATACCTACCCTTTGAGTCCCAAAGATTTAATAATGGCTGTGTTTTATAGGCATGAACGAAGTTGTTCATCTTTTTCGTATCGTATGCTATACTTACATTGTAGATGGTTGCTTTATCTTTATTTTTACTGTAAAACTCCATCAATTTAGGGGCAGACTCCTTGCAATGCCCACAATCTGGGTCGTAGAAATGTACGATTGTATATTTAGTTTTGCTCTGCATTGGATTATATTCTTTACCCAACGAATCTGCCACAATCAAAGTCGGAAATACCAAACCTGTTTGCAAAGGCTTCAAAATATCAACTCTTTCCTTGAATTTGGCTCGTTGCGTAGAATCCAACCAATCAGCATCTTTCAAATAATAGTTTTCGGCTAAGTGAATAAATACGCCATCAAGACCAACGATTTCGTTGTTTTCGTATTTATTGGTTACCCACCACAACGCAAAACGATACACTTCTTGGTTCTTCTTAGCAAGTTTCAAAACTTTATCAGCATCACGATTAACCGAATCGGTTGTTTGATATACTAAATCTTTGAAATAACGCTCCATACGGCTATGAAGAAATGGCGAACGAAGCAAACGGTCATCAGCAAAATCAAGATTATCGAAATAGTGACCTTTGTAATAATTAAATAGATAGGTAGAATCTGGACGGCCATTAGCTTTTTTAGGCAATACCGTTGGTAGTTCGGGGTCTAAATTGGCCTTAATTACCTTGGCAGCAAATGTACCCTCATTTTCTTTAACCGTATTCTTCATATAGGTATCTACCTCTTTCTGAATTAATTCTATTTTCTTACGGTTCATTTCTTGCGAAGCAGGGTCGTTTTTCAATTTACCCATCGTACTGATGGCCTCGGCTTCTTTACTTTTATCTTGCAAGAATTTACGATATCCAAATAAAATTTCGTTTTCTTTCGAGCCTTTAAACTTCACCGAACCCACAAAATCAGTAGTATCACCTTCAATTTCCATGAATTGTTCTTTGCCATTAATAGCAAAATCATAGTATTTTGATGGAGAAAGTACAATCAGATAAATTCCACCTTTGAGTGGGTCTTTACCCTTAAAATTCAGCTCGCCGTTCTCAACTTTGGCCGAATCAACTTTTATATATTGATTATAGCCAAAAAAATGAGCTAAATGGGCAGTTTTTCCTTCCGTAACTCCTTTCATACGCACTTTAATCGAATGACCATCTTGGGCAAATGTTTCGACCGAAAAAATGAATGAGATAATCAACAATAGACTTTTGAAATAGCGGAACGCCGCTCGGCTAATTCTCATATTAGTACAGGTTTTATTCATTTTATATTATTTCACAAAGATAAATACTTAATTGCGTGTTTTTTGTTAAAGGCTTGTTAATTTAGTTGTTAATCACAGGTACGAAAACTGTAAATCCTCAGTTTTTTTCTACAAGTAAACGAATCCTAATGTTTTATATTGCGTCTAAATTTCTCTCGTTCTTTGTTATGCCTATGGGCATTTTGTGCTTGATATTAATCTATGCAATCTCTACAAAAAATCGTACCAAATCTAAAAAAGCCGTCATTTTAGCCTTCATTTTTCTTTATTTAATTGGCAATTCTTTTTTGAGCAATGAGCTTTGCTTGTGGTGGGAAGTTCCACCTACTTCTATTGATAAAGTAAAGCCACATGACATCGGTATCGTACTAACAGGTGGTACTATCAATGAAGATAAGCTACCTATCGAAAATATTTTCTTAGGCGGCTCAGCTGACCGCATGGGGCAAGCCATTGAACTTTATAAGAAAGGTAAAATTAAAAAGATTCTGATAAGCGGAGGAGGAATTGATGTTTTGGGAAAAACCCAAAAATTAGAGATTGACGAAATGGCCAAATATATGATTATCAGTGGGGTGGCTAAAGAAGCTATTTTTCTTGAAAAAAAAGCTCAAAATACTCGAGAAAATGCTCTTAATTGTTCAAGTATATTAAATAAGAACTTTGCTAATCAAACTTATTTGCTCATCAGTTCAGGGTTCCATTTGCGTCGGGCGGGTGGATGTTTTGCAAAAGTAGGCCTAAAGGTAGATTGTTTTGGAGCAGACTACATTTCGCACGAACGAAATTTCTATTGGTATAATCTGATTTTACCCAGAGAAGGAAACTTAGGTTTAGTACACTTACTATTCAGAGAAATAATAGGTTATTGTACCTATAAAATGATGGGATGGGTTTGAAAGAGTTCTGAATTGTGAGTTCTGAGTTGACTAAAAACTTTGAAGAAATAGTCAATGAAACTCTAAGTTGTTATTTTAAACATAAATAGAGTAACTAAAACTCAGCACTCATAATTCAGAACTCAGAATTCTTTACATGCTCAATATATGCACCATTCTCAATAAATCGTCGTGAATTGGCTTTGGTTTCTTGATAGTATCAATAAACGGTGTGTAAACCATTTCATTGTTTACAACTCCTGCCATTACGTTTTTATAGCCTTTAATCAAACCTTCCACTGCACCAAGCCCTAAACGGCTCGCCAAGATACGGTCGTATGCAGTTGGAGTTCCTCCACGTTGGATATGTCCGAGTGTGGTTACACGAATATCCAGTTTATCTGCTACTTGATTTTTAATCTTTTCGGCAATATCAACGGCGTGTCCTTCTTCGTCTCCTTCGGCAACCACTACAATTGATGAAGATTTTGAACGTGACCAACCGTCTTTTAATGTACTTACTACTTTTTTGAGTGGTGTATGTGTTTCGGGAACCATCACAATTTCGGCCCCACCACCAATACCTGATTGGATAGCGATATAGCCAGAGTCACGACCCATAACTTCGATAAAAAATACACGGTCATGTGAGTCGGCAGTATCTCTAATTTTATCAATCGCTTCGAGTGAAGTATTTACGGCAGTATCAAAACCAATAGTATAGTCAGTACCATACAGGTCATTATCAATAGTACCTGGGCAACCAATGGTCGGTATCTCGTATTCGTTATAAAAAACCTCTGCTCCAGTAAATGTTCCGTTTCCTCCGATGGCAACCAAACCTTCAATACCTGCATTCATTAGGTTTTCGTAGGCTTTCTTACGGCCTTCGGGAGTCATAAATTCTTTACTTCTGGCCGACTTTAGCATTGTACCACCACGCTGAACTATATTACTTACTGATTGCGAGTTCATCGGAAAAATATCTCCCGTAATCATTCCGTTATACCCTCTTCTGATACCATCCACCTCTAAACCATGATATATTGCTCCTCTAACTGCGGCTCTGATGCAGGCATTCATACCAGGTGCATCACCTCCAGAAGTAAAAACTGCTATTCGTTTCATCTTAATATTTTCTTAAATTTACTTAGTATTTCGCCTATTACCGTTCTACACTAATCCTCTACTACATTCGGCACAAAAGTAATTAGATTTCTTTACTTCTCCCAAACTTTCATTATTATTCATTAATAATATTGTTCTGTAAAAAGGGGGTTTATCAAAATTAAATTCTTTTTTATGATTATTTATAGAAATTATTGTATATTATTATTTTTTATTTAAACAAATTTCCTTTATTGTGGTTTCATCATACTTGCACGAACACAAACATAAGTATATATCTAAAATATAAAAAAACAAAGTATAAAATCCATCAACATATAAGGCTCTACGAGCTAAACTTTCTGAGATTATTAAGCAATTTTTAAATTAAAAATCTCAAAACTTTCAAACAAAGTAATTTCTGTTCTTAAAGTTAATCAAACTATTGCAGCTTTCAATTCTATTTTTAAGCTTTTTGATAATTGCTCCTTCACAAAACAAACCAAAGAACTGACTATCAGAGTGTTATATAAATCTTTTACTTTCCAGTATTTTTTGGCACACTATTTGAGAATAAGTCAAACAACACAGTGACCTTTTGTCACTTAACCCAAAGAGTAAGTTCGCTACTTACGATTAACTTTTAACGAAATGTCAGGAATAACTTTACCCTTCAAGAAACTCCGTCTTAGAGTCGGAGCGTTCATAATGCTGCTTTTGAGTGCTTTTAACTCAATGGCTCAGAACGAAAATGTTGGAATCGGAACTACAAAACCCGATAATTCAGCATTATTGGACCTCACTTCTACATCAAAAGGATTGCTGATTCCTCGTATGACCTTGGCTCAAAGGGCAGGAATTAAGAGTCCAGCAACTGGTTTGATGGTCTATCAGATTGACTTCTTCACGGGTTTTTATTTCTTTGATGGTGCCGTTTGGAAAGGCCTTTATGCCCGCAACGCCGATGGTGCCGCTCTACCACCTGAGCCTGCCCCAGCTACAACGGGAAGCGGCTGGAATCTTGGAGGAAATTCAGGTTTAAATGCTGACCTAAATTTTCTTGGTACGTTAGATACCACCTCATTAGTATTCAAAGTCAACAATTATCGTTCTGGATTGATTGATTATCGTTTTGGTAACACTTACTTTGGTTACAAGGCTGGGTATCGTAGTCATGGTTTCAATTCTATTGCAATTGGTGCTTATGCTCTACACGAGGCTAATTTAGGTCTCAATAATATTGCAATTGGTTATCAATCGTTGCTTAATAGTCAAACTGGTAGTGATAACGTTGCCGTTGGTGCAAACTCATTATATAGCAACCTAACAGGCTCACAGAATGTGAGTATTGGTACACAAGCAGGTCAACGTTCGCTTGGTGATGGAAATATTTTTATTGGATATAAAGCTGGGGTCAATGAGGTTGGTAATAATAAATTATATATTGATAACAATTTTCAAGATGTCGCACTCATTTATGGTGATTTTGAAAAATCACGTGTAGGTATCAATACCCAAAAACCCGAAAGTGCCTTGTCTATTGACAGTAAAGTAGCCAATGTCAGTGGTTTGGAATTTAAAAACTTAAATAGCAGTTCTCCAGCTGGAAAATCAAATCAAAAAGTTTTATCGGTTGATAGTAAAGGACGTGTTGTATTAGTGCAAGACTCTGTAGGTACAGGTTCGGGAAGCTATTGGGCAGCTAAGGGCAGTTCTATTGAAAACAGCAATACTGGCGATGTAATCGTAAGCAATTTACGTTTTAAAACCCTAAGAACAATCTCTCCTGCGGTCAAATCAAATGGTAAAGTATTAACCGTTGATGACAATGGCTTACTTGTGCTGACTCGTGACTCGGTTGGTGCATCAATCCCATCTTATTGGGGACTTAACGGAAATATCTTGTCGAATTCTAATACGGGGAAATTAGTTTTGAATGGCTCTATTCAGCTAAATAATATCAAAGCATCAAATACAGCATTCCGTTCGTACGGAAAAGTATTGACAGTTGATGATAATGGTAATCTGATTTTAGTAAGAGACTCGTTGGTTGCTGGTAGTACAATTCCAGTTAGTGCGTCGCCTTGGAATATCAATGACGATAACATCTCCAATAGCAATACTGGAGCAGTTTATATCAATAATAGCTTGATTTTATCGAAGCTAAGCGGCGATAATACAGTAACCGCATCGGCTCAAAAATTCTTGACTGTTGATAATACAGGTAATGTGATTTTAGCGAATGTGCAAGCAAACCCAATTACTACTCCTACTACGTCTGATTGGACTTTAGATGCCAATAATTTAAGTAATAAAAACACAGGGGGAGTTTATATCAATAATGGACTTTGGGCAAAAAACGGTTTTCGCTTACAGTCAGGTATTTTAGAACTTAATAGTGCCGTAGAAAATAAAAGCGGTTTACAGTTTGCTCAGCTAAAAGCGTCAAACCCAGCAAGTAAAAACAACGGGAAGGTTCTTTCGGTTGATGATAATGGTAACGTAATTTTAGTAAAAGACTCGGTGGGTACAGCAACACCTGCAGTTGTGGCATCACCGTGGGCCACTTCTGGCAATGCCATCATTAATAGTAATACGGGTAGAGTATTAATTAATAATGGTCTTACATTACCAATTACAAGCGAATCTGTAACCACACTTTCAACTCAAAAATTCTTGACGGTTGATAATGCTGGTAATGTAGTTTTAGGAAACGTAACCAACAGTACACCTTCACCATGGACAGTCAGTGGCAACGACATCGTTAACTCAAACCTTGGTAAAGCCTATATCAATAATGGATTATCGGTAAAAAGTGGTGTTACTATTGAATCGGGTAATTTAGTAACCAATGGCTCGGTAACTAACCGTAGTGGCTTGGTTTTAAATCAATTAAAGCTTTCGTTTCCTGCTTCAAAGCCATCAGGCAAAGTGCTTTCGGTTGATGATAACGGTAACGTGATTTTAGTAAGAGATTCGGTGGGTATTGCAGGAACGGTAGTAAATACGCCCTCGTCATGGACAGTTACAGGAGATAACATAAGTAATGCAAATATTGGTACCGTATCAATCAATGCTCTTACTTTACCAAAATTAAGTAGTAATACTACACCTACGGTTACTACACAAAAAGTACTTTCGGTTGATGCCAATGGCAATGTAATTTTGGTCAATACACCATCAACAACAACGACAGGAACAACACCAGCTACTGAGCTTTGGAAAGCAAATACCAGTGGGGCCGTTTTCAATAACAATACACAAGGAGTAGTGATTACATCGAATACTGAAGGTGTAAGTGGCTTACAATTTAGCAAATTAAAGGCATCATCGGCCGCAGGAAATAGATATGGAAAAGTTTTGTCAGTTGATGATAATGGTAATGTCATTTTGGTCAATGATGGGGTAACTACTGGTGGGGGTAATACTACTGATGCTGGTTGGACAATCACTGACGGACGCTTACATAATTCAAACAATGGAAAGGTAGTCATCGGAACTGGAATTAACTCATACCCTGGAGACTTTGGATTATACGTAAAAGGTGGAATTCTGACCGAGAGAGTAAGAGTAGCAGTAGCTAATTCAGACCGTTGGGCTGACTATGTTTTCGAGACTGGCTATAAATTAATGCCACTCAAAGATGTTGAAAAGCATATCAACTATTACCACCACTTGCCAAATGTTCCTTCGGCTGAAGAAATGACAAAAAGCGGTATGGATGTAATGGAAACCAGTGCTAAATTATTAGAAAAAATAGAAGAACTTACTCTCTATATGATTAAGGCTAATAAGCAAATTGAAGCTCTCGAAGCCAAAGTAAGCAGTCTTGAAAAAATACAAAAGTAATGTTTTTTTCTATCATTAGTTAAAAGAAGTTTCGAGCATAAAGTATTTCTTAATATGTTATTAGAAACTATATTTTTGGCACGAAATTGTCTCGTAATTAATAGTAGAAAGTCATTAACATAAATAATTTGAGCAATAAATACTTAGATAAGAAAATGTATCCGCTTAAAAGTTTTTATTTTAGAAAACGATTTATGGCATAAAGATTGCAAATTAGATATTAAAATAATACAAATACAAAGTAAGAGTAATATAACATTGATTTTTATGGGTTAGGGTTTATTTTAAACGCCACAGCACAGGATTGCGGTGGCGTTTTTGTTTTGTTTTAAAAACTCTCCTATCTTTACCTCATTCTACTTATTTTTTAGTTCAATGCAAAAATCTAAACCAATCTCTTATTCACGTACTACTATTACTGAGTTGATGATTCCGTCTTATGCCAATTTTGGTGGAAAAATTCACGGGGGTATCTTACTTTCACTCATGGATAAAGTTGCTTATGCCTGTGCCTCAAAACACGCAGGAGCGTATGTTGTAACGGTATCGGTTGATGGTGTAAATTTCTTACAACCTATTGAAGTTGGCGAGCTGCTTTCGCTGCACGCATCGGTCAATTATGTAGGACGTAGCTCAATGGTTATCGGAATAAGAGTGGTATCAGAAAACGTAAAAACTGGCGAACAGAAACACACCAACACTTCGTATTTTACAATGGTAGCAAAAGATGATAGCGGTAAACCAACCGAAGTACCAATGCTCGAACTCGAAGACCAAGCAGACGTAAGACGCTGCCTTGAAGCCATCAAACGCAAACAATTAAAAGAAGCATACAAAGATGATTTTGACAATGAAAAATCAAGTATGCATATCGGAGAAAACCTTCATTTACTTGCTAATGAGCGAGTTATCATCAAATAGTTTTTTTTACAGATTACTCGTTAAACAACAAGTTTGAAACTTGTTCGACCCTCAAAATCATGACAAAAGTAACTACTATTTTCGCAGCACTTTTTCTGTTAAATTTCACTCTCTTCGCCCAAAATCTTGATATTGATATTCTGAAAAACATCAATCAAAACCGCAACCACAACCTTGATAAACCATTCAATACCATAAGCAAATCGGTTTATCCTCTGAGTGTTGCTTTGCCAATTAGTTTGCTTGGTACAGGCCTTATCAAAAAAGATAAAAATCTTCAACGTCAGGGCATCGCATCGTTGGCTTCGCTGGCAATTTCAATGGGAACTACTTATTCTCTCAAGAAAATCATCAATCGTGACCGCCCCTATATGACTTATCCAAACCTACAACCTTATTACATCGAAAATGACCCAGCTTTTCCGTCAGGACATACCACTGCGGCATTTACTACGGCTACTTCTTTGAGTTTAGCTTTCAAAAAATGGTATGTTGTAGTACCTGCCTACACCTGGGCAGGGGCCGTGGCCTACTCACGCTTGCATTTGGGGGTACATTACCCCAGCGATGTGCTAACAGGAGCTGCTATCGGAGCGGGTTCGGCTTGGCTATGCTACAAAGCCAATCGATGGTTACAGCGAAAAAAATAAACCATTTTGCCCATTCACAGTTAATTTAGTAAAGTCTAAATTATTCTATAAACTACGGCATTACATTGAAAAAATCTTGTATTATTATCGGTGCGGGCTTATCTGGACTAACTGCCGCACACGAATTAGTAAAAAACAACTGGGAAGTTACGATTCTCGATAAAGGAAGAGGTGTTGGTGGAAGAATGGCAACACGCCGTGCAGGTGAAGCCCGCTTCGACCATGGAGCTCAGTACTTTTCAACAAAAGCTTCTGATTTTCAAGCATTTGCACAGACCTTCATCCAGAAAAATATTGCTAAAGAGTGGCATCTTGAAGAGGGTGATAAAGCATTTTCGCATCCGAGAATCATAGGTATCAATGGCATGAGTAGTATTCCGAAATTCTTGTCAGAAGGACTGAACATCAAAACTAACGAAAAAGTAATAGGTATTTCGGAAACCGAAAACGGTTGTAAAGTCTTCACAGAAGCAGGTAATTCTTACGAAGCCAATACCATCATTTGTACCATACCTGCTCCACAAGCCATAGAGTTATTACAAAAAAGTGAAATATCGCTCAACGAAATCTCTATTTTAGCAAACATTCACTATCAACCTTGCATAGCCGTCATGGCAAGTTTGAATGCTCCAACTAATATTCCAAGCCCTGGGGGAATTTCGCTCGAAAACAGTAATATTTCGTGGATTGCCGATAATTTTCAAAAAGGCATTTCACCCGTTTTTTCGGTTACAATTCATGCGAATCCAACATTTAGTTTGGCTCACTTTGATGATGATTTGAACGAAGTTGGCAAACAATTACTATCAGAGGTAACTCATTTGATTCCTGCCGACTCCGTTGAAAGTTTGCAAGTGCATCGTTGGCGATACAGTTTAGCTTCCGAACGCCACACTGACAATTTTTTAGTGTCTGGTTCAACCAAATTTCCGTTTATTTTTGCAGGTGATGGCTTTGGTATTGGTAGTATAGAAGGAGCTTTTATTTCGGGAAAAAGTGCGGCTCAATGGCTTTTATAAATTAAAAGCCACAAGATATTCTCGACAACCGATGGAGAACTTAGTAAAAAACCAAATACTTGAATTGAAACACGAACCCCACAAAGGTGCTTGGACTTATCATATTCAAATTCCTAACACAAAGCATCTTGTCGGAAAATGGGGTTCGTTGAAAGTTTCGGGGTTTATCGACGATTACAAAATTGAGAGCATTAACTTATTTACGATTTCGGGACAAGATAAGTTGATTTCAGTAAACGAAAAAATACGAAAAGCAATCAAAAAAAATGGTGGCGACACCGTAAGAGTAACACTCGATTTACTGGCACCTAAAAAACAACTTACCGAAAAAGAACACATAGAAACCCTCAACGATTCGGGGGTTTTAAAAGCCTTCAAAAGTCTTTCAGCAGATGAACAAAAACACGTAATAACAAAAATTATCTCTATAAAATCGGACGATAAACAAACAAAGACAATATTACAACTCATAGAGCAATTAAGTGAGGCCCCTAATTAGGTAGCACTCGTAATCATCTGATTATCAGTAAATATTTTTATTTTCAAGTAACGTTTTATTAGAATTCTTTTCTTTATATTTGATTAAATTCTTTAAACACGTGAGCCATGCCTAATAGATTTCTCCCTCTGTTATTGCTCTTGTTTGCTGGGCAATGCTTCGCTAATGCTATCTTAATTCCGATGGATGATTCGCAAAGTAATCACCTGAAAGCCTACGGAATTGCTTACACGACCTTAAAAAATAACACCGAAATCGATTGGCTTCTGAATTATCGGGGAGGAAGTTTTTTGATAAATTATTCATCAAATACCCAAAAAGAATGCTTGATTCGTGGAGTTTCGTTTGAGATAATTTCGGATGCTGATGTACAATCGCTGAAGCAGCAAATCTCAAATCCTGATGTAAACATGGAAGTTATGCGGCTGCACAAAGCGGCACGTATTGCGGTTTATACACCTTCAAAAATCAGTCTTTCATCGTTTGAAGATACCGATGCGGTTTTGCTGGTTTTGAAATACGCCGAAATACCATTTGAGGTAGTTTATGATGAAGAAATTCTACGGGGCGACCTCAACAAATATGATTGGCTTCATTTACATCACGAAGATTTTACAGGTCAATTTGGGCGAAATATGCGTCGAATGAGCTACAAAGACATGAAAGCCCAAGAAGAAATTGCTCAACGACTAAAATACAATAAGATTTCTACACTTAAGCTCGATGTGGCCAAAACCATTAAAGCCTATTGCATGGGTGGTGGTTTTTTATTTGCGATGTGTTCGGGGGCAGAAACGCTCGATATTGCACTTTCGGCCGAAGGCGTGGATATTGTAAGTAGCCGTTTCGATGGCGATAATGTTGATAATAACGCCCAACAAAAACTGGATTTCAATAAAACGTTTGCCTTCGAGGATTTCACACTCTACCTCAATGATGGCGATGGATACGGCTATAATTCGATGTCGTTTTCTGATATAAACGCTTCATCGGGCAGGTTTGATGAAGAAATTAATAGCTACTTCAATCTCTTCGATTTTTCAGCCAAATGGGACTTCATTCCTGCTATGTTGGTGCAAAATCACGAGCATTTGATTCGTGAATTTATGGGGCAAACGACTGCTTTCAATAAAAAAACGGTCAAATCAAGTGTTTTGGTAATGGGCGAAAGTAAAGAATCTGACCGATATATGTATGGTGAACTTGGGCTTGGTCAGTGGGTTTTCTACGGTGGACACGACCCCGAAGGCCGCAGAGGTTTTCACAGAACACCCACTGACTTGAATCTTTTTCCGCATTCGCCTGGCTATAGGCTTATTTTGAATAATGTCCTTTTCCCTTCAGCTAAAAAGAAGAAAAGAAAGACTTAATTTTAGTTTATAGTGATAAGATTTCTTCCCAAACATTTTTCAAAACTGGGATTCCGTTGACAGTGTTTTTTTCTCTCGTATTCAAGACTCGTTCGCCTGGGAAAGTTATCTTTTTAGTCTCCGAAATCGGATTTGATTGATGATAATCTTCAATGATTTGTGCTACCGCTGCCGAAATAGCTGAATGATTACCTAATTTCGATATATCAATGGCAATATAAACCTGCGAAAGTCGATATTCGATTTCTTCTTTGCTAATTTCATGGGTTGAAAGTCCGCCCGAAAGTACAGCTGATAAAATATCTAACAAAAGCGAAAGCCCCGCTCCTTTCCAATAGCCAACTGGCATCGAACGCCAAGATTTCAGAATCGCATTGGGGTCGTCGGTCAAATTGCCTTCGGTATCAAAACCACCGATAACCGATAGTTTTTCGCCTTTCATGGCTGCCAATTCCATCGCCCCAAACGAATACTGCGACATGGCCATATCCAACACAATTGCCTCATTGTCGTAAGGTAAAGCCATAACTAATGGGTTATTGCCGAGTTTTGCATCGGTTGCTCCCCACGCTGGCATATTAGCAATGGTGTTTGTCCAACCAATAAACACAAACCCAGCCTTTGCAGCTTGCCAACCGTAAGTTCCACCACGCATCCAGTGGTTTGTATTAGCTAAGCCTACACAACCAATACCATTTTCAGCCGCCAAACTCATAGCTCTTTCGGTTGCATAAATAGCATTTAGTGGACCTGGTCCGAGGTTTCCGTCCCATTGCTCAATCCCTCCGAATTTTGAAACTAAACTTGGTTCGGAATCGGGTTTTACAAAGCCACCTTTTAGATATTTAATGAATCTCGGGAAACGATTTACTCCATGGGTATAGATACCATCAAGGCTATTGATGGTGAAGATTTCAGCACAAGTTTTTGCTTTGGTTTCATTAAATCCATTTTTCAGCAATATCTCCTCGAAGGTAGATTGCATGGTTTCTTTTGAAATCGTCAGGGTATTACTTTCGGCTATCATTGTTCGTTTTTTTAGGATTTGGTAAAAAGAAATAGTTTCGCAAGGTAAATAAAATTTGATTATTCTCTTTGTCCAAAAATCAGATTCATGCGTAACCAAAAGCTGACACCAAATTTTATTTGTTTAATTTTAAAACAAATAACTTAAACAAAATATTATAATAGAGTAAGTTGATAAACAAGCACTTTGCGTTCGGCTTACAAAAATCACATTTAACTAATTGATAATAAGCGGATTGTAAAATATTTTAAAATTTTTAAATCCAGCTCCTAATTTATTCCGTTAGTTAAGTCAACAAATAACAAATGTAAAACTTAAACAATTAACATTCAAACGGTGCGGCGTTCCGCAACAGAAATCCAATGAAAAAATTAGCATTAGTATTCGTTTCAGCACTTATCTCGTTGAGTACATTCGCACAAAAAGAAAAAACTGTAATGGTAGGTGGAGCAGCCATGTATCCATCAAAAAACATTGTTGAAAACGCAGTAAATTCAAAAGACCACACAACACTTGTTGCAGCTGTAAAAGCGGCGGGTTTAGTAGAAACACTTCAAAGTGCAGGACCATTTACAGTATTTGCTCCAACCAATGCAGCTTTCGGTAAATTGCCAGCAGGAACGGTTGAAACTTTAGTAAAACCAGAAAATAAAGCAACTTTAACAGCAATTTTGACTTACCACGTAGTAGCAGGAAAATTGAGTGCTGCTGACATCGTAGCAAAAATCAAAGCTGGTAACGGAACTGCTACCATGACAACCGTACAGGGTGGAACATTGAAAGCTTCTTTAAAAGGGAAAAACGTAGTTTTGACTGATGAAAAAGGTGGAATGTCAACTGTAACAATCGCTGATGTAAATCAAAGCAATGGTGTGATTCACGTAATTGACACAGTTGTTTTACCAAAATAATTGGGTTGTGAATTATTAATAAAAAAGCCAATTGTGCGAAACCGCACGATTGGCTTTTTTGATTTATTAAGTTTGATAAAGGTAGTACGGATTCTCTTTAAACGCTTCCCAGTCGGTTATGATTTGTTTTTTTAACTGCTGTAACTCATCTTTATCCGCCAGTTCTTTAAAGGTAGCTTCTTTTTCTAATTCCTTAAAATACGAAATTAAAGCATTGCAAAGCGTAAATTGAGCAGTAGCGATAATATCTTTCATTCGGTGTTCATCAATATCTTTTCCCGAAAACCATAAAGTTGTGCCAGTAGTGCGAGCATTTTCGGCCACATCCATCATTTGGAGGCTGGGCGAAAGTAGCTTTACATCATCCATCGCTTTGTTTTCATCTTCTTTCTCTACCGAACTCTGATACCCTCTGCTCAGGGTATAAATCAGATTTGACACTCGACGAAAATCATAATCGTTACATTCATAGAATTCTTCAAAAATTGCACGTCTGATTTTTTTCAAGAAAACTTCGCTTGCCATCGTAGCCGTTGAAGATATGCGACTATACAAGAGTTTTGATAGAACCGATATTTTAATAGTAGTAAGGAAACTTCCATATTTCGATAGAATATCCCAATTAAGATGCTGAGTCTCGCTGGTTTCTGATTTAATCTTCGCTATTAATTCTGAAATTTTTCTTTTGTAGAACCTCCCTCCTATTATCAATCCTATGGCGGGCAGAAACGTCAAGTAACCAAAAGCTTTTGTGATAGTAACCAAAGTTTCATTCGGAATATCAATAACATAAGAACTAAAATAAGAAATCAGCGATAGGGTTAATACGCCAATTCCAAGTGGCAATAGTAGCTTACCTTTTTTATGGTAATCGTTGATGCTCTTCTCAGAATCTATCTTTGATACCTTTGTGCTATACGGAGCAATAATACGGTTGGATACATCGGCTACAATCATCAAATCGAAGGG
>JACCDQ010243966.1_pt1 | contig 16239 bp, 18 predicted proteins | sample 7446031 | NCBI WGS metagenome assembly JACCDQ01 (sample SAMN15323442, study PRJNA562643) | freshwater metagenome | isolation source: river surface water | place: USA:Blue River Watershed | collected 2017-08-17
CACCGGCACCGAAGGAGACCGCCAAATGATGCCGCGCGATAGCATCCTGTTGCCGGTGAACCCGATGTTCATCGCGTTCAGCCTGGCGATCGCTTTCCTGCTGAATTTGCTGCCCTGGGGCAGCTGGGGCTGGGTGCCGGATTTCGTCGCGCTGATTCTGGTGTTCTGGAGCATCTACCAGCCGCGCAAGGTCGGTATCGGCATTGCGTTTGCAATGGGACTGGCGATGGATGTGCATGGTGCCGCGCTGCTGGGCCAGAATGCACTGGCCTATACGCTGCTGTCGTATTTTGCGATCACGATCCACCGCCGAGTGCTGTGGTTCCGCCCGCCGGTGCAGGCGCTGCATGTGTTGCCGCTGCTGGTGCTGATGCAGGTCGTGCAGGTGATCGTGCAGCTGGCGGTCAGCGGCAAGCTGCCGCACTGGACGTATTTTGCGCAGAGTGCCGTCGCGGCCGCGCTGTGGCCGCTGGTCTGCTGGCTGCTGCTGGCGCCGCAGCGGCGCGCGGTCGACCACGACGACACGCGCCCGATTTGATCTTTCCAGATCTGTTCCGCAGATCGCTGACGAGCCGTATCCGTGACTGAGATAAAAGACACCGAACGCGAAATACAGCTGTTCCGCTTCCGCCTGTCGGTCGCCAGTCTGTTCATCCTCGCCTGCTTCGGTGTGCTGATGCTGCGTTTCGTCTGGCTGCAGGCGGTGCGCTACAACGAGTATTTCGAGCGTGCCGAGAGCAATCGCATCTCCGTGGTGCCGGCCGTGCCGAACCGGGGCCTGATCGTCGACCGCAACGGCGTGGTCCTGGCGCGAAATTATTCGGCGTATACCCTGGAGATCACGCCGTCCAAGATCGGCCGGCCCCTGGAGACCGTGATTGACGAGCTGGCAAAGATCGTCGATATCCAGCCGCGCGACCGCCGCCGCTTCAAGCGCCAGATGGAAGAATCGAAATCGTTCGAGAGCCTGCCCATTCGCACCCGGCTGACCGACGAAGAAGTGGCCCGCTTCGCCGCACAGCAATTCCGCTTCCCCGGCGTCGATATCCAGGCACGGCTGTTCCGCCAGTATCCATTGGGCCAGACGGCGTCGCACATGATCGGCTACATCGGACGGGTCAACAAGCGCGAGGCCGAGCGGCTGGAGGAATCGGAGGACGCGGCGAACTACCGGGGCACCGATTACATCGGCAAGGAAGGCCTGGAAAAAAGCTACGAGCGCCATCTGCATGGCGTCACCGGCTATGACGAAATTGAAGTGTCTGCCGGCGGCCGCGCGGTGCGCACGCTGTCGCGGCATGCGCCGATACCGGGCAAGAACCTGATTCTGTCGGTCGATATCGAGCTGCAGAAGATCGTTGAAAAAGCGTTCGGCGACCGCCGTGGTGCGCTGGTGGCGATCGAGCCCGAGACCGGCGACATTCTTGCCTATGTGTCGATGCCGACCTTCGACCCCAACCTGTTCGTCGACGGCATCGATACCAAGAGCTGGGAAGAGCTCAACACCTCGCTCGACAAGCCCTTGCTGAACCGTCCGCTGATTGGTACCTATCCGCCCGGCTCCACCTTCAAGCCGTATATGGCGCTGGCCGCGCTCGAGCTGGGCAAGCGCACGCCCGAGATGGCGATTTCCGACCCTGGTTACTTCTGGTTCGGCAATAACAAATTCCGCGATGACAAAGAAGGCGGCCACGGCCGCGTCGACATGTACCGCTCGATCGTCCAGTCGTGCAACACCTATTACTACATGCTCGGCAACGACCTCGGTATCGATGCGATCCATGATTTCATGAAGCCCTTCGGCTTCGGTCAGCTGACCGGCATTGATCTCGAAAATGAGCGTCGCGGCGTGCTGCCCTCGACTGAATGGAAGCGCAAGACCTTCAAGCGTCCCGAGCTGCAGAAATGGTATGCGGGCGAAACGGTTTCGGTCGGCATCGGCCAGGGATACAACTCGTTTACGCCGTTGCAGCTCGCGCATGCGGTCGCGAACCTGTCGAACAATGGCGTGGTGATGAAGCCCCACCTGGTGAAGTCGGTCGAGGATCCGCTGTCCAAGGTGCGCGAGCTGACGGTGCCCAAAGAGAGCTATCGCATTCCTTTGCAGCCGCAGAACATTGATGTGGTGAAGAACGCCATGATCGGCGTCACCAAAGAAGGCACGTCGGCGCGGTCGTTTGCGAATGCGCCCTATGTTTCCGGCGGCAAGACCGGCACTGCGCAGGCAGCGGCGATGAGCAAGACCGTGAAGTATGAAGCCAGCCGCATCGCCGAACGCCTGCGCGACCATTCGCTGTATATCGCTTTCGCGCCGGCCGACAAGCCGAAGATTGCGCTGGCGGTGATCGTTGAGAACGCCGGTTTCGGCGCCGCGGCCGCCGCGCCGATCGCGCGGCTGGCGATCGACTATTATCTGCTGGGCAAACGACCGGACGAGCCGGTCGCGAAAGTCGAGGGCAGTACGGAGGCCGCGACTCAGCCAGCGCCGGCACCTGTACCGGCACCTGTACCGGCACCGGCGTCCTCCGCGCCCCCGGTGCCGCCCAACAAACCTTCGTCCGCTGCACCCGCCGCACCCGCGCCAGCCGCACCCGCGCCGACGGCCCCTGCCGCGACGCCCCCCGCAATGACGACCGGAAGGAGAGCCCCATGATGGCGCCGATCGCGGCGGGCGACAGCAGCTTCCTCAAGGACTGGCTGCGCCGCCGTCTGTTTATTTTCGATCGTCCGCTGGCGATCATTGTCTGCCTGATCCTGATGCTCGGCTGCCTTGCGGTGTCGTCCGCCGGCATGGATTTTCCGGGGCGCTTCGAAGGGCATCTGCGAAACATTGCCATCGGCATCACCGTCATGTGGATCGCGGCGAACGTGCCGCCGCAAAAGCTGATGCAGCTGGCGTTGCCGCTGTATACCGTCGGGCTGGCGCTGCTGGTGGCGGTCGCGTTGTTCGGGCTGGTGAAAAACGGCTCTCGGCGCTGGATCAACATCGGCGTGATCATCCAGCCGTCCGAGATCATGAAGCTAGCCTTGCCGCTGACGCTGGCCTGGTTCTTCCAGAAGCGCGAGGGCATGATCCGCTGGCGTGAATTCCTGCTGGCCGCCGTGATTGCGCTGATGCCGGTCGGCCTGATCCTGCGCCAGCCGGATCTGGGCACCGCCACGCTGGTCACTGCGTCGGGCTTCTTCGTGATCTTTCTCGCCGGCCTGTCCTGGCGGCTGATCATCGGGCTCGGAATCGCGGGGCTGGCCAGCCTGCCGCTGGTATGGTCGATGCTGCACGATTACCAGCGCAACCGCGTGATGACCCTGATCGATCCGACCTCCGATCCGCTCGGCAAGGGATTCCATATCATCCAGTCGACCATTGCGATCGGCTCCGGCGGGCTGTTCGGCAAGGGCTGGCTCAATGGCACGCAATCGCACCTGGAGTTCATCCCCGAGCGCACCACCGATTTCATCTTTGCCGTCTTTTCCGAAGAATTCGGCCTGCTCGGCAATGGCGTGCTGCTGGTGCTGTACCTGCTACTGATCGGGCGTGGACTGATCATCGCCGCGAATGCGCCGACGCTGTTCTCGCGCCTGCTGGCCGGTGCGATCACGTTGACGATCTTCGTGTACGCGTTCGTTAACATGGGCATGGTCAGCGGCATCTTGCCGGTGGTCGGCGTGCCGCTGCCGTTCATGAGCTATGGCGGCACCGCGTTCGTTACGTTGTCGCTGGCCATTGGCATGCTGATGAGCATCCAGCGCAACCGTAAACTGGTGCAGACCTGAGATGCGCCGCGTCCTCGTTCAATGGCTGAGACGGCCGCTGCCACTGATGGCGCTGGCGGCGTTCGTCTTGACGGCCTGCTCGACGGTCGATCCGCGTGCGGGCAAACAGCGGACGACGCCTCCCGTGGCGCCGTCTGCCGAGCCTGCACCGGCAGCGTCCCAGTCGCCGTCCGGGCCTTCGCCGGGCGCTGTTCTGCCATCGCTGCCGCCGTCAGCGCAGCCGGGCCGGCGTCCCGGCGGCTACTACCAGGATGACGGCCCGGCCGACGCGATTCCTGAGGGCCTGCATGCGATACCCGATGCCGAGCCGAGGATTGAGCCCATAGCAAAGGGGCCGAGCCGTCCTTACACCGTGTTCGACAAGACCTATGTGCCGATCACGGACGATCGGCCTTTCGTGCAGCGCGGTATCGGCAGCTGGTATGGACGCAAGTTTCACGGACAGAAGACCGCCTCAGGCGAGCTGTACGACATGTTCAAAATGACTGCTGCGCATCCGATCTTGCCGATCCCCTCGTATGCGCGCGTGACCAATCTGCAGAACGGCCGCAAGATCGTTGTGCGCATCAATGATCGTGGCCCCTTCCATCCGATGCGCGTGATCGATCTGTCGTACACGGCCGCACTGAAGCTCGATGTGCTGCGCGGCGGCAGCGCCGAGCTGGAAGTCGAGCGGATCTTGCCGGAAGAGATCCTGCGCATGCAGGCGGCACGGCAGGGACGTCGCGAGACGCAGGTCACTACGGCGACACCGGCAGCGACGGCAACAGCAGCAGCAACGGCTACGGGTTTTTATCTGCAGTTCGGTGCTTATGCGCAGGAGCAGAATGCGTTCGCTGCGCGTACCGACTTGCTGCGCAATTGGCCGGCCGGCCTGCCGCAGCCTGAGGTAGTGAGTTATCAGGGCCTGTACCGGCTGCACAGCGGGCCCTTTGGCAGCCGTGAGGTGGCGACGGATGCCGCCCGCCGAGCGCGCGAGGCATCAGCGATCTACTCGACGATCGTGCAGCGCTGAGCTGGCCGGCGGATGCCCGGCTTCAGTCGGGTGCCGCCTCTGCTATCTGTAGCGCCAGCGTATACAGGGCATTCTTTTTCATGCCTGTGATCTTCGCCGCCAGCGCGGCCGCCTGGCTGACCGGACAGGCCTCGAGCAGGATCGTCAGCAGTCGCTTCGCTTCGTCCAGATCGTCTGCCTCCTGCGGCGCGCCTTCGACCAATAACACAAATTCGCCACGCTGCCGGTTGGCGTCCGCCGCTAGCCATGCCGGTGCGTCGCCCAGCGGGCAGCGATGGATCTGCTCGAAGAGTTTCGTCAGCTCGCGCGCTATCACGACCCGGCGCTGTGCACCGAATGCGCGCAGCAAGGCGGCGACTGCATCGACGATCCGGTGCGGCGCTTCGTAGAACACCAGTGTCGCTGTCGATGAGACCAGCGCGGCCAGCGCGCCGTCGCGCTGCTTGTCTTTTGCTGGCAGGAAGCCGACAAAATGAAACTCCTCCGGCAGCAATCCGCTGGCCGACAGCGCGGCAACAGCGGCCGATGCGCCGGCCACCGGTATCACCGGCAGCCCGGCCTCGCGCACGGCGTCGACGATACGCGCGCCGGGATCCGACACGGCCGGCGTACCGGCGTCCGACACCAGCGCAATACGTTCGCCCTGCTGCAGTCGCTGAACGATCTTTTGCGCCGCCTCTCGCTCATTGTGCTGATGCGCGGCGAACAGCTGGCACGACAGTCCGTAGCGTGACAGTAGCTGGCCGGTGTTGCGCGTATCCTCACAAGCGACCCCATCGACCATGGAAAGTACCTTCAATGCGCGTACGCTGATGTCGGCGAGGTTCCCGATCGGCGTGGCGACGACATACAATGCGCCGGCCGGAAAGACTTGTCGTGAAACCTCCTCGGCCAGCGAGGCCAGCAGCGATGTCAGGTCGTGGGTGTGGGATCGTTCCATGGAGACTCAAGTCGGAGGGTGGCGCGCTTTGGGGACGCTTTGGGAGCATGACGCACGCATGGCGTGCACAGGCATGCCCGGTATTGTACAAAACGACGGATGCCGGCGATGACGCGCACGACGACCGCGACCGGCCGCAGTGCGGAAGACCGTGCGCTGATCTATTTGCAGCAGCAGGGCTTGCAGCTGGTTGAGCGCAATGTGCGCTGGCGGCGCGGCGAGATCGACCTGGTGATGCACGATGGTGCGACCCTGGTCTTTGTCGAGGTTCGGCAGCGCGCCAGTGCACGCTTCGGCAGTGCGGCGGCCAGCATCACGGCAAGCAAGCGCGCGCGGCTGTGGCGCAGCGCCCAGGTATTCCTGTCCCGCTACCGCTCGCCGCCGCCCTGCCGCTTTGATGCTGTGTGCATCGATGGCGACACGATGACGTGGCTTCGGCATATCGTGATGACCGCTGCATGACAGGCACGGCGGCGTGCGTATCCATTTGTAAATTGGCTGTGTGCGCCTGTGCCGACACTGCGATGCTCATGCCGATTATGCAAAAGGATGTGTATTGACGCGTTGGTATGGCCTTGCGCAACACAGATACCCGGTTCGCAGAAAAGCGGCCACGGTGCAGGCCGTATAATTCGGCGCTATGAACAAGCAACGCATCCTCGAACATTTTCATGAAAGCGCCGAACTGAAAATCCAGGCAGCGTCGGCGCTCGCACAACCGATTGCTGAAGCCGTCGATCTGATGTTTCATGCGCTCGCGAATGGCAATCGCATTCTCGCTTGCGGCAATGGCGGCTCGGCCGCAGATTGCCAGCATTTTGCGTCTGAGCTGGTCGGGCGTTTTGAGCGTGAACGCCTGCCGTTGCCGGCGATGGCGCTGACGACGGATTCATCGATCCTGACCGCCCTCGGCAACGACGAAGGCTTCACGGAGATATTTTCAAAGCAGGTGCAGGCGTTTGGGCAGGCAGGCGATGTGCTGCTGGCGATCTCAACGTCAGGTAACTCCGCCAACGTCGTTGCTGCGGTCGAGGCCGCGCTCGAACGCGACATGCGCGTCGTCGCACTCACCGGCAAGGGTGGCGGTGCGCTGGCCGAATTGCTGACGGACGCCGACGTCCATCTGTGCGTGCCGCATGACCGGACAGCCCGGATACAGGAAGTTCATTTATTGATGGTTCATTGCCTGTGCGACGGAATCGATGTCGCACTTTTTGGAGGAGATGCTGAATGAAGTATGCGTTTGTGACGGCAGTTCGAAAGCCGCTGGCGATGCTGGCCCTCGGTGCAGCGCTGGTGACCGGCCTGCAGGCCTGCGTGCCGATGGTGGTCGGCGCCGCAGCGGTCGGTACACTGGCTGCGGTCGACCGGCGCACGCTGGGTGCACAGACTGACGACCGGTCGATCGAGCTCAAAGCCGAGGGGCGCGCCAAGCGCATCACCGGCGATCGCGGCCGTGTTGCGGCGACCAGCTATAACCGTACCGTGCTGTTGACCGGCGAAGTGGCCGACGACAAGATGAAGGCGGAAGTTGAGCAGCAAGTGGCTTCCATCGACGGCGTGGCAGCGATCGAGAACGATCTGACGGTTTCGCCGGTATCGACGATCGGCGCGCGCTCGGGCGACCTCGTCATCACCAGCAAGGTCAAGGCTGCGTTCGTCGACACCAAGGACCTGTATGTGAATGCCTTCCTCGTGCATACCGATCGCGGCGTGGTTTACCTGATGGGCCGCGTGACGCAGCGCGAAGGCAAGCTGGCGGCCGATGTCGCGCGCAATGCCGCCGGCAACATCAAGAAAGTCGTCAAGCTCTTCGAATATATTTCTGAAGACGAACTGAAAGACCTGCAGTCGAAGCCGGCGCCGGCGCAACCGGCCAAGAAGACGGCACGCTGATCCTCCAGGGGGGCCATCCCCCTCGCTTTGTCCGGGCGTCGGCCGGGTTTGCCGGCCGATCGCTGCACTGGCCTATAATCTCGGGTTCACGACGTTCTTACAGAGCAAGCCATGTCCAAGCATTTCCCGCGCCGCATAGGCGGCCTCACAATCATCCAGACCATGGCCTTGCTGGCCGCGCTCGGCATTGCGCTTTTTTTCGCGGTGTCGATGCTGAAAAAAGAAACGGCACCGGCAGTCTCGTTCCGTATGCTGGACGGTCAGCAAGTGTCGACGCAAGATCTGCGCGGCAAGGTGGTATTGGTAAATTTCTGGGCGACCAGCTGCAGCACCTGCATTCAGGAGATGCCGGCCATGGTCCAGACCTACAACAAATATCGTGAACGCGGACTGGAGTTCGTCGCGGTCGCCATGAGCTATGACCCGCCGAACTATGTGCTGAACTATGCGCAGACGCGCGAACTGCCGTTCAAGGTTGCGCTCGACACCGATGGCCGCGCCGCGCAATCGTTCGGCGACGTGAAGCTGACGCCGACAACCTTCGTGATCGACAAACAGGGCAACATCCTCAAGCGTTATGTCGGCATTCCCGAGTCCGACGCCCTGCACCAGCTGATCGAAAAAGCGCTCGCCGCCTGACGCGGTCCGCGCCGCCGGGCTAGCCGATCTGCAGCCCGGCCTGATGGGCCTGTTGGTCGGCGTGATACGAGCTGCGCACCATTGCCCCGACGGCGGCGTGCACAAAGCCCATCTTCTTCGCTTCCTCTTCGAACATCTTGAACGTGTCCGGGTGCACATAGCGGCGCACCGGCAGGTGGTCGCCGCTGGGCATCAGATACTGGCCGATGGTCAGCATGTCGACATCGTGCGCACGCAGGTCGCGCATCACGTCGAGAATTTCTTCATCGGTTTCGCCCAGGCCCACCATCAGTCCCGACTTGGTCGGCACGTCCGGATGCAATTCCTTGAAGCGTTTCAGCAGGCTCAGCGAGTACGCATAGTCTGAGCCGGGACGCGCTTCCTTGTAGAGCCGCGGCACGGTCTCGAGATTGTGGTTCATCACGTCAGGCGGCGCGGCCTTCAGAATTTCCAGCGCGCGATCCATGCGGCCGCGGAAATCCGGTGTGAGGATCTCGATGCGGGTCTGCGGCGACAATTCACGCGTGCGGCGTATGCATTCGACGAAATGTGCGGCACCGCCGTCGCGCAGGTCATCGCGATCGACCGAGGTGATCACGACATACGACAGCTTCAGCGCACCGATCGTCTTCGCCAGATTCTCCGGCTCATTCACATCCAGCGGATCCGGACGGCCGTGGCCGACATCGCAGAACGGACAGCGCCGCGTGCATTTGTCGCCCATGATCATGAAGGTCGCCGTACCTTTGCCGAAGCATTCACCAATGTTCGGGCACGAGGCTTCTTCGCACACCGTCACCAGTTTGTTTTCGCGCAGGATGTCCTTGATCTCATAGAAGCGCGTGGTCGGCGACGCGGCCTTCACGCGGATCCAGTCCGGCTTCGGCAGCCGTTCGGCCGGCACGATCTTGATCGGAATGCGTGCAGTCTTGCCTGCGCCCTTCTGCTTGTCGCTCGGGTTGTACGCAGCTGCAGAGGCGGGAATGGAAGCGGATGCGGCGGTATCGTCGGAGGCCATGGGTCAGGAAGCCAGTTGTTGTTCCAGTTGTCGTGCCAGCGTCTGCTGCACGTCGGCGAGCGGCACGTCGATGCCGAGCGTCTTCATGTCGACCGTTGCCATGCCGGCATAGCCGCAGGGATTGATCCACGAGAAGGGCTGCAGGTCCATCGCCACGTTCAGCGACACGCCATGGTAAGTGCAGCCGCTGCCACGGATCTTCAGTCCGAGCGCGGCGATCTTGGCGCCTTGCCAGTCGCCGTCGGCGACGTAAATGCCCGGCGCACCGGGCTTGCGCTCGCCTCGCAGATTATACGCCGCGAGGGTGGCGATCACGGCGGATTCAATGCCGTGCACGAACTCGCGCGGCAACAGTTTGCGGCCGCTGCGGCGCAGATCAAACAGCAGATACGCTATTGCCTGGCCGGGGCCGTGATACGTCACTTCGCCGCCGCGATCGGTCTGCACGACAGGAATGCCGTGCGCATCCAGCACATGCGCAGGGTCGGCGCCGAGACCGAGCGTATACACCGGCGGGTGTTCTACCAGCCATAGCTGGTCGGGCGTATGGGCGTCGCGCGCGTCGGTAAAGGCGCGCATCGCGGCGAAGCTCTGCTCATAGGGCTCGACGCCGCGCGCGACGGTCTGCAGACCGGCCATGCGGTTTACAGCACCACCTTCACCATCGCATGCGACGACAGTTCACGGTACAGGTTATCGAGCTGCTCGCGGCTGGTGGCGCGCACGGTGACGGTAAGCGACAGATAATTGCCCTTCGACGAAGGACGCATTTCCATCTTCCCCGCATGGAATTCCGGATCGTGCTTCTGCACGACCTCGACCATCGTCTGCGCGAAGGTGTCCTGCATCGCGCCCATGATCTTGATGGGGAAATCGCTCGGATATTCGATCAGGCTGTCGTTTGGCGTCGGCATCGCGGCTCCCCGGTTCAACGCTGCAGCATCAGGCGCAGCGAATCGAATGCGCGGCCAAAGATGGTCGCTTCGTTCACCTGTTCCAGTGCCAGCAGCGGCAGCGTGTTGATGACCTTGTCGCCGGCCATCAGCTTCAAGGTACCCACGCGCGTGTTCTGCGGCAGCGGCGCGACCAGCGGGTCGGTGCGCTCGATCACGGGCTTGAGCTTGAGCTGCGTGCCGCGCGGCAGCGTGACATAGACATCATGGTTAAAGCCGAGCTTGACCTTGTTCAGCGAGCCTTTCCATACCGTGGGCTCCAGCACTGCCTGGCCTTTTCCGTACACCTTGTAGGTATCAAAATTCAGAAAGCCCCAGTTCAGCAGCTTCTGGCTTTCCTGTGCGCGCATCGCGTCGGATTCAGCGCCGAGCACCACCGATACCAGCCGGCGCGTGTCATTGTTGCCGTTCGGCCGCTTGGCGGTGGCGATCAGGCAGTAACCGGCCGCTGCCGTGTGCCCGGTCTTCATGCCGTCGACGGTCGGATCGATCCACAGCAGGCGATTGCGGTTCTGCTGCGTGATCTTGTTATAGGTATAGCTACGGGTCGAGTAGATCTTGTACAGATCGGGAAAGTCCGTGATCAGCCGCGTGGCCAGGGTGGCCAGGTCGCGCGCGGTCGAATAATTGTTCGGGTCCGGCAGGCCATGCGGATTGGCGAAGCGCGTATTTTTCAGGCCCATGCGCTGTGCCTCGCGGTTCATCAGGTCGGCAAACGCCTGCTCGGTGCCGGCGACCGCTTCGGCCAGTGCGACGGCTGCATCGTTACCCGACTGGACGATCAGTCCGTACAGCAGCGCCTCAATGCTCACCTGCGTATTCGGCTCGATAAACATCTTCGAGCTGTCACCGTCGACCTTCCAGGCGGCCAGCGATACCGTGACTTGCTGGTTCAGTGCCAGCCGCTTGTCGCGGATGGCGGCGAAGGTCATGTAGGCGGTCATGATCTTTGTCAGCGACGCTGGTTCGATCCGCATATCGGGGTCGTGCGCGCCGAGGATCTGCCCGCTGTTGACGTCCAGCAGCAGCCAGGATTTGGCGGCGATCGTCGGAGGCGGCAGCGATTGGGCGGAAGCGGTGGAGAAGAGCAGCAGCGCGGCGCAGATGGCCAGAAACTTTTTCATGAAAAACCGGTGAGGATGGCGGCAGGAATGCAGCTCGAATTATAGCCCTGCGCCGCCGTATCGGTCGGCTCAGTCTTGCCACATGGCCGTCACCAGCTGGCGGATGTGATGCAGCTTGCGATGGAAAAAATGGTCGGCCCCCGGAATGACGATCACGGGCAGGTCCTGCGGCCGTGCCCAGTCGAGCACATCAGCCAGCGGAATCGTGTCGTCCTGCTCGCCATGGATGACGATGGTGTCGGCCGGCACCTCGGCCAGGTCCCATTTGCCGGCCGCGCAGCCGACCAGCACCAGCCGCTGTGCCGGCTTGTGCTGTGCGGCCAGTTGCCGTTGCAGCCGCGACTGCACGAAGGTGCCGAACGAGAATCCCGACAGCGCCACCGGCAATCCTGGATAGCGTGCCGTCATGTGCTCGTACAGCAGTACGATATCGTCAGTTTCGCCGATGCCGGCGTCATGCGTGCCCGCAGAGGCGCCGACGCCGCGAAAATTCATCCGCGCGCAGACATAGCCCAAGCCGACGAAGGTGCGCGCCAGTGTCTGCACTACCTTGTTGTCCATCGTGCCGCCGAACAGCGGATGCGGATGCGCAATCAGTGCGATGCCGCGCGGCGCTTGCTCGGGCGGCAGGTCGAGCTTGCATTCGATGGCGCCGGCATGGCCGGCAATGGTAAAGGCCTGGGTCTGCGAATTCATGGGTGGGTCGGATGGGGTGGTTTGGACGGCATCGGGCGGGACACTATAGAGAAGCGAGCGGAGGCCAGGTGGCTGGCCCTCAGATCTTCAGGCGCTCGACAACCTTGCCATTCACCAGGTGAGAATCGACGATCTCGTCGATGTCCTCTTCGTCGACATACGTGTACCAGACGGCTTCCGGATACACCACCAGCACCGGCCCCTCTTCGCAGCGATCGAGACAGCCGGCCTTGTTGATGCGCACCTTGCCCTGGCCGTTCATCTCCAGCGCCTTCAGCCGGCGCTTTGCATGTTCCTGCGCCTTTTGCGCGCCGCGATCCGCACAGCAGGGGCGGCCATCGTCGCGCACATTGGTGCAGATGAAAACATGGTGCTTGTAGTAAGAGTCGCTCATTGCAGGTAGGCCGGGGGTTGCGGGTAGCCTTGCATGATACACCGCCGCTTTCCTGCGTCGCGCAGGGCAACGCCCGCCGTGGTCAGCGGCCGCGGTGCGTCGAATGGGTCAGGAACCAGAGCGCAAACAGCGGCCAGGACAGTGACAGAAACTGCGCGGCGCCGTTGAAGTTGAGGAATTTACCCTGCACCCACGCTTGCAGCGTCGACTGGAAATACGGGTTCGACGGCAGCAGGTTCAGCAGCACCAGCCCGGTGGCGAGCGCAAAGATCGCCGCTCGCCGCTGCGCCAGTGCGGGCGCGAACGACAGCCCGCCCAGCATCACGGCGCCGACCAGCAGGCCGCTACCGGAGGACGGCGTGATCCAACTGAACGCATTCCCTGGCGCGAACAGCACCGCATGGGCGAGCGACTTCACCGTCAACGCTGCCAGCAGCAGCCCGAGCGCGAGCAGCGCGCGTGGCGCCTGCGCGCGCATCTGGCACATCAAAGTCAGCAGCGCGCCGGTCATGCCAAAGGCGGTGATGACGACCTCGGCCTGCAGGAACTGACCCAGCCCCACGCCCAGGCTCTGCCAGATCAGCGTGCCGATATCGACCGGCGTCTCCAGCAGCGACGACAATCCGTCTGACAGCATCGGCAGCCACTGGCCGTGGCCGAACAGATAAGGCTGCGGGAAAATCTGCGCCAGCGGCCACAGCGCGACGACGATCAGCCCGCGGCTGGCCTGGTCTGAAAACCAGTGCGCACGCAGCGAGCGCAGCCGGCTTCGCTGCAAGACCGGCGTTGCCAGCAGCCAGCCGGCCAGCGCACCGGCCAGCGCGCCGCACGCATTCGTCATCAGGTCGAGATTGCTTGGTACGCGCGACGGCAGGTAGTTTTGCAGGCACTCCAGCGTTGCCGCCAGCAACAGGCCGGCGCCGCCACCGGCCAGCGCCGCCGGCGCGCCGGTCAGGCGCGGGTAAAGCGCGAGCACGGCGAGCGCGCCGAGCGGCATGTAGCCGAGCGCGTTCACGGCCAGGTCGAAGCCTGTCCAGTAGCGCGGCAGCGGCTCGAGCAGATATCCCCACGGCGACAGTCCGTTGTCGTGCCATCCTGAGAACGGATAGCAGCTCGCATAGACGATCAGCAGCAGGTAAAAAAACAGTGCGATGCGCACCGTCGCCGATGCCTGCGGCAGCGCGTTGGCGCGCTCGGCCGCAGCCGGCTGTTCGCGTAGCAGAGGGGCGGACATGCGGCGCAGTGTATTGGACTTTGCCGTGCCAGTCATCCGGCGGCCCTTGCAGCCGATACAATGGCGCCATGTCATCTTCACTCGACGCCACGCGCATTGCCGGTCTGTGTGCCGCTGCCCGCCAGGGACTGGCGGTGGAAGTGGTCGCGGCCACCGGCTCGACCAATGCCGACCTCAGGCAGCGGGCCGACCAGTTGCGCGCTCCGGTGCTGCTGGCGGCCGAGCTGCAGACGGCCGGCCGCGGCCGCGCCGGGCGTAGCTGGCTGTCCGCGCCGGAAGACAGCTTGTGTTTTTCACTGGCCTGGCGCTTCAGCGGGCCCGTTGCACGGCTCGCCGGCCTGCCGCTGGCGGTCGGCGTTGCGCTGGCCGACATACTGCGCGCGCGCGGCTACCCGGTCACGCTGAAATGGCCGAACGACCTGCTGCTGGACAGCGCCAAGCTCGGCGGCATTCTGGTCGAGACCGTCGCGTCGCGCGACGCCGCGATGCCGGGACTGTGGGCCGTGATCGGCGTGGGCCTGAACGTCCGCGCCAACCGCGCGCGCGACGAGGGCGTGGCCGCGCCGGTGGCGGCACTCAGCGATGCGGCAGGCGAATCCGTCGACCGCAATGGCTTGCTGGCTGCGCTGGCCGACGCGCTTGTCGCAGCGCTCGCCTTGTTCGACGTTCAGGGGCTGGCGCCTTTTGTCGACCGCTGGCAGCGCTGGCATGCCTATGCGGGCCTGCCGGTCATGATCGTCGAGCAGGGTCGCGTACTGCACGAAGGTGTCGCGCGCGGCATCGACGCTTACGGCTGTCTGCTGATCGATACCGGCGATGGTGTGGTGCCGGTGGTCGCCGGCGATCTGTCGCTGCGCCCTCAGGCTGCGCCGGGAGTCCGCCATGCTGCTGCTGGTTGACGCAGGCAATACCCGCATCAAATGGGCCGCTGCGCAGCCGGGCGCGGCTGCCGGCGACTGGTTCACCAGCGGGGCGCTGGCGCATGATGAACTGCCGGCGCTGGCTGCGCAATGGCAGGCGCTGCCGCTGACATCGGCGCTGGTCGCCAACGTCGCCGGCGCTGCAGTGGCGGCAAAGATTGAATCGGCGCTGGCCGCTGCTTCGCCGGCGGCGCTGGGAATTCGATGGTTTCGCTCGCAGCCGGCGTGCGCGGGCGTGACGAATGGTTATCGCGATCCCGGGCAGCTCGGCTGCGACCGCTTTGCGTCGTTGATTGGCGCACGGCATCGGTACCCTGGCAGGGCGCTGCTGATCGTCACGGCCGGCACCGCGACCACCGTCGATGCGCTGGACGCGACCGGGCGCTTTGTCGGCGGGATGATCCTGCCCGGCCTGCGTACCATGGCGCAGTCGCTGGCGGTGAATACGGCGCTGCTGCCGGCGGTCGAGGACGCACGCACCGAGCGCCTGTTCGCCGACAATACGCAGGATGCGATCGTCAGCGGCTGCATCCATGCGCAGGTCGGCGCTATCCTGCAGGCGCATGCGCAGTGGCCGTCGGCGTTGTGTGTGCTGTCGGGTGGTGGTGCGCCGTATATCGGGCCGCAGCTGCCGTTTGCTTGCGAACGTATCGACAATCTGGTTGTGCTGGGCCTGCACGTGGCCGCGTTGACGGAGGCGAAATGAAAGCAGTGTTCTTCGGACTGTTGCTGGCGAACGTGGCGATGCTGGTGATGCACGCCATGCCGATGACGCGCGATGGCGTCGAACCCGAGCGTTTGGCGCAGCAGCTGCATCCCGAGAAGATCAGGGTGATCGATCCCGAGACTGCGGCCGCCCAGGCGGTGCAGGAACGGCTGGCCGCGCATCGCGCGGCCCAGGAAAAACAGGCACAGCAGGCCCAGGAGGCGCAGCAGGCACCACAAGCACTACAAGCACCACAAGGCGATGCAGCCGCTGCGCCGCAGGCAGGCGGTCCGGCACCCAACGGCGCGGCGCCTGCGCCTGCCTCGAATCCCGCCGCTGCGCACCCTGCCGGCGCGGCCGCCCCGGCCAATCCGCCGCCATCGGCGGTATCGTCATCCCCACCCGCCGGCGACGCCGCGCTCGCGCAGGCCGTCTGCGTGGAGCTGGGCGACTTTACCGCGCAGGCGTCCGAGAGCTTCGAGCCGCAGCTATCGCGGTTGTCGATGACGGGCATTCCGCAGCGGCGCGTCATACAGCCGCCGCCTTCGTATCTGGTCTTCCTGCCGCCGCTGCCGACCGAGTCCGCCGCCAGCCGCCGGCTTGCCGAACTGCGCCAGAAGGGCTTTGCCGACAGCGCGGTGATGCGCGACGATACGCCGCGCCGCTGGGGCATCTCTGCCGGACTCTTCAGCAAGGAAGATCTGGCCATCGCCCACCTCGACAAGTTGCACAAGGCCGGTTTCGCCGAGGCGCGCATGGGCGAACATCCGTTGAACTCGACCCGCTATGCGTACCGGCTGCCAGGCGTCACCGCAGCTGGCGCGACCCGTCTGGCGGCGGTCGCGTCAGGCTATGCCGGTGTCTCGATGCGTCCCTGCAAGTAGCGCACGCAGGCAATCAGGGCAATAGCAACTGGCGGCATCGCGGCCC
>JACCDQ011076044.1_pt1 | contig 16236 bp, 9 predicted proteins | sample 7446031 | NCBI WGS metagenome assembly JACCDQ01 (sample SAMN15323442, study PRJNA562643) | freshwater metagenome | isolation source: river surface water | place: USA:Blue River Watershed | collected 2017-08-17
CAGCTCCTGGACCTGCAGGATCAACTCCTTCGATTGCAGTTGCACCTGTATTTGACGGATCCAACCAGTTACTTAAGCGTGTAGAGCTTGTACCATTTCCTGTCCAAGAAACAGAGAATTTACCGTACTCATCTGATAAATCTGAACCACCACAAGCTGATGCTCCACCATGTAATTGACCAATTACTCGGTGATTTTGATCAAACAACGGCGAACCGGACGAACCTGGTTCAGTTACACCTAAATCCCAACCTGGAACATGCCAGTGACTATTTGCAGCTGTTCCTGACCATGAACTAGAAGTCAAGGCATTGTTTTCAAAGGAAATCTTTTTGATATCGCCAGAAGGATGATGAATTCCAACTGCAGAAGAAACCGCAGCTCCAGAATTATCCCAACCGCTGTAGTAAATTCCCCAAGCCGGATTCGGAGCAGTGTTCAATTCTGTTAAGGTGAAATCCGAACCTGCCCACGAAGCGCGCAATGTTCCACCATTCACATTCATTGTTTCAGGACCATTCACTGAATTTCCTCCAGTGCCACAAACTGTTTGTCCAACGGGTGATTCCCATCTGAAACGGAACACCCAACCACCTGGATTTGTACCACAATGGTTCGCAGAAAGGAAATAAGGAATAATGGTTCCAGTTGTATTGTTTACCAAAGCTCCAGTACAAAATCCACCACCATTCACCATCATCGCAACAGAATTTTTTTGGTTTACCCAAGCAGCTCCTTGCGGACAATTGGCATCGTAATGGCAACTTCCTGAATCATTTAAAGCTTTCATCATTTCATCCAGATTTCTAAATCCAGAAACAATTGTTCCAAGTGCTAATTGACTCGTTCCTACCGCAATTTTTGGTTCAACCAATTCCACAATTACTTTTGATGTATACAGAATTTCTGTTCCCAACATCTTATTTTGGTTATTGTTGAAGGATGTGTACGCACCAATGAATTCGTTCGAATTTGCATCCGTTATGAACAATTTCGCTCCAGCTGGCAAGTAAAAATTATCAAAAACTAAATTGACAGAAATCGCATTTGGGCATTCAATTCCGTATTGATACACCACATCACCAGAAGGTAAAGTAGTCTTTGAAGCCAATTCAACTACATTTAAATCAACCGTAAATTCTTTACCAAAACGCATCATTTTTTCTCCACTCAACAGTTGAGTGGCGAGTTCATTTTCGATGTCAATTGCTGGAGTTGCATAAAACGTTTTTGTTTTTTGAATCTTTCCATTGTAGGTTAAAGGATTTCCAACATTACTTGTTTGAGCGATCGAATTGCCCAAAAAAGCAGTTAAAATGGTTGATAGGAGAAGTAGTCTTTTTTTCATAGCTCTAGTTTTAACATATCATTTGTAAGACGTTATAGCAAGCAATTCGGTTGGATTATTTGAAGGTGTTGGTAAATCAGTGAAAAAACAATTCCGTTTACCTTCCAAAAAATAATTTTTAGCCCAATCTTTGCTAAGAGTAGCACAAAATACGAAAACTCATGAAAAAAACACTTCTTCTTTTTTCGCTAATTCTTGGGATTACAAGTTTTGGTCAGCAATTTGAAATGCCTGCAGAGCAATATCCATTTTATTCAATAATTGAATGGAAAGGCATGGGAGCAATGCTGTTGAGCAAAGATCCTTTGGGAAATTCCAAAAAAATCAATTTGACACTTGCGGGGAATGCTACCACCAGTATTTGGCAGCAAGGATTTAATCCAGACGACAAGGATTTCTATTACATTTCCAGTGAAAATGCGCGCTATGTCTATTTCATGGACAATCTGCAATTGCAAGAAGGTAAAACGATTTTTCACCAATTGAACTCGAATGGAAACGTAAAATCAACTTCCGTTTCTTTGACATCAGTAATAAAAAAATTGGGTGCATTTGATCCTTTGCAATTGGAATTGATGGACATTGTAACCACAGATAAAGCCTTGGTTCACATTTTCCGTTACCACGATGTTAAAGCGAAAAAATTTGTTGAGATTGCAACATTCATCACGCATCATAACATGCTTCCATATAGTGCAATTTTAGGTGAAGTAAGTGAATTGAGTTTGAAAGAAGGAAATTATGGAATGTGGAAATACATTGGTTTCACGGATGATCAAATTGTGTTTGCTGCACGTGATTTTCAAAACAAGAAAAATGGTTGGTCAGTGATGAATTTCACTTCGAAAGGAGTCATGACAGAAGCTAAATTCATTGAAGGTCCAACAGATAAATTTGACCTTACAGAAGAAGTGGCATTTGGTTCTCACGGACAATTGTACTTGCAGGAAGACGCGAAAGATAACCGCGAAACGGCGCAATTGCATTTTCATAAAAACACCTATTATTTAACTGGCGTGCAAACAGATGCTGCGGCTCGAACTGCAAAATTGATGGAATTAACAGCTGGAAAATGGGTTTTATTAAATTCTGCAACGCTGGCACCTGAAAAAACAAAAGATTTAATGTCAGTTGGAACACTTGTGTTAAACGAGGGAATCGGTTGTAAAATTGGGAATAGTGTTGTACTCCTTCCATTTGCAATGAACCTAAAACCAATTCAACAAAGCTTTAATGCCGATTTACATGCAAATCCAAGTCGATTAATTATTGAAGAGAAAAAAGAACTTTTTGCAGTATCTTTGGCGGAAGGTCGTCTCTTTTTTGACAGAAAGCAATTAGGGAAAGCTGGAGGTGTAAAATTTGAATTTATCAAGAAATGATTATAGGTATTTGCGGCGGTAGCGGTTCAGGGAAAACAACTTTACTCAAACGAATTTCGAAAGAATTGAAGCATTTAGAACCTTCTATTTTTTCGATGGATAATTATTATTTGCCGATCCACAAACAACAAAAAGATGCCAATGGAGAAATCAATTTTGATTTACCAACAGCCTTGGATCAAACGAAATTAGTGCAAGATTTACACGATTTAATGAACGGTTTACCCATCGAAGTTAAAGAGTATCATTTCAACGCACCACCTGATAAAAACACCCTGATTACAATTCATCCTTCCAAATTAATCATCGTTGAAGGCTTGTTTCTTTTTCATTACGAAGAAGTTAGAAAACTCATTGATTTTTCAATTTTTATGGAAGTAGATCCTACAACTCAGTTGGATCGTCGTTTGTACCGAGACCAAGAAACACGTGGTTATTCGCGCGAGGCGATTTTGTATCAATGGGATAATCATGTTTTACCATGTTTTCAGCAGTTTTTATTGCCATACGAGCACGAAGCAGATTTCCGTTTCCACAATGATTCCCGCGCCGACGATGAATTTGAGCGTTTAATGTATGATCTAAACATGTTAATTGCTCAACAAGAAGTATGTTAAAAGAGCGGCTGGTAAAATATCGTTATATTCTGCTAGCCACCTGTGTTTCGCTTGTATTTGCTTTTTACTATTCGCATGTTTTCAAAGTTGATTTTGCAGAACAAACACAAGCATTTCAATCAAAATTTACGGAACAAGAACAACAACTTTCTTCTTTTCTTGCAACGAACAAACAGAAGCTAGAAAACGAAAAGTCATTCAATCCATCTCGTTTCTTAAATGAATCGACTGGTTTTAATTTGCACATTTACCGCAACGATTCGCTCCTTTTTTGGAATACCAACAAATTACCAATCAGTCAATTTGCTGACATTCATTATCCCGCTGAAGGCATTGTACACCTACAAAATGGCTGGTATTTCGCACAACTTGTTCAAGTCAAAAACTACACACTTTGCGGTTCGTTTCTCATCAAACATGATTTTCCGTATGAAAATAAGGACTTGAAAAACGAGTTTGTGGCACCAATGGACGTTGAGTTTGAAGCAAGTATTTCGCTGGAACAAATTCCACACACTTCAATATTCTCTTCTAAAAAGGCCTTTTTATTTTCATTAAGTCCAAATGATGTTCAAACAGCGAGTGAATTTGAATCACATATGCTCTTGTTTCTACTTGTCACTTCTCTGATTTTCTGGGTAATTGCACTCTACAAAACGCGCTTTTTTGCAACCAAAAAATGGTCTTGGATCATTCCTTTTTCGCTTGTCATCATTCGTGTTCTGAGCTTGAAATTCAATTGGTTTGGCTTCATGAGCGAAACGCAAGCTTTTCAAGCGACATTGTACGGAACAAATGAATGGTTACCTAACTTTTTTGAATACCTGTTCAACTGCATCTTGCTTGTTTACCTCACTTTTAGCCTCAAACGCTTTTTAGAAAATCGCACGTTTTCAGCACGTTGGAAATGGCCATTCTTGTTCTTTTATGTCATCAATCCGTTGTTCTGGGCATTGATTGTTTATTTGAGCAAAGGTTTAATTGAAAACTCTTCTATTCCACTCACGATTGAGCGTTTGTTCAGTTTGAATTTCTATTCAATTCTTGGAATTGTGAGCATTGGCGCATTGTTCTTTAGCTTTTACATTTTAAGTCTTGAACTTGGGCGCACCGTGAAACGCAGTGGTTTTTCACAACTTGTAGTTACAGCTACGACCATTGTTTTCAGTGGCATTTATTTCTGCTACGAGAATTTTTGGGGGCATCATTTATTTGTAGGAGCTCTGTTTCCATTGGTTTACAATAGTCTTCTACTCTATTTCATTTTTCGTCCGGGGAAATCCGTTCAACTTGGAATGGGAATTACCTTTCTTTTTCTGTTTTCAGCTATTTCGGCAATTAATTTATCAGAATTCAATCAGCGCAAAGAGAAAAGTGAACGTGAATTATTTGCCAATCAACTAGCTACTGAACAAGACATTGTGACGGAAGTTGAATTTTCGATGTTGCACGACAAAATCAACTCGGATAAAATCATTCAAAACATCATTCATTCGCCAGGAAATATTAAAACCTCGGACTTCGAAGCAGGAATGGAACGCCGTATTTTCAATGGTTTTTGGGAACGTTACGACATCAATTTTAACTTATTTGATACGTGTGGAACTTCCTTGATTGACGTTGGAAATGTACAAAACAACGAAATTGACGATTATGATGAGATCATTCAAAATCATGGTGTTGTTACTGAAATTGATCCAAACATGCATTTCATCAGCGACAATACTGGGCAATACAGTTACATCGTTCGTCTTCCAATTACCGAAAATGATTCAACAAAAGCACTGTTGTATTGTACCCTAAAATCAAAGAAAATTCCTGAAGGAATTGGATTTCCGCGCTTATTAATTTCCGAAAAAGCACAAGTTTTTGCTTCACTAGAAAATTACTCCATTGCAAAATACCACAATCGAAAATTGGTCAATCACTACGGTAAATTTGATTTTCCTTCTAGTTCAAAGCCAATAAAAAAGTGGAAGAAAACGAGCAAAAATTATTACGATTACGATGGCTACAATCATTATGTACTGCAAAAGTCGAAACGTGACTTAATTGTACTTTCCGCAAAAAATGTCACTTGGGTTGAACTCATCACTTCCTTTTCGTATTTATTCAGTTTCTACGGCATTCTGTTGATTCCATTTTTATTCCAATTCAATTACACGCCATTTTTCAAGCGCACATTGAGTTTAGCGGTTAAAATTCAATTGGTATTGATTGGCTTGGTTTTCGTTTCATTGCTCGCCTTTGGTTGGGGAAGTGGTGTTTTCGTGAAAAATCAATACAGTGAATTTACGGATCATGTGATTCGTGAAAAATTGAGTTCGGTTGAACTTGAATTACGCGGAAAATTAGGAGGAGAAAATTCGTTGAGTGTAACGCGCAATGGAAATTATACAGAAGCATTATTGGCTAAGTTTTCCAAGGTATTTGTTACAGACATCAATTTGTACGACAAAAAAGGATTCATGTTGGCAAGTTCGCGCCCAAAAGTATTTAATTACGGGCTTTTAAGTGAACAAATCAATCCAGAAGCTTATAAAGCATTGAAGCTAGAAAGCAAAAGTGAATATGTTCACGATGAACAAATCGGAGAATTGCGTTATGCATCTGCCTATTTACCTTTTTACAGTCATGACGGTAGTTTGTTAGGTTATATTAATCTGCAACATTTTGGTCAACAAGATGAAATTGAAAATCAGATTCAACAATTCTTGGTTGCCATTATAAATGTCTTCATGCTCTTGCTTGCAATCTCCATTGTATTGGCCATTTTTATTTCCAATTGGGTTACAGCGCCTTTGCGTTTGCTTCAAGAGAATTTTGCGAATATCCGCTTTGGGAAACACAACCAACAAATTTCGTATGACAAGGATGATGAAATTGGTGCCTTGGTAAAAGACTACAATCAGAAATTAGAGGAATTAGAATTTACGGCTCAGCAATTGGCGCAAAGTGAACGTGAATCGGCCTGGCGTGAAATGGCGAAACAGGTTGCACACGAGATCAAAAACCCGCTTACACCCATGAAATTGAGCATTCAGCAATTGTTGCGTGTATATGATCCAAACGATCCGAATGCGGAGCAAAAAGTACAAAAAGTAGCGAATTCAATCATCGAACAGATTGATGCTTTAACCAAAATTGCCAATGAGTTTTCGAATTTTGCCAAGATGCCTCGTCCAGATGAAATAGCAATGGATATTATTCCAGTCATCGAAAATGTCATTGAAGTGTTTAAAGAAGAAGTGAATTGCACGTTTGTTTGGAAGAAAGATTTGGATAAAGCCATGGTTTTCGCGGACAAAGATCAGATGGTTCGCACATTCAACAACTTGATAAAAAATGCCATTCAAGCAATTCCAGAAGAACGTCAAGGTCACATCGTGGTTTCGATTGATCAACTTGAAAACAATGTGCGCATTCGCATTTCAGATAATGGAAGTGGTATTCCTGATGACAAACGCATGAATATTTTTGTTCCTTATTTCACCACAAAATCTACAGGAACTGGACTTGGATTAGCGATGGTGAAACAAATCATTGATAATCACAATGGTCTCATTTATTTTGAGGCAAATCAACCGCAAGGAACCACATTTATTGTGGAATTACCAATTGTTCAAGCATAAAAAAACCGGACGCTTGAGAGAACGTCCGGCTCGATTTGAGAAAACCATTTTGTCTCGTTTGACAAAAATGATGTACGTTATGTTGGAGAATTACGCCAAAGTATAATACAGAATCAAAATTAAGTCAAGACTCACAGATACTGTTGCCGCTGTCATAATCCAACGCATTGGAGAAACAGCTAATAATAAACTCAAAGTTGCCATTGTTGGAACAATTACTGCTGTGAGAGCAACAACATTGTTGATAGCTCCAAGACCAACTGCAATTCCTCCCAAACATCCTACAATAGTAAGAATGACACAAATCAATCCAAATCGGTTGAATTCTGAATCGCTAACTAATCGCTCAAATTTATTCTGTGGTTGTGCTTTAACTTCCATAAATGTTTCTGTTTTAAAGTAATAGGGCAAAGTTGAAGATTGGAAGAGGCTGAAAAAATGAGTTCAATTAGCAGAAAAACTGATTTTTATCAAGAAAAAAACTGATGCGTTTGATTTTCAGTAGTTTATGAATTTGTCAATCGAACAGAATCAGTCCTTCGTCGATTTTCCAAATCAAAAATTCAAATAAATTGATACATTTGTCTCAGAAGGGAATGGAAGATTCAAAAAAAATAGCCGTTATCGGAGGTGGAAGCTGGGCTACTGCTTTGGTGAAGATTTTGTGCAACAATTTGTCTTCTGTGAATTGGTGGATGCGCAATGAAGGAGCAGTTGCTCATATTTTGAAGTATCGTCACAATCCAAATTACCTTCAATCCGTTGAATTCGATTTAAATAAAATCAATGTTAGCACAGATTTAGAAGAGATCATTCGTCCAGCTGACATTGTAATAATCGCTAATCCATCTGCATTTTTAACCAAGATTTTTGAGAATTTCCCTAAGGATGTAATGAAAGACAAAATCGTCTTTTCTGCAGTGAAGGGAATTATTCCAGAATACAACGCCATTCCAGCTCGCTTTATTCATAAAACATTTGGAACTCCATACGATAACATTGGTATTATCTGTGGACCGTGTCATGCTGAAGAAGTAGCGCTAGAACGTTTATCGTACTTAACAATTGCTGGTCAAGACGAGGAAATTGCGGAAGAAATGGCTGAATTATTGGCTTGTCGCTATATCAAAACGACTGTTTCGGATGATTTGTTTGGTACTGAGCTTTCGGCCGTTTTGAAAAATGTATATGCACTCGCTTCTGGAATTTGTTCTGGTTTGGGTTACGGTGATAATTTTCAGGCCGTACTGATTTCTAACGCTATTCAGGAAATTGAAAACTTTATCGATGAAGTAAGTCCAATACACCGCGATGTCAAATCAAGTGCCTACTTAGGAGATTTATTGGTAACGGCTTATTCTCAATTTTCGCGCAATCGCACCTTCGGCTACATGATTGGTAAAGGTTATTCTGTAAAAACTGCTCAGTTAGAAATGGATATGATCGCTGAAGGTTATTACGCGACAAAATGCGTGATGGAAATCAACAAGAAATTTCAAGTCGAAATGCCGATTGTTGAAGCGGTTTACAATGTTTTGTATGAGCGCATCTCTCCTGTTATTGAAATGCGTATTTTAACAGACAAATTGAGTTAAGGTTTTACTTCTTCCTCTTTTTTATATCCCAAGTAAACAATTTTATACGAATAATCTGGATGTACACCATCCATTGTTGGAGCAATTGGAGATAATTTCCCCGAACTTGAAGTCATAAGTATTTGCGTGAAGGTTGAAACTGGAACTTGCGTGTTTTCGTTAGCTACAGTTGAATAAAATTCAATTTTATACCAATGACGATTGCTCTTAAATAATTTCATGGTTGATTTTTTCAATCCACTTATTTCAAAACTAAGGGCATCCGTTTCATAATTAATTGCTTGCGCACCTTCTTTGGAATAATTGTCAGTAAACCCTTCAAATCCAGTTACTGCTTCATGATGATACACATCATTGTAAACTCTAGGAATACATGCATACTCATTGAAATCATAAGGAAAACCATCTTTATCGACAGCAAAATAACATGGTTTACTTTCAGCTGTTGTACTGGTAATTAAATGATTCATGCACTCATTTGTTTGTCCTAAATTGCGCCAATAATAACTTGCATTATGCACCCAACCAACAACTTGATCTTTGGATTCGTTCACCAAAGCAAAATTTTCAATTAAACGATTTTTACGTGCAAACTCGGATCCATCAACCGCCAATTCATTGTTTTCCCATTTTTGAGGTTGAAACTGGCCACTTCGTAAATCAACACCTTCAATAAACTGCGCCAATGGTTTCAAATCCTTGTAATAGCCGAAATCGTGAATGCCACCATCCCACCACCAATCCATTCCAGTTCCAAAATCACCCATCATTGCTGTTGACCAAATGCTGTTGTGGTATTCAATTCCTGAACAACAATACATCGCGATTTTGCTTGGTCCCATTTCTTCCATCATCACTGGCTTATGGTATTTCTCCCAGAATTTCTCAACTTGATCGTATCTCTTTTTGTAGTTGATGTCTTTCGTTTCGCCATAACTGTGAAGTGCAACAACATCAGACAATTCAAAAAATCCTCCTTTACCTTTCAATTCGCGGTCGTAAGGAGTCGCATGAGAATGAACAAATAGCGTATGCTTGTTGAGCGCTGAATCGATGAACTGTTGTTGATCGGCAATCCATTTTATCAGCATCGAAGCCGCTTCCTCTTCAGACATTGTTCCGCCATCCTTAAAATCAGCTCCATCCTCACTATCCGCCATCAACTTTGAATACCAACGATCCACTTCCGAATAACTGTAAAACGCCATATTTGGACTATATCCCCAGCGGGCAAACAAGTATCTCAAATTGTTTCGTTGCCATTTTAATACTTCTTCATTCGTAAAGTACTCCTCTACCGATTTCAAATCAAACGCAATTCTGTACGGATTTGTTGACCATTTTATCGGATCCCATTCATTCAAATCGCTCACTTCAACATGATGACGAAATAAAGTAAAATAAACTCCATTCTTTTCACATTCTTCCAACATGCGATCAAAACCCACCATTTCATCCATTTTACCGATGTAATTATCATGGATTGGCCAATCTGGTAATGCTGCTTGACCAGCTAATTCGAAACGTGTGAAATTTCCACCCGCTGCAATCAGCTCTTTCAATCCTTGAACATGTCTGTTCACTTGTGATGGTAAATACGTGCAAGCTCCCGCACTTGAAATGTTGTTTGTAACTGCAAAAAATGGCTCTTTGGTTTCACTGTAATACATCCAACGATCTTGATCTGTTCCAGTTGAAGAAATCATTAGATAACCTTTGTGATCTGATTTAATGCAAACGAACTCCATTCCAGACAACAATTGATACGTTTTATCAGCTTGTATCACTTCTACATCCATTTTCCAAGTTCCTTCAAGATTTGGAGCAAAACGAACTCGCCATGGAAAATTGGTGGTATCTGCACGAAATTCATTTACATACTTCGAAGGATCAAGACCAGCCGTTCTCAAAACAGGTTTAAAAGCTTGGTAATAAAATCCGTAACAAGTGGTTTTTTCACCAGTTGGCGACGTAAAATGCACACGAAAGTCAAGTTCATCTGGATCGAAGGGATTAATTCCTGATTTTGCTCCGATGAAATAATTTTCCACCCTTGTTGTAAGGACGCTCGGTAATTTAAACGCATATTCAAGTCGTTTGTATTTTTCGATTTGGCCTGTTTCCCCGTTTTTGTCAACTCGGTAAAAACTAAAATCTGGGTACTCTTGGGCGACAACATTTGTAATTGTGTTCGCAAATACCACTGAAAGTAAAAAAACTACAAAGCGCATTTTATGGATTTTAAGTCCTCCAAAGAAACAATAAATTACGCTAAAACACCGAAAATAAAATTTCACTTATTCACTTTTAATCATTGAAAAAATGAACGATTTAACTCTAGTATAATTACTAATTTTACAAAAAATCGAGTTCATGAAAGTTTTCAAATTTGGCGGTGCTTCAGTGAAAGACGCTAATGCCGTTCGCAATGTTTCAGATATCCTTTCTTTGTTTGACGGAGAAAAGATTACCGTTGTAGTTTCTGCAATGGGAAAAACAACAAATAAATTGGAAGAGGTTGTTAAAGCTTCTGCTAATCGCGATCGAAAAATGTACATGGCTTTGGTGGATGATTTGTATGATTTTCACATCAAATTATTGGGTGAATTGTTTCTTGAAAAACACTACGCAATTTACAATTCCATTGAGGATATATTTGAAAAACTCCGCGATCGTTACACGGAAACATTTTCGGATAATTACAGCTTTGAATATGATCAAATTGTGAGTTTAGGAGAGGTAATTTCTTCACACATATTGGCAGCATTTTTATTTGAAAAAGGCCATTCAGCAGGTTGGGCAGATGCTCGTAAACTGATACGAACAAACAATCTCTACCAAGAAGGAAATGTTGATTGGGCGAAAACAGAAGAATTAATTAATACGCGTTTCTTGCCTGTTTTCAAAGATTTTGATATTCAAGTAACTCAAGGTTTTATTGGTCACACTGCTGAAGGATTCACAACAACCTTGGGTCGTGAAGGATCGGATTATACAGCTGGAATTTTTGCTTATTGCACAGATGCAGAAAGTGTAACGATTTGGAAAGATGTTCCTGGAATGTTGAATGCCGATCCAAAATGGTTTGATAACACGATTAAATTGGATAGCATTTCGTTCAAAGAGGCGATTGAGTTATCTTATTATGGCGCTTCTGTTATTCACCCAAAAACAATAAAGCCACTACAGAACAAAGGAATTCCCTTGTATGTTAAATCCTTCATTAATCCACAAGCTGAAGGTACGACCATTCAAGCTTCAACGGCTAAAGATCATTTGATTCCTTCCTTTATTTTTAAAATGGATCAAGTGTTGTTCTCGTTTACAACAAAGGATTTTTCGTTTATTGTTGAGGAAAATTTAAGTGATATTTTCAATCGTTTGTCGAGCATCAATGCCAAAATTAACTTGATGCAAAATTCAGCCTTGGATTTTTCAATTTTGTTAGACCGCAGCAAAGTGAATCCTGAACACATTATCGAATTGTTCAAAGACACATATATTGTGAAATACAATGAAGGTTTGGAGCTGGTAACAATTCGTCATTATGATCAAGAAACGCTTGACAGAGTGACAGATAACAAAGATATTTTGTTGGAACAAAAAACACGTCAAACTGCACGTTTGGTCATGAAAGACAAAGGATAAAATTTCTTTAGAATCATTCTAAAATACCACAAAAGAGGTACTGATAAACTTCCTGAAAACTGCTATTTTTGCTCACTAAATTATGAGCAAAGCATTATCAATCATAAAACCTGGACAGTTAGTTACTGTTGCATCCATTCAAGATTCGGCCTTGAAGCCGAAATTAATGGAAATGGGTCTTATTGCAGGAAAGGAAATTCGTGTTCTTTTTCGTGCGCCTTTTGGTGATCCAATAGCTATTGATGTTCATGGTTATGTACTTTCATTGCGCCTTGACGAAGCGGGATTAATTCAGGTCACCGAATCAATTGGTTCGGAAGTTTTTGCCTAATTTTATACCATGAAAATTGCGCTTCTAGGAAATCCCAATACTGGTAAAAGTTCCGTCTTCAATATGTTGACAGGCTTACGACAACAAGTGGGCAATTTTCCGGGCGTTACCGTTGACAAAAAATTTGGTGTTTTCACGCTCAACAATGAAGAACACACCTTGGTTGATTTTCCTGGAACGTATAGCATTTATCCACGTTCGAAAGATGAACAAGTGGTGTATGATGTCTTGAAAAATGAAGAGCATCCTGATTTTCCAGATTTAGCAATTGTTGTTGCGGATGAATCAAATTTAGAACGCAATCTCTTTTTGTTTACGCAAGTGTATGATTTGCAAGTGCCAGTGATTCTTGTGTTAAACATGGCCGATTTGGCAAAGAAGAATGGCAAATCAATCGATTTGACAGCTCTTGCAACTGCATTTCCGGCAGCAAAAATTGTTGAAACAACAGCTCGCGTTGGCCTTGGAAAAGATCGTTTAATTCAGGAAATTCAATCCATTTCGAAAGAAAAACATACCGATCGTTTTTATACTTCCGCCAAAATTTGTTCGTTAGACGATTCTAAAGGTCAAGAAATTGAAGCGACAGAACGTTACACCTTAATTAACGATGTTTTAAAGCGCGTTCAAACAACAAGTACAACGAAAACCGAAGCATCTTCTAATAAATTAGATCGTATTCTCGTGCATCCTGTTTTTGGTTATTTGATCTTTGGAGCCATTCTAATGATTATTTTCCAATTCATTTTTGCTTTTGCTGCATATCCAATGGATTTCATTGATGGCATTTTTGCAGATTTTAGTGCATGGTTGAGTCAAGAATTACCAACAGGATTATTTTCAGATTTAATTAGTCAGGGAATTGTTCCTGGAATTGGTGGTGTATTGGTTTTTATTCCTCAAATCGCCTTGTTGTTTTTCTTCATTGCTTTGCTGGAAGAATCTGGCTATTTAGCACGTGTTGTGTTTATCATGGATCGAATCATGCGTCCACTTGGTTTGAATGGAAAGAGCGTTGTTCCTTTACTTTCGAGTGTTGCTTGTGCGATTCCAGGAGTTATGGCTACGCGCACAATTTCCGATTGGAAAGAACGAATGATTACCATTCTTGTGGCACCACTTATGAGTTGTAGTGCGCGAATTCCTGTTTATACGCTATTAATTGCTTTGGTCATTCCAAAACAGACTGTATTTGGTTTCTTGAATTTACAAGGGCTTGTTCTATTTGGGTTATATTCACTTGGATTAGTTGCAGCTTTGTTAATTGCAGCCTTATTTAAACTTATAATTAAAACACGTGAAAAAGGATTCTTGCTATTGGAATTACCAAGCTACAAATCGCCACGTTGGGGAAATGTTGGTATTACGGTTTGGGAAAAAGTTCGTGTTTTTGTGTGGGATGCAGGAAAAGTTATTTTAGCCATTTCAATCATTTTATGGGCATTAGCAACGTTTGGCCCTGGTGATCGCATGGAAAAAGCGGCTTTGAAAGCTGAAAATCACGCGAAAGAATTAAAATTGTCAAATGAAGATTCGGAACGGTTTGTTGCTTCTGCAAAATTAGAGAATTCCTACATCGGCATTATGGGCAAAGGCTTAGAACCAGTTATCAAACCATTGGGCTATGACTGGAAAATTGGAATTTCATTGATTACCTCTTTTGCTGCGCGGGAAGTCTTTGTTGGTTCCTTAGCGACAATTTATGCGGTACAAGAAGACGGAGGTGAAAACAAGCGATTAATAGACCGCATGCGCTCGGAAAAACGATTTGATGGAACTCCAGTTTATACCTTGGCATCAGGCGCTTCCTTGATGGTCTTCTATGTATTTGCCATGCAATGTATGGCGACACTTGCAGTTGTGAAGCGCGAAACGAAAAGTTGGAAATGGCCACTGATTCAAATGGCATTCATGGGAACCTTGGCTTATTTAGGTGCATTTATAACCTATCTAATTTTAAGCTAATGCAAGTAGTTCTCGTTATCGTTTGCATTCTAGCGGCCGCATCCTATTTAGGATGGCAATTCTATCAACGCTTTTTCAAAGCAGATGGAAAATGTGATGGCTGTGCTATTGGAAAAAATGCAAATCAAAATTGACATCAATCAATGTCCGCCACCACTCGCTTCATCGAATGCAATACCTTGTTTTTTCAAAATTGAACGAACATATAATGCAAAAAATGCTAAGTATGCGAAACAAACTGCACCAACAACAAAAGATTCTTGAATTCCAATTACATCAGATAATTTCCCTTGAATCGGTGGAATAATTGCTCCTCCCAAAATCATCATCACTAAGAAAGCTGAACCTTGCGATTGGTATTTACCTAAACCTGCCAATGACAAAGAGAAGATTGCTGGCCACATAATTGAGCAAAACAATCCAGCGCTTAAGAAGGCATATACAGCAATCAGTCCGGTTGACATCAAACCAACGAGCATAGCTGCAATTCCTAATATGCCAAATACACCTAAAGTTAATGCTGGTTTGTCATTCGTAACGTAAAACGCAATAATTTGAATCACTACACACAGGATATACCAATAAAGCGGCGAGACATTGTATCCTGCCAAACGAGTAAAACCAAGCACCAAACCAAATGCAATAAGTGGAACAATGAAACGTAATATCTGTTTTGTTTGCTGAGTTAAGTTAAAGGCATTAATTGCCCCAGCCCAACGGCCAATCATCAAACTTCCCCAGAACATCGCTATAAATGGTGCGATTTGAGAAGAACCGTAACCACCAAATTCCTTTTGTTTTAATAGTTCTCCAAGATTACTTCCAATCGCCACTTCCACTCCAACATAAACAAAAATGGCTAACATCCCCAAGGTTAACTGCGGGTATTGCATGGCGCCCCAACCTTTCTTTTGTTTTTTACCGAGGAAGAATACGGTTAACAATCCACCAACGATTACTACTAAACCACCGCTCAGCCACAACATTCTGTTTTGCTCAAGTGGTTTGCGTATCGTATCAATTTCTTTCGTGATTGCCTTTTCTGTATCTTTTTGTTGAACCGAAAGTGTTTCTATTTTCTTGCCATTTTCATCCAAAGAAACTTGTTCTAAGTCAGCGGATAACTGCACTAAATCCTTGGCTGCATTGCTTTTATAACTGCTGAAAACAGGAACAAAACACATCCCAACTAAGAGCGTAATGATAACTAAAGAACTCAAGGCTTTCTTCGCAGAAGAAGTATTTTCCTCTGAAGCCACTTTTTGATTTGAACTTGTCACATCCGCATCTAATATGTCTGCTTGACTATCAATAACCTCGTTTGTAATTTCCTCATTTTGACCAATCTTTCCGGCTGGTACTTTTTTCGAAAAACCAAATAAAGCAGCAACACCTAAAAATAAAGCTCCAACGCATGCATAAAGAATGATGACTTTTGTCAACGAAAGCGCTTTAATCATATCATCACTGATCGCTGAAGCGGTTCCAAACAAGGCCAATGCGACAATCAATGGTCCGATGGTTGTACCCAAACTATTGATTCCACCACCTAAATTGATGCGATTACTTCCCGTTTTTTCTTCCCCCAATAAAATCATAAAGGGATTTGCAGATGTTTGCTGTAATGAGAATCCAAGCGCCACAATAAATAAACCGACCAACATTCCGGTGAAAACGCCTTGGTAAACTGAAACAATCATTGCAACGGCTCCTAATGC
>JACCDQ012008983.1_pt1 | contig 16235 bp, 17 predicted proteins | sample 7446031 | NCBI WGS metagenome assembly JACCDQ01 (sample SAMN15323442, study PRJNA562643) | freshwater metagenome | isolation source: river surface water | place: USA:Blue River Watershed | collected 2017-08-17
AGCAATCAGCACTTGTTTACACAACGAAAAGAATTGATTTACGAATAAATTTTGATAGCACCGTTCAGATGTTTGATTTCGGATGTTGGTTAAAATGACTTTATTTTTTGATAAAATCGTTTAACGCAATCATCCGAAATCAAAGACATCTCACCCTTTTTTATTCAAAAGTCTGCACTTTCAATGCTGCAATGTTGCTGACCTCAACCTTTGTTTTTTGACGGCTCTTGAAGCCAAACGCTGGCGAATAATTATCAGATTCCTTGCTGTAATAGCCTTTCGGATTGTAGGGCCGCTTACGAGGATGGTTTTTGCAAGCTTCTGAACACGCCCCTTCCATTTTTTCTAAACAACTCGGACAAATCGCCAAGTGCTCGTTGCAAGTAGGATTGGCACAATTGACGATGTGGTCGGATGGCGTATGGCAGATATGACAACGAGAAATCATGACTGGATTCACTTGGTTGACATCGGTTGTCACACGGTTATCAAACACATAGCATTTGCCTTCAAAATCTTCGCCTCCTTCTTCTAAGCCGTATTTGATGATACCACCATGAAGCTGATACACATTTTCAAACCCTTGTTCGAGCAAATACGCCGAAGCTTTTTCACATTTAATGCCCCCCGTACAATACGTTATCACTTTTTTGTTTTTCAAGTGCTCTATTTCATGCACGTGTTCGGGCAGTTCTCGGAGTGTTTCCATGTCGAAGGTAATCGCTCCTTTGAATTTACCCACAGCGTGTTCATAGTTAGAACGCATATCGACCAATACCACATCGGGGTCGTTTTTGAGTAATGCCTTAAACTCGCTTGGTTCGAGATGCTTACCCGTGCGGACATGGGGGTTTACGGGAAGGTCGGAGTTGACAATCTCGTCTTTTACACGCACGTGCAACTTAGCAAAAGCATGATTATCGTATGCCTCTACCTTAAAATCGAAATTACTTCCAGCAAAAATAGGGTCGTTTTCGAGCCACCGCATATACTTTTCGCAGTCTTCGGCAAGCCCCGAAACCGTGCCGTTGAGCCCTTCGGGTGCTACAATAATACGACCCAACAATTGATTTTCGATACAAAACAGGTGATGTTTTTCACGATACGCCTCTGGGTCTGGAATGGGCGTGTAGTTGTAATATAAAATTACCCTGTATGGCTTCATCTTCAGCATGAGTTACAGATGGATAAAATAGCTTAAATGCCCTTCGATACACATATACAGTACCTATTGACGGGTGCAAAGTTACACAAAAGCTTTTATTCGGTCAACTCCTCCGCAAGCATCATTTGTTTATACCAAGATTGCAACGTAATTTTGAGATTTGTCTTTTAGTAGCAAACCCCTGCTGCTGATAGCCAAATAACTCATTTTACGTAAATCAACAAAATGCACATTGCAGTTACAGGAAATATCGGTGCAGGCAAAACTACGCTTGCTTCTAAATTAGCAGCCCATTTTGGGTGGGAAGTGTTGTTTGAAGCCGTCGAAGGCAATCCTTATTTAGCCCCATTTTACGGAGATATGCCTCGTTGGGCTTTTCATTTACAGATGTATTTTCTGAAAAGTCGATACGAACAAGTGGTACAAATCCAGCAATCGAACAAGCGTATTATACAAGACCGTACTATTTATGAAGATGCCTATATTTTTGCGATGAACCTCTACCAGTCGGGTGTGATGAGCGATAACGATTATGCTACCTACAAAGGCATTTTCGACCTGATGATGCAAACAGTCAAAGCCCCCGACTTGACCATTTACCTCAAGGCTGATTTGCCCAAACTGCTTAGTCAGATTCAAAAACGAGGCCGAGATTTTGAGCATAATATTTCGGCACAATATTTGTCTGATTTGAATGCCCATTATGAGCAATTTATCAATAATTATACACAAGGCAAACTCTTGATAATAGATGTAAATCATTTAGATTATGTAAACAACCATACTGATTTTGAATGGATTAGCTTACAAGTGGAAAAAGCGTTGGTATTCGATACGCCTGCCTAGACAAGGCAAGAACTAAAAGTAATTGAACTAAAAAAAGCTTTTTTGTTAGAAAAAAAGCTTTTCGGTTTGCGATAGTCCGCACGAATATGTATTTCTTTGTATAGAAAAATTTCGTTTAAAACCACGATTATCCTCGCATGGTTATATTACCCGTTCTAAATATATAGTTACGCAGTACAACGCAAGCATGGCTATTTATAAAAACTTACCTAAATGAACCCAACGGTTGCCATTATTATCGCCGATGATTTAAAGTTTAATCGGTTTGCTATTAGAAGACAACTCGACACGATACAATTGCCTATCTATGAAGCTTCTAACGGCCAGCACGTGTTAGAGCTCTTACAGGTAATTGCTGAAAAAAATATTATTCTTTGCCTCGACATCGAAATGCCCATCATGGACGGCCTCGCTCTGATGCAACATTTTTACGACAACCCAGCAGGTAAACAAATAAAAGTGATAATTACCTCATCTAACGACTATTATACCTACCAAGACCAACTTCAACAGCACGATATTCTGGGATTTATTGATAAACCCGTCGAAAAAAGTGTATTGTTGGGATATATCGAAAATGCCCTAAGTAAATTTTAAATCAAACCATTGGTATGGCATCAATTTTGATATAAATATAAAAGCAGGAGAATACAAAACTGTAGCTTTGTGTTTATCTTACTTACCTCCCAATATTCACTAAAACTATATCGTTATGCAAACTTCTAAATTAACAAACCAAGGAGATGCGTCTCTTTTTCAAAACTATGATTTTGCTCGCTTGGCAGAAAAAGTGCGAGGTGCTTTTACCAGTACCGTAACAAGCATGAATAATGCCTTTCCCAAAAAGCCTGCTTTACCCACAGAAGAAGATACCAAAGCCAAATTCAAACGACTGAAAACCCTCTATGACGACGCTCAACTGTCGTAACAAGTACGAATAATATCCTTTCGTAATAAAATAGCTTCATGGTTATGTTATTGTCTTTTTGGTTATATGAGAAAAAAAAAATTACGCTCATATTTGCCCAATAACCAAATTAACCACGAGCAATGAAAATGAAATATGCAATGGATTTGATACTCGAAGTATTAAACCAGATGATTGATGGCAAAAGTATGAACGCCGTAGCCCGAGAAAAGGGAATTCCTGTATCAACGGTGTATAGTTGGAAACAACAATACGCCGACTATTACGATAAGCTAGTGTACCAAAAAAGTAAATTTAGACGATTGAAGGGTATTTATCATAGCATTGGCAACGAACAGCCCAAAATGAAAACTAAGAAAGCTATTGCCTAAACGAAAAGGAGGCTGACTCTAAAACAAGTTTTGAGTCAGCCTCCTTTTCGTTTATACGGCTTTTAAATCAAAAATTTTATCCATCAAAAGCCATTTTTCGCCTGGCTTTGCCGTGGGTAAGGCTTGTTGGTATTGCCACATCAGGGCTTCCCATTCCTGTACTGTAGGGTTGACAGCATCTTTTTGGGCTTTGGCTTCAAACGAAAAATCGTCGTTGGTTTGCATCAACATAAAAAGCCGATTCCCTAAGCGAAAAATCTCCATTTGTTGAATCCCTGAGTCGGTAATACTGGCAAGGATTTCGGGCCATACAGCTTTATGATGTGCTTCGTAGGCAGCAATCAGTTCGGCATCGTCTTTTAAATCAAGACATAAAGCAAATTGTTTCATAACAAATATTATTCATTGAAGGTCTTTTTTCTTTAAAATATACTATTAAGAAAATATCATTTACACAAGAATCGTATCCATATCCTAATGTCCTCCGCCTACGCTGATGCCTTTTTCTCCTTTCGTTTTTAAAGCAAAATACAAGACCACAAAAAAGCACAAAAGCGGTACGATATAAGCCGTTTGAATATCGGTCATGTCGGAGATACGTCCCATGATAACAGGGAAAATCGCACCGCCCACAATCGACATAATCACCAACGAAGAGCCTAGTTTGGTTTGGTTGCCCAATCCTTGAATACTCAAAGAGAAAATCGTAGGGAACATAATAGACATAAAAAACTCTACTCCTACAAGGGCATAAATCGAAAACATACCACCCATCGTAATAGCCACCGCCAAAAGTGCCACATTGAAAACGCTATAAATTGCCAACAAACGGTTGGGAGCAACATATCGCATCAGGAACGTACCCAAGAAACGCCCTACCATAAAGCACAACAACGCCAACGACAAATATCCAGCGGCATCTTTTTCGGCAATGGCAGCCGTTTTTCCCAAAAATCGAATAAAGAAACTCGACACACATACCTGTGCACCCACGTAGAAAAATTGTGCTAATACACCCAATATAAGGTTTTTTTGTTGAAAAATACTTCCTTCAGCCTTTGCATTGCTTTGCTCGTCGTTTTCTTTAATTTCGGGTAAATGGGTTTTCCAAAGTACCAAAGCTACCGACAATACCACTAATCCAATGATAATATAGGGAATCTGAACACTCTCGGCTTCGTGCGTCAACAGGGCATTGGCTTCTTCGGGCGATAAGGTACTCAACTGTGCTTCGCTGATTTGGGTGTCGGTCAAAATAAAATATTTACCCGCCAAAGGTGCGAGAGAAGCCGCCAAACCGTTGAACGACTGCGAAAGATTGAGCCTTTGGGTGGCTGTATGGGCATCGCCTAGCACAGTCACGTAAGGATTGGCGGCTGTTTCGAGGAAAGTTAAACCACTAGCAATGATAAACAGGGCCATCAAAAACAAGGCATAAGTACGAGTAGCTGCCGCTGGATAAAACAAAAATGCACCGCCTGCAAAAATAATGAGTCCCAAAATAATGCCTGATTTATAACCAAAGCGGTTCATCACTAAACCTGCGGGAATAGCCATCACAAAATACCCTACAAAAAAAGCCGAATCAATAAAGGCGGATTGTAAATCGGTGAGCTGGCAAGCCTTTTTGAGGTGCGGAATCAAAATGGGGTTGAGGTTGTGGGCAAAGCCCCAAAGGAAAAACAAAACAGTAATGAGAATAAAGGGCAGTAAATAAGTACCTTGAGCGTTTGATATTTGCTTTGATGACATAAGTTTGATACGTATTGTTATGTTGGGGATAAGAATTGTGTGCTTATTTTAGTATTAAAATGATAAACTTTTGGAAAGAAAAGAGATAAACTGCCTTTTATACTCATTTGAAAGGGGCTTTTTTGTTGTATCGCTCTTGTACACCGTACCGTATTAGGTCTGTTATGGTTGGCTTTTGCGTGTTTTTCAATAGTAGTCGGCAATGCAAGCATACAAAAAACGTGGCTTGAGTAATGGCGTAACAATGGTACGAAGCTTTAGTAAATCTTTGAGAACAATAGCTGGACGAACGTTTTTATACGTCGGATAGTTGTGTTTTATAGGCTCTGGAATATCATAGCTTTGTAGATACCAAAGCGTATCGTCTGTGTTTTTAAGTATATTCCTTTGTAATTGATTAATTAACAGGTAATTAGGTAGAAACGGATTTGTTGGTTTTATTTGCTATAGTTGTCTGTTTTTTGCTGAATGATTTTGTTTTTGGCTCTTTCTATGGACTGGTGTAACTTAGATTCCAATAACCTTTTTTCAGGAAGTTCTGTTAGGTAGTCTGCCACCCGAATATTGCTCTTGTCTAATTGCATGAGTTCTACGTGTTCTTCGTTTTTGTCGGTGCATAAAATCAATCCAATAGGCGAATTTTCTCCTTCTATCTTTTCATATTTTTCTAACCAACGCAAGTACAATTCTACCTGCCCTTTGTCGGCTGCTGTAAACTTACCTATTTTCAATTCAATCACTACCAAACAGCGTAATCTACGATGATAAAAAAGCAGATCAATGTAATAATCTTCATTATCAATTGTAATTCTTTTTTGACGTGCCAAAAAAGCAAAATCCGCACCCAATTCTATGATAAAATCTTGCAACTCAACTAAGATAGCTGTTTCCAAATCTTTTTCAGAGAATTTACCTTGTAAACCTAGAAAATCCAAAAAATAAGGGTCTCTAAATACCAAATCAGGACTGAGTTTCTCTTCATTTTTAAGTTGCTCAATATCGTGCAATATGGTTTTTTCACCTTTTTTACTGATGGCTGTACGCTCAAACAGCATACTATCTATTCTGCCTCTTAATGTCCGCACGCTCCATTTATCTATTTTACACATTTCAATATAAAAATCTCTTTTCAAGGGGTCTTCTATTGGAATCAGTGCAATAATGTGTGTCCAGCTTAATTGTCGTATCAGTGATACGACAATCTTTTCATCAGGAAAAACTTCCGCAAACTGCATCATTCTTCGTAAGTTTTTCTCAGAAAACGAAGCTCCATACTCTTCTGTCAGTTGTCGCCACAGCGTAGCGACAATCTGTTTGCCATAACTGTCTGCCCTGTTTTGCCGTCCAATTTCTTCATTTATCCGTTTGCCAATATTCCAGTAAAGCATCGTCATTTCGGCATTGACCGAAACAGCTACATTGCTTTTGCTTGTTTCGATAAGCGTTTTTAGCTCAAAAAACAAACTTGTGTTTACTTCGTTAATTTTCTTGCTCATATTCTAGTGTTTTTTTGCTCATCAAATACATAAACACTTAGGCTCTATTTTATCAAGTTTAAATCTAAACCTTATCAAATAAGAAGCATAAACACTTGATAAATTACCCCCCCATACTACACATTTCCCATCAAGTATGAATGACTGCCCTAATTTACTACATTCAGTCGAGTTTTGGGGGCAAGTTCCGCATCAAATACATGTTTCAAACGCCAAAAATCTATTACTCAACATTTTAATATTTTTTGTATTTGCACAAATTTTTATCGAACACTCCTTATACCTCCTCCCCTCAATCCATAACCGACCGTATTATTTTCTTTGGTTGCAGCGTTCTTTTGTACGAATATTTCCATTTTTTTTCTTAAAATTTCTATTTTTGCCCAAACACAACCCAACAGTACCAAGGCACAATGGAATGCGGTACACAATACACAACTTATACTTAAACACTCAATCAAATTGATGACACAAAAAATTGTTTCTCTTGCATTCGTCGGAACGATGTTGCTGGCTTGTACCAGTGGTAAAAAGGCTTTAGAACAAGGCAATTATGATGAAGCCGTGCAATCGGCGGTGGGACGGTTACAGAAAAGCCCGACCAATAGCAAAGCACTTGCCGTACTGGCGGAGGCTTATCCTTTGGCCTTGCGTTATCACAACAACCGCATCGCCAATTGGGAAAAATCGGTAGAGCCTTTCCATTGGGAAAAAGTAGTGGACGAATTTCAAGCAATGAACCAACTTGGCGAAGCCATAGACCAATGCCCTGCTTGCATCAGAGCCGTAGGCGATGGCAAAAAATATGTACAGCCCCTGCAATCGGCCCTGAATTTGGCTGCCGACGACCGCTACGCTTCTGGTTCGCAATGGCTACAAACGGCAGAAAAAAACCGCCAAGATGCTAAAAATGCCTATTTCGATTTTCAAAAAGCCTTATCGTTTGTGCCACATTACAAAGATGCCGAACAAAAACGCAACCAAGCTTACGACTGGGCGGTATTGCCTGTGGTGGTAGAACAAGTGGCTGTTACGTCTAGGTTGTACCAATTGAGTAACCAGTATTTTCAAGATAAAATCCAAGAATACTTGCAAACCAATGCACGCCTAAATCAATTTGTACAATTTTATGCCCCCGAACAAGCTACGCAACTCAAAATCAGGCCAAAGCATATTGTTCGCTTACAATTTGACGACTTTGTAGTGGGACAAACCATGATTTCGACCAATACCGAAACGCTTACGAGTAAAGATAGCGTAAAAGTAGGCGAAGCTACAGTCAATGGAAAAAAAGTACCCGTTTACAACAAAGTCACTGCCAAATTGTCATTATCACGCAAGACGGTTACATCAAACGGCGTGCTAGATATGCAAATCATTGACTTTGCAAGCAACCAAGTGATACATCGGGAAAAAATACCTGGCCAATACGTTTGGGTAAACGAATGGGGCAATTTCAATGGCGACGAGCGAGCCTTGACCAAGGAGCAATTGGCTCTTACACGCAACCGAGAACTGCTACCGCCTGCACCACAACAACTGTTTATCGAATTTACCAAACCCATCTTCAACCAATTTACGAGCAAGGTACGCCGCTATTACGAACCCTACTAAATGCTATGATAACGACCTGCTGCTTTTGAACTTGGAGGTTAAGCAGAAATCCTGCTTTATGCTTGATTGTTTTCTACTAAAGAAAATAGAGGTATTATAAAACATTTAAGTGAAAAAGCTCAATATTTTACATAAATCATAAAAAATTGTATTATTAGAATAATTAATAAAATTTTCGAGAAAGCACTTGACCAAGTCAGGTGCTTTCTTTATGTTTACAGTAACTCTGTTAAAAAACACATATTTTTGCCTATGAAGTTTAAATGGCTATGCCTATTGATTGCTTGGGGGAGCGTCAATATAGCGGTAGCACAACAAAAGAAAAAGACCGTTCCTGTCAAGAAGCGGCCTGTATCCTCCCTTATTCGCAAAAGTAAACCTGCTAAGAAAAAAGCGAAAGCTTCGGGGAAAAAAGCAAAACCACTGGCTTTGAAAAAGGCCATTGCTGTACCACCAACAAGTACCGCCACGCCTGTTGTGTTGTCGAAAGAGCAACTCTTACAAGCCCACGACTTATTCCGAAAAAAACAAATTCGAGAATGCCTTTCTTTGTATGAAACCTACGCAAACACGCCCTTGATGGACACACAGGGCTATCGAAACATGGGCTTATGCTATAAGCAACTCAATGCTTCGGTGGCACAAGATTATCAGAAAGCCGCCACTTACTTTCTGAAAGCTATCCATTTCGACGGCGATGCCCTATCTTGTTTATACCTCGGACAACTCTATTTGATAGGCGGACATGGCTTGCAACGCAACGCCCAAGAAGCCCTTCCTTACCTCGAACAAGCCTACCGCCAAGGCAACCAAGAAGCCCAATTTGAACTAGGCCGCCTGTATTTGGTAGGAAGTGACAACCTCCTCAAAAACGAGCCCAAAGGATTGGGTTATTTAGAAGACGTAGCCAAGAAAGGCCATGCCGATGCCCAATGGCTTTTGGGCAATACATACGCCAAAGGTACGGCTACGATTCCCAAAAATTTGCCCTTGGCCAAAACTTGGTTCAAGCTTTACCAAGAAAACATGGCTAAACAAAACAAATCGGACTGGTAAGTTTGCGTGCTTACTTGTGTTTTTCGGTTTTTTGATGTTGCTTTAAAGCATTCGTTTTAAAGTAGTTATATCTGCTTTGCTCAAAAATACCCAACACAAGGCTCACACTCAGGCATCGCCAGTGCAATTATTTACACACGATTACCCATAAAACACTTTAATTGCGTATCTTATGAAAAATCTTACAATCATCCTCAGCGCGCTTTTTATTTCATTTACTACGTTGGCACAACAAGCTGCCACCGAAATCCCACAACTTTCGCTCGGTGCGGCGGTCAATATTTCGGGTAAACAACGGATGCTTACGCAACGCATGGCCAAAGATTTTGTGTATATGGGCATGAAAATCAACGTGGAAGCTGTAGAAAAAGAAAGAGCGGCTTCTGTTATTTTGTTTGAAGAAAACTTCAAAGCCCTTTCTAATTTTGCTCCAACCGAAAAAATCAAAGCACATTTAGCCAAAGAAGAAGTCCTCTGGCGTGAATACAAAAAGCTCATTACCGCAGAACCTACGCCCGAAAATGCACGCCTGATTTTGGATAAAAATACCAGTGTGCTTATGGCTTGCGACGAGCTTGTGCGTGCCTACGTAGAATACGCCGGTACTATGCCGAAAAAAGATGGAGAAGACGGAAATATCGCCAAGGCAATTGCCGAAAATACCAACGTGGCAGGTCGCCAACGGATGCTCTCGCAACGCCTTACCTTTTATTATGCAGCCTACGTATGGGGCATTGCTGATGCCACTACGCCCGATAAAATCAAGGGCTTTGCCGATTATATCAAACAAAACTTTAGTAAACTGATTATTTCGGACGTAAATACACTTGATATAGACGACGCACTGGCAAACGTAATAGCCGACTGGCGAGAAATAGAAGAGCGTTGTACCAACGAAAACTGCTATACTTTTGAAAATAAAAGCATAGATGTAGCCCAAATGATTAAGATTACGAGTAATATTTTACAAAAAATGGACAAAATTACAGGGATGTACGCCAAACTTCTCGAATAAAACGTAATCATTTAATTTTCAGGTATTTAAACTCTAATAAACCCATATATAAACGTTTGATAAGATTGGTATTATTTGCAAGTAAAACACTGATAATCAGGTTTTTAAACAAACAATTACCAGTCTTATCTTTTTACAATCAACTTCATTTTACACAAAATAATACAGCAATTTTTAGCATCAAGGAACTAAGAAAGTAGTGCTATTTGTTTTAAATTTGAAGTCGAAATTAAATTTAAAATACAAATAAAATGGGAAAATATGTTGTAGCCACTGATGCAAACTTTCAGGAGCTAATTAATTCAGACAAACCTGTATTAGTAGATTTTTGGGCAGAATGGTGTGGCCCATGTAAAATGATTGGCCCTGTTGTAGAAGAATTGGCTGGTGATGTAGAGGGTCAAGCAATTGTGGCTAAAATGGACGTAGATGCCAACTCGGCTATTCCTGCTGGCTTAGGAATTCGTTCTATTCCAACTTTGATGGTATTCAAAAACGGTGAATTGAAAGAAAGACTTGTAGGTGGAAATATCCCTAAATCGGTATTGGCTCAAACGTTGTTGAAACACGCCTAAGCGTTTTCAACCTACTTATAAAAAAGGCAAAAGCATTCGGTGCTTTTGCCTTTTTTATGTGCTATTAGAGCGTTTCGAGTATCAATTCTCTGATTACGTCGGGGCGTTCGGTCGTTAGTAAGTGACCATTTTCAGGTAAAAAAACATATTTGTGTGGGGCATTTATCAGCATCGAATCAACGTAAGTTCCATTTCTTACGTCAATAACCCAATCTTTTCCGCCTTGTACAATACTCACCGGACAGCGAATAGTAGCCCAAAGCCCTTGCATTTGTTGTAATTGGGCTACGTGTGTAAATTTCTCGTCACTGGCACGATTGACATATTTAGGTAAGAAAAAACGAGCAAAAGGCGTATTAGAAGGGCCCGAAAACCACCAGAATTTTTCTAAATGTGGTGCACAAGCAGGAGCTACCAACACAAGGGCATCAACCAATTCGGGATAGTCCATAGCCAAACGAGCCGCAATAGGAGCACCATACGAACGCCCCAAAACGGTTACTTTCTGATGAGGAAAATGCCCGAGCAATTGAGCCAAAGCCTCCGCCTGCTGGGCAATACCCGCCAAGGTGTCTGTTGATTGATTATAGCCCAGACGGTCGGGGACAATGATTTTGAAATGTGCCAACAGGCTCGAATCGTGGAGGTATTCTTTGTAACCAAACCACGCTCCAGGTGCACCGTGTATCAATAATAGCAGGTGTTCAGACGCATTGTTGCTTGTGGCATAATGCAATTGGGCTTTCGGTAACGCAAGGGTGTTTAATCTTGGCAAAGGAGGATGTTGCTGATAATAATGCTTGATACTTTCTTCAGACATCGTAAACGACTGCATACAACCATACAAGCCGCCTATCAAACCCAATACGAGGGCTATCCAAATTTTATATGCTTTCAAGAAAATGCTTTTGATTTAATGAGAGATTTACTTTGTTCCATTCTATTACTTTATGGTAGCTGGTTGTTCTAATCGGGCAATCGGCAACCCGACAATAGCAACAGCATTCGGGCAAACAAGGGTCGGCATGAATAAAGATTTCGACGTTACCCTTAAATTCTTGTCCTAAAATTTCTTCAAACTGATGCACGTTGGCATGAACTAATTCTAAATTATAATACCGAGGAAGCGTAATATGACAATCAATATGGAGGTCGGCGCCATAGTGCTGGATGCGTAGGTTATGAATGTCTATCCATTCTGTTACTTGGTTATTTTTTAAAATAGTAACCACCTTTGCCAGCGTTTCTTCGTCGGTTTCGTCCATGAGACCGCCAATGGATTTTCGGATAATCTTTACGCCACTCCAAGCCATAAAACTAGCAAACGTGATAGATGCTACGCCATCGAGCCAAGCATAGCCCGTAAGTAATACCAAGCCTACAGCAAGGATTAAAATGATACCGCTTTGGGCATCGAGCTTGAGGTGCTTGCCATCGGCAATCAGCGTAGGCGACTGATGCCCCTCCCCTTCTTTTTCGATGTAATGCCCTAATACCCAATTGATAACTGCCCCTAAAATAATAATGGTTAAGCCTAGCTTCAAATCGGTGAGTGGCTGAGGGTTAAAGAAGTTTTGTACGGCGTGAAAAACAATAAACATACTCGCCAACACAATTAATACGCCTTCAAGACCTGCCGAAAAGAACTCTATTTTACCGTGTCCATACGGATGGTTCATGTCTTTGGGCAACGACGATAAATAAATGGCGTAAAAAGCAAAAGCACTGGCTACTACGTTGATAATAGATTCTAAAGCGTCGGTCAGAATGGCACTCGAATAAGTCCAATAATAAGCCATAAATTTGACAACCATCAAAAAGGTGCTTACGATAAAAGATAAAAGAATGGTTTTGTATTTGGTATTCATTCTGATGAAATTTTTCACAAAGGTAGGGATTTTGTACGTTGTAAAGCCCTAACCTACTTAAAAGTATCGTTAATCATGGATGATTCTAGCAAGTGCCATAGATTTTTTTCGTACTTTTAACGGCAGTTGTCTAGGCTTGTGTAATGCTACTTCTGGAAAATGGGCTTATGGCAACCAACAAAATAAATGAAATGTTCAAGCGAACACTTACCTTTTTTATTATGATAACACACGAAAATCCTTGGCAAACGCAATCTTCTACAACGGTTTATGACAACCCTTGGGTTACTGTCAAGCACGAAGAAGTACTGAAACCCAACGGCGAACCGGGTATTTATGGCTTGGTACATTTTAAGAATAGAGCTATTGCGATTGTTCCACTCGACAGCGATAACTACACATGGTTGGTAGGGCAATACCGCTATCCGCTCAAAGAATATTCTTGGGAAATCCCGATGGGTGGCGGCCCCATGAGCGAAGAACCTCTCGATTCGGCTAAAAGGGAATTGAAAGAAGAAACCGGTATTATTGCCGCAGAATGGACGCATTTAGGGCGAATCCATACCTCCAATTCTGTCACCGACGAAGAAGGCTTTATGTTTTTGGCCGAAAACCTCAGCTTTGAAGAAGCCGAACCCGAAGATACCGAAATCTTAGACCTCAAAAAAGTGTCGCTTCAAGAAGCCATAGATATGATTATGCGTTCCGAAATTACAGATTCACTTACCATTGCTGCTTTGCTTAAAGTAGCAAGACTCAAAAATATATAAGCGATATGTATATATGAAGTAGGAGGTATGATATATGTATGAGTGCTGAATTGTGAATGTTATGATTAATAAACAAAAAGTAACTCGCTGATTGTTAATTCATAACAAGTTTAATAATTTATAATTCATATCTATCTCAAACCTCCTACTTCACTTCGTACATTTAAAATGTCCATCTTCCAAATGCACCTTCGTTATAGTCTTGGTACGCCTGATAAATCTCTGCACGAGTATTCATCACAAATGGCCCTTGGGCTACTACGGGTTCGTTTAATGGCTCACAATGGCCCAATAAAATATAGGCATCCTGCGTAGCTGTAAAGGCTACGGCTTGTTCTTCGTTTTCGAATTCTACCAAACTTCTTTTTTGAATAGTCTTGCCATCAAGGTCAATTGCTCCACGCACAATATAAAAAAAGATGGTATGCGAAGAAGGAATGGCTATGCTACAAAAAGCTCCTTGTGCACAAGTGATGGTTGTAAACTGCACGCCTGTAACCGACTCAAAAGGCCCTTGTGTATCCCCAAAAGTGCCTGATAAAACCTGTACTTGTACTTTTCCTTCTTGTAATGCTACGACAGGAATTTCCTCTTTATGTAGCCCTTTGTAGGCTGGCGGCATCATTTTGTAGCGGGCTGGTAGGTTAATCCACAACTGCAAAATTTCCAAAGCACCTCCTTGTTTTTTGAAAGTATCAGAAGAGGTTTCGGCATGAATCAATCCTTTGCCGGCGGTCATCCATTGCACGCCTCCTGCCCCAATGATGCTTTCGTGGCCTGTACTATCTTGGTGTTTAATATCGCCTTCGAGCATGAACGTGACGGTTTCCATGCCTCGGTGTGGATGTGGGCCGAAAGGTAAGCCGTTGTTGTTGGGTGGATACACTTGATACCCATGATGATTTAAAAATAAAAATGGGTCGAGATAGTCGAGCGTGCGGTTGGGCAATACACCATAAGTGACTAAATCTTGAATGGGGGCATACTGTGGTTGATGAATTTGCTTGATTTTACGCATATCGTTTATAAATAAAACAATAGAAGGCTATTGCTAGTTGAAATTGATTTGAAAACGTTTCAGTTCAAAAGCAAAGCTTTCTTTGTGATACAGTTAACATTTGCAACAAAGATACAGAAAACTATAAAACAGCCGTACAGGTGTTTTAGTGCCATTTTATCGTTTTTTACCTACATTAATAATGTACATTTTATTCAAGTTTTTTCAGTAAAACTTCATAAAAACAACACTGAAAAAGAATGCAAGATTATTGATAAAGAATCGTGCATCTTTGCAGGTAAAACTTTACCCCATGTTTAGACATTCATCATAAGTATGCAAATAGGAATTATTGGTTTAGGAAAAATGGGCTTTAACCTAGCCTTAAATTTACAGAGAAATGGCTACGAAGTAGTAGCACAGGATGTCAATGCGGCGTTTGTCGATGCCATTGCCGCTACGGGCATTCGTTCGGCTTATTCGGTAGAAGCACTCACCGAGCAGTTGACAGGCAGAAAGGTGATTTGGCTGATGGTGCCTGCTGGAAAAATCGTAGATGAGGTAATCGAAACGCTCGTGCCCTTGCTACAAGCCCAAGATATTGTTATTGACGGTGGCAACTCGAACTTTAGAGATTCTAAACGTCGTTATCAATATCTCAAAGAAAAGGGCATCGACTTTTTAGACTGTGGTACGTCGGGTGGTACGTCGGGTGCATTGCAAGGGGCTTGTACGATGATTGGTGGCGAGCCTGCGGTATTTGCTTATGTAGAAGAAGTGTTCAAAGCTATTTCTATAGAAAACGGTTATTTATACACTGGTGCGGCTGGTAGTGGCCATTTTACAAAAATGGTGCATAATGGCATCGAATACGGCATGATGCAAGCCATTGCCGAAGGTTTTGAAGTGTTTGAACATTCGGAATTTGACATTGATTTCTACAAAACAGCCAAACTTTTCAATCATGGCTCTGTGGTACGTGGCTGGCTCATGGAACTTACCGCCAATGCTTTTGCCAAAGACCCACATTTAGATACCATCAAAGGCATTATGCACTCGTCGGGCGAAGGAAAATGGACGCTAGAAACAGCCCTCGATTTGGGTGTACCAACCCCTGTGATTGCCCTATCGGTGATGATGCGTTATCGTTCACAAATGGAAGATACTTTTTCGGGTAAAGTTGTGGCAGCCCTCCGAAATGAGTTTGGTGGCCATGCAGTAGAAAAAAAATAGGGACTTCTTGCGATTGAACATTTCTTATGAATCCTTTTTATATAGGCATAGATATTGGTACAACGGCTACCAAGGGGATTGCCTTTACTGATACAGGAAAGATACTACAGCAGGTTGTACAGCCATACGCCATGCAGCACGCACACCCCGATTGGAGTACGCAAAACCCTGATGAGATTCTTCAGGCTGTGCTGACTTGTATCGAAGAACTGACCACCCAGCAAGCACCTGTATTTATTAGTTTTAGCTCTGCCATGCAAAGCTTGCTGGCTGTAGATGCCAATGGAAAGCCTTTGACAGATTTAATTCTCTGGGCTGATAACCGTGCGAGTGCCTTGGCTGATGGATTAAAGAATAGTGATTTAGGGAAAGGTTTTTATCAGTCAACGGGGATTCCGATTCATACGTTTTCGCCGATGACCAAAATTTTATGGTTGAAAAAAAACCAGCCTGCTGTTTTTGCCCGTACTGCCAAATTTATCGGTATCAAAGAATATGTTTGGCACTATCTTACAGGTGCGTATGTAACCGATTCGTCGATGGCTTCTG
>JACCDQ010290422.1_pt1 | contig 16225 bp, 11 predicted proteins | sample 7446031 | NCBI WGS metagenome assembly JACCDQ01 (sample SAMN15323442, study PRJNA562643) | freshwater metagenome | isolation source: river surface water | place: USA:Blue River Watershed | collected 2017-08-17
GCTGCACCTGAGCCACCAGTGGCGTGGCCATGGGGTAGAGCTGCTGGCGCCAGTAATCTTGCACGGCTTCGAGGCGCAGCGCGGCTTCGTCGCCGACCAGCTGCTCTTCAAACAGGTCGCCGCTCTCAAATGCGTGCTCACGCAACATGCGCTGGCACCAGGCGTCGATGGTGTAGACCGCTGCATCGTCCATGGCCTGTGCGGCCAGCGCCAGGCGGTACGCAGCCTGCTCTCGGGCCTCGCCCTCCTTGTATTCGCGCTTGAGTTGCTCCAGGAAAGCGTCGTTTGTTTTTTGGACGCCACGAAACACCTGCGCCGCCTCGGTCAGTCGGGCGCGGATGCGGTCAGACAGCTCGCGGGTGGCCGCACGGGTGAACGTCATCACCAGCACGTCCTGCGGCAGCAGGGCGCGAACAGGGGCGGCACCTTCGTTGCCATGGCCCAGCACCAGCCTCACATAAAGCGCGGCGATTGTCCAGGTTTTGCCCGTGCCCGCACTGGCCTCGATCAGGTGGCTGCCGCGCAGCGGAAAGCTGTGCGGGTTGAGGAGATGTGCGTTGCTCATGCATCCTCCTGCTGCGGATCGGGCAAGACCTCGATTTCGGCTTCTGCGGCCCAGGCCTTGAGCGGTGCATACACCGCCGTCGCCAACCGCCCCAAAGCGCCGGTTGCCAGCAAATCGTGCAGCGAGGGGTAAGTTCGGGCCAGCGCCGGATCCTTGTCCTTGTCTGCGCTTTGAAAGTCGCTGCCCTCATAAGCATCAGCCAACGCATTGAGGTTGTCTTTGTCCTTGAGCCACTGCAAGGCCACGACTGGCGGCAAAGGCAGCGGCCAGCGCATGCCCTCCACCCAGGTGGACAACAACACCTGCAGTTGTGCTCGCGCGGCTTCTGGATCCTGAGGTGGCAAGCGCACCACGGCGTTGCGGCCCACCACCACGCAGCGCAGGGGTTGGTCCATGGCGGCAGCGGCCAGCGAATGCAGCCAGATGTCGATCAGTTTTTCAGGCTCGGCCAGAGGTGTTTTGGGTTTGATGTCTGCCACTTTGTTGGCACGCAAACTCAAAGACAGACGGCCAACTTCACCTGCCAGCACACTGCCCAAAGCATCCTGCAAGCGGACCTGTGGGTGGATCAGGTCCACCAACACGCGCTCGGCGGGGTCGGGGTAAGCCGCACGCTCGCGCAACGCCGCAGCCATTTGGGTGTGCAGGATGTGGGTGAGCTTTTGCGCTTCAAGCATGCCCACGCCCGCCAAGGGCAAGGCCCCAGCACAGCGCAGTCGCTGGACCACATTTTTTGCATGGTCGGGCAACTCGGTCGCCTGCAAACCTGCCGGCAGATGTTGCAGTTCGTGGTCGAGCAACTGGTACAGGTCCAGACCGCCCAGACCAAACAGTTCTTCATCGCGCAATTCGCTGCGCTCATCTTCCAGATGCACTTGCAACCGTTCGCGGAAGAAGGTTCCCACAGGTTTTCGCAGGAAACGGGCAAGTTCAGCCAGAGAGATGACCGGTGCGCCTTGCGCCGCATCCAGGGGTGGCAGCCACACTGGCAATGGCGAAGCCGCCGACTCACCACGCACATCCTGCGCCCTCCGCCATTCTTTGGCATAGGTCTGCAAACCACTGTTCGCTTCAAAGTAGGCTCGGCTGAACGGTTGCAGTGGGTGCACCGTGGTCAGGCTTTGGGCCGTGCCTTGGCCCCAGAGTTGGTCGATTTCATCGCGCAGCTGCGAAACCAACACCGAGGGAGGCTGTTCACTGTTGTTGCGAACACTGCGGCCACTCCAGCTCACGTGCAGCACCTGCCGCGCCGACAACAAGGCTTCGAGCATGAGCTGGCGGTCGTCGTCGCGGCGCGAACGGTCACCGGGGCGGGCCATGCCGGGCAGCCCCATCAGGTCAAAGTCGGCACGTGGGCTTCGGCGGGGGTAATCGCCATCGTTCATGCCCAGCAGGCACACCACTTGAAAAGGGATGGCACGCATGGGCATGAGCGTACAAAAAGTCACGCCTCCGGCACGGAAACGCTGTTCCAGCCGAGGCACTTTCAAAGCTTCAAGCCAAGCCAAGCGGGCCACAGCCAGCGGCACCGCTTCGGCAAAGCCCGCCTCGTCACAAGCACGCACCCAGTCACTCAGGGCCTGGTCAAGTGCGGCCAGTGCGTTGCGGTCAGCGTCGTCACGCGGTTTGAACAAGGCCCCCAGCAAGGCACGACCGCGCTCGGCCCAGTGCGCGGGCGTGGCGTCCTGTGTGCAGGTTTGCCACCAGTCGATCAGGGCCTGCAACAGGTGCGCCAGCGAACCTGCCAGCTCCGCATCCAACCCGCCGACTTCGGCGTAGGGTGACACCCCAGCGCCATCGAGTGGCACCGGATCGGCTCCACAGGCGTAGCCCATGAGCATGCGCTGAACGCCAAACAGTGCGGAGTTGTCGTTGTCACACGCCCCCAGACCCAGGCCCTCACGGTGCTGGGCCGACAGGCCCCAGCGGATCCCCGAGCCTGCCATCCAGCGCGTGAGCGTGGGCAAGTCTTCTCCACTCAGACCAAAACGGGCCGCGAGCGCAGGGACTTCGAGCAATTCGATCAGCTCGGTCATTCGGCTGCGCTGCTGCGGCAGGGCCAACAGCCATTCGACCGCATGGATCAGTGGGCTGATGGCCTGTGCGCCCAGATCGGCAATGTCGAACGGGATGTAACGCGGATCACTGCGCTTGTACTGACCAAACACGGCCCGAATCGCAGGGGCCATGACCTCGATGTCGGGCACCATGACCACCACGTCGCGTGGCGACAGCGCTTGCGCACCCGGCGGTGCATGAAACCATTGCAGCAATTGGTCGTGCAGCACCTCCAGCTCACGCACCGGGCTGTGCGCCACGCTGAAAGTGACCGAGCCATCCCCCTTGCGCAAAGGCAAAGGCTTGGCCCCGCCCGTGGACGGCTCCAGATCGCGGATGCGCCGCTGCAGCTGGGTCAACAATCTGCTGCTGTCTTCGCCAGGCGCATCGTCAAAAAAGTCCAGGCGCGGCCACTGCGTGATGCGCTTGGCCGCCTGCAGGTCGTCAAACGCATCCAGCTGACGGATGAAATCGCGCCCCTGCCGTCCCCAGGCAGCCAGCAAGGTGGGCGCATGCAGGTGCATCTGTGCCAACGGCAGCTTGGCCAAGGCTTCGCCACGGTAGGCGTGGCGACGGCGTTCGGCCTGCAGCCATTCGCGTCCGTCCATGATGTCGCCCCAGTGGTACTGGCAGGGGTTGGGCACAGCCAGCAACACCTGGCTGTGTGCCGCCAGCGCCGCCAGCATCTCCAGCAACTGTGCCGGCATGTGGCTCATGCCAAACACCGACACGCGCCGCGCCACCCGACTGGCCAGTGGCTGCCCCGATTGCAGGTGCGCCAACGCCCGCGCATGCAACGCTGGGCGGGTGGCATCGCGTTGGCTGTCGTCCAATGTGCCCAGCACCCGCCGCCAGAGTTCCGCTTGCCAGAGCTGGTCGTCGGCCAGCGCCGCTTCACCTGTGGCTGTGCGCAGCACATTGCGCCCCGCAGCCCAGTCCTGGAGCCAATCGGGACGGTAAATCTGGTACTGGTCAAACAGGTCGGCCAATCGGCTGGCCAGCTGCAAAAGACGCTCGGGCTCATCCCCTCGCAAAAAACCCGCCACCGGCTTGAAAACCGGGTCGTGCAGGCAGCGGGGCAGCAGAGCCATCAGCCGCCAGGTCATGGGCAGTTTGTCGAGCGGCGAATCGGGCGGCACGTTGTGCGCCCCCAGCACCTGCCGGTAGGTTCGCCACAAAAAGCGCGAGGGCAGCTCCACCCGCGTGGCGGCGCACACCCCTCCCTGACGGGCAAGTTCGATCTTGATCCACTCGGCCATGCCGTTGCTCTGCACCAGCACGACCTCGCTCTCCAAAGGTTGCAAAGGGTGCGTGCGCAGCCAGCCCGTGAGGGTGTCGGCCAGCACCTCGGCGCGGTGGCTGTGCAGGGCAATGAAACCTGGCAGGATGGAAGATGAGGACATGCGAAGCGAGAACGAAACCGTCAAGGGTCAGGGTCAAGAATAGCCGCAATCATGCGGCCCCTGACCTTGGCCATGCAGCGGCAACGCTGCGCAGATCTTGAAGCAGCCGCAACGCCGTTGGGGTCGGCGTTTGGTCTGTTCGCTGGATCACCCCCAGCGGCGGCAAATCCATCGGCAACGTCACGGGCAAAATGCGTGCGAGCCCCTGAACTTGCAGACTCAGACCCACATTGCATGCCACAAAGCCAACCGCCCCCAAAGCCTGCACATGGCTGAGTGTGACCAAAAAAGAGGTGCTCTCCACACAATCGGTCGGCGGGTTCAAGCGGTTCTTGTAAAACAGCTGGTGCAGCTTTGTGCGGGATGTGGCCCAAGGCGGTGGCATGACCCAAGGCTGGGTCTGTAGCTGGGCCCAAGTCACCCGTTTGAGGCTGGCGAAAGGATGCTCCGGCGCACAGATCAAGCACATCGGCTCTTGGCACAAGGCCTCGGTGTGCAGATCCGGGGCGGCATAGCCCGGCTCCAGCCGCCCAACGATCAGGTCCAGCTCACCCATGCGCAAACGCGGCAGCAGGCGGGTCAGGTCACCCTCTTCCACCAGCACCGTCGCAGCAGGCATGGCCTGCTTGAAACGCACCATGGCTTGCGTCAGCAACACCGGAGTGGCCACCACCATGGCGCCCACATTCACGCGACCAGCCGATCCGTCCTGCGAGGTCTGCAGGGCATCGCGTGTTTTTTCATATTCAGAAATCACACGGCGGGCAAAACCGATGACGGTCTGCCCTGTGGGCGTCGGCTCTGTGCCCTTGGTCGAGCGGTCAAACAATGTGACCTCGAACATGCGCTCGATTTCGCCCAGCGTCTTGGACACCGCGGGCTGACTCACCGACAGGAATTCGGCCGTCCGCCCCAGGTGCCGAAACTGGTCCAGCGCGATCAGCAGCTGCAAATGCTTGAGTTTGAGGTTGGAGCGCAAGACACGGTCAATGGCGGTGGTCATTCATAACTCTTTTTGCATGAAGTGTTCATCTTATTTCATGTTTGTCTCATGGTGAATGGCGACACAATGGCCAGGCATCCAGCCCCTCTGGAACCACAACAGGAGACTCCCCATGCGCATGAACCGCCGTCATTTCAACCTCAGCCTTGCGGGCAGTGTGATCGGCACCGCCCTGCCCTTGACCGCCCAGTCATCCAGCTTTCCCGACAAGCCCTTGACCTTCATCTGCCCCTGGCCCGCCGGCGGCACAGCCGACCAGACCATGCGCGCCCTGTGCGCCGCAGCGTCCAAAGAATTGGGCCAGGCGATTGCTGTTGAAAACAAGGTCGGCGCGTCCGGCATGATCGGTCTGAAGGCCATGGCCTCGGCCAAGCCCGACGGCTACACCATCGGCCAGATTCCAATTTCGGTGACGCGCTTCTCGCAGCTGGGCACAGTGCAGATCGATCCGCTCAAGGATCTGACCTACCTGGCACGCACCTCGGGGCAGGTGTTCGGCATTGCCGTGCAACCCGGCAGCCGCTTCAAGACGCTGCAAGACCTGGTCAAGGAAGCCCAAGCCCACCCCGGCAAGATCACCTACGCCCACGCGGGTGTCGGCGGCGCCACGCATGTGGGCATGGAAGAGTTCGCCCTGGCTGCAGGCATTCAGCTCGCGCAAATTCCCTACAAAGGCGGCTCCGAGGCTCTGCAGGCGGTGTTGGGTGGCCATGTGGATGTGCTGGTCGATTCCTCGTCCTGGACACCGCATGTGGAGGCCGGCAAGCTGCGTCTGCTGGCCACCTGGGGCGAACAGCGCCCGACCCGCTTCAAGGACGTGCCCACGCTCAAGGATGCGGGCTACAACGTGGTGGTCGATGCGCCCAACGGCATCGGCGCGCCCAAGGGGGTGGATGCTGCCATCACTGCTCGGCTGCGCCAGGCCTTCCGCGCCGCCGTGGCCAGCGCCGAATTCAAGCAGGCCTGCGACAAGATTGACGCTCCAGTGCTTTATCTGGACGGCCCCGATTACGAAAAATACGTGGGCCAGGTCTACCGCAAGGAAACCATGCTGATTGAACGCCTCAAACTCAAGGAACTCCTGAAGTCCTGAAACCCCGATTGCGCCCGATGTCCCTGATCCAGCTTCACTCCAACGACAACGTCCTGGTGGCCAAAGCCCCGCTGGCCATCGGCCAGGAGGCGACGGGCTGGGGCATCCGCGTCAAGGCGCAGGTGCCCGCCGGCCACAAGATCGCCTTGCGCGACATCGCCGAAGGCGAGCGCATCCTCAAATACAACACCGAGATCGGCGTGGCCACGCGGGCCATCGCGGCGGGCGAGCATGTGCACGGTCACAACATCGCGCTGGCGGACTTCTACCATGAGCCTGGTTTTGGCGAGGATGTGCGGGCGGTGGACCACCTGCCACCCGAACAGCAGGCTCGCTTCATGGGCTATGTGCGGCCCGATGGGCGCGCAGGCACACGCAATTTCATTGGTCTGTTCTCATCGGTCAACTGCTCGGCCACGGTGATCCACAAGATCGCCGCGCACTTCACGCCCGAGCGCCTGGCCGCCTACCCGAACATCGACGGTGTGGTGGCCTTTGCGCAGACCACCGGCTGTGGCATGGCCTCGCCCAGCCCACACTTTGACCTGCTGCGCCGCACGATCGCTGGCTATGTGCGCCACCCCAATCTGGCCGGGGCGCTGATCGTCGGCTTGGGTTGCGAGCGCAACCAGGTCGCCGATCTGGTCGAAAGCCAACAGCTGCAGCCCGGCACCCTCATGCGAACACTGGTGATGCAAGACAGTGGCGGCACGCGTGCGTCAATTGCCGCCGGCATTGCTGCTGTGGAAGGCATGCTCGATCAAGCCAACCAGGCGAGGCGCGAATCGGTCAGCGCCAGCCACCTGAGCATCGGCCTGGAATGCGGTGGCTCAGACGGCTTTTCGGGCATCACCTGCAACCCCGCGCTGGGCGCGGCCATGGACATCCTGGTACGCCATGGCGGGACTGCGATCCTGTCCGAGACCCCAGAAATCCATGGTGTGGAGCACATGCTCACGCGCCGTGCCGTCTCACCCGAGGTTGGCCAGAAACTGCTGGACCGCCTGGCCTGGTGGGCCGAGTACACCCAAGGGACCAATGTGCAGTTCAACGGTGTGGTGGGCCACGGCAACCAGCAAGGCGGCCTGGCCAACATCTTTGAAAAGTCCCTGGGTTCGGCCATGAAAGCGGGCACCACACCACTGCAGGGTGTTTATGAATACGCTGAGCCGATCACGCAAAAAGGCTTCGTGTTCATGGACTCGCCCGGCTATGACCCGGTGGCCGCCACCGGCCAAATCGCCAGCGGCGCCAACCTGATTTGCTTCACCACCGGGCGCGGCTCGATGTTCGGCTCCAAACCGGCACCCACCATCAAGCTGGCCAGCAACACCGCCATGTACGAGCGACTGCGGGACGACATGGACATCAACTGCGGCACCATCCTGGATGGCCAGCACAGCGTGCAGGAAATGGGGCAGATCATTTTTGACGCCATCCTGCGCCACGCCAGTGGCGAGCCCACCTGCAGCGAACAGCTCGGTCTGGGTGACCATGAATTCATTCCCTGGCACCTCGGTGTCGTCAGCTGAAGCACCATGAAAAACACCTTCAAACAAGCCCTCAAAGAACGCGCCCAGATTGGTCTGTGGCTGTCGCTGGCCAATGCCTATTCGGCTGAAGTCTGCGCCACGGCCGATTACGACTGGCTGCTGATCGACGGCGAGCACGCCCCCAACAACGTGCAAACCACCTTGCAACAACTGCAAGCTGTGGCGCCCTATGCGGCCCAGCCCGTGGTCCGCGCGGTCACCGCCGATGTGGCCCTGGTCAAGCAGCTGCTCGACATTGGTGCGCACAACCTGCTGATTCCGATGATCGACACCGCCGAGCAGGCGCGCGAGATGGTGCGTGCCACCCGCTATGCCCCGGAAGGGGTGCGGGGAGTGGGGTCAGCCGTGGCCCGCGCTTCCCGCTGGGGTCTGGACAGCCACTACCTCGACCAGGCCAACCACGAGATCTGCCTGCTGGTTCAGGCGGAAACGGCCACCGCACTGGACAACCTCGAAGCCATCTGCGCGGTCGATGGGGTCGATGGCGTGTTCATCGGGCCAGCCGATTTGGCGGCCTCGATGGGCCACCGAGGCAACTCCGGCCACCCGCAGGTACAGGCGGCCATCGACAACGGCATCCGCACGATTGTGAAAAGTGGCAAAGCTGCTGGCATCCTGACCACCGATATGACGCTGGCCAAACATTACCTGGCCCTGGGCGCACGCTTCGTGGCCGTGGGCATCGACGTCACGTTGCTGGCCCAGTCCAGCCGCAAGCTGCTGCAGGAATTTCGTTGAAGCTGCCGCACGCGTGACGCCGCAAGCCTGCTGGATGGCGGACAATCCGCCCCCAGCCGGTACCGTCTTCCGGCGTCTGGACACCCTTTGATGAGCACCACGCAAGCGATGAGCCTGGGCCTGATCGGCCTGGGTGTGATGGGCGAAAACCTCGCCCTCAACTTTGAGCGCAACGGTTTCTCCGTGTGCGGATTCGACCTCGATGCCAACAAGCGCCAGCAGTTTGCACAGCGCACGCAAGGTCTGCAAGCTTGTGTGGCCGACCACCTGGTCGCACTCGTGGCCTGTCTGCAGGTACCGCGCCGCATTTTGCTGATGGTGCCCGCGGGCAGCGCTGTCGATGCGGTACTGGATGACCTGCGCCCCTTGCTGTCGGCCGGCGATGTGGTGATGGACGGTGGCAACACGCTTTACAGCGACACCACGCGCCGCATGCAGTCCTTGCAAGACGGCGGCATCCTGTATGTCGGCTCCGGCGTGAGCGGCGGCGAAGAAGGTGCCCTGCGTGGCCCGGCCCTCATGCCCGGTGGATCGTCCGAGGCTTGGCCGCTGGTCGCCCCCATGCTGCAGGCGATTGCCGCCAAGGCCGACGACGGTCAACCCTGCTGTGAATGGATGGGCCCGGGCGGTGCCGGCCATTTCGTGAAGATGGTGCACAACGGGATTGAATACGCCGACATGCAAATGATCTGCGAAGCCTGGTGGTTGATGAAGCACCTGCTGGGCATGGCCCCTGCGCAGTGCAGCGCCGTCTTCCGCGAATGGAACGAGGGCGAACTGGGCAGCTACCTGATCGGCATCACCGCCGACATTTTGGCCACGCGGGATCCAGACACGGGTGACGCGCTGGTCAACTTGATCCTCGACACTGCAGAACAAAAGGGCACCGGCAAATGGACCAGCCAGGTCGCACTCGACCTGGGCGTGACCGCCCCCACCATTGCCGACGCTGTGTTCGCGCGCACCGTCAGTGCCATCAAAAACGAGCGTGTGGCCGCATCTGCCGTCCTGCCAGGACCTGCCCCCCAAGCCAGTCAAGATGCCGACGCCTTGCTGCCACAGATCCGGCATGCCCTGCTGGCCGCGAAGGTCTGCGCCTATGCGCAGGGCTTTGCGCTGATGCGGGCGGCCGACCGCGAATACGGCTGGGGCCTGTCTTTTGCAGGCATCGCCAAAGTCTGGCGTGCCGGTTGCATCATCCGTGCGCGCCTGCTCGAAGACATGCGGCACGCCTTCGACGCCAACACCGGAATGGCCAACTTGCTGCTGGATCCGCACTTTGCCACGCTGATGGCAGGTGCCCAGCAGCACCTGCGCGAAGTTGTGGCCCGCGCTGCCCTGCAAGGCGTGGCCGTACCCGCCTTCATGAGTGCACTGTCCTATTACGACGCCTACCGCTCGGCCTGCCTGCCCGCCAACCTGCTGCAAGCGCAGCGCGATTATTTCGGTGCCCACACCTACCAGCGAACCGATCGCGCCGGAAAGTTCCACACCCGCTGGAACGGCTGAGTCTCCCTGCCCTCTGTTGGAACCCCGCCAGGTCCCGCCTGGCGGGGTTTTTTCTTTGTCTTGGCGCACTTTATTTAATGACAGTTAATTTATACAGTTTTACTGTTATTATTTGGGTATGGACCCGGTTTTCACCCTCGACCAGCTGTGCACGCTGGCCGACTGCCCCAAGCGCACCGTGCGCTATTACGTGCAGCTCGGCCTGGTGGACCGCCCCGTGGGCGAAACACGGGCGGCGCGTTACGGGCGGTGCCACCTGGAACAGCTGCTGCAAATCCGCCAGCTGACCGAATCTGGGGTCTCTCTCGAACGCATCCGCGAGGTGTTGGGCGGTGACGCCCCGCCCGTGCCGCCCAAGGCCCGTGCGCCCGGCAGCGTGCAGGTGCGCAGCCATGTCTGGGTGGCCCCAGGCGTGGAGTTGCAGATCGACCCCGACGAAGCGGGCCTGCCCCCCGATCAACTGCACCACTTTGTGCAAGCCGTCATGAACCACTGGAGCCAGCGTCATGAACAACACGCCTGAATTTTTTGGTCTGCGCAGCCCCGACGGGCGCGAAGCACAACTGCTGTCCGTGCAGGTCCACGCTGAACTGCTGGGACTGATGCTGCGCCTGACGATGCGACAAACCTGGCGAAACGTCAGTGGTGCGCCGATGGCGTCGCGTTTTTCCTTCCCTTTGAAATGGCATCAAAGCCTGCTGAACCTGCAGGCGATCCGCAATGGCGAGACACTCTCACCGGCTCGGATCGATCGAGACAGCCGAGAGCGCTGCAGCACCACACTGGGTGTGATGGGCACCGGTGAGCAGGTCACGCTGGTTTGGCAAATCGGTGAGCTGATGAATTTGCAAGGCGGTAGCCTTCGGGTGCAACTGCCAGCCGCACTCGCACCGCGCGCACCCTACCCGGTCAAGATCGATTTCGAAATCCATGACCCCGTGGCACATGGCACCGTCAGCAGTCCGAGCCACGATTTGCACCGCACACGCCATGCCCGGGGCACCACCCTCACGCTGCGCCCTCAACACGCGCTCGACAAGGACCTGGTGTTGACCGTGCACGGCTTGCGCGACATGGGGTTTGCGGTCGCCAGCCCATCACCACAGGAAGAGGGCAGCTGCACAGTGCTGGTCAGCAGCCACACCCGACTGCGCCAGGAAACGAGCGACCAGAGTCCGCTGCGCATGAAATTGCTGGTGGACAGCTCCAGCGCCATGCCCGCAGAACGACTGGCCCAAATCCGCAGCGCTTTCGACCGCTTGCTGGCCCGCCTGCACCCCGACGACCAGTTGTCCCTCAGCCGCTTCGGCGAGACCACGGCGCACGACCTGCCCCGTCTGCAAGTCTGCACAGAAGCTTACCTGCGCCGCGTGCGCACGCTGGCACGGCACACCGAAAGCAACCTCGGTGCCCCCATGGTGGCATCCGCACTGCAGTCTGTGCTCGCCATCCCGGACGAAAACGAAGAGCCCGTGGCCAACGCCGCCATCCTGTTGGTCACGGCCAGTCCTTTGTGGGTCCTGGAGCCGCTGCTGCGCGAGCTGCGGACATCGCAACACACGCTCCACGTTCTCACCGTCGGCCACGACGCCACTCACAGTTTCTGGCCGGAATTGGCACAGGCCACGGGTGGCCTGTGCGAGACCCTGGCCCCAGGTCAACATGCAGAGCCCCATCTGGCCCGCCTGATGGAGCACATGCGCACGCAATTCACGGTTCAGACCGATATGAAGGTCCAAGGCGCCGATCTGCTGAGTCTGACCGAACGCCCGACACGCCTGAGCGATGGCGACACCCTGCACCTGTGGGCGCATGTGCGCCCACACAACGAACACCGCGACCTGGTTGGCAGCCCCGAATTGCAGGCCACCCTGCAATGGCAACGTGACGGTGTGCGACCGGCTCCGGTCACTTTGACCCCTCTGCCAGTGCTGTGGGATGAAAACGGCGACCTGGCACGTCTGTGCGCTGCACGCGATGCCTTGCGCCTCGAGGATGAAGCCGAACGGCAAACCCTGCTGACGCGTCACAAGCTGCTCTGCCCGGATGCCTCCCGCCTCATGGCCTCGGCCCCCGTCGCTGCGCCTGCCCCCATGGCGGTCCAAGCCATGCGCCCCAAGGTGCTGCCACGGACTGCCGCTGCAGCACCCACGCCCCAGCGCCCGCCACAGCCTGCGGCATCGCCCATCACCGCGCTGGTTCCCCGCCGCCCCCCCGCACCGCAGCAGGCCAGTCTGGCCACCTGGTTGCAGGACAAGACGGCAACCGGCAACCCTTTGCCCGCATTGATGGGGAACTTCAACCACCAGGCCGAAGCCTATGGTCAGTTCCGAGCAGCGCTCTCCGCCACACTGCGCCAGGTCCCCACGCGCTTTTTGGATGGCCTGGTGCTGCAGCTCAGCCGTCAGGCCGGCAGTCCTGGTCGTGTTTGGGCACTGCTGTTGCACTGGTTACACACCGAGCACGAATTCCCCTTGAATGGCCGTGCGCTGGCGCTGCTGGACCAGGAGCTGGGCTCGGCACCCGTGTCCGTACGCAACGAAGCGCATGCAGCGCTGGCCCTGGCCGCGGAACCACAGGCCTCCCGCCAGGCCGCGTAAGCCCGGCCTGTGACGCCCTTCGACAAAACATGCGACAATTGAGTCTGTTGCCGCCGCCAGTTGCCGCAACGTCAGCGTTCTGCTGGGGCCTGACCCGGAACCTTTTCCGTGGTGACCATGCCCACCCCCCTGAGACTGATCGGTCACGACTGGCCGTTGTGAATCACAACGGATGGAGCCGATCCCCTGCGCCTGTGTGGCGCTCCATTTGAATGAACTTTGAAGAACTGAACCTGGCTCCGGCCATCGTGCAAGCCGTGCGTGAGCAAGGCTACGACACCCCCACCCCTATCCAGGCCCAGGCCATCCCTGCGGTGCTCGCGGGCCAGGACCTGCTGGCCGGCGCCCAAACTGGCACCGGTAAAACCGCCGCCTTCACCCTGCCCGTGCTGCACCTGCTGAGCCAACGTGAAGCGGGCAAGAACCGTTTTGGCGGCAAGGCCATCCGCGCCCTGGTGCTGACACCCACCCGCGAACTGGCGGCCCAGGTCGAAGAATCCGTGCGCGACTACGGCAAACACCTGCCACTCAATTCCGCCGTGATCTTCGGCGGCGTGGGCATGAACCCGCAGATCGACCGCATCAAACGCGGTGTCGACATCCTCGTGGCCACCCCCGGCCGCCTCTTGGACCTGCAAGGCCAGGGGCACCTGGACTTGTCCACCGTCGAGATTTTGATCCTGGACGAAGCCGACCGCATGCTCGACATGGGCTTCATCCACGACGTCAAGAAAGTGCTGGCCCTGCTGCCGCAAGACAAGCAAAGCCTGTTGTTCTCGGCCACCTTCAGCGACGAGATCCGCGATCTGGCCAATGGCCTGCTCAAGAACCCGCAAAGCATCCAGGTCACGCCGCGCAATACCACGGTGCAGCGCATCACCCAGGTGATCCACCCGGTAGGCCGTGGCCGCAAAAAAGAAGTGCTTTTGCACATCATCCAGCAGCACAACTGGAGCCAGGTTCTGGTCTTCACCCGCACCAAGTTCGGCGCCAACAACGTGGCCGACTACCTGACCAAAAACGGCGTCAAGGCCATGGCCCTGCATGGCAACAAGAGTCAAAGCGCCCGTACGCAGGCGCTGGCTGGCTTCAAGAGCGGTGACATCCGCGCCCTGGTGGCCACCGACATCGCTGCACGTGGCATTGACATCGAAGAGCTGCCGCACGTCGTCAACTACGAAATCCCGAACATTCCCGAAGACTATGTGCACCGCATCGGTCGCACCGGCCGTGCGGGCAACAGCGGTGAAGCCGTCAACCTGGTCTGCCTGGACGAGGAAGGTTTCATGATGGAGATCGAACGCTTCACCAAGCAGGAGATCCCGGTGCAGATGCTCGAAGGCTTCGGCCCCGAGCCTGGCGAGATCGCTGAGCCCATCGCCATGGGGCGCCAGACCCTGTGGGGCGGTGCCGGCAAGCCGCCAAGCCGCGACGTCATGGCCGCCGCTGCCAAGGCCGCGCGCCAGGAAATGATGAGCCGCATCCGCGAAAACAAGGCCAAGCAAGGCGACCGCCAACCCCGTGGTGACCAGGGCGAAGGCGAAGGCCAGCAAGCCCGCGGTCCACGTCCCTCGCGCCATGGCGGCCAACCCTCGCGTCGCCACGGCGAAGGCCAAGGCCAAGGCCAGCGTCAAGACCGTCCACAACATGCACGCGGTCCGCGCCCCGAAGGTCAAGGCCAGGGCGGCCCTGGTCAAGGCGGCCAGCGCCGTGAACAAAACCAGAACCGCGATCGCCGCCCACGCGATGGCGACGAGCTGCCGCGCCACATCGACCCGCTCAAGACCACGCAGTTCGCCAAACTCGACCTGCCACGCCGCAAGCCCATCAAGACCGGCGGCCAGCCCGATCCGACCCGCACCAGCATCGACAGCCTGGCTGCCGGCGGCAAGCGCCATGGTGGTGGCGGTGGTTTCGGTGGAGGCAACCGCGGCGGTGGCGGCGGTCGCTTCCGCTGATCCAGCGTAGCGCTCAATCCAGCCCCTGCAAGCTCCAGCCTCAGGGGCTTTTTTGCGTCAGTGAGGAGGCGGGCTGTCTATGCGCTCAGCTTTGTCCGGGTTTGAGCAGCTCCAGATCCTCTGCCGTGAGCCATCGCCACTGCCCCGGCGCCAGATCGGGCGGCAAGATCAAGCCACCAACGCGCGAGCGATGCAACCCTTCCACCCGGTTGCCTGCGGCCGCCACCATGCGCTTGACTTGGTGGTATTTGCCTTCGGTCAGCGTCAAGCTCAAGGTGTACTCGCCGGTGACGGCGCAGGCCGCGGCACGCACAGGTTGAGGGTCGTCGTCGAGCACCACGCCCGCCAACAACTGGTCCACCATGGACTGCGTCACCGGGTGTTTGGCCGTGACCTCGTACACCTTAGGCACGTGTTTTTTGGGTGAGCTCATGCGGTGGATGAAGGCGCCGTCGTCCGTCAACAGCAACATGCCGGTTGTGTCTTGGTCGAGTCGGCCCACCGCCTGCACCCCTTGCACCGCGCCCTTTTGGGGTCGCTGGCGCAGGGGCGCCGGCAGCAAGGTGTAAATGCTCGGCCATGCCGAGGGCTTTTGTGAGCACTCGGTGCCCGCAGGCTTGTGCAGCAGCACATAGGCCTGCTCATGGAACATCCATTGCGTGCCCTGAACAGTGAACACCAGGCCATCGGGCACATACATCGCCCCAGCGTCCAATTCCGGTACGCCAGCCACCGTCACATGCCCTTGCTGGATCAGCCCTGCGCAAACCCGGCGTGTGCCAAAGCCCTGGCTGAACAAGATGTCTTCGAGGCGGCGGGGTTTGGCGGAAGCGGCTTTCATGGGGCATGATTGTCGCCGCAACCCTCCCCCGCCCCAAGCCATGAACACCCACCAAGACACCCTTGAACGCATGGTGCAAGCCCTGAGCGCTTGCGAAAAGGGTGAAGTGCCCATCGCCCAACTGAGCACCCAATGGCGCCATGCTGCCGGCACCTTGCCCTTGCCGCCCCGCTACAGCGAAGTGCTCGGCCACCTGCTCGACCGGATCGAGGCCGGCGCCCTCTTCGACGAAGAAAGCTGCTCATTCAGCCAAAAAGACCTGCTGGCAGGTCTGCAAGTGTGGGCCGGCAAGGCCGGGCAAGCGCTCAACTCATGAGAAAATCCCAGGTTCACTGACATCAACAGAAACTGGGCATTCCCATGGACGCAGAACACATCAATCAAATCGGTACGCAACTGGCAGACTTGACCGCGCGTACCGAAGAACTCCGGAGGTATCTTTGACTACGATGCCAAGGCTGAACGGCTGAGAACCGTCAACGCATCGCTCGAAGATCCCACGGTCTGGAACGACCCAAAGAAGGCCCAGGAGCTGGGCAAGGAAAAGAAATCGCTGGACGGCGTGGTCGTGACCATCGACACGCTGACCAATGAGCTGGCCGACAACAGCGAACTCTTTGAGATGAGCAAGGAAGAAGGCGACGACGCCGGCCTGCTCACCATCGAAGCCGAAGGCGCCAAGCTGGCCAAGATGGTCGAAGAGCTGGAATTCCGCCGCATGTTCAGCAACCCGGCCGACCCGCTCAACTGCTTTGTCGACATCCAGGCCGGCGCCGGTGGCACCGAGGCCTGCGACTGGGCCAGCATGCTGCTGCGCCAGTACCTCAAGTACGCCGAACGCAAGGGCTTCAAGGCCACCGTCGAAGAAGAAACACCTGGCGACACCGCTGGCATCAAAAGCGCC
>JACCDQ011046802.1_pt1 | contig 16222 bp, 24 predicted proteins | sample 7446031 | NCBI WGS metagenome assembly JACCDQ01 (sample SAMN15323442, study PRJNA562643) | freshwater metagenome | isolation source: river surface water | place: USA:Blue River Watershed | collected 2017-08-17
CCGGGCGGCAGCGTGAGCGCCGGCATGTCGATTTTCGACACGATGAACTTCATCAAGCCCGACGTGTCGACGCTGTGCATGGGCATGGCCGCCTCGATGGGCGCGTTCCTGCTGGCCGCGGGCGCGCGTGGCAAGCGCTTCAGCCTGCCGAACTCGCGCGTGATGATTCACCAGCCGCTGGGTGGCGCGCAGGGCCAGGCGACCGACATCGAAATCACCGCGCGTGAAATCCTGCGCATCAAGGCGCGCCTGAACGAGATTCTGGCCGAGCGCACGGGACAGCCCCTGGAGAAGGTGGCCAACGACACCGAGCGCGACTACTGGCTCGACGCGCAGGCTGCGCGCGAGTATGGCCTCATCGACCAGGTCATCGAGCGTCGCTGACCCCGCGCGAGGAGCCGCGCTCCTCGCCATGTCGAGGCCTACTGCACCCCGCCGCCGCGGAACCGGCCGCGGGGTGCGGGCTCTCATGGGCATCGCTGCGGCGCGACGATGCGCTGCCCTCCCCGACCCGCTGTACTTCCTCCTGCCATGACCGCTGTCGCCGCCTCTATCGCCGCCTTGGGCTCGATGCAACGTGCCAACGCCGAAGCCGCCCGCGCGGCGCGCGGCAGCCTGCGGGTGTGGCGACACGACGTCGTGCGACAGGCCAGCGCCGTCATCGAGCGCATCGACACCTGGCGCGAGCGCGAGCGGGTGCGGGTCATCGAGCGCGAAATCGCCGACCGCACGGCGCTCAACCGCTTCCTGCCCGGCTTTCTCAAGCGCCCGGTCGACGCCGCCTCGGTGCGCGCCTGGTTCGAGGCGCAGTCCCCGCTGCGCGGCGACGACACGTTCTTTCGCATCGCGCTCACCTACGGCTCGCAGTACCAGACGGCTCGCGAGCTGCTCGCCATCGCCACGGCTTCCTCGACGCAACGCATCGAGGTGAGCGCCGAGGACTGGGCGCGCGTCTGCCGCTGAAGCGCGACCCGGAAAGACACACCATGCCCTGCCGTGCCCCCTGCGACGACCCGAACGTCGCCGTCATCGAGGTCTGGAAACAGGACTTCGACTTCGCCCACCCCTACCCCTGGCGCTTCGCCGTGACCCATCAAGGAGTCCGGCACACGTACGTGGGCGTGCCCAACCAGTGCGCGAGCTGGCGTTCGGCGTTCATGCGGGCGTGGTGGCGGGCTCGCTGGCTGGAGCGCGGCGAGCCCCGTTATCGCCCGACGATGACCGTGCCGGCCTGAACGCCGGCACCGCCACACTCCCCTCCTGGCGCCTCTCGAGCAGGCGGCCACGCCCCGACAGCTTCAGGTCGCGAAGAACGCAGGCAGCTCGATGTCGTTGCCCTGGCGCTCGCCCACATAGGCCCGCAGCACCGCATGGGGCACGGAGGGTTGCCCTCGCACTTCGAACGACCCGATGCGGGCTCGCCACCGGCGTGCCCCCGCAGGCCCCTCCGGCTGTTGCGTGAGGGCGGATTCGTGCAACGGGTCGCCCTCCTCGTCCGGGCTGAGCACCACCCCCTCGGACTCGATGAGCCGCCCCACGAGCGGCCAGTCCTCCAGCGGGCAATAGTCGAGCGCGTGCTCGTGCTCGGGCAGCTCGCGCACGGCCTTGCGGGCACGGATGCGGCGCAGCCACCCCGGCTCGTGAAAGACGAGCACCAGCGTGCGCGGCTCGCCGGGACGGTTGTCCCAGCCGCAGAGCACGCCGGCGTGCATCGCGTACTCGAGCCCCTCGCACTGCGGATGCACCCGGGCGACGGCCCAGGACAGTGCAACCCCGTCCAGGTCCGTCACCGCGACGCGGCGGGGCGCGGCCGCCGTCACGAAGCGGTGCGCTCGAGCAGCGCGAACGACTTCTTGCCCTTCTTCAGCAGCAGGAACCGTCCGGCGAGCCAGTCCTGCGCCGAGGGCACGAAGGCCGGGTCGCTGCGCACGACGTTGTTCACCGACACGCCGCCCTGGCGCACGAGCTGGGTGGCCTGGGTCTTGGACTCGACGAGGCCCGCGGCCACCAGCAGGCCGTTGAGCGCAACCGGCGCACGCGCCGCGTCGAGGGCCAGCGGCACGGCAGGCAACGAGACCGCCAGCATCTCGAGCGTGCTGGCCTCGAGCTCGACCGGCTGGCCGGGCTTGCCGAAGAGCACCTGGCTCGCGGCGAGCATCTCGCGCGCGACGTTGGCGCCGTGAACCATCGCGGTCATTTCCATCGCGAGCGTGCGCTGCGCTTCGCGAGCCGCGGGGCTCTCGATGACGGCCCGCTCGAGCGTCTCGATGCGGGCGCGGTCCAGGAACGTGAAGAGCTTCAGGAACCGGACGACGTCGGCGTCTTCGGTGTTCATCCAGAACTGGAAGAACTCCCAAGGCGAGGTGCGCGAGGCATCGAGCCACACGGCGCCGTTCACGGTCTTGCCGAACTTCTGGCCATCGGCAGTCGTGAGCAGCGGCAGCGTGAGCGCGAAGGCCGAGCGGGACTGCGTGCGCCGGATGAGGTCGGCGCCCGAGCACATGTTGCCCCACTGGTCGGAGCCGCCAATCTGCAGCAGGCAGTCCTCGCGACGCGCGAGCTCGGCGAAGTCGTTCGCCTGCAGCAGCATGTAGCTGAATTCGGTGAACGAGATGCCCTCGCCCTCGCGCGACAGACGCGAGGAGACCGAATCGCGTGCAATCATCGCGTTGACCGAGAAATGCTTGCCCACGTCACGCAGGAACTCGAGCAGCGTCACCGGCTGGGTCCAGGCGAGGTTGTCGCGAACCACCCCGTCGGTGAAGAAGCTCACCTGGCGACGAATCGCCTCGGCCTGCGCCGCCACCGTCTCGGGCGTCTGCAGCACGCGTTCGGCGGACTTGCCGCTCGGGTCGCCAATGAGGCCCGTGGCGCCACCGACCAGCGCGATGGGGCGGTGCCCCGCCAGCAGGAAGCGGCGCAGCGTCACCAGCGGGATGAGGCTGCCCACGTGCAGGCTGGAGGCCGTCGGGTCGAAGCCGCAGTAGAGCGACACGGCCCCCTCGGACAGGTGCTCGCGCAGCGCCGACTCGTCGGTGCATTGATGGATGAGGCCGCGCCAGCGCAGCTCGTCGAGGATGTCGTGTCGCATGATGGAAGGATGAAGTGAAGCTCGAAAGGCCGGACTCGTCAGAGCCGCAGGGACCCGAAACGTTCGCGGCCGAGGGCACGCGCAGCTATAACAGCGAACGGCGTTTAGCGGCGGAACGGCTGCCTACAGGCAGGCTCCCACGAGGCTGGTTCGCTCCGCACCCCCGATGACCCGCTATCTTGGTTCCCGCCCCGCCGGCCTGCCCCGGCTGCCCGCGCTGTCCCTCAAGCGCCCGACACCCGCCATGCAGGCTGCGGCTCGGGCGTGGCTGAACGCCACAGCCTCGCTGTCGCACCTGGACGGCGAGACGGTCGCCTGCGGACGACCGGGCCTGGCCAGTGGCGAGATGCTGACGGACCGGGAGTTCGCCCAGCGCGTGTGCGACGTGGCGCTTCCCGAGCTCGCCGCACTGGAGGACCTCGAGTCGGTGCGGGCCGTGTCGGTGTGCGAGGCCCAGCTGCGGCGGGCCGAGTACGACGTGCGCGACGGCTACGGGGTCATGAACACACGCTTCTTGCGCTGCGGGCTCTTCAGCAGCGCGCAAGCGGAGCACCTTCCCGTGCTGCGCTCGCGCACCGGAGACTGGGTGCTTCGACGCGGCAAGCCGCTGGGCCAGGACCACCTCGACTTCATGATGGCCGTGCTGGCGGGCACCTCGGGGCGGTTCGATGCGAAGCTGGGTGAAGCCATTGCCTTCTCGCCCTACCAGGTGTGCGAGACGCTCGGCATGTCGAAGAACCACGCCGCGCTCGCCAAGCTCAAGGAATGGGCGGCCGACCTGATGGGCACCGTCATCGAGCTGCACGAGCCCGAAGGCCCGCATCCCGAGCGACCGACGATGAGTCAGTTCCTGGGCTCGCTCACGACGCTGCCGCGGGAAGAGGTCGAGGCAATGCGCCGAGAGGGCACCCTGCCCGCGGCACCGGCAGGCACGAAGGTCTTCTGGCAAGTGGTGGTGCCCGCGGTCGTGTTCACCGAGTTCGTGAAGAAGGGCGTGTTCTCCGGCTTGCGCCTGGACGTGCGCCGGGCGCTCAACTCGCCCTTCCAGAAGTGGCTCGCCTCGTACATGTCGACGCACGAGCCGGGCCGCATCCTCGCCTTCAGCATTCCGGAGCTCGCCGAAGCGGGCGGGCTGAACATCTCGACCGCAACCGAGCACGGCCGCAAGAACCAGCGCCGTGCCGTGCGAGAGGCGTTCGCCGTGCTGGAATCCGGCCGCGTGCCGATGCGAAGGGGCCGGCTGAGGCTCTCCGAGGACGCCGCAAGCGCCGCACGAGAAGGAGGCGAGGCCGTCTTCGAGGTTCGTACGGGCACGGCCCAGGGGGCCTACGTCTCGCAGCCGATGGAGGCGCTCTTCAAGCCGCTCGTGCGACTCGTGCATCCTGCCGGCGAGACCGACCCGGACACGGTGTTCGCGATGCGCATCTAGCCCCCTCGCGGGCCAGTCAAAGCCTACACTGACGACGAAGCCCCTCGCCCGGCTAGTCAAAGTCTACACCGCCGGCTAGTCAAACCCTACACCCCGGCTAGTCAAAGCCTACACCGGCCCGCCGAGAAAACTGCCGCAAGTCCTTGATTTCTGGGACTTTTTGAGGACTTGTCGGGCGCTCCCAGAACAATAAGACACTGATAGACAGGCCCCGGGGCCCCGCCCCCGGCGCCCGCAGCCGTTCGACACGGCAGGAGCAACCGTGCCGGATACAGGCAGACGCCTCTGTGCGAGGCATGCCCCGGGTGCACGACTCAGCGCACGGGCTCGACCTGCAGCTGCGTGCGGTAGTCGGCGTCCAGGGCAGGCGTGCGTTGCCAGGGCACGTAGTCCGCCTCGAGCAGGTCCCGTTGAACGGGCTTGCCCGCGTAGCCCACCCCCAGTGCGGTGGACAAGGTCGGCACGACATCCAGGTGGCTCGTGACCGGGCGCTGCGCGGCACGCGCCTTCAACGACGCCCACTGCTCGGCATGCTCCCGGCGCCACGCGTCGTTGGCCCAGATGAAGAACGGCACGTGCAGCACATGGCGGTCCACGGGCGCCTGGTCGCGGGTCGTGCCATGCATGAGCGTCTCTCCGTGGTCGGAGACGTAGACCAGCACCGCGGGGGCGGCCTGGCGCTCGAGCTGCCCGATGAGGCGCTCGAGCACGGTGTCGGTGTAGCGCAGCGTGTTCAGGTAGTTGGGCAGCGACTGCTCGAGCGCGTAGCGCCCGCCCTGCGCAACGGACCAATGCCGCTCGGTGGAGGGGTATCGTCCCTCGAAGGGGAAGTGACTGCCCGCGGTGTGCAGCACGGCAAAGGAGGGCTCGCCGCGGGTGCGCGAGAGCCACTCGGCCAGGTGAGGCTCCAGCCGTTCGTCAAGACCGGTGCCCCGGGTGAGCACGTCGGCCGAGTTCTGGAAGAAGACGTGCTCGGCTTCCGCAGTGGGCGTCTCCGGACCCTGCATGGAGAGCCAGGCGGTGCGATAGCCGGCCTGGCGCATAACCGAGACGAACGAAGGACGCCGGCGCACGCCGGGCGCGACCTCGAACGCCCCGAACGGGCTCATCAGCGCCGGCACCGCTGCGAAGGTCGCGGACGCCGTGCTCATGTGCCGGGGAAAGTTCACGAGCTCTCCGTGCGCGGCCCGGCGCACGAGGTTCGGGGTCGTGGGTTCGGCGTAGCCGTTGAGCTGCCAGTAGCCCCCGTGGCTGCTCTCGCCGATGACGAAGACGACCGTCTGCGCCGCGCGCGCGTCCTGGGACGCCTGGAGGTCCTCGGCGGGGGCCCCCTTGCGCGCCGCCAGGTGGAACTCAGTCATGCGAACGGCGAGCACCGGAAGCTGCAGCGGATAGTGCTCGAACGCGCCGGGCACGGGAGCCGGGGCAAGAAGCGGGAGCATGCCGAGGAGCGCCCAGCGCTGCGGACGCGAAGCCCCCGCCGCCGACCCAGCCGACCCAGCCGGCGCCGTCCGCCAGGCGAGCGCGATGCCTGCCACGTAGCCCAGCAAGAGGGCGAAGAGCCCTGCTGCCACGAGTGGTGCGGCCTGGAGCAACGAAGCCGTTTCATGCCCGTTGGTGCGCACGAGCGCGAGCGCACTGGAGAGCGTGGGCGCCTCGCCCGAGAAGAGCAGACTCGCCGCCATCACGGCGGGCGCCAGGCCCAATACCACGGCGTGCACCGCCCGCCCCGCACGGCCCCAGCGCATCACTCTGGCCAAGCACAGCGCGGACGCAAGCCAGGCACCTGCGGCCAACCACGCCCACTGCAGGCGAGCCTGCGCGAGCCAGGGCAGGAGCACGGCGGCGTGCCACGCAAGCCGGGCAGCACCGAGCCTTCCGCATGAGGGATAGGCGTGGGTGAGAAGGGCTTGGAGCCAGCGCATCGTCGAGGAGAAACCAGGAAGAACGACTTCTAGGAAGCCCGGTCTATCCGCGCTCCGCGTTACCGGGGCGCCCCCGCGGCGGGCGCGAGAAGAAAAAGCGCCCGGGACGAAGTCCGCGGGCGCTGGAAGAGGCGTTATCGGGTGCTCAGGCCGCGCAGGCTGCGTTGTAGACGTAGCGGCAGCGGTACTCGAAGAGCGTCTCGATGGAGTCGGTGGCCTCGGGCATGTAGTAGCGCGCAGGCCCCATGAAGTTCTGCGGCCGGTCGAGCGCGAAATGCGCCGTGTCGAGCGAAGCGAGCGTCACCTCGGCGGCAAGCCAGGTGCGCAGGTCGTTCTCGCGCGCCGCGGCATCGCGAAGCGCCCGGTAGACGGTCTCGAGTTCGCGAAGCGTCTCGTGCGAGGCGCCGCCGGCGAGCTTGTGGACGTGGACTTCAAGCATGGGTGGGCTCCGGTGAGGCGGGGGCACCTGGCACCGCGATGCGGTAGTGGGCGAGGATGGCGAGGAGCTCACGCTCGGTGGGCGCACGGGGTGCGGCACTTTCCGAGAGCAGCCAGACCGCTTCGGTCGAGCCGCGGCTCTTGTACCAGCTCACCCAGAGTGCCAGGCCGATGCGCTCGCCATCGAGCTCGACGCCATCGATGTGGACCGTGGCGTACTTCTGGTCATCGCAGTACCGGTAGTCGACGCCCGGGGGCATCGGGTTCTGGCCTTCGTAGACCAGGTCGCGCAGCGCATTGAGCGTCGCGCAGTTCCAGTTCTCGGCGCTGAAGGCGCCCGTCTCGAACGCGCAGCGCGCATCCGAGCCGTTCCAGGTCTTGCCGCGTGCGGCGCAAGCCTTGCATTCAGGCATGGAGGTGTCCTTTCGGTATCGTGAGGGTTCTGCCTACTGTAGGGACAAGGCACGGCGCCGGGTTCCCGATAAAGCGCGCCGCCTCGACCCGAAGGCGGAGGCGGCGCAAGAATCGACGGCGCGGTGGCTTACTTCGGCAGCTCGCCCGTGCGCATCGCGACGGGGTTGCAGTTGGCGATGACGACCGCCCCTTCCATCACGCCGTAGGTGCTGTTCTCCTTGAAGGTGCACGTGTTCGTGCGCGGGTCGAAGTACAGCACCCAGAGGTCGGCGCCCTTCCAGGTGACGGCCACGAGCTGGGTGCCCGACGGGATGTCTGCCTTGAGGGTGCCGCCGAAGGAACGGGCCAGCTGCTGTTCGCAGCCGGACAGCACGGCCAGACCGGCCGCGACGAGCGCTGCGACGAAGAAACGGGTTTTCTGCATGAATCGGTGTCCTGTTGAGCCCAACATCGGGTTGCCAGGTGTAGCGAACGCGCCGGAATAGAGCCCGCGCGCTACAGGTGCGATGAAGACCCGCTCCCTGCCTTCCCCGTCCGGCGCCGTCCTCGTGCAGCGGCAGCGCCTCGCACGGGTGCGCACCCGGGCAGCCCTCACGACCGCGCTCGTGACGCTGGCAGCCGGCGCGGAGCTGGCGGGGCGCTGGAGTGCGCTCGAGCCTGGAACGCTGCGCTGGCTGTGGGGTGCGGTGGGTGCCCTGGGCCTGGCCGTCACGGTCAGGATTGCATGGGGGCTGGCCATGGTGGGCTGGGCCCGCGTGGAGTCCCGCCGCGTGCAGCAGGCGGGTCCTTGGTAACGCTACCGCGTCCCTCGGGACGCGGCGTCAAGCCCGCTCGGCCAGCCGCTCGCGCCAGTCGCTGCGCGTGGCGTCGATGAGCACGGCGTCGTCCGGCACCTCGAGCACAAGCACGGGGCTCGCGTAGGGCTGCATCGCATAGCGCGCCTGCGCACCGCCCTCGAGCCGCACCGGCCAGGCCGGAATCGGCGCGCCTTCATCCAGCGGCGCAACGCCGACGGCCCAGCACGCCGGCGCGTAAGGACCGCTCAGGAACGTGCCCACCACCAGCAGCGTGCCGTGCGACGGCGAGTGCACCACGATGGCCGGACTCGTGCGAAACGAGCTCGCCTCCAGACTCAGGTGCGGGCCTTCTTCGGCGAGCAGCAAATCATCGCTTGCGCCGTGGAACTTGATGATGCGCATCGGGGCCTCAGCGCATCTTGAGCGGCGTCTCGCCCAGCGGCACCGCGGTGATGCTGTTCTTCGGGCTGCCGTCGATGAGGCGGTCCGAGTAGGTGAGGTACAGCAGCACCTTGCGCGAGGGGTCTGCGATGCGCACGATGCGCAGCTTCTTGAAGAGCACCGACAGCCGCTCGCTGAAGACCTCCTCCTGCTTCGGCACGGCCTCCTTGAAGGCGAGCGGGCCCACCTGCCGGCAGGCAATCGAGGCTTCGGCCTTGTCCTCGGCCCAGCCGACCGCACCCGAGAGTCCGCCGGTCTTGGCGCGCGAGACGTAGCAGGTGACGCCAGCGACCTTGGGGTCGTCATACGCCTCGACGACGACCTTGTGGTTCGGGCCCAGCAGCTTGAAGGCCGTGTCGACTTCGCCGAGTTGCTCGGCGTGCGCGGCAGGAGCGGCCAGGGCTGCAGCGAAGGCGAGGAGGTGCAAGCGTCGCATGGAGGTGTGCTTCCGGATGAAGTTGAGGGCAATCACGCGTTGGAGCCTGCCGAAGGCGCGGCGTTCTGCTCGCGGCGCAGCGCCTGGGCACGCGTGCGCATCCAGGCCATCGTGGGTCCGCCCGAGAACTGCGCGTACCAGGCCACCGCGCGGGCGTAGGCCTGCGCATCGGCACCACGGCTCGGATGCTCTTGGGCGGTGCCGCTGGTGAACCAGTACTCCGTGTACTCGCCCCGGCCCTCGGCGTCGCCGCGGCCGACCCCGTGCACACCGCTGCCTGCAAAGTGCCGGGCGGGGACGGACTGCCCCTCCGAGAAGCGGGTGCAGTTCTCCAGTGGGCGCGCGATGTAGCCCCCACTCACGAGATAGGGGCCGTGCTCGTCGGTTCGAATGCGTGGCATGGGCGGTGCGGTGCTGCGGACAGTAGGAGCCCGGTGCCCCGGGGCCGTTCCGGAGGCAACGGCCGAAGGACGGGTTCTCCAAAGAAACAGGCCGCACGGGGCGGCCTGAGGAAGGAAGGGAGGGACGCGAGGCGTCAGTTGCCCTTGGCGCCGGCATCGAGGATGCCGAGCACTTGACGCAGCGATTCGGCGGAGTAGCCGCGGCTGGAGACGTCGGAGCCACTGCGGGAGACAGAGGCGCCGCCGGCGGAGCGCTGCGACATGCTGTGCTGCATCGACTGCGAGGCGGAGGCCGCGGACTGCTCCAGCAGCACACCGGCGGCGACGATGTCGCTCTTCACCGCAGCCATCTCGCGCGCGTTGAGCTTGCGCGAGCGGGCGACGCACTGTTGGCCGCCTTCGAGCGGCGTCACGCACAGGGTTTCGGCGTAGGTGCCGTCCTCGTGCAGCGTGCGAGTGCGCGTGGTGGCGCCGTCGGAGACCGAGTGGGAGAGCGCGGTCTGGGCGAGCGCGACCTGGGTGCCGAGGGAGAGCAGGGCGAACGCGAACGTGGTGATGATGTGCTTCATGGAGATGTCCTCTGTTGAAGGCCGAAAGTGACCTGCTTCGTGTAGCGAAGCCGCTTGAGCGTGCCCGCCCGGGCCCAAGTCAGGCCACACGACGAGTGGCACGCCAGAAGACGACGAGCCCGAGCACGCCCAGCAGGGTCGCGCCTGCAAAGACGCTCGCCGCGCCCAGCCCCGCATAGACGGCTCCCGCCACGGTGGCGCCCACCGTCATCAGCCCGCCCGTGACGAACTGCTCGGCGCTCATGACAGCAGCCTGCTGCTCGGGACTGGCCCGGCGCGAGAGCTCGGCCTTCACATAGGGGTAGGTGACGTCCCACATCAGTGCCCAGAGCACGTAGGACAGCAGCAGGCCGAGCGGTCCCGTGGCCAGCGTGACGCCCAGCATCGCGGCGCACGTCAGTCCGAAGGCCACTCGGGAAGCCGTGGTTTCGGAGAACCATCGGCCAAAGAAGCTGAGCACAAGAGGTGCCACCACCATCGTGAGCCCGAGCACGGAAAAGAGCATGCTGAGGCCGGTGTCCCCGGCGCCCAGCCCCTCCTTCGCGTGCAAGGGGACGTAGTTGGAGACGCTTCCCGGAGACGTCCAGAGCAGCCCCATGGCGGCCAGCACCGGCACCGTGGCGAGCGGCAGATGGAATAGCCTGCGTCGCGGAGCGGCCTGCGAGGACGACGCGCCGAGCGCAGGGTCCGGGCGCGAATCCTGCAAGCTGCGGCACGCGAGCGCAAGGACTGCGCCCCCGGCGGCCAACGCCACGCACGCGCTCGCAAGCCCGAAGGGCAGCAGCGCAAGAAGCAGCAACGGTCCGCTCATCTGTCCCACGCCTCGAAGCGCGAGCATACGTGCGAAGGTGCGCGAGCGCGTCGACGCATCGGTGTGGGCGCCGAAGTAGGCGCTGACCGCGGTGAGGCTGGCCGAACCCGCGCCGGTCACGAAGAGCGCGCAGGCCACGGTCGCATACGACAACTGCACGGCGGCAAGCGCCCAGAAGAGTGCCGTGACTGCCAGGTGGCTCACGATGACCGCACGCTTTCCGCGGCGGTCGCACATCGGCGCGACCCAGGTCGCCGAGGCCATGTAGCCCAGGCTGCCCAGCGCAAAGAGAAAGCCTTGCGCGGCACCGGTGACCCCGAGTCGTTGGCTCAGCAGCGCGGTCAGCGGCCAGGTGAGACTGATGAGAATCGAGTTGAGCACCGCCACTGCGTAGAGGCTGTGGCGGGTTCGGGCAGGCAGCGGTTCGCCTGCGAGGAGAGTGGGGGTGGACATGACGCTGCGCGACGGAGTGCCCGCGTCGGGCAGGCGTATCCCGATATAGGGACCGCAGGGTGCGATTCGTTCTCGGCGCGTGCCCGGCGCGCCCCCGGAACACCCGCGCCACCCGGCGCTCCAACGAGCTCAATCCCAGACTGCCGTGCTATGCCGACCCGCATCGAAGTCATCACCCGCTACGCCGACGAAGACCCGCAGTGCCTGTCCGACTACTGCGAAGTGCAGGTGTGGGTCAACGGCGAACAGAAAGCCTGCTACGGCGACGCGTACCACGAGAAAGGTCGCGAACGCGCTCAAGGCTTCGTCGACGGCGTGCTGGCGGTGCTGGGCGCCGACACGGTGTCGGTCGAACACATGCAACGGGCGGACTACCCACTCTGAGCCCCGCCCTTTCCTTGAAAGCACTCCCATGAGTTCACCCGCCTCTTCTGCGACCGGCACCCCGGTCCCGGTCCCGTCCGCGGTCTCGGTCTCCGAGCCGGACCTGCTGGAGCGCCCGGGCTATCACCTGAGGCGCATTCCCCGCGGTGAGCTCGGCGAGCTCTCGAAGGTGCAGGAAGAGCTTCGCGAGCTGGAAGACGCGATGGCGCAGGGCTCGCGCATCATGGCCGCCGTCGAAGTCTCCGACCTGGTCGGTGCGCTGCGCGCGTTCATGGAGCGACATCTGCCGGGCTTGACGCTCGAGGACGCGGTCCGGTTCAACAACATCACCCGAAGGGCTTTCGAGAATGGTCACCGCTCCCCTCGCTGAAGACGACCTGCTGCTGTTGCATGCTGCGCTGCGCTGGTGGCAGACAGAGGGCGGCTTTCGGTTCGTGAACCTGCCCTGGGTCGTGGCCCCGGCCTACTCGCAGGCCACGCGCCCCGCGTGGGTCGCGCCGGTCATGACCTCGCAGGGCGAGTTCGTAGGTTCGGGCGAGCAGAGCTTCCTGCAGCTGCACGTGAGAAAGCAGCTGCCCGCGGCGCCTGGCTTCATCGGCTGGACACCGTGCCTGCGCGAGGAGCCCGAGTTCGATGCCCTGCACCACCTGGGCTTCCTGAAGGCCGAGCTTTTCGTGCCCGTTGAGGACCGCAGCCAGGTGCACGTCGTGCTGCAGCAGATGCTTGCGCGGCAAAAGTCGGCCTTCCAGGCCTTCGCCCGCACGGCAGGCATCACGGGCCCCGTGCGCGTGAGCGAAGAGCAGCTCGGTCCGGCCGAAGTCGACCTCCTCATCGGGGGCGTGGAAGTGGGCTCGTACGGCGTGCGCCGCATGGACGACTGGCTCTACGTCTACGGCACCGCGCTGGCTCTGCCACGCTTTCGCCAGGCCCTGCACCGTGCCGGACACCTGCCCGCCGTGTGACGGGGTAGGGGCCGGCCACTATCCGGCGGACCATCAGGCAAATTGTGGGCTCGGCGCGCGGCAGGGCGACCCGTCAGGGAACGCCTGCCCCTTCCCGACACGACTGCCGGGTCGTCCGGCAGTCCGCGCGCCGAGCAGGCACTTCGACACCCGAAACGTAGAGAAAGAGGGGAAACGAGAAGTGCAGCTCGGCGCGATGTCCGCCGGGATTCGAACCCGGTCCGTGCGGTGGTTGCCGCCTGTACTGCCTACGTACTCCAGAATCTCAGGTTCCTCGACGGCTCCGGTATCCCTGTCGAGATACCGGCCCGGAAGGAGGCTTTCCTTCCCCTGCAGCTCGGCCCGCTCCGGAGAGCAGGTCTCAAGCCGCTGTGCGCCGTTCTACACCATCGGCTGGGCCGTCGAGTTCGCGCGTGGAATCGAACCACGGATGCCCATCGGGGCGCCGGCGTTAGTGGCCGGCTTGTCACCATGACCCACTTTTCCTGAGCCACCGACTCGGGACAGGTGGCCCTCGTCCCCGGTCGGTCTGCTGCACTTCTCGCTTCGTTGGGGACCAGGCCGGGCGGAAGGTTCCCGAGGCCCCCCGCCCGCGCGCCCAAGAGAAGAGCCCGGACGGTGAGGTCCGGGCTCGGGAAGGATGGGATTCAGAACGGAAAGGTGCTGGCGTGCTCACGCAGCCACTGCAGCTCGTCACGGCTGAAGTTGCTGGCAAGCAGCGTCTTCAGGCGTCCGGTGAGCTCGCGACGCGTGGTCTCGTGCTGTCGCTGTGCGGAGAACTCCGAGAACTCGGGCGCCTTGGCGAGCAGTGCCTGGATGGCCTGGCGAAACCGCACCCCGAGCGCACGGGCTTCACGCAGCGTCGTGCACGATGCGCCGTCGATGCGCAGGCTGCGTTCGGCACGCAGCGAGGCGGGGCCCGCCAGCGTGAGCGCGATGTCGAGCGTGTCGCCTTCGCGCTTCAACCGGATGTCGCACAGCCGGATGCCGAGCGGTGCCGAGCGGTTGGCGTCCCAGGTGGCCCAGCTCGAGAGCTGGCCGAGGGTGCACTTGGCGAGCAGACCGCTGTCGTCGGGGGCGTCCAGCAGGAAGCGCCAGTCATTGTGGCCGAAGGCCTCGTCGGGCGTGAACTGCAGCGCAAAGAGCAGCGCATCGAACGACTCGGAGAAGCGCCGGCGGCAGGCCTGGTACTGCACCGAGGCCGTGGCATCCGACGCACGCGCTGGGCGCGTGGCCAAATCGAGCGCGAGCTCGTCCAGCAGCTGTCGATGCCCGCGGTTGGCGCGCTCGAAGTCGGCGAAGGCCGAAAACGCGTCCATGCCGCGGATGGCCGAGGCGGAGCTCGCGCGGATGGCGTCGAAGAGGGGTTTCATGGTGTGCCTTTGAAGTGTGGTTGACCTCTCTGGTATAGGCCCCCCATGTCCTGAGGCCCTGCTGCCCGGGCTCTCGAACCGAGACCCCTCAGGGAACAGGCTTCCTTCGCCAGCGGCGAAGGAAACCTCGTGCAAACACGAAGGCGTTTTAGCTATACGGGAGCATGAAAGACGTTCTCCTCGAACTCCCTCACCTGCTCGCGCTCGTGCTGTCCATGACTCTGCTGGGGCTAGGCGCGCTGCTGCTTCGCCAGGCCGGCACGGACTGTGGGACGCTGTGCGTCTTCGCAACGCCGGCGGAGTCGGCCATGACGGGCGCGGCGCTCCTCGTCGTCGGGCTCTTCAATCTCTCCTCGGCGCTGCGAATCCGCTGACGCACCTCCTGACGCGCCGGGCGGAGTCAGCCCGCGAATCGTCGCGCCCCACAAGAAAAGGAGCCTCGCAGTGCGAGGCTCCGAATCGTCGTGGGCTCAGTCGCGCAAGGCGATGAGTGCCTGAGCATCGCGTTGGTGCGCGATGTAGATGAAGCCCGCTGCCACCAGCAACGCCAGCACGAAGCCGGAAGTCGGCAGCGGCATCGCACCGGTCGCCGAGGTGGGCACGTACGTGAAGTTCACGAGCGCCACGAGCGACAGCAGCCAGGGCGCCAGTCCCTGCAGCCACACCCGTCGGAACATGCCATGGATGATGTCGCGGGAGGACGACAGCATTGTGGCGATGAACGCGACCAGGAGCGCTAGCACGGAAGCCGTGGGCGAGCCCGCGAGCGCCGTGAGCACTGCGCAGAGCATGGCGACAGCCGCCGGGATGTGCATCGCGCGCAGCGCACGGATGAGCGTCACGCAGCGATAGCGGCCGTGCACCATCTGCCAGGAGGCGACGGTGTCGGCGATGCCGGCCAGCGCGAGCAGCACGAGCGCCGCGACGAGGAAGGACTGGAAGAGTTGGGAGAAATCCATGGCAGGATGCCTTTCGAGTTGACCTCTCTCCTGTAGCCAACTCGAGGGGCTCGCCCTACGCGAAGGGGCCGTACCCCACAGGCAGCGCGGCGAGGCTCTCGCGCATCAGCGCCTCCCGGCGTGTGACTTCGGCGCGCTGCGCCTCGGTCATCTCCGACTCGTCGAGGGGCCGTCCCCGGATGCGCTCGAACACCGCGGCATCGAGACGCTGGTCGGCGGGCTCCGCCGGCTCGATGATGGCAAGCGCCACGCCCAGCGCAGCGAGCGCCTCGCCCAGCCGCTCGAAATCGAGCCCGGCCATCACGGTCGTGCGCTTGGTGAGCCCCGCGCACAGCTCGGCGAGGATGCGCCGGGCCGCGGGCGGGTTGCAGGAGTAGTCCTGCATCAGCAAGACGAACGCGGCGGAGTCGGTGGGCGCGCCGGACATTGCCAGGCCCACGCCCGCGCTGCAGTCGTGAGGCCAGGGGCCCGTGTGAAAGCGCCCGAATCGGGGCCGCCAGGTCGTTGTCATCATGCTGCTCCGGAGAATGCGGCAGACCCCGCCCTCGACGAGAAGGCAGGGTCTGCGACATGAGGGCCTCCGCGGCGTGCGCGGTTCCGGAGGGCGCGCCGCTCAGTGGCTCAGGAAGGGACGCGAACGGGCGCGGTCCCACTGGCGCTGCAGCGACTCGAGATGCACGGCGTCGGTGGCCTGGGAGAGAAAGCGTTCGTAGGCGCGCTGCTCGGAGGTGTCGAAGAACGTATCGAGCGCTTGAAGGACACGGGCGAAGAAGGCGGACATGAGAGGTCTTGCGGTTGTGGTGATGCCCCGTATAGCCACCGGCTCAGGGATAACCCTAAGACCCGTGGCAAGCGCAGACGTTCCCGCCCGCTCGCCTGGAACACGGCCGACGCTGCGCGCTCCAACACACCCTGCCGCCCGCGTGCTGCGGGCAGCGCCAGCAACCCCACCCTTCTTCTTCGCATCTCCCATGAACACCTGGTTCAAGAACGTCTTCGCGGGCGCCCAAGGCACCGTCTCGGTCAACGGTCGCTCGTACAGGGGTCGCGACATCCGTGTCACCGACGAAGGCGTCTTCGTCGACGGCGCAAAGGTCGACAGCACCCCGACCACCCCCCGCCTGGACATCACGGTGCAAGGGTCCGTCCAGTCCCTCGAGACCGCCTCGGGCGACGTCACGGTCCAGGGCGACGTCACCGGTTCGGTCAAGACGATGTCGGGCGACGTGACCGTGAGCGGCGCGGTCGGCGGCAGCATCAGCACGATGTCGGGCGACGTTCGTGCAGCCGATGTCGCGGGCTCCGTGAGCACGATGTCGGGTGACATCCGTCGCTGAGC
>JACCDQ010489677.1_pt1 | contig 16216 bp, 19 predicted proteins | sample 7446031 | NCBI WGS metagenome assembly JACCDQ01 (sample SAMN15323442, study PRJNA562643) | freshwater metagenome | isolation source: river surface water | place: USA:Blue River Watershed | collected 2017-08-17
AAGAATACCTCGGTACTCTGTTCACTGCTGACGTTCTGTTCGGTGCTGACGAGCTGCGTGACGGTTCCGCTGTTGCTCTGGCAGTTCCAGCCTAATCTTAACGAGTAGGTAAACGGTTGGCTCTTCCTTCGGGAGGGGCCTTCCTTGTATCTACTCTAAAGGAGATAATAGATGGGTATTAAATTTAAGTGCTTAGCAAGTGGTAACTATTTCGAGTTCCACACTGAGCATGACATTAAGACAATGCGAACACATCCGGGTTACAAAGAAGTAGTTCAAGAAGAGCAAGAAGCTGAAGATACTATGACTTTACGTAAGCCGGGTAGACCTAAGAAGACTCTTGAGGAATAACAACAATGCGCGAAGTATCAGTAGGACATAACCTTACGGCAGGCTCAAAGACAACTGTTTATACAGTTCCTACTGGCTACTATGCTAAGTGGAATCTCTGCTATATCAGCAACCATACCGGCAACAATAAGACTGTATCTGTATGGTGGTATGATTCTTCAGCCAATACTGAAATTACTGTTATTGATTCATATCAACTTGCAACTACTCAGTTCCTCAAGTTTGACGGAGGAGCTTACGTGGTATTAGAAGAAGGTGATCAAATACGCATAACTCCTGAAGCACTCTCTGCTATGTCTTCTATCAATACTTTTGAACTTATTCGTAAATAAAGGTTAATCATGGCAACGCTTACCGTAGAAGATCTCTATCGTTTATACGCTGGAAAAGCACCTGATCCTGAAGGCTTAGCTTTTTGGAAACAAGGATTTGGATCTGAAATTACTCCTGATGAAGTTGAGTCTTTTAAGCAATCTGTAGCGGCTGTACGCACAGCACAACCAACATCATCTTCTTATGTGAATAATCTCCCTGCTGTGACTTATCAAACAGGCGCTGGAGATGCTCCTGAGACAGTAAATCGGACACAAGAAGAGATCAGCTATATCAATGGTAAATGGAATGAGTTAGCTGCTCAAGCTATGGGTCAGCCTTTGTATATTTACACAGGTAACATGGTTAATACAGGAGATGGAGATGTCAATGAGACTATTCTTAATCCTGCTGTTACTGCTAAAGTTAAAGAGTTAAAGGACGCTGGTTTTGATATCGTTGGAGGGAGTGATAATCTTAATTCAACCTTTCAAACTTACAGTTTAGTCAATCCCCAAGGTCAAAGTGTATCTGATTGGTCAGAATCAGGCTCAATGAAAAATGTCCTTAAGGGTGTTGCTCCTATTGCTTTGGCTGCACTGACTGCCGGAGGAGCAGGAGGTCTTTTAGGTTCTACTATTGCACCTACTGCTAGTACAGCTTTACAAGGAGCTATTGGTGGTGGTTTGTTAGGCGCTGGTGGTGCGGCTATTACTGGAAATGACATCTTAAAAGGTGCTCTATGGGGCGGTGTTGGCGGCTATGCTTCTGGAGGTGGGTTTAACGATTCTACTGCTTTGCAGGCTGCTCAGGATGCTGATATTGCAGGCGGCATGATTCCTGAGTTTGGAACTACTTCAGCCTACGATTCATTCATGTCTGGGGCGATGACTCCAGCAGCTCAAAGTGCTATTGAAGCTCAGATCAATCAAGCTGCTGGAATGGATAACATTGATGTGGGAGGCGGGTGGAGTCCTGCTACAGGCGGTGTAAATCTTCCAACGGGCCTCCAAACTACTGATCAGTTATCTCAGTCGCTTCAAGATTGGATGTCTAAAGTTGGATCACAGCCAGTCAATGAAGTTCCAGAGATGGTAATTACGGCTGACAGGCCTAATATTGTAGGCCCTCAGACTGCTGAGCAACTGGGTCAAGGCTTCCAAGACTACATGGCTCAGTCAGGATACTTCCCTGTAAGTGAAATTCCAGAGATGGTCATTACTGCTGACAGACCTGTTTCGGTAGGTCCCCAAACACCTGAACAATTAGGTCAAGGTTTTGCAGACTACATGGCAAACGCTGGCTACTTCCCTGTAAGCGATGTGCCAGAGATGGTAGTTACTGCTGATCGTCCTACAATGACCACTCCTAAGGATGTGTGGGATGTTCCTTCATCTATTCCTGATACTGTAATCACGACTCCTGATCAAATCTCTACGATGGATCAGATCACCAATCCTGAGTTTTCTAACCCTCTTCCTGCTGTTGCCGCTGCTGCTACAGGTACTGGTTTGACTACTTCTCAGATTGCTAATCTGATTAAAGCAGGTGTTTCTATAGCTGGTTTAGCAGGAGCTGGTGGGATGTTGACTTCTCCAAGTAGTTCTACTCCTTTTACAGCGCCTACGCAAACTCCTCCTACTTACACCTCTGATTATTATCAGCAATTGCAAAAGTATTACGATACTTATATGCCTGCCGTCCCTCGGGATGTCACCACTCCCTTACAACAATGGTATTCTTCTAAATACGGAGCTTAAATGACTACGATCATTACCAAGAACAGTTCTACAGCCTCTGCTGTACCCTCCGCTGGCTCACTCGTTCAAGGTGAGTTGGCTGTTAACGTAACAGATAAAAAACTATACACAAAAGACTCTAGCGGAACTGTTCAAAAGGTTGTAGGTTCCTTGGGTAATCAAGAAGCTAGTGCTGTAGCTATCACAGGTGGTACAGAAGCAGGCGTAGCTATCACTGGTGGTACTATCAACAATACGCCTATTGGTGCTACCACTGCTAATACTGTCCGGGGCACTACAGTTACAGCTACTGTTGGCTTTACTGGCGATGTCACTGGTAACGTGACAGGTAACGTCACAGGTAACGTGACAGGTAACGTGACTGGTAACGTCACAGGCAATTTGACAGGTAACGTCACTGCTTCTAGCGGTACTTCTAGCTTCAACAACGTGACCATCAATGGTACGTTGGACATGAACTCAGGCACTGCCGGTACTATCACTGGCCTGCCTACACCCACTAACTCTGGTGATGCTGCTCCTAAGAGCTATGTCGATACAGCTATCAGCAACTTGGTGGGCACTGCTCCTTCTACCTTGGATACGCTTGGTGAGATTGCCGATGCCTTGAATGATGATGCTAACTTGGCAGCAACTCTGACAGCATCTATCGCTACTAAGGTTAGCAAGTCTGGGGATACCATGTCAGGTGCTCTGGCTATGGGTTCTAACAAGATTACTGGTCTTGGTACTCCTACGGCAGGTACTGATGCTTCTACCAAAGCTTATGTGGATGGTGTTGGCGATACTAAGTTAGCCTTGGCTGGTGGCACTATGACAGGTAACATTGTCATGGGTGCTAACAAAGTAACCAGTACTGCTACACCTACTGCCGATGATGATCTTACTCGTAAAGCATATGTCGATAGCATCTTAGGGTCTGCTACCTCTGCTGCTGCTAGTGCGGCTGCTGCTGCTACTTCCGAGACTAACGCTGCTAACTCCGCATCTAGCGCTTCTAGCAGTGCTTCTAGTGCTTCTGCCTCAGCTTCAGCTGCTGCTGCGAGTTATGATAGCTTTGATGATCGTTATCTTGGCTCTAAAGCTTCTGCTCCTACTGTAGACAATGATGGTAATACTCTGCTTGAAGGTGCTTTCTATTGGAACAGCACAAGCAAAGCTTTGTTCGTGTGGAACGGTACATCTTGGGTACAAGGTACTTTAGACGGTAGCGACTTTATTGCCTATGTTGCTCCCGGCACGAGTGGCAACGTACTGACATCTAACGGCACAACTTGGACAAGTGCAGCACCTGCTGGTGGCGGTACTGATCTGCAAGAGTTTTCGTCCTCCGGTACTTGGACAAAACCGACTAGCGCAACAACCGTTTTGGTTGAACTGTGGGGCGCAGGCGGCGGTGGTGGCAGCGGCGCTGTAAGCAGCACAGGCTACTTAACAGGAGGCACTGGTGGTGGGGGCGGTGGCTACAACTACAAGATTTTTGATGCTGCTGATGTCGGCTCAACTGTTTCGGTGACTATTGGTGCTGGTGGTGCTGGTGGTGCTCCAATCACAACTGACAGTACTGCTGGAGCAGCAGGTACAACAGGCGGAAACACAACCTTCGGATCTTTGCTCGCGGCTTACGGGGGTGCTGGTGGCTACGCTGGTGTAACTTCTCAAACTTCCCTTTACGGAGGAGGTGGCGGAGGTTCTCTATCTGCCGGATCAATCTATGTTGGTGGAAATCCAGTCACAACTTCCACTGTTAGTCAGTACAATGTTTTTGGTGGCGGTTACAGCTCAAATTCCTCAAGTCCTCAGCCTTCAATTTACGGAGGTGGTGCAGGCGGTGGGATTTATATTAATACTATCAATCAGTATTTCGGCTCACTTTCTGTTTATTCTGGTGGGGGCGGCGGAGCTGGACAAGCATATTTCGGTGTTCTTACAACTACATCAGGATCCAACTCCACAAGCGCATTTGGCTTAAATGCAGTAGGCGGTACAGCCTATGTAATTTCAAACAGCTATTCCGCATACCCTGCTGTAATCTCATCAACTGTGTATTTTATAAGCAACTCAGGGATTATTACTTATACATCTGACGGAACAACTTACTCTAACGCCAATACTGGTGTGACGGCTTGCTATGGTCGTGTAACACACGATGGTACGTATTTTTACATTACCTCAACCAATGGTGTTTATCGGTCTACGGATTTAGCTACTTGGTCGCAAGTGACAATGCCTGTCACTGCTCAATGGCGAAATTCTCTGTATAACAGCGGTACTTATATTTTTGTGAGTACGACAGGTATCAGTGTAACAACCGATCTTGTCAACTGGAACACATATTCTGTAACAGGAACCAATAACAATTGGTCTGATGTTCAGTTTGACGGGACAACTTACATTGTTATTGATTCAAATACTTCTGGCGGAAATATCGCAAAGTCTACTGACGCTGCAACATGGACTGAAACAACTTCTCCTACAGCAGGTGGTGTTAGTTCTTTGGCAGTAAACGGTTCAACGTGGTGTGTGGTTAGTGGGACTTCTGTGTATAGGTCAACAGATGGAGGCTCTACATGGACTAACGTCAAGAGTAGTTCGCGGGATACTCTGTATGTGTCCTATGTAAACTCTCAGTTTGTTCTCAAAGGAGCAGGATCATCAAGTCAGCTTTGGATTACATATAGTTCAGACAATGGAGCTACATGGACAACGGAGTCGCAGGTAGCCGTTTCTCCTTATGGTCAAGCAACAAAAATCGTTTTGCTTGGATCAACTCTTTTCTACGGTTCTTTCACATCAATGGCTAAATCAAGCACTACATACACAAGTTTCGCTGCTGTTCCAAGTTATTACACCGGAACCAATGGAACCAATGGTGGTGCTGGCTTTACAGCCAGTGGAGGCGGTGGTGGCGGTTGCGCTACAAACGGTTTTGACTCAGGTGCTGGCGGTTCGGGTGGTAACGGCTTTGCTCGTATCACTTCTTGGTAAAGGAACACATCATGCGATTTGCTATTATTAAAAATGGAAAAGTTGTAAACATTGCCGTGGCTGAAGCTGCTCTAGAACCTAATTGGGTTTTATCCGCCACAGCTGTCATCGGTGATGCTTACATTGATGGTGTGTTTGAGTCTTTTGATCCTTCACAAGATGCTGAAGCGACAGTCAAGCAAGCTGGAATGGTGCGTGAGCAACGCAACGCTTTATTGGCTTCTTCCGACTGGACGCAGGTAGCTGACGCTCCTGTAGACCAAGCAGAGTGGGGTACGTATCGACAAGCTCTTCGTGATGTGACTGCTCAAGAAGGCTTCCCTTGGACTGTTGAGTGGCCTGTTCAGCCTTAAAGAAAGCTAATATGCCACTCAAAAAAGGTAAGTCAGATAAGACTGTAAGTGAGAATATTTCTAAACTGGTTAAGGAAGGTAAGCCTCAGAAACAAGCAGTGGCTATTGCTCTGTCTGAGGCAGGACGTTCTAAAAAGAAACCTAAGAAGAAGAAATAAATACTTGACAAGCAGTTTAAATTCTGTTATACTATATGTTGAAAGTAATTAAGGAATTATAAGGATGGCTACAACCTATCTACAACTTGTTAATAACGTCTTAGTACGTTTACGTGAGAATGAAGTATCTTCTGTCAGCGACACTCCTTATAGTTCCTTAATCGGTGTACTGGTTAATGATGCTAAAAGGGAAGTAGAGAACGCTACCACATGGCAGGCTCTGAATCAGACTATTGTAGTTCCTACAGTAGCAGGACAGCGTAACTACTCTATTACTGGCTCCGGTCAACGCTTTCGTGTACATCAAGTCTTGAATGACACTCAAGACAACACTGTACAACAAGTGGATGCTAACTGGCTTGATCGTCAGTATCACTTAGGAACTGTTCAGGACGCTGCTCCTTGCTACTACAACTTCAATGGTGTAGATTCTAACGGGGACACTAAGGTTGATGTCTACCCTCAGCCTGACGCAGTGTATAACTTACGTTTTGATCTGAACATTCCTCAAGCTGAACTGTCAGCTAACGGAGATACAATCAGTGTTCCTGCTTATCTTGTTCAACTGCTGGCTTATGCTAAAGCTATTGCTGAGCGAGGGGAGGACGGAGGCACTTCCTTTAATGAGATCTACCAACAATATCGACTGGCCTTAGCTGATGAGATTGCTATTGAGCGTAATCGCTATGGTGAAGATGTTGTCTGGGAAGGAGTTTAAACATGGTTGCTAAGTTATTAACAACCTCTATCTCTGCTCCAGGTTTCATGGGCTTGAACACACAGGATAGTTCTGTAACTCTTGAGAATGGTTTTGCTACTGTTGCTAATAACTGTGTAATTGATAAGTTTGGTCGTATTGGTGCTCGTAAGGGGTGGACACCTGTTCATGCTGCTAACACTGATCTAGGTACAAATAATGTTCAGAGTATCTGGGAACTGATTGACACAACAGGAAGCTCGTACATTGTAGCCACAGGAAACAATAAGATCTTTAAGCTTGTTGGTTCTACTCTTACCGAGCTTACCTACGGCGGCGGCGGAACTGCACCAACAATTACAGCCAGTAACTGGCAAATGGCTCCTTTGAATGGCTGCTTGTATCTGTATCAAACGGGACATGACCCTTTAGTGTTTGAGCCAGCAGTAAGTACAACTACATACAAGCGTGTTTCTGAGAAGTCAGGATATGTGGGTACAGTATCTAATAATAATTGTGTTATCAGTGCTTATGGTCGTACATGGTCTGCTAACAATACCTCGGTAAAGAGTACTATCCAGTTCTCCGATTTGTTGGCTGGTCATATCTTGAGCACAGGTACAGCAGGGTCGTTAGATGTCTCTCAGGTATGGCCTGACGGTGCTGATGAGATTATTGCCTTAGCTGCTCATAACGGCTTCCTGATGGTGTTTGGGCGTAGACAGATTCTAATCTACTCTGGCGCAACCGATCCTAATAGCTTAACTCTTTCTGATGCTATCACAGGTGTTGGCTGCTTAGCCCGTGACTCTGTTGTAGTTACAGGTGGAGATGTATTGTTTTTGTCTGATAGTGGTGTTCGCTCTATCATGCGTACCATTCAAGAGAAATCTGCTCCTATGCGAGACATCAGTGCCAATGTACGTGATGATCTGGTAGCAGAAGCTATTCTTGAAGACCCTGATGAGATCAAGGCTGTTTATTCAGACAAAGAAGCTTTCTACTTGTTGTCCTTTCCTGCTCGACAGAGTGTGTATTGTTTTGATATGCGTACCACTTTACAGAACGGAGCTAACAGGGTAACTACATGGGATGGTTTAGTTCCTTTAGCTTTCTGCTATACACGAGCTAAAGAACTATACATGGGTAAGCCGGGATATGTTGCTAAGTATGACAGCTATAGAGACAATACTGATACTTATCGTATCCGCTATTACACTAACTACTTTGATTTTGGACAGGCAACTGTAACTAAGATCATGAAGAAAGCAGGTGTTACAGTTGTTGGTGGCGGTGGTTACACTGTGTCTTTAAAGTTCGGCTTTGACTATAACGACATCCTGAATAGTCGTCAGTTTGATCTGACTACCGCAACTGCTGCTGAATATAACATTGCTGAATATGCTTTAGCAGAGTATGGTGGTACGGTGTTCGATAATAAGGTTATCAACATTGGTGGCACAGGTAAAGTTATTCAGCTAGGGTTTGAAACTAATATTGATGGTAAACCTTTGTCCATTCAGAAACTAGATGTATATGTTAAAACAGGAAAGATTAGGTAAAAATGTCTAACTACGTAAAGAGTACTAACTTTGCAGTTAAAGACCTGCTTATCACAGGTAATCCATCAAAGATCATTAAAGGAACAGAGATTGATACTGAATTTAACAGTATTGCTTCTGCTGTCTCCTCTAAGACAGATTCTAACAATGCGGCCTTAACAGGTAACGCTACAGCAGCTAACTTAACAGTTACAGGAACATTCACCGCTACCGTTGACGGGGGTACATACTAATGGCTGATATTGATTACACTTCTTTACTCTCTGGTGGCTTGAAAGCGCTAGGCACTGCTTATACAGCTAATCAAGCCACGGGAGCTGCTAATACAGCTGCTCAGATGTCTCAGTTCCGCCCTGTGGGTGTTACTTCTCGCTTCGGTAAGTCAGGTTTCTCTTACGATCCTGCCACAGGTCAGTTGACAGGTGCAGGCTATCAAGTAGCTCCTGATGTTGCTGCTATGCGTGAGGGTTTGCTAGGCATGGCCGGTACTAGTCTCACACAGGCTCAGCAAGCTCAAGCATACCAACCTCAAGTCAGTACCGCTGCCCAAGGCTTGTTTAATCTGGGTCAAGGTTATCTTGCTCAGACACCTCAGCAAGCTGCTCAGGACTGGATGTCTAAGCAACAGCAACTACTGGCTCCGGGACGGGAACAGCAACTTGCTCAGCTTCAGAACAATCAGTTCCAACAAGGACGTACAGGCTTAGCCACAGGTGCTACTCAAGCAGGTTACACAGCCGGCGGTCAAGGCTTAGCTGCTACGAATCCTCAGATGGCTGCTTACTACAATGCTATGGCTCAGCAGGATGCTCAGTTGGCTGCTAATGCTCAACAGCAAGGTATGCAACAGACTCAGTTTGGTCAAGGTCTGCTCACTGGAGGCTTGAATCTGGCCGGCCAAGGTTATGGTCTTCAGACACAAGCTCTGACTCCTTATACACAATATCTGCAAGGTGCTTCGACTGCTGAGAACTTAGGTCAGAACGCATTGACTCAAGGAACTGCACTAGGCTCCAGTATTGCTGCTGCGTCTGAAGCTGCTGCAAAACAGTATATGCAAGGTCAACAAGCACAGCAGTCTGCTATTCAAGGTGCTATTTCCGGGTTGTCTGATCCTATCGCACAGCTTATCAAAGGTCTTATCTAAGGAGATATTATGGCTGATCTAGGTTTATTTACTGCTCCTGAGGATATTCAACGAGCTCGCTTCATGCAAGAAGCACAAATGACCCCTAATCAGCGCCTGTATATGATGGGCGCTCAAGCAGGTCAACAAGTAGGAAAAGGCGTAGGTAGTCTCTTTGGCGTAGACGTTCAAGATCCTACCGTAGCTCGTGCTACAAAGCTTCGTGAACTCGGTGCTAAATATGGTACTACCACTGCTGAGGCTCTAGACAAGATTGCTGCTGAGCTTCAACAAACTGATCCTCAGATGGCTATGCAAGTTGCTCAGAAAGCTCAAGAGATGAAGCTCATGTCTTCTAAGCTTGAGACTGAAAAGCAAGGTCAGATGTTTAAACAAGCTCAGACTGCTAAAGAACAGTATGCTGCTTCAATGGAAGAGAAACTTCGAGACGAGCTTTCTAAACTTTCTCCTGAAGCAACTGATCAAGACATTCTGGGAGTTGTATCTAAGTATGGATCTCCAGATAAAGTCTTGGCTGCTTTACAAGCTAGTCAGAACAAGAAAGCTGATCGAGAACAGAAAGCAGAACTTCAGAAAGAGAAGTTAGCAGATCAGGAACGCCGTGATCGTGAGCGTGCTCAAGAGCGTAAGGATTTTGCTTTTCTGATGGCTTCTTTGAAGCAGGGTCAAGGACAAGGAACTAAACCCCTGTCTGCTGCTGAGCTTAAAGATGTAAATAAACTTCGCTCAAGTGTAGACACAGCCAATAACACTATTGATCAAGCTGATACTTATATCGACAAGATTGATAAAGGCCAAATGGTCTTCGGTGCAGGCGAGAATGCTTTAGGCGCTGCTCGTAAGTTGTTCGGCAAAGCTAACGAATCTGACTTGAATAAAGTTGAGTTTGAACAGTTTGTTACTTCCTCTGTTAACAGCATCCTGAACCTTGCTAAAGGTCCTCAGACTGACCAAGATGCTAAGCGTGCAGAAAAACAAATCATTGATGCTTTGAGCAAGAATGATAACAAAGCTGTTAAGCGGGGTCTTGAAAGCTTGAAGAAAGTTTGGAATGATGCTAAAGCCACAGACATGAGTGCTTTGGAGCTTTATAGCGCTGAACGAGGCGGGAAGAATTTAGCTCCCTCTAGTGCGACAAAAGCACGAGGAACCGGAACTAAAGATGATCCAATTATTTTAAAGTAAGGAATATAATGCCTGTATATCAATATGAAGGTAAGCATTATGACTTGCCAGAAGGCTTGTCTAATGAACAAGCTATTGCTAAGATTGAAAACTTCTTAGGTAAGACAGGCACTCCTGCTAAGGAAGAAAAGCCTTCTCCCGAAGCTCCTATCACGTCTGGTTTCCTGATGGGTTTGAAAGATCCTATCAGTGGTGGAGCTCAATTACTTCCTAAAGGACTTGAAGCTGTAACATCTCTTGGTGGCTTGGCTCCAAACCCGGTCAGTAAGTTCTTTGGTTCTGAAGCTGAGCGTGTAAACAAGATGGTGCAGGAGGAAGAAGCAGGCTACCAAGCTTCTCGAAAGGCTCAAGGAGAAGCAGGCTTTGATGTGGCTCGTTTGGCAGGTAACGTCATTAACCCTGCTAACCTTGCTGCTGTTACTCGTGGTCCTGCTTTGGTTCGGGCAGCAAGTACAGGAGCTATTGCAGGAGCTATGCAGCCAGTGTACGAGAAGAATGATGAGTTCTGGTCTTCTAAAGCTCTTCAGGCAGGCTTAGGAGCTACTCTTGGGCCTCTCACTGAACTTGGTGTAAACGCTGTAGGTAAACTTGCAGGAGCTGTTAAGAGCTTATCTCCAACAGGTCGTGAACAAGCTATGAAGAAGTATGTGGAGAGTTTAGCAGGAGAAGACAAACAAGCTGTTATTAAAGCTCTTCAGGACGCTAAAGAACTTGTGACAGGTTCCCGTCCCACTGTTGCTGAAGCTTTATCCAATATTCCTTCTGCTGCTGAGTTAGTGGCTGCTCAAAGTAAGCTGGCTTCTAAGACAGGTCTTGTGGGTAAGTTTGAAACCCGCGCGGCTGAGCAACAAGCTGCTCGTGTTAGGGCTTTGCAAGGAATCGCAGGAACTGAGGCTGAGAAAGCTGCTTTAGCTACTGAGCGAGGAGCTGTTACAGGTACAATGCGAGAGTCTGCACTTGATATGAACGAAGTAGCCACCACTGCTCTGGGCAATATTGATAAGCAAGTTAATCAGCAAACTGGACGACTGATCCAGCAATTGAAGGATACTCTTTCTCCTCTGCAACAAACATCTCCTGCATTTAAACTTTCTACTGAGGATTTAGTTACTTCTTCTAAAGAAGCAGCTATGTCTTTAAAGAAAGCTCAGTTAGACAGTTTAGAGCAAAATGGTGTGTTTCCTCTCTTATCTGCTGATATTACTAAGCAGATTGATAAAGCTTTAAAAGGAACTCAATCAGATACAAGCAAAGCTGTTTTGCAGGCTGTTAAAGATAAAATCTTATCTAAGACAGATGAGAACGGTATTATTGGAAGTCGTGATCTATATGAGAACGTGCGTAAGATGTCCAATCAGGATATTGCACAGCTTTTAAATTTAGGTGAGAAGTATGCTTCTGGTGGTATTCCTGAACAAGCAGCTAAAACATTAGGAAATGTTAAGAAGTACATTGATGCTTCCTTAGACAAGTCTTCTGATGGCCTATGGTCTAAGTATCTTAATTCCTATGCTGACTACAGTAGCAAGCTGAATCGTATGGAGATTGGGGATTATTTAGTTCAGAAGCTCCAGACACCTTTGGATAAGGAAAGTGCAGGACGCTTCGCTACTGCTGTGGAGAACGCTGCGGGGACTATCAAGAAATCTACAGGTATTCCTCGTTACGACAAGCTTGAGCAAGTCTTGACTCCTAAAGAAGCGGGTACTGTTAACTCTGTACTGGCTGATCTTAGCCGTAAAACCAAGGCTGATTCTTTGGCAGCTAAAGTTGGACAACTGGATCAAGGACTCCCTGATGTTGCAGGTAGTCTTCCCCAGTTTCTGTCTAGAACAATTACAGTTACTCGTGAAGCTTTGAACTACTTGCAGAAAGGCAACCAGCGTAAGTTTAACGAGAAGATGGCTGAATTGATGCTTGATCCTTCTGCTATGGCTTCCCTCATGTCTAACGGTGTCTCAAAAGGACGTATCTCTGAGTTGACTTCTGCTATGTTTAAATACATGGATGAGCCAACAAAAGCAGCCTTTATTCAAGCCTTTACAGTACCTGCTGTTGCACAAGAAGCAGGAAAGTAACATGACCTATTCGTTCTCAGCAAAGAGCGTAGGCAAGCTCTCTGGGGTTCATAACGATCTCCAGAGAGTCATGTTAGCCTCCATCGTCAACAGTCCTCTTGACTTCGGCATCACTGAAGGCTTACGCACCAAAGAGAGACAGCAAGAGCTGTTTAATGAAGGTAAGTCTCAGACGATGCGTAGCCGTCACTTAACAGGCCATGCAGTGGACATTGTAGTCCTAGTCAACGGTAAAGTTAGCTGGGACTTCAAAGACTACCAACTTGTGGCTGATCACATCAAAGCTAGAGCTAAAGAGTTGAATATTCCTATCATGTGGGGCGGAGACTGGACTAGCTTCAAGGATGGGCCTCACTTCGAACTTAACAGGAGTAAATACCCATGATTGAACTACTGTTACCTTTTGCAGGTAAACTCTTAGATAAGTTCTTTCCTGATCCTACTCAAAAGGTAGATGCTCAGTTAAAGCTTATGGAGTTAGTCCAATCAGGTGAACTTGCTAAGATGGCTAATGAGGCTGAACTGTTCAGGACAGAACAGGATAACCTTACAGGTAGGCAGCAAGCGGACATGGCTAGTGATTCTTGGTTATCTAAGAACATTCGTCCTATGACTCTAGTGGCTATCTTCACAGGTTACTTTACCTTCGGTATCATGGATGCTAACGGTATTAAAGCTAATGAATCCTATGTTCAGTTACTTGGACAATGGGGGATGTTAGTTATGAGTTTTTACTTCGGTGGGAGGACACTGGAGAAGATTATGGAAATAACTAAAGGGAAGAAGTGACATGGAACAGAAGGATGTCTCACATAATGAGATCTATGAGCGATTATGTAAGGTAGAAGCTAAAGTAGATAAGGTAGCTACAGATACCGAGGATATGGTAACTGCTTTCCACGCTGCTCAAGGAGCCTTTACCGTCCTTGATTGGATCGCTAAAGTAGCTAAACCTATTATTTTCATTGGTGGTATTATTGCTGGTATTGCTGCTCTGTGGCATAACCATAAAGCATAAACAAATAAGGCCTCTAGAGTGTTTGCTCTAGAGGCCTTTTTCATTTACTCTTCAGTAACTTCCTTAACCTTAGAAGGCTTAGGAGGTTTCTTCAAGCTATCTAGGTACTTATACCTACGAGTCATTCGCTTACCTGCTTCATCACTGTCAAACCAGAATTCCTTACCATTCTTCAGATCATCAAGTTCCTTATCTGTCAGGAAGCCTTTATAGGCTTTATCCAACAACTTATTGATCTGTCGTGTGGCAAAGTCAGTCTGTCCTTTGACGTTAGGAACAGTACCAATAGAGCCATAATGAGCCGTGTGGAGCATGAACTCCGCACTATCTGCAATGTAGCACTGAGGAGCCATGCAAGCCAGCATAGAAGCTGCACTATATGCTGCACCAATGACTGTTACAGACACATCACCGCGACATCCGTTCATAGCTTCAATGATCTGCCAGATAGCATCTGTACGTCCTCCTGAACTATTAACCAGTAGATTAACTGAATCATTCTCACCACAAGTAGCTAAGCAATGGATTACATCGCGATAGTTACTAGGAGACAAGATGTCATCGTCAATGAACACCAGATGAGTGTGCATCTGCTGAGTGATCGTGCGAATCAAACCCTTCTGCTCAGGCATCATCATCATGATCTCTTCAATGTTTTCGTTAGCTTTCATTCATACACCCCATCTTCATACTTAGTCTTCGCGATAATATAATTTTTAACAAGAGAACTTCGCACGATATCTTCGATATGGAACTCAATACGAACAAATTCTTTCATTAAACGAGCTACATCCAGAAACTTGAGTAAGCCTGATTTATCATCTTTTTTCTTTAAGTCTGTTTGTCGAAAATCTCCACACATGATCAGCTTAGATTTATCTCCCACACGAGTGATGATAGTGTCCAGTTCCTCGAAGGTCATGTTCTGAACCTCATCCACGACAATGATGCTGTTAGAGAAGGTAGTACCTCGGATGAACGAGGTAGATACAAACTCAATGTGTCCTTGCTCTACCAAGCGATCCCATGCGTCCTTACGCTTGAACAGGTCACTACAGATCTGTCGATAAGGTTGAATATACACCTCCATCTTCTCGTCTGCATCTCCGGGCAAGAAGCCAATATCACGACTCTGTACACTACTACGAATCACAGTCACCTTGTTAAAGGGATTATTACGATCCATAGCTTCCTCAAGAGCCTTATACAGTGCAATGTATGTCTTGCCTGTACCTGCTACACCGTGGAGGGCCATGAAGTAGTTAGAGGCTTGGTATGCCTCAAAGAAGTCCCTCTGTTTCTCTGTCTTAGGCTTAATGAGAGTTAGATCATCAAGCTTAAGTTTCAGACTGTTACTAACTTTCTCACGAGGAGACAGTTCTTTAGCTGGAATAGCTCGGTTCATTGGTTTACTTGCCATCTTACTTCTTTCTTAGTTGATATTCATACTCACTACGTGCTAACATTGCTTGATAGCTCTCCCCTGTTTCTCTGTGTACCATAGGGCCGTGAAAGCCGGGTTTATCATTCTTGAGTTCAAACATATCAATGAATTTATTCCCTGCTCTCTGATTCTCTTCAGTAATCTCGCTTACTGTACGCAAAGGCTTATTAGTCATTTAAGAATACCAAATGAGGCATCTGACGTACCTGTGGGAACTTCTCTAGGAACTCCTCACGGGTAATATCTTTACCTACCATAATCTCTGTAAAGGACTCGCCTTCCTTAGTCAAGCGAGCCTTCAGAGCCGTACAAGCAGGACAGTTCTCCTTGCTGTAGACTTCAATCTTCATTTATTCTCCTAGTTAAGCGTGACAGGCAACACATTCGCCTGAGCTGGCACTTACACCGGCCTTGGTACGAATGTAATATAGGCTCAAGATACGAGGATCTTTGAAAGCATACTTATGCACAGCACTAATATGTTCCTCTGGATCATCTGCACCAAAGAACAGATTGATGGACTGACCTTGACAGATATACTGCTGACGTTCAGAAGCCTGTTGAAGGATCACATAAGGATCAATCTCAAAGGCTGTCTTAAATACTTCCTTTTCCTCAAGAGTCATCCACGGAACATGCTGTACAGAGCCATCATGACTTGCAATCTCAAGCAATGTCTCACGACTGTACACACCTTCACGCTTCATGATCTCCAGCAGTTCAGGAACTACTCGGATTGTTTCCCCTCCAGCTCCTTGCTGTACGAATACATTTCCAATAAATGGTTCAATACCTTGAGATACCCCGCCCATAAGCTGACTTGTTGACATGGTGGGAGCGACTGCAAGACGGTGTGTATTTCGCACTCCAAACCCTCTGCAATACGTTGGTTCTCCCAACTGTGCTGCAAGATACTGGCTTGCCTCTGTTGACTTCTTGTTAAGGTCACTAAAGATCTCCACGTTAAGTTTCTGAGCTTGAAAGCTCTCAAAAGGCAACTTACGCTTATGCAGCAACGAGTGCCAACCCAGTACACCTAAGCCTAGCGCACGACTCTTTTCAGTACTCGCCACTGCCTTTTCAAAGCCTCTTTTGCCAGCAGCCATCGACAAGAACTCACTAGTAACACAATCAAGAAATACTGTCGCAGTAAATACAGCATC
>JACCDQ010680414.1_pt1 | contig 16212 bp, 15 predicted proteins | sample 7446031 | NCBI WGS metagenome assembly JACCDQ01 (sample SAMN15323442, study PRJNA562643) | freshwater metagenome | isolation source: river surface water | place: USA:Blue River Watershed | collected 2017-08-17
ACCTGATTTCTTGATTAATGAAGGTGGAACGGTATTGCCAACCATTGGTATTATATTGGATTTTTGATGGTAATTTGATCTTATTTTGATTTAGGTTGTACGAATTGGGATCATTGATTTTGATGCGCGATTGGGAATCGTAAAATTGGAATCAGAGATTTGGAAACATTGATGGGGTTGTACGATTTCGGCAATCGAGTAAATAGGAGACTATTAAGAAGGAGTAAATTCCGGAAAAAGTAAAAGCGAAAAAAGTAAAATCTCTTGAAATACAAACCTATAACATTTTAAGCAAAAAGTTAAATAGAAAATAGCAGTAAACTAAATCGAATAGAATAGAAATCTGGTTAACACATAAAAAAAGGCCGTCAGAAATGACGGCCTTTTTAAGTTAGCTAATTCGGTATTAATAATCGTAATTAAACGCTGTTTCTTTGGGATGGATACACATTACCGCAACGTTGTTGGCGCGATTTACCAATTGTTGAGTCAAAGTTCCAATAATCATTTCAGAAATACCTTTTTCAGTATGAGTCATGGCAACGATTAAATCGGCATTAATAATATTTGCGTAGTTGTGAATTTCATTGGCAAAATTATCGAGTACAGAATCGTTAAATTCATACATTACAAATTTTACTTTATGGTCTTCTAATGTATGTTTAACTTGAGCAATGTTGGCTTTCATTTTTAAATCCAGATACTCATCTTCGGATTTTGAATAAACAATGTGTATTTCGGAATTGAATTTTTGAGCAATGTTAATTCCCCATTCCAATTTCTGTTTGGATTCAATTGTAAGGTCGAATGGCATTACGATTTTTTTGTATCCTTCACTGCTCAAGCTGGTGCTTTTAACAACGACTACAGGTACTTCCGCATATTGAATGGTTCTGGATGCGTTAGATCCAACAATTTGTTCCAATCCGCTTGCACCGTGTGAACCCATGATGATTGAATCGTATTTTTCAGAGTTAGCAACTTCAGCAATCGTTTTGTACACTTTTCCGGATTCAGCACGGGTTGTAACTTTAATGCCGGTTTCGCGTTCAATTTCTTGAGCTTTAACGTTCAATTTGGTAACAATCGCATCTTTCATAATTTCAGATTGTGACTTGCTGAAAATTCCACCAAGAAATCCATCTTCAACGATGTACATCAATGTGATTTCGTTTTTGTATGCTTTTGCAACGGCAATAGCATGTTTCAATGCGCAATCTGCTACTTCAGAGAAGTCGGTGGGTACTAAGATGTTGTTATTGGTTTGACGATTCATATTATACGTTTTTACAAAAATACGAAGTTAATAAAAGGAAATCTATGATTTTTATCAGTTCAAATAATTATTCAAAAATTCTAAAATTAGATCCTTCCTTTTAATTGTTTATCGAAGTATTTGCAATTTCATGGATTGAGTTCCGTTGTTGGATTTAATCCGAATCCAATACATTCCTTCACTCAATTGTGAGGTTGAGATAGTTTGATTGGTGCTGGTTGTAACATTCATAACTTCACGACCCATCATGTCAGTTGCCACAATTTGAATGGTTGAATTTTGTGAATCATCAGCTGTGCGTACCTCAACAAAATCTTGTGCAGGGTTAGGAGAAACAATAAACTTATTTTCAGATAAATTCAAATTTGAAGCACTTTCACATTTGATATAAACAGTTTTACAAACCCAAGTATCGCATTGGTAACAGTTATTATATCCCCACATACAAACGTTATAATATCCATTAGATGGGAAGGTGAATTCGTGTGCCGATCCAGTTTCTAAATAAATGGCCGTATTGCCGCTTACTACTTTCATTTTGTAAGTTACACAACTATCGGTAGTTGTAGCTTTGATTAGGTAGCGTTTACAATTGGATTTTGATTGGGTATAGGTAAAGTCGAATTTCGACCAATCGCAAGTTTTTACTTGAGTACTGTCGTTTCCATTGGTACTATCATTTCCACCGTTCGTTGAATCTTTGGGGAAGCAATCAATACCGATTTCCGTCCAGATTGTGGTATCACATCCTTTGCATTTATCGTAGGCTTTCAATCCCACTTTATAGTTGCCGTTTTGAGTGAAGTAATGTGTGTAAGCTCTTTTCTCCGATAAAATTACCCCATTCATAGCAATTTTATACTGAACGCAGGTATCTTGTAAATTCGAAGCTTCAAAAACAACCTTACCGCAAGTAGTGGTGTTTTTAACTGCATTGAATTTTAATCCACGAGATTTCCAATCGCACTTAGAATAGTTGGTGGAATCTTTACCGCCGGTGGTATCATTGTTGTTGGTTGTGTCTTTTCCACCCCCCGAATTGGTAGTATCCTTAGTTGTAGTGTCTTTTGAGGAATAACAACCAACTTTGATCGTTTCACACAAAGTTCGAGAACAATAGGTATTCGTACCGTTCAAAACCCACTTAATCGTAACGCAAGTTTTATAGGTTCCGTTTGATGTAAATGTATGCGCAGGATCGCCGTTTGTAGAAGTGTTACCATCTGAAAAATCCCAGGAATAACTGTATTTTTTTGAATTGGCTGTATTCGTTGCTCCGGGTGTGCTGAATTTAACTTTACCACATGTTGTGGTATCGTAAACCGTTTTCATGCTGATTTTTTGAGTATCACAAGGACAATCGGTCACTTTGAATTGATAACAAATCAACGTATCCCATTTTTTACAATTATCTACTACTTTTAAACACAGAGTGTAACCACCTGCTTGAGCATATTTTGTTTTAAAAATAGGTCCATAACCCAGAACTTTCGTTGATCCACCTTCTCTCCAAGATAGTGATTGGCAGCTTGTATCATAAGAATATGCCGTTGCTTGTGCATACAAGCATTCCGTTTTTACGGAGAAACCAATGGAAGCATTTTGAGCTTTCAAAGAACTGGAGAAAATCAAAATAAATCCGAGTAAAAACCCGAAAGATTTATGTGCGATTCTTGATTTTTGCTGAAGGGTATAGACTAGCGTTTTCATCTTAAATGAAATTAAAGACACAATAATAGTGAATTGCGTTGTACGAAATATAAATAATTTTTATATGATCATTAACTCACTTATGATATAATCGGAAATCAAACGTCCTGAATGAGTTAGACATATATTCGACTCGATTTCTTCAATCCAATTGGAATGCTTAAAATCTATCATTTTTTGTTCTGTTTTTTCCTGATCTTTCGGGTTTAATGATGAAAAAATATAACGATTAATTCCTTCCTTGGTTCGCAAACCAGTCATAATCATTTCGTTAAAAATTTCTTTTTCATTTAATATTTCCGTTTCATACCCTATTTCATTGTTTATAATTTTTCTAATGTATTCAGCATTATTAGAAACATTCCAACTTCTTTGGTTATTTCCATCGAATGAATGGGCCGAAGGTCCTATCCCTAAATACGGAAATCGCTTCCAATAATTTCCGTTGTGGATAGCTCTATGACCCGGCTTACAAAAGTTGCTAATTTCGTAATCGTCCCAACCAAATTCCTGTATTTTTTTTTGTAAAATTTCGAATTGTTGAACCATTAATTCTTCATTAGGTTGAGGGAGTATTTGCTTAGAAATTTGGTGATGTAAACGCGTTTTTTCTTCAACGGTTAAAGCGTAACAACTCAGATGCGTGATTCCCGATTGTAAAGCCCAATCCAATTCCTGTTCCCATTCGGTGTTCGACTTCCAAGGTGTTCCATAAATCAAATCAATGCTGATGTTTTGAAACCCTGCATCTTGGGCCAATTGAACGCATTGTCTTGATTGTTCAGCTGAATGTTGTCGGTTCATAATCTTCAATTCCTCATCATTCAAAGATTGAAGACCGATTGATAATCGATTAATTCCCAATTGTTTCCAGGCATTTACTTTTTCTGGGGATATGTCCTCGGGATTGCATTCAATTGTAACTTCAGAAAGTTCAGAAACGGGAATTCCCCAAATTTGTTCCACATTTGAAAATAAGGATTCCAATTCTGAAGTGTCCAACAAAGATGGTGTACCTCCCCCTAAGTAGAGGGTTGTTAATTTTTTAGAAACAAAAGATTCTAAAGATTCCGCTCGAGTATGCAGTTCATGAATCATGGCTTGGACCATTTCTGATTTTCCTGAAAGTAAAGTACTAAAATGAAAATTACAGTAGGTACATGCCTTTCTGCAAAATGGAACATGAAAATATAACCCAAGCACAGCACAAAGTTCAGCGAAAGTTTGCATTCAAACATGTATTTTTGCAATCTATGCAAAAAATACGCCGATTTATCCCGTTTATCTTCGCGATAAGAGGGCGTGTTTTTCATGTGTTTTTCTTTTGGTTTATGGTGAACCTGACTGCCGCATGCTGGGATTTCATCCCCCGAAATCATTCCGTTCAAAACTTTAATCCAACATTCCTTTTGGGTAATCCATTGAATGCTCAAACAAGTAATGGTATTCCCAATAATGCGAGTTCGTTACCCAATGACACCAATGGTTTAATGAATTTATCTTCAAGCGATAGTGCTTTCGTGGATAGCTTAATGCAATTAACGGATTGGAAAGATTATCCTGCGATGTATTTTATTGATTCACTTAGAAATCCATTGCAAAAAACGCGTTTTACCGCACCCTTCTATTTACAAATACCCGATAAAACCGTTCGAATATCCAATGATCCATTTAATCCATTTGTTCACGACACGTATTTGAGGAAGGCAAGAGGTAAATTCTGGTTTTTTGGAATTAGTATATTTATAGCTATTTATATTATTTATTTCCGTGCCGCTTTTGGGAAACAGTTGGAACTACGATTGAATAGTTTTTTGAAATCGTATCATTTCGAAGACTTGCTTAGAGAACAAGCCATTTCATCTGCCGCTGGTTCCATTCATGCTTATGCAATAGGAATCTTGGTGTTTTCGCAAGGTGTCATGTTGAGTCTGATAACCTCAGAATACAATCGCCTGAATAATTTTTATATCTATTTGTTGCTGTTAGTCGGTGTGGGCGGTTTTTTCTCCATTCTTTACTTCTTACAATGGATTTTTACCGGAAGTATGGAACTGGATGGAATTCTAAACCGACAAGTCCAAAGGCAAATAAATGTGAACTTGGTTTTCTCATTTTTAAGCCTTCCCGTGTTTCTTTATGTTTACTATAATGCTACTGAAATGCAAAATCAATCAATTTCTGTAGGCCTTTGGTCGGTGTTAATTGTTTGGATATCAGTGCGTTTGTTGTTTCAGGTCTGGGGAATTTTAAGAGATAATGCAATTTCATTGACTACAATTTTGTACCTTTGCGCCTTGGAAATAATTCCTTACCTACTTGTTTTTAAGTTTCTCAGCAGTTCAATCTAAACTATGACGACCCCAGAAAGAGAGAAAAAAGTAAAGAGTATCCTCATTACTCAGCCCCAGCCAGAGGCGGGAAGAAACGTATATGAGGAGTTTGTAAAAAAGCACAAATTAACGATGGATTTTAGGGCGTTCATTCATATTGAACCACTGACTCCTAAGGAAATACGTAAACAAAAAATAAACTTCGCTGATTTCAGCGCCATCATTTTCAATTCACGCAACGCAGTTGATTACTTTTTCTCGTTGGCCGCAGAAATGAAAGTGGAAATGTCGCCGGAAACTAAGTATTTTTCTATCAATGAAAACGTATCCAACTACGTTCAGAAATACATCGTTCCCAGAAAACGCAAAATGTTCACTTCCAAAGGAAATGAAAAGGATTTTCTAACATTATTCAAAAATCACAAAAAGGAGAAATTCCTGTTTCCTTGCAGCGATATCAGAAAACCATCGATTCCCGATTTCTTTAACGAAAACGGTTACGATTTTTCAGAATGTATTATCTATAGAACCGTTAGTTCAGACTTGAGCGATTTGAAGGAAGTATTTTACGATATTTTGGTGTTTTTTAGCCCGGCTGATATCAAGTCATTGTACGATAACTTCCCTGATTTTGTTCAAAATAATACGCGTATAGCTGGCTTCGGCGAAAGTACCGCACAAGCAATCAGAGAACACAATTTGATCTTAGATATTCCAGCACCAGCTCCAGGAATGCCCAGTATGGTTGCTGCATTGGAAGATTACGTTTCGAGAGTGAATTCTAAATAATTGATTTATAGAAAATAACTACTTTTTACATCTAATTAATACAAACCCAGCTGTTAAATCCTGTACTGTTTTGGGTAATAAAAATGGTGTGATTGCCCCCTTCTGTTAGTCCTAATTTCTTTTGAATTTCAGAGGCATTAAGCCCCTTACATTCTCGTGCAGTTAATGAAGCTTTTTGGATGTTTAATTCCGATAGCTTATGTTTTATTTGCTTCAAACTGCCTTGAATTTCATGAGATATTTTAAATGATCTCCCCAATGAATTGGGCAATTGAATCGGTGATAAATAGAACGTTTTCCCGGAGTTTACTGGATGTAAAAATTCAGCAAAATGGTGATTTAATCCTATACAATTTATTCCTCCGTGCGACTCAAAAATGAATTTTTTTTGTTTGAAATCAACCGTTTTGTCCTGTAACGGCAATTGGAACCACTGTTTTAAGTTTCCCGCATCCCAAATCTCGTAATGTTCAGCAGTTAGGTAAATGGATTTAAATTCAGATATTTCAATTTCTTCTCCTAATTCCAATAGCAATTCTTTTACTTCTCCTTGAAAAAAGATGGAATAAAATCGAATCGGATAGGGTAGTTCCTTTTGTAGAAAATGAATGTCTGTCATCGGACTTAATTTCACCAACCACGAGTTAAATTCGGAAAAGTGCGACTTGATAACTTCAATAAAATCGGGTGTGAATTCTTTGGCTTTTCCACCCAATCGATCATCTCCCTTGCGGCGATCGGGATCCAAATACACGGTGTACAATTTGGTTTCGGGGGATGGAATACGCTGTTTGAAATCATCACTGTTTAACCATTCTTCAGCTGTGTAATCCAGTCGAGTATACTTAAAATTTTGAAGCAATTCATCCGTCGCAATCGCGTTTGCAGAATGTACTTGTTGGCTTTTACTAGGGTCTGAAATTGTTTTGTAAGATTTATTTTGAACCTGCAAACGCTGCATATTGCATCGAACCAAATGGTTGAGTTCTTTATTGGGATCGGTCGAAATGACCTGAGCTCCAGATTTAAGCCAAGCCCAGTCGTCTACACCCAAGCCACCTGTTAAACTTAACAGATGCGAAGTTTTGAAATATTGGGATTTCCATTCAGCAACACGTTGCGATGTACACTGCTCAAATGCTCGTTGTTCGAACAAACACTGAGCATCCACCCATGAAGTTAATTTCTTCTTTACCTTGTCTTTTAATTTCAATTGTTCTAATGCTACCGATAGGAATTCGCCGTATTTTTTTTGTAATTCACCGATTGTGGGTTCTTTTTTTGCGTTTTCTGCCGTAATTATTTCCGATAGGGCAACGAAATTGCTATCAAAAGCGTTTAATTTGTAAATTATTTCGGAAATCATGAAGACTACAAAGTTAATAGCTATCGTTGGAATTGCATTGTTGATGTTTACCTCTTGCGGATCTCGTAAAAAAGACCGTTGTCCTTCAATGGGTCAAAAAACGTTTCAAGTTCGTTAATTCCTATGCTTAACGGCTGGAAAAATTTGACTCAAACCTCGGAAGTTGATGATGCAATAGCACATTCTTCCATAAAACCTGTGGTGTTCTTCAAGCACTCAACCCGTTGTTCAATTTCGAGTATGGCATTGAACCGGTTGAAAGTATTGGATACTGATGTGCTTGAAACAGCCAGTTTTTACTATTTGGATTTAATTGCACACCGCGACGTATCCAATTACATAGCTGAAAAATTGGACGTTCATCATGAATCTCCCCAAATTATTGTTGTTCGGGATTCTGAATGTACTTACGATGCGAGTCACATGGAAATTGAGGTGAAAGAACTGATTTCGGAAATATCATAAAGGGTAGGCCTATTTTATATATTTTCAATTTCATTCTTCAACCCAGAAAACATAGGGCAATCAGCAATCACATCCACTGAAAAAACATCCCCCAAGACCCTAAATAATGAAATCGATTTACCAAGTTGGCGATACCGTATCACTTGATTTTTTAGTGAAAGAAGCGGATTTGGCGGCGTTTCAAGGTGAAATGGTGCATCCATTTTATTCTACATTTGCGTTGGGAAGGGATGCCGAATGGACTTGCCGACAGTTTGTACTCAATATGAAGGATTCCGATGAAGAAGGGATTGGTACTTTTTTGAACATTAAACACGTTTCGCCTGCTTTATTGGGTGAGACGGTTCAAATTCTGGCCACCATTATTGCACTAGCAGGAAATAAAATCAACTGCCGTTTTACGGTTCGCGTTGGTGAACGTATTATTGCAGAAGGAGAACAGGGACAAGCGATTCTGAAAAAAGAAAAGGTTCAGAATTTGATCTCGAGTTTGAAGAAATAATGGATTCGCTTGCGATAATTCTTACTTGAAACTGGAAACCGATTGAAATTAGATTAAAACAAATAGAACTTCCCCATGGCAAAAGATAAATCTCCCAAAAAAATTGAAATTGTAAACCGCAAAGCCGGTTTTAACTTTCATATTGAGGAAAAATTCATTGCTGGAATTCAATTGAATGGTCCGGAAGTAAAATCCATTCGTGCCAATTCGGTAAACATGGGAGATGGCTATTGTTATTTTAATGACGGCGAGTTGTTCTTAAAAAACATGCATATATCCGAATGGAAACAAGCAAGTTACAACGCTCATGAACCCCTTCGAGAACGAAAACTGTTGTTAACCAAGCGGGAATTAAATCGTATTGAAAGTAAAATTAAATCCAAAGGTTATGCCGTTTTCCCCATTCGTTTATTCGAAGGCGAACGAGGTTGGATGAAATTAGAAATCGGCTTAGGGCAAGGTAAGAAAACGTTCGATAAACGCGACGATATCAAAGATCGCGATATCAAACGCGAAATGGAACGCGGACGTTTCTGAGTTCGTGTGAATTGAGATTTATTTGTTTTTTACGATTCCAAATTGTACTTATTCCGAAATTAATTCAAAAAATCTCACTGTCTTTGGGGATGATTGCTCATCCAGGTTCGGATGAGAGTGATCGCTTTTTTCCTGGAGTTTATCGGAATTTTCTAAAATACCATTTAGTATTTCATCGAGTTGATTTATAGAATATTTGAAGTGCTTCACTGAGTACAATTTGCACAAATATTCCATTTCGAAATGTCTCGGTGTGTGTATAAAAGTTCTCAATTCCTGTAATTTATTGGGACCTTCGATCCAGTCAAAAATTCTGCCACCGCCATTGTTAAAAACCACGATAGTTAAATTCGAAGGAAGGTCGGTCCATAAGGCATTGGAATCGTAAATCGTACTCACATCTCCCAGTACAACCACATGGTGTTTTTCGGGGGATGCTATTGCGGCACCTACGGCAGTGCTTAAACAACCGTCGATTCCACTCACTCCACGATTGGAATAAACTTGCGCTTTGGTTTGTCCAGACCAACTTCCGTAACGAACGGACATGGAATTTCCTAGGTGAATTATGCAATTTTCCTGAACCGATTGAAATAGTTTTTGCATAAACTGCAACTCTGACGCGAACGGATGTGGTAAATCATGAGAAACTAAGGATTGAGACTGAATGTATACCTCCCAATCCGTTAAGTATTTTTTTATGGAATTGGAATTATTGGATTTTTGAAAGGCTGGAATTAAAGAATCTTCTACCCAATTTGAATTTTCTTCTACTTCTGCCGATGTATCAAATGTTGAAATTATTTCTAAAACGGCTTGTAAAAAGTCCGATTCATTGACTTTCCAATGTTGAGGTTGTGTTTCAAATGGGTCGCCTACCTCGTCGTACAATCCAATATGAATGTGCTTCGGTTTGGATTTTTTAAGAAATTGTTTTAAAGGTTTAGAAATGGTTGCTGTTCCAACACTGATGAGCAATTCAGGTTCTAAATAATTGGGAATTTCACGCTTTAACATCCCCCAATCCCAAGAAATCAAACCAACTTGAGTTTGAGAACTACACACATCAGCAAAAATTGGGACATAGTGTTGCAACTCAATTAATACGGATTTTAGCAAAAGGGAGGGCGGATTTTGTCCAATTAATACAGCTATTCTCGGGTATTTTATGGATTCCGATGATTCTTCAACCATATGTTTTTGATCAATAGGTAGCGTAGAATCGGGAACAGATTCATCTTTCGTAAAAGAGCTCTCAATGAATTGTTTTACAGCTATTAAATCAACTTTATTGGGTTGCGACGGTTTGAATACAAAGGGGGGAATTGCATCCGAAAAGGCAAATGGGGCATCGATTCCTTCATAAATCGGTTCGGATAATGCTATGTTCAGATGGGTTGCGGATGGGATGTTTACGAAGGCCTCTTTTAAACAATCATATATTCCTTTGGCTATTTGTTCTGTAGATTCATTTCTCGGATTGCAATGCCAATTAGAACGAACATACTCTCCAAAAATTCCAGGTTGACGAAGGGTTTGTCCGTCCCACTGATCAATTAATTCCTCGGGACGATCAGCCGATAAAATAAGCAACGGTATTCGTTGATAATAAGCTTCTACTACCGCTGGAAACGTATTAACTACAGCGGAACCGCTGGTACAAATAAAACCAGCAGGATACTGATTGATTTGCGACATACCAAGAGCCATGAAGGCTCCACTTCGTTCATCGGGTGAAGAAATAAGTTGAAATTTACCGTGTTTGATGAATGATGCCACTAAGGGGGCATTCCGAGAACCTGGAGAAATTACCCAGTTGGAAATCCCCGCTTCCCAAAGCAATTGAACAATAAAATCCAACTTGGTTGACAACATATCCATTCAACAAATACAATAATAAAAAGATTTTAATTAAAAAATGGGTTGGTGTTAATTTCTCTTCCGACGGTAGTGGAAGGACCGTGCCCACTAAATAATTCCATATCTTCGGGTAAGGTAAAAATTTCAGTACGAATTTTTTCCAGTAACAATTCGTGATTTCCACCGGGTAAATCCGTTCTGCCAATGGAACCTTGGAATACACAATCTCCTACCACTGCAAAATTTTCAGCTTCATTGATAAAAATGACGTGACCTGGGGCATGACCAGGAACAAAACGGACTTTAAGTGTAATGTTTCCAATATCAACGGTATCTCCGTGATTCACATACCGATCAGGCAATGGGGAAGGAGTGTAATTTAAGTTCCATAAAGCGGCCATGGTTTCAGAACGTTGAATCATTTTCACATCTTCTTCATGGAGTAAATAGGGCACATCCGGAAATTCTTGTTTGATGTACCAATTTCCAAAAATGTGATCGATATGAGCGTGGGTTCCTAACAGGAATTGTAAATTTAATTGATTTTGGGAAATGAATTCAGAAATTTGGTTGCATTCGTTTCTGTCGTACATTCCAGCATCAATGATTGCGGCAGATTTGGTGGATTCATCCCACAAAATATAGGTATTTTCTCCTAATGGATTAAAAGTAAATGCTTTTATTGGCATGATTAAAAAAATAAATTCAAGTGATATTTATGCATAAAAAAAACACTCATTCACGGGTAATTCTACCTCAGAATGAGTGTTTGATATGAGGAAATTAATAGTTTAAAGGTGGATGCACTCGTCGTAAGCTTGAGCTACGGCTTCCATTACAGCTTCACTCATAGTTGGGTGAGGATGCACGGATTTCAATACTTCCATACCTGTGGTTTCTAAGTTACGAGCAACTACGGCTTCTGCAATCATATCGGTAACGCCTTCACCAATCATGTGACAACCCAACCATTCGCCGTATTTTTTGTCGAAAATTACTTTAACGAAACCGTCTTTGTGTCCACTTGCGCTTGCTTTTCCGCTTGCTGAGAACGGGAATTTACCTACGCGAATTTCAAAACCTTTTTCTTTAGCTTGAGCTTCAGTTAAACCAACAGATGCCACTTCTGGGTGGGTATAAGTACAACCTGGGATGTTTCCGTAGTTCAAAGGCTGAGGATGATGTCCACAAATAGCTTCAACACAAATGATACCTTCGGCAGAAGCAACGTGTGCCAATGCAGGACCAGGTACGATGTCGCCGATTGCGTAAACACCAGCAACATTGGTTTTGTAGAACTCATCGACCATCACTTTTCCTTTATCGGTTTTAACACCCATTTCTTCTAAACCTAAGTTATCCAAATTGGTTTGAACACCGGCTGCGCTTAAAACGATATCACATTCTTTGGTTTCAACCCCTTTAGCAGTTTTGATGCTAACGATACAACGGTCATTCTTAACTTCAACTTTCTCTACGGAGGATTCAGTTAAAATTTCGATGCCTTTTTTCTTGTAGTTCATTAACATGGTTTTGCTCACTTCTTCATCTTCGATTGGAAGAATGCGATTCATGAACTCAACGATGGTAACTTTTGTGCCAATGGTGTGGTAGAAATAAGCGAACTCCATTCCAATTGCACCACTACCAATGATTAACATTTCTTTGGGCTGTTTGGGAAGCACCATTGCTTCGCGGTAACCAATTACATGTTTTCCATCGATGGGAACAGTAGGAAGTTCACGGCTTCTAGCACCCGTAGCTAAAATAGTATGATCTGCTTCAACAGTACTGATAGAACCGTCTTCTGAAGTAACTTGAATTTTTCCTTTACCTGCTAATTTAGCGTAACCTTTGATGACTTCAATTTTATTTTTTTTCATCAAGAAAGCAATTCCTTTACTCATGCCTTCTGCAACTCCACGGCTACGTTTTACCATTCCGTCGAAGTCGGTATTCGCTTCTTTTACGGTAATTCCGTAATCAGCAGCATGGTTGATGTAATCAAAAACCTGAGCACTTTTCAAAAGGGCTTTGGTTGGGATACATCCCCAATTCAAACACACACCACCTAAATCAGCTTTTTCGATGATGGCAACTTTTTTTCCTAATTGAGAAGCACGAATGGCAGCAACGTATCCACCAGGTCCACTTCCGATTACGGCAATATCAAATTTCATGTTATTTTAGGTTCTTAATTTATGCGAAGATACTATTTTTTTAATTATCCCTTTTAAATTCCAAGGGCTTTGTTTGATGCACGTTTACGCTCGTTTTCATCCAATAAAATCTTTCTTAAACGGATGTTTTCAGGAGTAACTTCCACGTATTCATCCGCTTGGATGTATTCCATGGCTTCTTCCAAGGTAAATTCACGCGGTGGTGGTAACGTTGAGCTATCATCTTTACCCGCAGCACGGAAATTTGTTAACTGTTTAGCAGTACAAATATTCAATACCAAATCTCCTGGTTTGATGTGTTCCCCAACAATTTGACCGGTGTAAATTTCTACATTCGGATGAATGAAATAATTACCGCGATCTTTTAATTTATCCATGCTGTAAGTGGTTGAAGATCCTTTTTCTTTAGAAATAAGAACCCCGTTAATACGACCCGGCATTTCACCCTTCCAAGGTTCATACGCTTTAAAACGATGTGCCATGATGGCTTCCCCTTGTGTAGCTGTTAACAGATTGTTTCTCAATCCCAAAAGTCCTCTTGAAGGAATTTCAAATTCCAAACGAACCATATCTCCTTTAGGAGTCATGCTCAGCATTTCTGCTTTACGCTGACTCACGTATTCAATAACTTTACCTGAATGAGAATCGGGAACATCTACGGTTAAAATCTCAATAGGTTCACATTTTTGACCATCAATTTCTTTTACGATAACTCGAGGCTGACCTACTTGTAATTCGTATCCTTCACGACGCATGGTCTCAACCAATACACCCAAATGCAGAATACCACGACCAAATACCAAGAATTGATCCGCACTGTTTGTTTCTTCAACACGCAATGCCAAATTCTTTTCGGTTTCTTTCAATAAACGCTCACGAATTTTTTGAGATGTAACGTGTTTACCTTCTTTCCCAAAGAAAGGGGAGTTGTTGATTGCAAACAACATACTCATCGTTGGTTCGTCGATTTTCATTTGGGGAAGTGCTTCTGGATTTTCAAGATCACAAACGCAGTCACCAATTTCAAAATTCTCCAAGCCGGTTACAGCACAAATATCTCCAGCAAAAACTTCAGTTGCTTTTACTTTTCCTAATCCCGTAAAAGTGTAAAGTTCTTTGATACGGTGTTTTTCTACTTTACCATCGCGTTTTACCAAAGCAACCGCCATGTTCTCTGTTAAATGACCGCGCTTCAAACGTCCAATTGCAATACGACCCGTGAAGCTAGAATAATCCAAGCTGGTAACTTGCATTTGAAGGGTACCTTCTTCCACCACAGGTGCGGGAATAACTTCAATAATGGTATCCATTAAGTACGTTAAATCGCTAGTAGGGTTTCTAAAATCAGGACCGAACCAACCGTTTTTACCGGATCCAAAAACCGTTTTGAAATCCAATTGTTCTTCGTTAGCACCTAAGTTGAAGAACAAATCGAAGATATCGTCGTGGGTTTTTTCTGGATCGCAGTTAGGCTTATCTACTTTATTGATGACAACAATGGGTTTTTTTCCTAATGCCAAAGCCTTTTGCAATACAAAACGAGTTTGAGGCATCGGACCTTCGAATGCGTCAACCAACAGCAATACACCATCAGCCATGTTTAATACACGTTCCACCTCTCCACCAAAATCGGCGTGACCTGGGGTGTCAATAATGTTAATTTTTGTTCCTTTCCAGTTAACACTTACGTTTTTAGCAAGAATGGTAATTCCGCGCTCACGTTCCAAATCGTTGTTGTCGAGGATTAATTCGCCAACTTCTTGATTATCTCTGAATAATTTGGCTTGGTGAAGCATTTTGTCAACCAAAGTAGTTTTCCCGTGGTCAACGTGTGCAATGATGGCAATGTTGCGCAATAAAGACATATATATAATTAAAAATTGCGCAAATTTCGGGATAATTCATTGATAAATTACTATAAGCCTACGGATTATCCAAAAAATAATGATGAAATAAGGGAAGCTGATGGTTGGAACGTCGATAAATTGACAGTTTTAGCCGATAGATGTATTGGGGGATGAAACTGGAAAAACGGTTTACTTAACCTCAATTTAATATAATATTAACATGAAAAAGATTCAATTAGTACCACTTATGGCCGCACTATTATTTCTTGCGAGTTGTGAAAAAGAACGCGTAATGGCATCAGCAGATGTTCCGCAAGAAATTCAGAGTTATGTTGAAACTCATTTCTCTGACCATAAAATAATTCAAACCCTAAAAGATAATGAAGGGTTAACGCTTACATACGATGTAACATTAGACTCTGCAATAAGCTTGGAGTTCAATCGATCCAAAGAGATAATTTCAATTGATGCAAATTCAAAATTACCAGATACCGTTATTCCTTCAAAAATACTTACCTATGTGTTAACCAACTACCCCAGTCAATTTATAACCGATTGGGAAAAAGAAAGTCGTAAAGTTCAACAAATTGAATTGAATAACGGTTTGGATTTGGAATTCGATGAAGATGGAAATTATTTGAGAATAGACAATTAATATTCTAGTTTTAATTTGCGTAATACCCCAATATGGATTTATTAAACCGCTTTGGGAGATAAAATTTTCTGCATCCAAACCAATGTAAGCCATTGATCGTGTTTTTTACCCACTTCACGCATGCGTCCAACTTCTTGAAATCCCAAACGCCGATGAAATTTGATGCTGTCTGTGTTTTGACTATCTATTCCTCCAATTAACACGTGAATTCCGCGATCAATGGCTTCATTGATAAGTAGTTGCATGAGGTTAAATCCGATTCCATATCCCCCGAAACCCGGAGAAACATATACCGAATGTTCGGCGCTAAATCGGTACCCAAATTTGGTTCGAAACGTTTGAAAGCTAGCATATCCGACTACCTGCATATCCGAAACGGCCACAATTACAGGAAAGTTCTGCTTTTGCAATTGAAGAAACCACTGCAACTGATCTTCCAAAATTCGGGGAGTTTCTTCATAAATGGAATTGGAATGCTCAATATAATAATTAACAATCTTTAAAATCGCGGGAACATCATTGATTTGTGCAGGCCTAAATTCTAATTCGGCTGAAGGATTGTGATTTTCTGGGTTCATCTTTTCGGGGGAAGTTAGGGCTTCGCTACAAAAATGCTAAATTTGCACCTTTATGTACGAATCCGAGATTGCCAAACGCAAAACTTTTGCCATTATTTCTCACCCGGATGCGGG
>JACCDQ010896749.1_pt1 | contig 16211 bp, 19 predicted proteins | sample 7446031 | NCBI WGS metagenome assembly JACCDQ01 (sample SAMN15323442, study PRJNA562643) | freshwater metagenome | isolation source: river surface water | place: USA:Blue River Watershed | collected 2017-08-17
ATCTATTGGTGACTTGATAAAAAAACCAGAACCCAACCAATCATCTTTAGAAAGTGATCGAGGGTCTAAAATAGCTTTGGGATTTAAATCAGGCATTCCTTTTACGTGAATACGTAATACGGACTGCAATATATTGGTAAGTGAAGCTTCCTTTGTCATGACAATAATTTTATCAAACAAAGAAAGCTTTTGAAATAGTTTTAAAAAGCCATGCTTGTACGGAGGCTAAATATTACCATCTAGAGTTTGTTGAAGCTCTAGTTGTGTTTTCTTTTGCTTCAGAAACATTCATTTGTCTCCCACCTAAGTCAAAACCATTTAATGCATTGATAGCATTGCTAGCTTCTAGACTTGAAGACATTTCAACAAAGGCAAAACCTTTACTACGATTGGTAATTCTATCCATAATAATTTTTGCCGAACTAACGTTCCCAAACTCAGCAAATTTGTCAGATAGAACAGATTCAGAAATATTATATCCTAAATTTCCAACATAAATTTTTTTACTCATAAGTAACTCCATATAAAATACGATCACCTAATTGTGACCTTTAATTTTTTGTAAGATAATTTTTTTGATTATTGGTTTGATAATTTTGAAGAATCTAACTAAGAATGAAAAAACATGATACAAGATGACTATACATGAAAATAAGTAAAAAAGTTTTTTTATTTCACTTATCTTCGATATTTGTCTTAAAACAGTTAGTTGAACAGAGAAAAAATCAAAAGGACACCTTTTATGATGTCCTTTTAATCGATCTCAATTAATTTGTATGACCTTCTACTCTTTTTTCAGCAGCTTCTTTTTTTACTTCTAACTTTTTTTCCATTCTTTTAGCCATCGTTTTTTTACAAGCATCTAAATCTGCTGCATCAACATTCACTCCTTCGATAAGAGTACCTTCTAGTAATGGCTCCATACAATCTTGTCGCATACTTTTATGGTCGTTTTTAGTGCCATGCTTTGTATATCCAGCCGATTTACAAACTTCTTCCATCTTTTTACAACCAGTTTTCTTAGATCCTACAGCGTAAGCTGAAGCCGCAACACACATCATTAAAAATACCGTGATCATTTTTTTCATAATTTCCCCCTTAAAATGGATAATGACTTTCTTAAACACATTTCATTTGTAAGCCCAATACGCTACTATTAAAATTATCAAGATGATTAATAAAACTGATCTTTATCAGAAATAGTGGATTATTGATGAAATTTCTTTTCAGCTTAGTGATCATAATTAGTAGCTATGCGATCTTCGCAAAAACCTGGCATTCCATAGGTCCTGGCGGCAATGAATTAATTCTTGAATCATTTAATTTTGGAAAAGAATCGCGTCCAAGTTACAATCACCCTTGTATCGATTGCGATCTCAAAGCGACTAAACTCATCAAAGGAAAGGAAATCTATTCTGTCATTTACCATGTTGATGAAATGGGATTTCGAACGACTAAGAATTCAAAAATCGCTGGAAAAAAGAAACACTTACTCCTAATAGATGGCTCAGTCGCTTTTAGTGAAGGCCTTGAAGATAAACATTCTCTCATTGAACTCATCAATAATAAAAGTAAAGTCTTTCATGCATATGATATTGGTTTTTTAGGAAATGGTCCTCAACACAACTGGGTACTTTTTAAATCGGGTCAGCTTAAAAATTATGTAAAAGAAAAATCTGGACTTGCTGTTTTGATTTCTCATGATCAAGATATCAAGCGATTCGTTGTATCTCAAGACCATCTCATATATGCTGGTAAATTTCCCAACGTCATTGAAACCTCTAAAGGCCAATTTATACAAAAAGGTACCATTGAAAGCGATGGTTCATTCTTACAAAAGTTACTGCTAAAAACTTGCGTACCCTTTTTATTTTGTAAATCACTTTTAACCAAAGATATCATTCCCCCAACTTCCGATGAAGTGGCTAAAGTGGCAAGACTTTTCAAAAATTTAGAAGGAATGTATCGTGAGCAGTTTAATGTTGAAAATTTTGTCATTGTTTGGACTGGAAGTGATGGCGTTTTAGAAACTTTAAAAAAACACACGGATCTCAAAATTGTAACTATTGATTATGAAAGAATGGATTCAAATCATCCATCTGAAAAAGGAGCTTCTCAAATAGTTGACCAATTATTTAATTACAAAATCATAAACTAGAATTGGGTATAAATAAATTTCGAACCAGATTCAATATTGCCGAATATCAAAATAGACAGAAGTAAAATTAAAGCGCTTATGAAAATTAAAATCGATGACTTATTTGTTATCCAATCAATAAGATTAAATTTACTCTTATTAAACCAGTCATAATACTCATAAAGAAAGCTAGCTATTATGGCAAAAATCAAATTGTTTTTTAAAGTTATACTCTTAGCCAGAAAGCTAAAATCACTGCTTTGACCTAATCCACTTAAAAGCTTCATCGAGGTTGAAAAATCAATTGAGCGAAAAAATAGAGTTGGTGGAATGATTAAGAAAAGAAAGGTGAACAAAGTAGCAAAAAAGTTAAGAGTCCTTGGATAATTATCCCATCCCACTTTGGTATAAAACTTCAAACGCATAGTTTTAGTCGAAAAATCAGCAATAACAAAAACACCTTGAATTAAGCCATAAATAATATAATTAATTGTTCCCCCATGCCACAAACCCAAAAATATAAAGGTTAAAATGGTTAAGCCTTTAACGCCTAAAAAATTCACTGGTGAGGACAAGAGAGGATAAAAAATATATCTTTTAATCCAAAGTGATAAAGAAATATGCCAACGATTCCAAAACTCAGAAATGTTTTTAGAAAAAAATGGTCGATCAAAATTTTCAGTTAATTTATAGCCAAATAATTTTGCTGAACCTAGTGCTATATCAGTATAGCCTGAAAAATCGGCATAGATTTGATATTTTGCGAAAAATACCGCTAAACCTATTGCCGCTCCTTTATAAGAGTCAGGATTATTAAATATTAAATCGACATAAACTCCCAAATTATCTGCAATGACTATTTTTTTAAACAAACCAATAATGATCATGAAAATACCACTTAAAATTAATTTTTGATTCGTTGTTTGCAGTTTAATTTGCGGGATAAAGCTTTGAGCAGTTTCAATGGGGCCTGCTAACAAGTGCGGAAAAAAAGAAATAAAAAGGGCAAAGGAAGTAAACTTTTTCTCGGCAGGGACAACTCCACGATAAACATCGACTATATACCCTATACTTTGAAAGGAATAAAAAGAAATTCCTAATGGCACAAGTAAATTTATAGGCTGAATCATTGCTGTGGAGTTTGCTATGGGATTCCAATATTTGGTGAAAAATAAAATAATTAATTCAATTAAAACAGCATTATAAAGTAATAACTTTCGTTTCATCTCTGAGGTACTTTTTGCAATTGCAATTCCTGAGAAGTAACTTACAAAAATCGTATTTAAAATAAAAACTATATAATATGGACTATTAAAAGAAATATAAAATACTAAACTTGATCCAATTAAAATCGGAGTCCGCATTTTTTTGGGTAACAACACAAATAGAATAAGCGTCACAGCCAAAAATATAAAATAAGAAAACGAAGTAAAGGCCAATATCCTCTCCATTTTTTTTGTTAATAATATTGTAAATTAAATTAAATGATAAAAGAATGAGAATTATTTATTCTTCACTTATAGTGTAACTACCTAATATCTTTCTCAAAAATAGTATTTGAACTTAAGCTTCTTCTCGGCGAATGATGTGATATCCAAACTGGGTTCTTATCGGTTTAGAAACCTCGCCTTCTTTTAAAAGTATGAGCGCTTGAATAAATTCTGGAACCATTTGCTTGGGCGCAAACATTCCTAAAAAACCGTCGTGCTTTGCACTTGAACATTGAGAAAAATCACGCGCTAATTGTCCAAAATCGGCACCTTCGTTTAATTTTTTTAATAAATCTTTAGCTTCATATTCATGCTTAACTAAAATGTGACTAGCGGATAAAAGCTTAGGCCTAGTTTGATTTGTCATAAAAATCACCTATAAAATGACGGAAAAAGCTTTAAATGAAAAGCCAATCGCCACAATTCCAATATTGATCATAAAATAAAAAAAGATATTTTGAACTTTTTCTTCTTTGAGTACCAAGCTTATGGCACCAAAAATCAAACTAACTTGATAGAAAAGGCTCGCATAATCAAAATAATCTCCACCATCAGAAAGCTTAGCTAATTTGGCTTCATATTCTTTTGCTCCAACAACTGCCCCAAGTTTTCCATCAACATCCTGTATCCAATTGTCTTTGCCCACCTCATTTGATCCTAAAAGTATTTCCTTTTTTTCTTTTTCATATTTAGTTACTTTATTATTTAATTTTTCAATATGAGCTTCAACCCCTTTTAACGAGCTCTCCTTGATAGCACCCGCATCTTTTAATGATTGAAGCAAGGAACTTTGTTCTTCGATTAAGGTTCCTTTAATACTTTTAGATTGATACCAGAGGTATGCAGCAGATTTTTCATTGGTTAACAAAATCTCATCATCACCATATTTCCCTGCATATAAATCTGAAATTGACATGATTGCTGCAAAAATCGCAATGGTAATCCCGCACTTTATCTCAAAACTCATCTTTTCCCCCGTATGAACTTTTGCATAGAATTTTTCCAAATTCTTTGGTATTTTGGCAATAAAAAAACGAGGATTCTATGAGCCATTTTAATCAAGTTGCCAACACCTGGGATAATGAAGAGAAAATAAATTTAGCAAAAGAGTATGCTAAGACGATTAAAAGCTATTTACCTCAAAGACCTAAGAAAGTTTTAGAAGTTGGTTGTGGCACTGGTGTTCTTGGAAGCAATTTTATTGAATCCGATAACGAGCTATTTGGGATCGACACATCTTCTGGTATGCTAGAAGTCTTTAATAAAAAATTTGAACAATATAAAAATGTAAAATCTATTTTGATTAATCTTGAAACTGAAGCTTTAAAAGAATCACATTTTGACTTAGTCATTTCTTCTATGGCCTTTCATCATTTAAAAAATCCGCATGAAATGTTAAAAAAACTTTTAGAAGTCACCAAGGATGAAGCTTATTTTGCCATTATTGATTTAGACAAAGAAGATGGCACTTTTCATCCCGATCCAAAAAATATGGGTGTCTTTCATTTTGGCTTTAGCGAAATGGATCATGCCAACTGGATAAGTGGGCTTCCTATGAAATTAATTGATCGCAAGATCATTCACAGGATTTCTAAAAACGAAAAGGAATACCCGCTAGTTTTAGCACTTTTTAAGAAAATCTAATATTTGCAAAAATTTGATCTGTCTAAAATTTAGACATTTTCAAAAGCCTCTATTACGTTTTTTCAAGCTTCAACTAAAATCAACTCTTTATTCATATAATAGAAATATCTTTATGAATGGAGAGGATCGTATGAACTGTTTAGGATTCATTAAAAGCGTTTTACTAGCCGGGCTTATAAGTTTTAACAGCTTTGCTTCAGACGCTATTATAGAGGCTAAAATTAGGTTTGAAGCTCAATTTGAAAACAAGGCTGCCTTTATTAAAGAAGGAAGCGAACCTTTTATCCTTACTCAAGAAGATAAAGCACCCACCGTGGTTTTGATTCACGGACTTTCCGATTCTCCTGGATCAATGAAGGAAGTGGCAAAAGTATATTATAAAAAAGGGTTTAATGTTTTAACCGTACTTCTAAGAGACCATGGATTAACAGAGCAAAAAAGAAAAGAAGCTAGAGAAAAAATTAATTTAAATGACTGGAGAGAAGACATCGATAAAATCATGGAAATCGCATTGAGCATTTCTGACACTGATAAAGTTTCACTCGCTGGCTACTCCCTAGGTGGGGCTTTAGCAACCGATACAGCTCATCGCTATACCGGAAAAATAGAATCTTTGGTACTGCTAACTCCATTATTTAAGATGAATCACGAATGGGCAGCTCCGCTTACTAAAGTTTTAAAGCATTTTATCTATTCTACTAAAAAAGGTATTCCGGAGACCAAGCATTTTTACCCTGATATCGCTTTAAATCAAAGCTATCAAGCTTATAAATTAACTCGCCATTTGAAAAATGATGTAACCAAAGAACCAACGGAAGATTTATTGGCAATTAAAAAAATGATGTTTTTAACTGATGCTGACACCACCATAGACAATGCTTTTGCCATTGAATCAGGAAAAAGAATGGGGATGGACGATTCATCTATCGTAATGTATTCCAACACCAATACAAGCCTGATTGTTTTACACAGGGATTTACCAATGCGATCAATTAATATTAACTCGATGGAAAATCCTCATATAGACAATTTGTTAAATAAATTAGAAAATTTTTTAAATAACTTATAAAGGAAGTTTATGAAAACAAGTATTTTAATGCTGACTGTTTTATTCTCAACCGCTACTTTTGCCGCAGAGACGGATCAATTTTATGCCAGAGATGCTGTCATAAAAGATTCCAGTCAAGCCTTGAACGATTTTTTTAATAGTAAGATTGATCTTGCAGTTGAGAAGGTAAATAAAAAGGGCAATGTGAATGACTGTAAATTGGTTTCTGCTGAAATATTTGATCAGCTCCTAGGCGAAGTTAATCTTATTGAGTGGTTTAAAGATAAAACTTTTTCAAAAGTAAGTTGGTTTACTCAAAACTCGCCTCTCGTTGAAAGATTTCCTCTAGACTCGGTCTCAAATAGTGAGTTTAGAACTCAAAGTATTTATAAAAATCGTCCTTTCCCATTTAATGTTGTTTCCGTTGGTAGAACGATAAACGTTAATAACATTTATATGGGGACAGATAAAATTGGTCACTTCTCAATTGTAGGAAAAACCTACTACAAACATTACTTAGATAACCTAAAAGATGGAATGAATGAAAAAGATGCTGAAGTAGCAGCGATTAAGCAAGGTATTAAAGAAGAGATCAATTTTTTAGGATATAAGCTTGGTGGAACTCTTTCTTATGGGGACCTAGAAGCCAATTATCAAGGTTTACAATTTGGACTTGAAGTTTGTAATGCTAAAGATCCGTTCGTTAAAAACGATAACGGCACTTGGAAGAGAACCGATCGAGTTTTTGACATAAGAAAATATGTTAACCCAAAATTTGATGAAGCTTATAACTATAGTTTTTGGTCACCGAGAATTTGGGGAAAACTTAAAAATGATATCTTTAAAGCTTATTGTGCTAACAAGTCTAACAAGAACTTTTTAGAGAGATTAAAGCTGTATAAAAACATCATTAAAGCAAATCAAAATGATGATTTAATTTCTACATTTGTTAAGGAAAATCCTGAATACGATCGCAAAACGCAACTTGATACTGACGATAAATCAAAGTGTGAAAATTAATCGATCGGAATAATTTGAATTTTTTTATTTTTATGTGATTCAACACTGGCCGGAAGAGATGCAATAATCATCTCTTCTAGTGCTTTAATCGTCTGCTCTTTTAAGTAAATCCTATTGTGAACTAAAGAGACTTCCCGAGTTGGAATGGGTGCTTGAAACTCTTTAACCAATTTCTTTTCTTCCGATGTTAAATTCATAACCGCTAATTCCGGAAGAATAGTATAGCCAACACCTTGCTTAACAAGATTTTTTAGAGTTTCTAAATTTCCACCTTCGAAAATTAAATTATGATCTTTAATTCCATCCTCTTTAAGCTTGCATACATTCACTACTTGCTGTCTTAAGCAATGACCTTCTTTTAAAAGCCATACATCCTGTCCTGAGAGATCTTTTTCTTTAATCTTATTTACCTTTAATAACTCATGTCCCTTAGAGGCAAAGATATAGAAAGATTCATGAAATAAAACACGTTCAATAAAATTTGTGCCTGATATCGGTGTCACCAAAAGTCCAGCATCTAATTCATCTTTTTCAAGAAGTTCTACTATTTCTTCGGTTTTGAATTCTTCTACTATTAAATTTACCTTAGGATATTTTTTGGCAAATTTAGTAATGAATAAGGGAATAAGATAAGGAGCAAGAGTTGGAATAACTCCCAATCTAAATTCACCACTTGGTTCAAAAGTTTCTTCATTTATTAAGTCAAAAATTTTGCGATATTCTTTAATAACTTTTCTAATTTGCTCAATGACCTTCACTCCCTCCGGGGTAGGTAAAATTGGAGCTTTGGATCTATCAAAAATGACAATTTTAAGGCTCTCTTCGGCTTTTTGAACCTGCATACTCAAAGTTGGTTGACTGATGTGGCAGGCTTTAGCTGCCTTATGGAAGTGTCTAAATTTCTCAACAGCTAAAATATATTCCATCTGAGTTAGAGTCATGAGTTTAATCTTAAAAGGAATCGGCTAACAATTCAAATAATTCCTAGTTGTTCATTAAAAAGAATTAAGCCATAATAGATTTCATGAAAATCTTTTGGCTCATTCTGATCGCTTTAATACATGCTTGTAAGTTTAATTCTGAAGCTCCTACATTGAGCCAGATAGAGCTAGATAAACAAGAAAAAATCCTCATCAATTCTATCGAAAGTCTCATCTATGAGCCCGACTTAAGAGCCATGCATCAAAAAGCGCGCGCCTTGGAGGAGTCAAGAGTTATTGAATGTAAAGCGATTGGAGAGGAATGCAATATTCATCATGAGATTTTGAACAAAATAGTAAAACTTACTTCAGATCAAGAGTTCAGCGCTGCTGATAAAAAAGAAATCGAAGAAGCTCTTTTAGACTTAAAAAAAGAAATTAGAAAAAATCGCCCAGTAAAAAAACCTTAAACTACATTTCCTCTAAGCCTAAAGATTCAAAACATCCATCGATATCGGCCATTTGAGAATGTGCCATTGGTGTTGCAGCTCTTCTTAATACTATTGGGTAACAATTAATTTTAAATTCACTACCTACGATTTCAAAACTTACCATCCAGTCACTGATATCTGTAATGATTATTCGAGAACCTTTTGAAATGGTAAATTGTCGGCGATTTAAATCATCCATATTAATTTTATGATCACCATGATCTGAAAATAAGTGAATTGTACCTTTTTTATTTAAGCTGATCTTTTCATCTGAGAAGAAAACAGCATTATCTCCGGGAGCTGAATTTAACTTTAAAGATGATTTTGTTTTATCTTTTGAAAAAACGATATCTCTCGATGCTTGATAAAGTGGACTACTTAATTGAGCATTGGCGTTTAAGGCAAAAGTTAATACTAATAAACTCACTAAAGTTTTCATAAAGCCTCCATTGGCTGTCTATTCACTTTTAATTTTATTTGAATTTAGAAGAAAAGGTTCTTTTTAGGTAGTATTTTCACACTGTCTAAAGTTTGGACACTCTAACTCTTTTATTTCTCAATTGAATTAAAGAAGTAGAAATCAAATTTATTAAGTCAGTTGGTCTTAAGCTTAATTCATCATTGCCTGATTTAATAAATTGCAAGCTTAATTCCCCATGCAACCAGCTACTGATTTTCATTGCCTCTAATGGATTTAAACCCATCGCTAAAAATCCACCGATCATTCCTGCTAATACATCTCCCGAGCCTGCTTTCGCTAAGCTAGAGTGGTTGTGATCACAGGAAAAATAACTTCCTTCAGGTGAGATTAAAAAATTAGTTGAACCTTTTAAATAAACATGACAAGGAAATTGACTTAACTTAATAGCTATTTCTTGATTGGATATTTTATTGGAACGGATTTTTAGTATTCGCTTCGCCTCACCTAGATGAGGGGTAATGATCCAAGTTTTTGGAATTTGATTTTTAAATTCTAATAAAACATTTAAAGCAGAAGCATCGACGACTACCTTAGAAAATTTCAACCTAATGAGTTTTGCTAAGAATTTTTTGGCAACTTTTGGATCTAAACCAGGGCCTATGACCACACTGTAGTTTTCCATTTCATTTAAGATTGATATTTTAAAAGGATGCAAAATGACATCAGGGTATTTTAACCAAGGAAATTCATAAACGTCAGAAGCCAAATGAATATACCCGCTTCCAACTCTTGTAGCGGCCATTGAAGATAAAATGCCTGCTCCTAAGTATTTTTTCGAACCTGCAATAATTAAGGTATGACCAAAATCTGTTTTGTTTTGAAATTTATTTTTTTTAGGTAAAAGCTTTAAAACATCTTTAATATTTAATTTTATAAATTTCATTTTTATCATGCCAATGAAAACTTGAATCTTGAATCATGGTAAAAGGCTCAAGTCCATATTTTAAATAATACTTAGAATACTCATACCAAGGAATTCTTTGATTTTTACAATGCTCTAGTATCGATGATGTAACGGCATTTTCATCGAGCAATAGATTAAATTCGACATCGTTACTTCTTAACCCCAATTCATTTACTGCAGAAATAATCACTTGATGACTTCCATAACTTAGTGAACAATCACTCCACTCAAAAAAGCTAGTTGGCTCAACTGTGGTGGATTGAAAATATCTTCCATCAATAAATATATCTAAGGAAACAATTTTTTCTTTTCCGTTTTCTATGGCTTGACCTTTAATTTTGACACAATTTTTTTGTGATTCTAAATCAACATTGAATAATTGCGGTTTCATGGCATCTGGAATTTTACCAATCCATGCATTTCTCTTAAGCACAGAAATATTTTTTTGATCATTAATAAGAATTTCTAAATCATATTCGCCATCTTTTAACTTATTACTTAAAAATTCAACTTCATTATTATTGATTTTCCCTTTAATCGTTTCTAAAACTTTTAGATCAGACTTCTCTCTAATTTTAAGTTCAATATCGCTGATCCCGCTAATCAATGCAGAAAATTCACCTTTTAAATAGATTCTTTTGCTAATGTCGATTACCGGTTGAAAAAATATTTTAGGCAAATTAGGCTGACTTACCCTGCGATTATTTTCAGAGAAAAAACGCGCCAAATACATTGGATAATTGATGCTTTTTTTATTAATGAAGTTTCCACCATTTCCTCCTTGTCCGGCAGGCCAGTTGTGGCCTAGGTTGGTATTTTGAATTAATGAAATTCTTGGGCCTAATTGATCTTTAAATAAAACACCTGTGCCGTCATTATTTACACCTTCAAGTTTTTTCGTTTCGAAATTTTCTTTTAATTTAGCATCATAAATTTCACTTAATAACTCCGCCGTCATTGTGTCATGTCGCGGATTAACAATAAAATCGTTTTGACCATAAATGATTGAAGTGATTTGTGTTTTAATATCTTTTTCTAATTGATTTAAACTAATAAGTTTTTTGCATGCTTTTAAATATGAATCATAGTTTTTAGGAGCAACTCCGATTTCATTTGAATTCGTTCCGATAATTGGTCCGGCATTAATACCTATTCCTGCAAAAATATCTGGTGCCAAGCAAGCCATCACCAAGGATTCTCCACCACCTGAAGAAAGGCCGGAAATATAAACTTGCTTTGGATCAATATTTAAATTTTGATCTTTTAAAATCTCTTCCACCATTTTTAATATTTTTTGGTTGTCACGATTTTGTCTGGTATGCTGGTCACCATAATAATCCCAACAACCCATAATTTTTCCACCATTTGGAACCAATGGTAAAATAACTAACATAGAAAAATCGTCCGCAGCTGTTTCCCAGTTACCATCTTTTTTTAAATCATCCGGCTTTTGTGAACAACCATGCAAATTAACCATCAAAGCATTTTTACTAGCACTTTTTTTCGGTTGATAAAGCCAGGATTGCAAACCACCGTATTGAACTTGAGTCCAACCGGCTTGCGTTGATAAATTAATTAATAAAGTAGTAGCAATTAGGTATTTGAACATTGCAGGAATCCTGTTTAAGTGACTATTTTGAAAATTTATCAATAAAAGCATAGCTTTTCATGAATTTTTTACAAATAAGGCCAAAAATTTATAGGTTCTGCTATAAATCAGTAAAAATTCGGAGGATTATATGAAATCTACTTTGACACTTATGCTTTGTTTAGCTTCTTTTTCTGTTTTTGCTAAAACAACTTTAGACTGTGGTGGCACTGAGCCTTTTTGGGGAATAAAAGTCGATCAGAATGGATTTGTAAAATATTCTTCACCTGACATGGAAAACCCAAAGTTTTTCTCAAAATCTACTAAAATATCAGCTGCGGGAACCGGTGCAAATTTTGCTTATCAATTAATTGCCACTAACATGAAAAATGAATCAATTAAATTAAACATTACAACAGCAGAATGTAATGATGGTATGTCTGATGAAATTTATCCCCAGACAGTTTTAGTTGAAGACAATGGTGCAATTCTTTACGGTTGTTGTAAATAACTTAATCTAAACTTAAGGTAGTTTAAATCGCTCAACTACCTTAAGTTTTTTCATTTTTTTCATTGAGAAAATTTCAATAAGTCCTATCATAAGAACATAACTAAATTCTTTATTAAATCATCAATCAACGGAGTGAACGATGAAAAAAATTCTTTTAATGTTACTCATTATTTCAAACTCTATTTTCGCCAATGATGCTCATCATGAACCAGCAAAAGAAACAGCAGCACCAGCGGCACATCATGAAGCAAAACCAGGTGAAGCTAAGCCAGCGGATGCCAAAGAAGCTCATCATAAAAGAGAAGCTGGTCCAGTTTCTAGCGAAAAAGCTTTTGGTTGGATCAAAAATGGAAATACACGCTTTTTAAAACATCGATTAAGAACAGATGGAATTTCGGCGAAAGATTTAGAAAAACTTTCTAAAGGTCAAAAGCCTCATACTATCGTCTTGTCATGTAGTGATTCAAGAGTTCCACCAGAAATAGTTTTTGATCAAAGACCTGGAGAAATTTTTGTCGTCAGAACTGCTGGTCAAGCCTTAGATTCTTCGGCCATTGCGAGTATTGAATATGCCGTTTCACACTTGGGAAGTAATTTAATTGTTGTAATGGGACATGAGTCATGTGGCGCAGTTAAAGCAGCACTTGGAACTTTAAAAGGCGGCGACGCAGGATCTCCTTCTTTAAACAAATTAGTTGCTGACTTACACCCTAGACTAAAAAGATTTTCAGAACTAACTCCAACTGAAAATGTTGTTGTAGAATCTTGGACGAATGTTGAAGGTGTTGCTGGTGATTTAATTGCTCGTAGTGAAATCATTCAAAGTGCTATTGAATCTGGTGAAGTGAAAATTCAAAAAGCACTTTATCATCTTGGATCTGGTGAAGTTGAGTGGCGATAAGATTATTATTAATTTTTCTTTTCTCACCTATTTTGGCGAAAGCTGAAATATGTGAGAGACCTATGTGGAGTGATCGGGCTGAATCCACTAAAAGGCTTTTTGATAAAACACTTTATCAATTCGCTAGCTCAAAAGATATCGCTCCTTTAGCAGATGACACTCTTTCAAAGCTCGCCAAGGCTCAATCTCCCACTCTTATTGATTGGGGAAAAAAAAGAAATATCAATCCCCAAACTGAACCTGAAAAATTTGCCAAAGAATGGCGTTCGTATTTTGCAACTCAATTTATTATCAGTAAATATCCAACTAAAGTTACCGCCGTCGACATTTTAATTGAGCAGCATTTTGATAACCTCTCCGAAAATTTAATGACCAATCAATATAAGAAATATCTTAATGAACAGTTTTTAGCTGCTAAAAAACTTGCCTTGCAAAAAATAACAAACTCTCCTCTTGAAAAAGATTCAAAGCAAATAATTATTAATAAGATCAATGCTGTAAAACTTTATTTCCCTGAAAAATTAAGAGGAAGTAAGTATGAAAAAAGCATTTTAGAATTTTTAAATTGGGGTTTAGCCTTTGATCCAAACAATGATGAAATCAATGTCGGTTTAGACACTTTAAAATATAATGAGCAAAATCTTAAAGTGGCACTCTTACATGAGATTGCTCATAGTTTTGATACGTGTCGATGGTCACAAAAAGAAAATAGCAATTGGCCTTTTGAAAAAATTGGATTGTGTCTTCGAAAGTTTACCTTAACTCGAGATGATAGTCGCTTAGAAGAATTCAAAACGACTGGCTATTTAACAGAAAGTGAATATCTTTTTTTCAAAAAAAATCAAACATGTCATAACACCAAGTACCCTCCTTCAGGAATTCAAAAAGATCAAATTACTGAAACCTTCGCCGATTGGTTTTCGGCCTATGCTCTTTCAGATGAGAAAATCAATATTCATTTTAGAGATGATCTATGTGAAGATAAAAATCGTGAGCCCGGCTCAAGTTATTTAAGTAATACTGATAGATTGTATAAAATTTACTTATCTCAAAAGCATTTTTCAAGTTTAACCAAGAAGAAATCTGACGAATTTCGTTGTACATTTTAACCTTGTCCATTTTTCTATTTGAACTAGAATAGAAGGATGGAAATAAGACTCATCACCGTTAAAGAAGATTTTGAAAAAGCCTATCAATTAATTAAAAATATAAATTTTGATATGAATTTTTATGAATTTGTTCTTCGATTTGATCAACCGGTTCATTCTGATCATTTAAAATTAATTGGCTTATTTGACGAAGAAGAATGTATTGGCGTCTTGAGTTATCAAATCACTAAGTGTGAAGTATTAAATCGCATTCTAGAGATAAAAGAATTATATCACACCAATATCAAAGCTTATCGCGGCTTAATGGATTTTATCGATGTTATTGCTCGCGAAGAAAGTTGCAAAACCATCAAAATCTGCAAGAACAAACCTGAAAGATTAAATCTTAATTTATTTGATCGTATGGAAAACTTTCTCAGCAATCTGCTATAAACCGCCTTAGTTTTTCTTTTCCTTTAAAACTAAAGAAGCAGCTATGGAAAGTCCAATGATCCCTAAAACAAATAGTAATGATATATTAGTTGGAATCACATAGTAGTGATGTATCAGCATTTTAATCCCAATAAATACCAATACGATTGAAAGTGCATAACTTAAAAATCTAAATAAATTTACGACTCCAGCAAAAGCAAAATAAAGTGATCTCAGCCCTAAAATAGCAAAGATGTTTGAGGTATATGCGATAAAAGCATTTTTAGTGACAGAGAGAATAGCTGGGATTGAATCAACAGCAAAAATAACATCAGTAGATTCGATAATAACTAATACTAAAAACAAGGGAGTAAAATGGCGAACACCATCTTTTTTAAATGTAAATTTTTCGCCGTGAAAGTGCGGAGTCATGTTTAAATGCTTTTTACAAAATTTATAAATCCAATCTTTTTCTGGATCCATTTCTTTGTCGGTAGAAAAAAGCATTTTTATTCCAGTATAAATTAAGAAAGCTCCGAAGATATAAAGAATAAATTCAAACTTAGATACGAGAGTCACTCCGCCAACGATAAAAAGAATTCTCATGACAAGTGCACCCAAAATCCCCCAAAACAAAACTCGATGCTGGTATTTTGGCTCTACTTTGAAGTAATTAAAAATAATCGTCATGACAAATATGTTATCGACCGACAAACTCTTTTCTAAAACATAGCCTGTTAAAAATTCTGATGCTCTTTCAATTCCAAATTGATAGTAAATTCCAAGGTTAAATATCAAAGCTAGAAGAATCCACACCCCAGTCCAAATCAAAGATTCTTTGACAGAAATTTCATGATCGCGTTTATTAATGACACCTAAGTCTAAAGCCAGCATGGCAAAAACAAAAATATGAAATCCAACCCACCAGGATATACTTACTTCCAAGTTGTGCTCCTTTTAAAAAAAATGTATGAATATCATATCATGGATTCACAAAAACTCATTCAAGAACTTGTTGAAAAAGGATGGTGCACTAAAGCTAATGCGCTGTCAGAAACACTCATTGAAGCACTTTTTAAAGAAGCCCAGACTTTAGAATACCGTCAAGCTCAAATTGGTTCAGGAAGTCAAAAAAGCTTAAATCAAAATATTCGAAGTGACTCTATTTTTTGGCTTGAAGAAGATCAAGCTTTAAGTCAAACACAAAAAGAATTCTTAGAATTTGCCAATAACTGGATGAGTTTAATAAACCGAGAATTATATTTAGGACTAAAGGTTTTCGAGTGTCATTTTTCGCACTACAAAGCTGGCGATTTTTATCAAAAGCATACTGATCAGTTCAAAGGGAACAATACTCGAACCCTAACGCTCATACTTTATTTAAATACCCCTAAAGAAGGTGGTGAATTAGTCATTTATAAAAAAGAAGATCCGACAATTATTGAACAAATAATTAAGCCTGAAAAAAATCTAATGATATCTTTTTTGAGCGATTCTCTTTATCATGAAGTACTAAAAACAAATGATGATCGTTTTGCTATAACTGGTTGGTTTAA
>JACCDQ010805725.1_pt1 | contig 16209 bp, 14 predicted proteins | sample 7446031 | NCBI WGS metagenome assembly JACCDQ01 (sample SAMN15323442, study PRJNA562643) | freshwater metagenome | isolation source: river surface water | place: USA:Blue River Watershed | collected 2017-08-17
AACAAATCGAGCAGGAGCTAATCGCCAAAAATGAATTACCAGCTTTCGGAGCAGGTGATACCATTATCGTTTCATACCGTATTGTAGAGGGTAACAAGGAGCGTATCCAACAATTCCAAGGTGTTGTTTTACAACGTCGCGGAGCAGGAGCTACCGAAACTTTCACTATCCGCAAAATGTCGGGCAATATCGGTGTTGAGCGTATCATACCTGTACATTCGCCATTTATCGACAGCATTACCATCGTTAAACGTGGTGCTGTACGTAGAGCACGTATTTTCTACTTCCGTGAGCGCACTGGTAAATCAGCACGTATCCGCGAGAAAAAGAACTTTGCGAAATAAGTATTCGCAAAACAAATATTTGAAAAGGAGCTTCGGCTCCTTTTTTTTATGCCTAAATTTTGTGTTTATTTTGAAACTTAGAACTTTTGTGCAGCGCGTCTTATTGAATAGAGATGATCTCAAACTCAGTTCTCCTGTTGAGCGCTCGATTGGCCGCTGAGGAGTTGGCTACGCGTGGTTGGGCTTCACCATATCCTTTGTACTGCATGCGGTCTGCAGCTACACCTAGCCCTTCTAAATAGGCTGCAACAGCTTTGGCACGCTCCTCTGAGAGGACTTGGTTGCGAGCGGCATCACCGACGTCGTCTGTGTGTCCATTGATTTGAATGCGCAAACCGGCTTGTTTGTTCAGGTAGTTCGCAAATCCTTGTAGCAAGAGCTCGGCATCTGGGCTTAAAAGCGCAGCATCGGTATCAAAGACGATCGCCTCAATTGCGTAGGCACTTCCTTCTTCAAGTGTGTCGATTTGCAGCGGTTTGGCTTCAATTTTTAAACTGGGTTTTTGGAGTTCCTCGACACTCAGTACTTGCGCCTGAAAACTGTAGTTTTCTTTACTGGCCTCAATGCTAACTTTTTGATCGACATGTATAGCAATGGCATAACTGCCGTCTTCGTTGCTTTTCGCAGTCGTTTGAGGAGTATTGGGATCTTCAGACCGGACGGTGATTTCAGCAGCGGCGACACTTCTACCATTTTTATCCTGTAGCGTACCACTTAAAATCCGTGTTTCTTTCGGTCGGGCCGCTTCATGGAGTTCAAAGCTAAAGATATCCCAATTTTGGGCTTGTTGGCTACTGAAATAAGCTTGCTTACCATCGGTAGAGACAAAAAGCCCGAGTTCGTCTGCGCTGGTATTGATCGGATAGCCAATATTTTGAATAGGGCCCCAACCGTTCTTTTCTTTGCGCATCATAAAAATATCGAGCCCGCCCATTCCGGGTCTGAGCCTGCTGCTCTCTGAGACAAAATAGAAGGTCTCGCCGTCCTGATGGAAAAAAGGACTCTTGTCTTTGCCTGCAGTATTGACTTCTAGGAAAGGTTTGGCAGTTCCCCACGTGCCATCGGCTTGCTTTTCGCTATAGTAAATGTCGTTGTCTTGACTTCCCTTGCGAAGGGTTGTAAAATAAAGAATTTGGCCGTCGGCAGAGAGCGAGGGCTGTGCTTCCCAACCATCTTTGGTATTGATATTTGGCCCCAGATTGAACAAGGGCGTCCACTCGTAGGAATCGGTGCTGCCTTTTTTGAGTTGGTAGCGACTGCTGTAGAGGTCGCAATTGAGGTAATCTTTGTTGTATACTTTTTCAGCCTTGCAGGCGCAAAGGATCATTTCTCGGTTGTCGGCCGCTAAACTCGCCGACCCATAATTACTGAATTGCCCGTCGTTAAAGGGCTTTGGTAAAGGGCGTCCGGAGTCAAACTGATTGGCAGTTGAGGCACTCGAAACAGTAAATTCTTCTTGCAGATACCCTGAGATATCACCAAGATTGGTTTTGTCTGCTTTTCGGGTATAAAAAATGAGCGCGTTGTCTGGGCTCAGCATCGGAAAGTATTCGTCTTGCTTGCTGCTGACTTGCGCCACACGCGCTACCTCAAACGGAACAGGGTTTTGTTGTGCCTCGATCGGAAAACGCAATTCGCGGTATACGGGTAAGATATCCGCTTTGAATTTTTCGTAATTACTGGCTTGTTCTCCAGGATAAATTGAGTCGAACTTCATGAAGGTTTCGAGGTAGGAAAGCGCGGCAGTTTTTTCGCTAAAGCTATAGAGTAGTCGGGCGGCATAGAAATACGCATCTGAATGGTAGCTCGGGCATTTTTGAATGCTCGCTTGGTAAAAAAGCAAGGATTTTTGGAGTAGTTTTTCGGCTTCGGTTCGGTTTTGCGGCATGCTCGCCATTCCTTGCTGATAATGAATGCGGCCCAAATAGAAGTAGGCCTGAACGTTGTCAGGGTACTTGCTCACCACCGCGGCCAAACCTTGCACGAGGTCTTCAAAATTGGTGGCGTTGTTGGCCTCTTCTAAGGCCTTATTGATTTTTTTGTCGGAGGTGCTGCAATGACTTGTTTGTCCAAAGCTATTTGGTGCGGCGCAAAGCAAGTGGATTAAACAAAGGAATGTAACGAATTTCATCACCTGGGTTTAACGAACTTGGGCTAAAAAGTTACATTTTTTGCAGGGTTTCTACACAAAATGCACAATCGTTTGCCGAGAAATCTAAATGCGTTACCATGCGGATCATGCCTGGGCCAAAGGCCATACAAAGGATGCCACGTTCCTTGAGGTTTTCAATGAAGGTGTCTCTTTCTGCTACATCCTTTAACTGCGCTACCACAATATTGGTTTGAACGGGCAAAACGCTGTCAATACAAGCACAGTTTTGCAGCGCTTTTTCAAGTTGAAGGGCGTGCAGGTGGTCTTCTTGCAGGCGTTCTACGTTGTGTTCAAGTGCATACAAACCACCAGCTGCAATGATGCCCGCTTGGCGCATGCCTCCGCCAAATACCTTTCTGACCCGGCGGGCTTTTTCGATAAATGCGGCACTGCCAATCAATAAAGAACCCACAGGGGCGCCGAGACCTTTGGATAAACAGACAGAAATACTATCGTAAAAAGCGCCATAAGCGGCTGGTTGCATTTGATTGACGGCCAGCGCATTGAATACACGAGCGCCATCTAGGTGCAGCGGTAAATTCAGTTCTTTACAGAGCGCACTGATTTTTACGAGTTCTGCGGTGTCGTAAACAGCACCGCCACCGCGGTTGGCTGTATCTTCTAATGAAACCAGTTGGGTGAGCGGAAAATGTACGTCGTGCGCCGGATTGATCCACTTTGAAATAGTGTCGGCAGTGAGCCTTCCGCGATCGCCGGGCAAAAGCCGCACAGATGCGCCCGAATTTTTGGCAATGCCACCGCCTTCATATTTGTAAATATGACTTTCCTCATGGCAAATGACCTCGCCGCCGGGTTGCACATGCACGTTGATGGCAATTTGGTTGGTCTGGGTGCCGGAACTGCAAAAAAGCGCGGCTTCTTTGCCAAAAAGCTGAGCGCCGTATGCTTCGAGTGCAAGAACAGTGGGGTCTTCCTTGAAAACGTCGTCACCTACAGCTGCATTGGCCATGGCGTGGCGCATTTCTTGACTCGGTTGGGTGACAGTATCGCTGCGTAAATCAATCATATTTGTACTTTTAACAAAAATACAATTTCACATGATTCCTTTTCTACTTTTCGTAGCCCTCGTCATTATAACACCCTTTTTTGGTGCCCTGGCTACTTTTTTCACGGGTTTCGGTCTCAATACTATTTTGGTTCCTGTTTTTATGTTTTTTTGGGATGCACCCCTTGCCGTGCTGATGGCGGGTATCGTTCACCTTTGTAACAATATCTTAAAAGTAGCGCTCACAGCGAGGTCCATCAATTGGCACTTATTTCGAAATTTTGGCATGCCGGCTATTCTTTTTGCCTTTTTAGGCGCCTTCCTTTTGAACAAACTAAATGAAGCGACAACTTTAAAGATGGGGCCCATTTTTGGCGCAATTCTGATGTTTTTTGCCATCTTGGAGTTCTTTAACTGGAAACTTCCTGTGCGAGGTCCTTGGGCCATGCGCATTGGCGGTGTGTTGAGTGGTTTTTTTGGCGGATTTTCCGGACACCAAGGTGCACTCAGGGCCTTATTTCTATCGAAACTCAAAATTGAACCCTTGGTTTTTGTGGCTACAACCGCCATCATCTCCTTGCTTGTTGACCTCACCAGAGTGAGTGTTTATTTTTCAGGATCATGGTTTGGGAATTACTATCCAACCTCTGTCATGTTTATTTGTGTGCCTTCTGCTTTGGCAGGTACATTGGTGGGTAGAAAGTACATTCAAAAGATCAACCACGCCAAGATGTCTACAATTGTTGGGGTTGCGTTGTTTGCAATGGGTTTAGCCATGCTGCTCGGTTTGCTTACTCCTGTTCATTAATTTTCGGAAACAACTGCTTCTTGACGCCATATTGGTCAATGACATACTCTTCTAGTTTTTCACCTTTGTTGGAGTAGGAGCAGGAGTAGTTGAGTTTGCCGTCGGCGTAAAACGTTTGGTGCAAGCCAATAGGCAGCCCAGCCGCATATTTTTCGGTGCTCAATATTTTACCCAATTCGTTGTAGCTGACAAACAGACCGTTTTTTTTGCCGTCTTTCCAGGTTTCGGAACGAGCTATTTTTCCGCTGTCAAAATAATAGGTCCAGGTGCCATGTTTTTGCCCCGCTTTGAAATAGAGCTCACTTTCTTTTTGTCGGTTGGCGTTGTAAATGATTTGTGGTCCGTCGGCTAGTCCGTCTTTGTAGGTCGTGATTTTTCTTACTTGTCCGTTGGGCAAATAAGTGCGTTGCGTACCATCTAATTTACCGTTTTTGTAGTTTTTATAGGTAAGGGTGTCTGAAGTCGCATTCCGGCTGTACTGGATAGACGGACCATGGAGTTGCCCCGCGAGGTACCAAATTTCAAACTGTACACGGTTGGTGGAGTCATAAAAAACATAAGTGGGCCCGTCCTGCAGCCCTATTTGATAACTTTGAATCGATTGCAGGCAGCCACTTTTGTAAAATGAGGTATCTGTACCTTGGCGCCTGCCGTTGACAAAATTCAGCTTTTCTTCCACGGTAAAACTTGGAAAGCAGCTCACACAGGTGCCGTTAAAGGGCGTGGCGTAGTCTTTACGCAACAAATAAAGGTTGTGTTCTTCGTCAAATGCCACGCTTTCATGACAATACTTGACGTTGCTTTTGGGGCAAACTTGTCGGGTCGATTTACAAGGTTCAGGAACTTGTGCGCGAGTAGTTGTGCTCAGCAAAACTAGCAACAACGTAAGCAACCCGATCTTCATCTTTCTGGTTTTATTTTTGGGGCAAGAGCAAGAGCGCTTCACGCATGCGTGCAGGGATTTCAATGCTCTGCTGTTTGTTGGAGTTGAAGCCCACCAGCGTGCTGCTTCCGGTGGTTCTGAGCTGCTCATTTACGTAGAGTTCGTAGCCGAGGGTAAAGCTTTTGTTGCCTACTTTAGTGCAAAACATATGGATTTGAGGTGCATCGCCTAAAAATACGGGTAAATGATACTGTACTTCGTTCTGCACCAATACAACGCCATTTTCCATCCAGTCCCAATCGGGGCCGACCAATTGACTAAAGTAGTGAATGCGCGTCATTTCAAAATAGGTCAAGTAAATAGAGTTGTTCACATGGCCTAAAATATCGATATCGGTGAGTCTGACTTGGATGGCTGCTGGTTGGATCATTTGTCTAGTTTTTGAAAAGAGGAGTTATTGGAGATGTATTCGGGAACAATTTGTTTCATGAGCCGCACACTGGCCTCGTTGTCTTGCATTTCTGCGGTGGCAAGTAGCTGTGTAATCTGTTGCGTTTGCTCGGGATTTGTGGGGCGGGTTTGGGCAATTAAAATCTGCGGATGATAAGTCGGGATGGTGTTTTCAGCGTTGGCCAAGACTTCTTCATAGAGTTTCTCGCCAGGGCGCAAACCCGTCACTTGAATGTCGATATCTGCATACGGGCGCAGCCCTGAAAGTTGGATCATTTTTTTGGCGAGATCGAGGATTTTGACCGGTGCGCCCATGTCAAAAACAAAAATTTCGCCGCCATGGCCCATGGTGGCGGCCTCCAGTACCAATTGGCAGGCCTCCGGTATGGTCATAAAAAAGCGTGTGATACGCTCGTCAGTAAGTGTAATAGGGCCGCCATTGGCAATTTGTTTTTCAAAAAGCGGAATAACCGAACCATTTGAGCCCAAAACATTGCCAAAACGCGTAGTGATATACGCCGTTTGTTGATTTGAATTGAGTTCACTCACCAACATTTCTGCAATGCGCTTAGAGGCTCCCATGACGTTCGTAGGGTTTACTGCCTTATCGGTAGAAATCATGATGAATTGTGCGGCTTGGTGCTGGGCGGCTAACTCGGCAAGTAATTGCGTGCCGCCAATATTGTTGCGGATGGCTTCTGCGGGGTTCGCTTCCATGAGCGGTACATGTTTGTAGGCTGCTGCATGAAAAACAACCTGGGGCTTGTACAAAGCAAAAAGACGCTGCATGCGCTGCGCATCGCAGATATCACCAATTACATATTCGATTTCGATGCTGCTCTGAAACTGCTTGAATTGTTGTTCGAGTTCAAAAAGTGCTGACTCCGCTTGGTCGAGTAAAATGAGCTTGGCGGCATTGAAGGGGAGTAAAGCTGTCGCTAAGCCACTGCCAATACTGCCCGCAGCGCCGGTCACCAAAACGGTTTTGTCCATAAAATGCGCCTCAAGCTTGGGATTATTGAGTGTGATCACCTCCCTGCCAAGCAAACTGTTGATGTTAATTTTTTTGAGTTTGCGCACTTCAAAGGTGCCATTGACCCATGCGCGCGCTTCGGGTACGCGCTTGATTTGTAGTCCAAGATCGAGAGCGAGTTCTGCGAGTTCTTGAAGTTTGTTGTGCTCAATATTTTGTACGGCAATGACAAACGTGGCCACCTTGTATTTTTCTTTGAGCCGTGCAAGTGCGCTAAGTGGGTAGACTTTCGCGCCCTCAATGCGCTTGCCTTTCAAATTTGGAGCTTCATCGATAAAACCAACTACATGCTGCATATTAGCAGTGTCTTTTTCAATGAGACGCAGGGTGAGTTGGCCCGAAACACCTGCGCCAAAAATGAGGATTGCTTCTTCCTCGCCTTTGTCGCGGGTATACTCAAGATACAGTAACTTGACCACAAAGCGACCCGAAATTACAAACGCCGTACTGAAGATAAATTCCATTATCAAAACGGAGTTCGGAAATAAGAAATAGCCGTCGAGTTGGTAAAAGCGTACCATACTACCCAAAATAAAGAGCAATGCGGCACTGATTTCGGCCATAAAAATGCGTTTGAAGTCAGCAGTTGAGCTGTGTCTTACAATCCCCTGATGTATCTGAAACGCTCCAAAAACAAATATTTTGACCACGATGTAATACCAAATGGATTTGGATAAGATAGCCCATTCGGTGGCAATCAAAGAAAAATCCGCCTTGAGGTCAAAGCGGATTAGATAGGCAAAAAATAAGGCAAACAGATGGATGAGCAAGTCAAAAGCGACAATTACCCATCTTGGTGTATTTTTCTTGAGTTCGAGCACACACAAAGATAGCAATTAATGCTATTCTCTTACGAGGTGTACCAGACCGTGTTTTTCAATTTCGTCGCCTGCGTTGGTTACAGTGCGTGCTATGTAAAAATAGACGCCTTCTTCCATTTTGTCACCGTTTTCGTCGGTGCCATCCCATTGGAAGGCAGGGTTGGTGAATTCGCGCACGGTATTTCCCCAGCGGTTTACGATGATGCACTCAAAAGTACTGAGGCCACCGTAGAACAACATTTGGAAATAGTCGTTGGTGCCGTCGCCATTTGGCGTAAATACGTTTGGTAGCTCGATGTCGCAGAAATAGAATTCAATGCTTGCGGTGTCTATTGCCGTACCACACATGTTTGTGGTTGCAATCAGGTAGTTACCTGGTTCTGTTACTTGGATGGTTGGGGTGGTGGCACCCGTGCTCCAGAGGTAGCTCACGTTTTGCGGTTGCTGCACTGCAGCGAGCGTTGCGGTTTCACCGATACAAAGGGTGGTGTCGATGATAGCGGTATAAGGGTCAGCAACAAAAGTAAGACTGAATGTTTCGTTGAAGTTACAAACGGTATCTTGCAGATTGATCAAATAAATACCAGAAGTGTCTGCGGTGATCAAAGGGTTTTGACCTGATGGATTGCTAAAAGTGATGTCGCCGGAATTTGCAGACCAGTTGCTACCTGTGTACGAAAGCACACCAAAAACTTGCAGCGTGAGGTTACACAAAACGGTATCCACCATTGGTGAAATAGGTGCAGGAATACTGTCTACAACCATCAAGGTGCTGTCTGCACAGCCAATTTGATCGATTACCGTAACCCAGTAAGTGCCTGAATGTAGGTTGTTGAAGGCGCCTGTAGGGCTTGTTGCTACAAGGGTTGGTCCTTGGTGCAAGACAAATACATAAGGAGAAACACCAAGTGTGGCGCTCGTGCTGATGCTACCGTCTTGTAAGCTACAGAACTCAAGGGTGCTTGTTGTTTGCCCAAGAATTGGATTGGTTGAAGGGTAAATAGTAGCTGTTGTAGTGTCAAAACAACCATTGACATCTTCTACGTAAACTTGGTAGGTTCCGGGTACGAGGTTGTTGAAGACAGGGCTCGCAGAGAAAGTAGTGCCATTGGTGAGGCTGTATTGGTAGTTGGGTGTACCCCCAGTGATGGTGAGGTCGATGATACCGTTGTCGAGTCCGCAAGTGGTGGTGGTGACTACTATATTGCTAATTTCTACGGAATCAACGCCAATTAATGCTGCTTGAACGGTGTCAGAACAGTTGTTTTGATCTACCAAAATGACCGTATAATTGTTGATCCCAAGACCACTGAAGGTGCCGCTCGCCTGAAAATTCTGACCGTTGTCTATGCTGTAAGTATAGCCGCCTGCGCCACCTGATGCACTGGCATCTAAGCTTCCGTTGCTGCTACCGCAAGTCGGGTTGTTTTCGAGCACGCTGTCAATTTGCGGGTAAGAAATAGTTAAGGTAATGGTGTCGTAGCAAATATTGGTGCTGTCCGTCATCATGACGATGTAACTGGTGGTTCCGGTTGGCGAAACTGGGGTAGGGTTGTTGCCAGTGTAAACTCCTGTTGGGTAGGAGTAGTTGTCGTGGAGCCAGGTAATGGTGTAGTTCGGGATGGCTGCAGAAATAGCAATGTTGTCTAGGCCCCAGTGGTCATAAGGTGCACCAGAAACGGCAAGTTGGGTCCAGCGGAATTTGGTGGTGGTGGTTTGTGCTGCAACCGGGATGCTCTCGCAGTAGTTATTCCAGGAAGTCATGTATGAATCGTATCCGCCGTTCGGGCTCCAATAGTTCATGGTGGTCCAGGTGGCGCCGTTATCGATAGAATACTGCAAGTAAACGCCTTCGCTCGCTAAATCGGGACCTTCACAAGGAGACGCTTGCGCTTGAATGGCATAACGCATCTCAAAACAAACGGTACCGCCAGATGAAACATCGAGCGGAACAGTTGCCATGACGCGAGGAGCCACAGATTGGTTACCCATCCACATGAAATCCGAACCATCCAAAGAAGGGACACCACAGGTGTTGTTGGCGATAGTGACAACTTGAGAGAAATCCCAACCAACTGGCTGCCCAGCGTTAAAGTTTTCTCCGAATGCAACGACGCTCGTACCCGTTCCGTTGACGCTTAGAATTGTAGAGCCGTTACAAGGAACAATTGTATCTTGGGCAATGGCCTGGACTGTACATTGCGCTTGTGCGTATTGCACAAGACCAAAAGTAAGTGCAAGGCCAGTAAGGAGGTGCTTGATTTTCATGGGTAGTAGGGTGTTGTATGGTTTATTGAACCGTTACGCTTTTGATATTGAAGTCGGTGAGTTGGGTTTTGGTGAGGTGCGCGGGCATGTGGTCAAAAATGGTCAGCCCCATGTTGTTGCGGTCTAAGCAAACACCTTGAAGGGTTTGGTTAGGTTGTAAAGTTTGCGTGTAAAGGTATTCGTCGTGGCCGCAAGTAGCGCAGTTGTTGTCGTAATACAATTCAAAGCTGTAAGAAACAGTTTTTACTTCGTTGGTTGTGTTGGTAATGGTGAGGGCAATGAGGTCTGCTTGATAACCTTCAGAGGGCACATCGCAATGCAATGGAGCCGTTGTGATTTTAACACCCGCTTGATCGATGGATTTTTGCGCGAATAAAGAGCCGCTAACCATGAGCAAGCCGAAAAAAGTAATGCGTAGTTTCATAGAGAAAGATTAGTTTTGTGTTGGACGCAAGACAACATCTTTTGGTTGCATGCGGGGTAAAAATAATGCAAAAAATCGAATCTTGAAAGAAATCGAAAGGAAGTTTCTGGTTGCCAACGACGCATGGAAACAAGCTAAATGTATCGGACAGCGCGAGTTAAAGCAAGCATACTTATTGCGCGGTAGCGACCGTTCTGTGCGCATTCGGGTCACCGACAACATGGCTTTTTTTACCATCAAATTAGGGACAGGCCTGACCCGCAGTGAGTTCGAATACGAAATCCCCCAAGATGAAGCCAACGACATGATTGCCGAGGCCGATTTACCTTGTTTGCACAAAACGCGCTATTACATCCAAAATGGCAACGACACCTGGGAACTAGATGTATTTCATGGTGCGTTGGAGGGCTTAATTGTTGCCGAATTAGAACTTTCCGACGAGGAGCAGTATTTTGCCAAGCCCGACTGGTTGGGAGAAGAGGTGACTTTTGATCCAGCATACCTTAACTCCAATTTGATTGAGCGGCTTTAGTTTTTTTTAACACTCAATTGAATTGGTTTTAGACTCAAATCGCTTCTTTATCGAGCGGAAGCGCAAGTAAATCAATACAACTACAGCCCAATTCAATTGAAAAGAGTGCTTCAATTTCCGCTATGTTGCTCCACTTGACCCATTGCGTCTGATCTTCGGTTATGCAACCAAACTCGTGGCTTGCAATTTTTTTAGCGTAGTTTTTCAAAATGAGTTCGTCGTCCCAAAATTCTTCTTCAATGAGGTAAACACTGCCTTCTGCTTGCTCGTCTATGAGGAGTTCAGGGTCGATTTGTCTGGCCCATTCAATAAATGCTGGTCTCGGCTTGATAAAGATAAATCCGCGGTTGACTAAATTCATAAAGCTGTTATTTTATTATTGTTGTATTTCAGCCATAAGGTTTTTTTTCTTGGCTGTGCATAGAGAATGTATTTAAATCCTTTGAAATCGGACGTGCCGCTGTACCATTTCAGCCAATTTTTTAAGAGCATGCGTTCTGCGCTACTAATTTGAAGTATTTGTCGCTCGCAAACTAGATAGATTTCGTGATTTGAACTCCAAATATTTCCGGCTTTCAAAGCCACACTCCCTTTGTTTTTTCCTGCCTGATCGAGCCAGTTGTAAAATGCTTCGGTACACGCGCTACTATCTTTAAAAGACCAGTTTTTGTACTGAAAAATTTTACCGAGGGAGTCCGTCAGTAGGTAACGTTGTCTCGTCAAGCTAAATCTGTCCAGAAAATACTTGTCGTTGGTTTCATCTAGGCTGATTTTGCTTATTTGTAGGGATGCAGAATCATTGGTATAAAAATTGCAGAACCGCTGCAGCGTGTCTTCAGGACTTTTTGTGGGCGTTTTTGTTTGTTGCTTCTGAGACTTTGGTCGGATTTCTTCCAATGAAATTGTTTGATTTGTAGCGGAGTCATTGCACGCAAATTGAAACAAGCATGTAAGTGCCAAAAGATAGCCTGGTAGTTTTGTTAAAGCACGCATCTTTTTAATTAATTTTGAACAAATTTAACAACTATGAAACAATTCGCACTTTTTATCCTGCTTGCAGCGCTCACAGCATCATGTGGAACCAAAATCCCTTACACCACAGCCATCCGCGATGAATTCAGTCTAGATGCCGAAGAAAAACTCCGTCAGGTGCAGTTTTATACTTCTCATACCATTATTTTAAACCAAGTCAACAAGCAATCAAGTGAGCTCACTACCCAAAATGGCGCGCTTGTTTCGAGTTCAAATTCACAGTCAGAGTCTGTTGTCATTCCGGCAGGTACGCGTTGTATTTTCGAAGGCTTCGGCGATGCAGGTCAAATCCTTGTTCGCTTTGAAACCGGAGACCAACGCGCTATTCCTTTTGCTACTAAAACCGACGGTGCAAGTGTTCGCCGCTACTACTTTGATGCAGATTGGTCTGCACAAGGCGGTGCTCGCATCAGTTATGGCGGCAACGAATACAAAGTGGACTTAACTAGAGGTGCGCCACGTGCAGCCCATTTATTAGTCGTCAAGAAAAAACTAGAGCGCACTAAGCGCAAAGAGCGCGTTGTCCGCGGTTTAAAAGTATAATCCAATGCCAGATCAAGAACCCATCAACTTTCAACAACATTCCTTCCCCAAAGAAGAACTGGTCTCTATTTATAAGCAACTTGTCTTACCTCGCTTGATCGAGGAAAAGATGCTCATTTTACTCAGACAAGGTAAAATCAGTAAATGGTTTTCGGGCTGGGGACAAGAAGCGGTTTCTGTCGGTTGTGCCTATGCCATGGCCGAACATGAATACATTTTGCCAATGCACCGCAATTTGGGTGTGTTTACCACCCGCCAAATTCCTTTGCAGCGCTTATTTGCGCAGTTTCAAGGCAAGGCCGATGGCTACACCAAAGGCCGCGACCGCAGTTTTCATTTTGGCACCCAAGACCACAAATTAGTGGGCATGATTTCTCACTTGGGCCCCCAACTTGGTATTGCCGATGGTATTGCGCTGTCTTCAAAAGTGCGCAAGAACCAAGATACTACGCTTGTATTTACAGGCGATGGCGGTGCTTCAGAAGGCGATTTTCACGAGGCGCTCAATGTGGCCGCCGTGTGGCAACTCCCGGTTATTTTTGCCATCGAGAACAACCGCTGGGGCCTGAGTACGCCTTCTTCAGAACAGTTTCGCTGCAAGCAATTCATCGACAAAGGCATAGGTTACGGCATGGACGCCATTCAGGTAGACGGTAATAATATTTTAGCTGTCATTGAAACGGTACGCCAAATTCGTGCGCAAATTCAAGAAAATCCGCGTCCTTTCATTTTAGAACTCATGACCTTCCGCATGCGCGGACACGAAGAAGCGTCGGGAACCAAATACTATCCAGAAGGCCTGCAAGCGGAGTGGGAACCCAAAGACCCCGTGAGTAACTTTGAAGCTTATTTGTTGCAAGAAGGCGTCCTCGATGCCCAAGCAATGGAAAGCATCAAGCAACAATTCAAAGAAGACATCCAGCACGCTTTTGACCAAGCGAATGCTGCTCCCAAAATAGTTCCAGACCTCGCTCAAGAAATGAACGACGTCTATGCACCGCACACTTTTGAATCCGTTGCACCTACAGAAGCAGCTACTGAACTGCGTTTCATCGACGCCATTCAAGACGGCTTGCGCATCGCCATGCAAAAGCACCCTGAGCTCGTGCTCATGGGGCAAGATATCGCAGAATACGGTGGCGCTTTCAAAGTCACTGAAGGCTTTGTTGAGGCGTTTGGCAAAGACCGCGTGCGCAATACCCCCCTTTGCGAATCTGCTATCATTGGTGCAGGTTTGGGCTTAAGCATTTCAGGCATGAAGGCAATGGTCGAAATGCAGTTCGCAGATTTCGTGAGTGTCGGTTTCAATCAAATTGTGAATAATTTGGCCAAAATGCACTGGCGCTGGGGCCAAAACGCAGATGTTGTGGTGCGCATGCCTACTGGCGCGGGCACGGCAGCTGGCCCATTTCATTCCCAAAGCAACGAAGCGTGGTTTGTCCATACGCCTGGGCTTAAAGTCGTTTATCCGTCTAATCCGAAAGATGCAAAGGGCCTTTTACTTGCCGCTTTTGAAGATCCAAATCCGGTTCTTTTCTTCGAGCATAAGTTCTTATACCGCAGTTTAAAAGGCGAGGTGCCAGCCGGTTATTACAACACACCAATTGGAAAGGCGGCACTCGCCAAAGAAGGCCAAGACCTCACCATCATTACATACGGTTTGGGGGTTCACTGGGCTTTAGATGCAGCGGCGCAGCGACCAAATTTCTCCTTTGAGATCCTCGATTTGCGCACCTTATTGCCGCTAGACCTCGACGCAATTGTTGCTGCAGCGAGCAAAACCGGACGCGTATTGGTACTGCACGAAGACACCCTTACAGCGGGCATCGGCGGTGAAATCGTGGCCTTAGTCAATGAACATTGTTTTGAACAGCTCGACGCACCTGTTTTGCGCGTAGCTTCCTTAGATACACCTGTTCCTTTTGCCGCAGACCTCGAGCAACAGTTCTTAGCGAGTAAGCGCTTGCTTTCAACCATCGATAAACTTATGGCCTACTAACTACTTTGAAAGTCAAGCCAATTTTTAAGTTTTTCCTTTTTTTACTGCTCAGCATGAGCGTTTTGCGCCTTGCTTTTGCAATCCAAAATGCAGCCTACTTCAAGACCCTCGACGCGTGGCATTTCTTCATCGGTTGCTATTTCGATGTGGTCACGCTCGCGCTCCTGAGCTTGCCCTTGTTTTTATTATTGAATCCGCTTAGCCTTTATCTCGGAAACTCCAGTAAAAAGGTACTTCAAGGTCTGGTCAAAATTTACTTGGTTTCGATTGGCCTGCTCGTCTTATTGCTCAATAGCTGGGACATCGCCTATTTTTCTTACACCCAAAAACGTTCGGGCTTCAGCTATTTTCTGCATTTACTAACCGGAACCGAAACAAGTAGTTTGGCCGGAGAGTTTTTGCGTGAATTCTGGTGGTTGCCTTTCCTATTTATTGGTCTGGTCTACGTCTTGTGGCGCGCGCTTGTCCAATTGAAAAATATTTTAGAGGTAAACGGCATGAAAAGCAGTGTCTGGCGCTACTTCCTATTGTTGGGTGTGGTGCTTGTGTTGGGTAGAGGCGGGGTGCAGTTGCGGCCAATTGGCATAGTAGATGCAACGGCTCTGAGTAGCCTAGAGCACGCTCCAATTGTGCTCAATACGGCTTTTACCGTACTCAAAACCACCGACGACGGCAGTAGCAAACTCCTTACTTTTCATTCAGAACGCGCCCTGCAAAACCTTTTGCCGCGCAAAGATAAACAAGCACACGCCACGCTGCCTTCCAATACCAATGTGGTCGTCTTGATTTTAGAAAGTTTTGGAACCAATTATGCGGGCCCAAATAGCCCGAAGTCGTATAGCCCTTTTTTAGATTCTTTGCTGCAAAAAGGCTTGTTTTTTGATTGCGCCATCGCCAACGGCCGTACTTCCATGGATGCCGTTCCAGCAATTCTAGCAGGCATGCCGTCTTGGCTACCAGAATCTTATATTCTTTCTCCGTATTGCAGCAATCAGCTCAATAGTCTACCTCAAATGCTCAAGGATAAAGGTTATCAAACGTCTTTTTATCACGGTGCCAAAGAAGGTTCAATGAGTTTCAAAAGTTTCACAAAAGCGCTGGGTGTCGATACCTACAAGGGCTTAGAGTCTTACCCAAACCAGGCGCATTTTGATGGCAATTGGGGTGTCTGGGATCACCACATGCTCCACTATTTTGGCCAAGAACTGAGCCGCGCCAAACAACCTTTTTTCAGCAGTATTTTTACCCTGAGTTCGCATCATCCTTATTCCTTGCCGCCCGGTTTCGAGCAACAATTACCCAAAGGCCCCGAACCATTGTGTCAAACAATCGCCTATACAGATTTGGCTCTCCGTCGCTTTTTCAAGCGCTATCAAAAGGAAGATTGGTTCAAAAACACTTTGTTTGTCATTACTGCAGACCACGTCGGGCCAACACGTCAGCGCCAATTCCAAACTCTTGACTGGCGTTACCGCATCCCAATAGCGTTTTATCACCCTTCACTTGAGTTGCCCAAACCGACTAAAGGCGTTGTTTTTCAGCAAATCGACATCATGCCTACTTTACTCGACCTATTGGGTCTTGAAAAAGCGCCATTTCAACTAGGCTCTTCCTGTTTTGAACACGAGCAAGGTCAGAAAATGGTCTATGACAACGGCAATTTACTTTCCTTCATTTACAATGGGACTAATCTGCTCCCAATTGCCTGGACACCGCATGTGCAGCGCAATTACACCAAGGAACAAGTCAAAGCGAGTCAGCAAATGAGCGCGTTGTATCAGTTTTACACCAATAGTTTGTTGCAAAACCGCTGCAGTGCGCAAACGATCAAGCCCCGCTTACCATAGAATTGCTTATCTTTGCGCTTTCAAAGAAAGCATCCTATGGCCGAAAAAAAAGTCACCCGTCAAGAAG
>JACCDQ011094446.1_pt1 | contig 16207 bp, 16 predicted proteins | sample 7446031 | NCBI WGS metagenome assembly JACCDQ01 (sample SAMN15323442, study PRJNA562643) | freshwater metagenome | isolation source: river surface water | place: USA:Blue River Watershed | collected 2017-08-17
ACATCTTTCGTGTTCTTAGCGCCAGCAATGTTGCAAACCTCAATCGCTTGGCCACGCAAGCAGTGCCCATCCTCGATGAGAAGAATTTCTTGATCCATCAAATCTGAAATACTGACTGTGGAATTTTGTGCAAGTTGGTGGTGTTCGCTCATTCCGACAAGTAATTCATCGCGAGCGATTTCGCGATAATCAAGTCGGTTATCGAGGATGGGGGTAGCCAGCAGAGCCATGTCGATGTTGCTGTTCAAAAGCAAATCAAGAAGTTTTGTTGTTTGCGCTTCGGCGATAGTGACCATGGTCTCAGTGGACTGCGATCGGATGTGGCGCACAATTGCAGGCAATGTGTACGGAGCCAGTGTGGGAATCGCGCCGAGTCGTAGCGTTGAGACGCCAGATTTCAATCGAGCAGACTCAACCCGCACAGTGTCGAGGGCATCGAGAACGTTTTGAAACAAAGGTAGGAGTGCTTCACCTTCAGCGGTCAGAGAAGCTCCCTGACGTCCGCGCTCAAAAAGCGTGAAACCGAGCTGTTTCTCAATGGCTTTGACCTGTTGGGTCACTGCGGGCTGGCTCGTGTGCAGAAGTGCCGCAGCCTCACTAAATGAACGGGTAAGAGCCACTGCCTGAACGGCTTTCATAGTGGAGATGGTGAGATGAGGCATAAGCCGAACTTATCACAAATTGAAAAAAGATGTATTGGACTAATAATAAAAAGGGCTGCAGACTTTGCCCATCCGCAAGGATCTCTCTCAACTTCATCGAAAATCCCCTCAACAACAAAACCCACTGGATTCCAGTGGGTTTTGTTGTTTCTTCAGACTATGCGTTGTCTGGCCAGTTATGAATACGATTCCAACCACCTGCGTCAGCGATCAGATCATCGGCGCACTGAGGCCCCCAGCTGCCAGGTTCGTAGTCCTCAATTGCTGACGGTGAAGACAAAGCATGATCCAGGATTTCCCACGATTGCAGAACAGCGTCGATTCGCGTGAAACGGAAATGGTCGCCTTCAATAGCGGCATCGAGTAAGCGTTCGTATGCCTCTTTGCGTTGGCCGAAAGCGGCTGAAAATTCAACAGACAAATCCACAGGCGAAGTGAACAACTCACTACCAGGAGCCTTGACCTGAAGTGACATATCCACACCGTCACCAACACCAAGGCGGAAGCGCAGCACATTTGGTTCTGGCGCGTGGCCTTCACTGGGCTTAAAGAGCAATCGTGGTGGTTGCTTGAATTCAACTACCGCTTCAAGTGTTGTGGCAGCCATCTTTTTGCCGGTACGGACAAAAATCGGGACTCCAGCCCAGCGCCAGTTATCGATGTGCATGCGCATGGCAGTGAATGTTTCAACGTCCGAATCGGGCGCTACGCCTTCTTCTTGGAGATAACCCTTGTATCGGCCGCGGACGACATTGTGGGGTTCTACTTGTCTGACAGCGGATAGCAACTTCACTTTTTCGTTCTGGATAGCTTCGCCAGACAAATCAATGGGCGGTTCCATGGTGAGCATTGCAAGTACCTGCAATAGGTGATTTTGTAAGACGTCACGAATTGCGCCAACGCCATCGTAAAACTTTCCGCGACCTTCGACGCCGAAAGATTCAAACATTGTGATTTGGATGTTTGAGATGTAGTTGCGATTCCAAACGGGTTCAAAGAATGTGTTGCCGAAACGGAAAACTAAAAGATCTTCAACTGACTCTTTACCGAGGTAGTGATCGATGCGGTAGATCTGATCTTCTTTTACAACTTTTTCCAATGCATCGTTGAGAGCTCGCGCACTTGCAAGATCGCGACCGAAAGGCTTTTCAACCACAAGTCGTGCATTAGCAGCTAATCCGACTGACTCGAGACCAGCGGTAACAGCCGCGAATTGGTCAGGCGCAATTGCTAAGTAATAAACAGCAAGTTTGGCGTTACCGACTGCTAGTTTCAATTCTTCAAAGGTGCTGGTTTCACGATAGTCGCCGATTACCAGCTGCATTGAAGAAATGAGTTGATTCAGAATGTTTTCATCAACGTTCTTGACTGCTTTACGAATTGCGTTTACGGCGTTTTCTTTGAATTGTTCCTGGGTCCAACGCGTGCTGGCCACGCCAACGACTGGAATGTCCAGTTCGTTGTTGAGCTGCATGTGATAGAGCGCAGGAAAGAGTTTTTTCTTTGCTAAGTCGCCAGTGGCGCCAAACAAAACCAGGGCTTCGGCGCGCACTTATGCACCCTTTTTGGGATGCTCGTTATGGCCACCAAATTTGTATCGCATCGCATTCAAAACTTTGTTTGCGTAGTCGTCGTTGTCGCGCGATGCGAATCGAGACCAGAGAGCCGCACTCAATACATGTGCTGGTACTTGTTTCTCGATGGCAGCTTCGACTGTCCAGCGACCTTCACCACTGTCCGACACAGAGGTGGCGTATTCATCAAGATCTTCTGATTCAACTAGCGCCTGGGCAGTCAGGTCGAGAAGCCACGAAGCAACAACACTGCCTCGTCGCCAGACTTCGGTGACAGCTGGAATGTCGATGTCATATGCCGGTTCCGAGTTGTTCGCTGCATCGAAAATCGCCAAACCTTCAGCGAATGCAGCCATCATTCCGTATTCGATTCCATTGTGAATCATCTTGACGAAGTGACCAGCGCCTGCTGGGCCACACCACTGGTATCCCTTTTCGCAGGTAGCAATTTCACCTGTGCGACCAGGCGTGCGCTCTGCTGCGTCGACCCCTGGTGCGAGCGCTTCAAAGATGGGATTTAAACGATCAACTACTGCTTTGTCGCCACCAATCATCAAGCTATATCCGCGTTCGAGACCGTAGACGCCACCAGAAGTTCCTACGTCGACAAAATTGATACCGCGTTGAGCGAGTGCTGCGGCATTTGCAATGTCATGTTTGTAGTAACTGTTCCCGCCATCAATGATGGTGTCGCCAGGTTCCAAGACGTCGGCGACTGCTGCAATAGTTTCATTAGTAACTGAAGCGGGAACCATGATCCACACAGTGCGAGGAGCAGCAGTGAGTTGTGCCAATTCTGCAAGAGTTGTGGCAGGTCGTGCACCAACAGATGCAAGTTCTTGAGCGGCTGCAGGATTAATGTCGAAAGCAACGGTGTCGATGTCGTGATTGCGAAGTCGGCGCACAATGTTTGCGCCCATTCTTCCGAGTCCGACGATGGCGATGGATGGAGTCGTCATGTTAGTTACTTTCTGAGTGATTTTGTTCGGTTTCTTCAGTGAGCAAGCTGACAGCGGCAGCGTCTAGCCAGAGCGAAGTTTGTTCAAGCTCAACAAGAGCGGTGATAGGAAGTTCCTGATTGCCATCGACTGCTTGAGAAATCGCCTGAGCTTTGGATTCGCCACTCGCTACTACAACAATGTTTGCTGCATCCGCAATTGTCGTGAAAGAAAACGAAACTCGTTGTGCGGGAGGCTTTGGCGAATTTGAAATGGCGATTGCTTCTGCTTGTTCATGAATGTTCCACAGTCCAGGGAACAATGATGCGATGTGTCCGTCTGGACCGACGCCAACGACCGCGAATGCGAATTCGATTTCGGCGATTTCCCGAGCCCATTGTTGGGCTGCCGCGTCGAGGGATTCGAATTGAGAGGGAGCTGGCGCGCGATGAATCCGAACTCGGTCATGCAGGTTGGCTGCATCTACGGCGTTCACCACCGCAAGATCGTTGCGCAGAACATCGTTGAGTTCGACAAATCGTTCATCGCTCCACCACAGATGCACGATTCCAGAAAGCGGCGCAGCTGCGAGTGCACGCAAAAATTCGAGGGATGTCGTGGTCCCGTCATTTCCACCTGTCAAGCTCACGTGCACTTCGGGCACGTAGTCGTGGAACGCTTGAACGCCTGAGAGTAAGTATTCAGCTACCGCTGTGTGGAGTTCTTCGGCTTGGTCGAAAGCAAAGACGTCGACCATGTTAGATGAGTCCGACTGCGGCGAGTTTCGCCTTGAGGTCAGGATCAGATGGTTCGACGAAAAATTCTCCGTCTTCAAATGCGATTACTGGGATCGACTGCTTGCCAGAAATCTGCTGGGCAGTCGCAGCAGCAATGTCGTCGACGCTGACGTCGTGGTAGGTGTATTCGATGTTGAGCGAGTCGAGCAAACGCTTGGATCGGCGGCAATCGCCACACCATTCAGCACCGTAAAAATCAATGTGCGACATTTTTTCCTCAATTCTGTGAGCGGGCTAAGCCTAATTCCATCAGAAAGTAATGATTTAAGGAATTTGTGCGTAAGATTTGCTGTCTTAACGCAAATTTTCCTGCAAAGGGGCAGAAATGACGAACATTGCGCGAATTTTGGTAGATGAAGCACATCGCCAGGCTTGGACGATCGATCCCGCACTAGCCGCTCGCATGAACCCAGCCAATCCTTCGGACGCCGGGTACGTCGTCGCTGCCCAAGCTTTGCGCCACGCGGGATGTGCGGTCGAAGCCAACTCAGAGAGTCTGCTCACCAGTGAACTGCTAGCTGATTTCGATGTTCTAGTTTTGAACCACGCAGCCACCGATGACTGGGAATCAACGACGCTAGTTGGCAACCCAGCACTTACCGCTGATGAGATTGCGGCCGTTGTTGAGTTTGTACGAGCTGGTGGAGGCCTTGTGCTGCTCGCTGAAACTGAGCAGCTGAAGTACGGCAACTCTCATCAAGAACTTGCGCGCCAGTTTGGGATTGAAATCAAGAACTGCACTGTTCAAGATCCAGTCCGTAACCATAAAGAGGTTGCTACCTGGGTGCTCGGCGCGCCACAGCGCACACCTGGCCTGGCATTACTTGCAGGCGTCGAAGGCGCATGTTTCTACCGGTCTGGCGCACTTGAGATTCGTTCGGATCACGAGGCGGCGCCTGCGTTCGTTATGACGACAAGCGAAACTGCGCAACCTGCTAATTCGGGTCTGGTTGCCATCGCGACTTTGGGCCAAGGCCGCGTAGTTGTTGTTGCTGACTCCGATATTTTTGGTGATGACTCGATTCAAGAGTTGTCACACGAAACTTTGTGGCGCAACTTGGTCACCTGGGCAGCTACGCCTGCAATTCCGCGCAACAATGCGAACCTCGACGTGAGTATCACTGAGACAACGAGTTGGAAAGCCCTTGTTGGCGCTGTCGAACAAATCCGCACGTTCCAAGAAAAAGATGGTTCGATTAATCTTGAAATTCACGCGGAGGCTGACGTTCGCAGCGCAGTCGCAAACATGCGCGCGGCAGTAGCGGAATTGGCACCACATTTCCCGCATCAAGAAAAACATCTCGCTGCCACCCTCATGGATATCGACAAGTGGGTTGCCAGTGGATTTGCCGTTCCAGATTTCTTCGACTCACTGATGCTGTTCCGACCAGATCTTGACCGCCGCGACGGTGTTCGCAATTTGGTTGTTTTCCCGATGTACACACAAAACGGCAACTTGAATCGCAATTTCGAAGCGGTGATTACTTCGACCTACTGGCCAGATTGGCTTGCTGAACAAGAACGAACCAAATACACCAACCCTGCGTTTGTTCCCATTGAGTTTGTTGGATTCACTGAGGGATACAACACTCACTCTGCAGTACTTTTCCCAGAAACTGTTGCCACTCGAGAGGTAGGCACATTTCACTGGGGCGGAATTTTCTGCGATCGTGAATCTGCGCGTTTCCGGAGAATTGCATCTGAGGCCAGTGCGCTCTTGAAGCTCGATCTACCAGCGGACGCAGCAATGCTGCTGAAAAAACAGGATCTTGCACGCGACACATTTGTTCTCTGGGATCTCATCCATGATCGCGCACATAGCCATGGCGATCTACCTTTCGACCCCTTCATGATTAAACAGCGCATGCCGTTTTGGCTTTATGCACTTGAAGAGCTGCGTTGCGATCTGAATACCTACCGGGAAACGCTGGCCCTGGAGACTCAAGGAGTTCATCTCGCTCGCTTCATTCGTTTTGCGATTTTGTTCGATCGTTTGTTCCGATTCCCCATCACCGGAACACGCGTTCGAAACTACGACGGTCTCGGTGGCCAATTGATTTTTGCTTGGTTGCATCGTCACGACGTTTTGCGTTGGACGGACAATACGTTGAGTCTCGATTGGGTTCGACTCGATCAGTCTGTTGTTGAACTGTGCGAAGCGATTGATGAGCTGTACCGCGACGGTATTGACCGTTCGCGTATCGCTCACTGGCTTGCAACCCACCAATTTGTTTCGCAGTGGGTGGAGCCTCATCCAGCATCAGTCTGGGCGAAAGGCGCTGAAGCATTGCCACTCACTGGCGAGAACAAGGAAATCGTCGATGCGGTTTTGGCAGACGAATTCCCACTCAACGTCTTCTACGATGCATTGCGTACGAAACTTGCCCCTACGATTGCGTCAGTTGCCGGCATCACCGGCGCTACAGCTTAAAAATCTTGGTGGAGGAATTCGTGGGTAACGCAGTGTGGCGTGGATTTGCAAGTGACAACTATGCAGGTGTGCACCCTGAAATCATGGATGCATTGGTCAAGGTCAACGTTGGCCACCAAGTTGCTTATGGTGCTGACGATGTCAGTGCTGCCTTAACAGCAAAAGTTAAAGAGCATTTTGGTGACCAAGCTGAAGTTTTCCCCGTGTTCAACGGCACTGGCGCAAACGTCACGGCCCTCCAAGCAATGATGTCGTCGTGGGAAGCGGTTATCTGCGCAACGTCAGCACACATCAATGCTGATGAAGGTGGCGCACCTGAAAAAGTCGCTGGGCTAAAACTGTGGACCGTACCTACAGAACTCGGCAAACTCACCCCTGAACTGATTGACGTACACGCTTACGGATTTGGGGATGTTCATCGCGCTCAACCTGCAGTTGTTTCGATCACGCAAAGCACCGAAATGGGCACTGTGTATTCCATCGATGAGTTGCGTGCCTTAGTGGACCATGCACATTCGCTTGGCCTCAAAGTTCATCTCGATGGTGCGCGCATTGCAAACGGTGCTGCAGCCCTCGGCGTGACTTTGCGTGAAATGACAACCGATGTTGGCATTGACGCACTGTCATTCGGTGGAACCAAAAATGGTGCGATGGGCGCTGAAGCAGTCATCGTATTAAATCCAGATGCAATGCCAGGCCTGCCTTTTGTGCGTAAATCTGCGATGCAGTTGTCATCGAAGATGCGTTACATCAGCGCACAGTTGCTCGCATTGCTGACTGATGATTTATGGCTGCGCAATGCGCAACATGCAAATTCGATGGCGCAACGTTTGCAGTCAGCCGTTTCGGTGATTGAAGGTGTGACCGTGGCTCGCGCGGCTGAAGCGAATGCAGTTTTTGCGATTCTGCCGGCAGACGCAACCGCGCGTCTACAGGAACAGTTCAAGTTCTACACGTGGGATCAAGTCACTGGTGAAGTTCGCTGGATGTGTTCATGGGATACAACGGCTGAAGACGTAGACAATTTTGCTCAAGCTGTGGCGACCGAAGTTGCTAAGAGTTTGAAGTAATTAGTTTGCGGCCGATTGCGGCGCAATGGCTGGTGCTCGGTCTTCGAAAGGAGTGCTGAGCACGACAGTGGTTCGCGTTGAAACGTGTGCGATGTTTCGGATTTTTCCGAGCAAAATTTCGAGCGCTCCTGGCGTGGATACATTCACTTTAAGAATGTAGGACTCCGACCCCGCCACTGACCAGCAGGATTCAATCTCAGCGATGTCTGCAATGCGCTCAGGAATTTCATCGGTTTCAGCAGGATTCAACGGGGTCAGTGACACAAATGCTGTGAGTGGTAATCCAAGATCTTCGCGATTGAGTCTTGCGTGGTAACCCAAAATGGTGCCGCGGCTTTCAAGGCGTTTCACACGTTGATGTAGTGCCGAAGTGGAAAGCCCAGTCTCGCGCGAGATATCAGCAAGCGATGCTCGGCCGTCTGCAGCGAGTTTCGAAACAATGAGGCGGTCAATGTCGTCATCCACGGGGGCATCGTGTCACACGTCAGCGGATTGCGAAACGCTCGCGAGGTGATCGCCAGTAACTTTGTGCCAATCGACTTTACGCAAGCGCCATTCGAAAACCGCCAACTTGGCTACTTCGTCGATAAGACGTGCAATGACGACACTGATGAATCCCCAAGAAAACACGGTTGTGAACAAAATGGCGAGTGGGATGCCAACAAGCAAAGCGCCGGTCACATCGCCGTAAATCACACCGCGTAAGTCATTGCCAGAGGGCAGAACACCTGCGCCGATAATCATGTTTCGCACTTTGATGAACTGCGCGATCGCATTCAAGATGATTGCTTGAACAGCCATACTCTGCACTGGAGTGCTGGCGTTCGAGAACAAGTTGGGAACTAATAGCGACGTAGCTGCGTAGATAGCGCCAAAAGTTAATCCTGAAACTAATCCCAGACGGGTGATGCGCTGAATCCAAGCTTGGACATCAGCGACATTGTTACTGCCTACTGCGCGTCCTATAAGTGCAGTGGCAGCCGTAAGTAAACCAATTGAAGCGATGATAAAAATGTTCTCAAGATTTGCTGCAATTTGGGCGGCGGCCAACGGCTCATCTCCTAGGCGCTGGAACACAACGTTGTAGAGATAGATACCTACAGTCCACACCAGTTCGGTGATTGCCATGGGGATGGCGAGCGTGAAAAGGGGAGGAGCAATTCGACGCCACTCTGTTTTGTCTCTGGGCATTTCCCAGGCGGCAACATGGTGGACCGCAAAAGCTTGCCAACCGAGGATGCCACATTTGATCAGTGCCGTAATGAGCGTGGCCCAGCCAGCTCCGGCAATGCCAATTTGGGGGAACGGCCCGACTCCCCATACCAGTGCATACGCCAGAGCCGCATTAGTGACCATGCTGGTTGTCGTTGCGAACAGAGGACTGGTCGCATGATCAGTTGAACGCAGAACAGCGGCGAGCACTGCTGCAAGCAATGTTGGTGCAAGTGAAAGTGAGATGAGTTGTAAGTACTGCGCACCTGCTGCAACGACGGCGGGTGAACCACCTGCGACTTCGAGAAGCCAAACGGGTGCAATTGCTGGCACGGCCGTAAAGAACAAGCCACCGCCAACACTTAAGAGAATAGCGGCGGTTGTGGTGATGTTGATGTCGTGCATTTGTTTGCCGCCGAAAGCTCGGGCGACCAAGATGCCAACAGAGTTGCCAATGGCACTAAGAGTGACAATCAGAATGAATGTGATGCTGCTAGCAAATCCGACAGCAGCAATTGCAACGTCACCCAAACCGCCAACGATGATTTGATTGAGTAAGCCAAGCCCCAACATCACCACAAATTCCAAACTGACTGGAAATGCGATGCGCAAAATTTCGCGAGTTGAGGGTTGCATGAAAGTTTCCTTAGAGCGAGAGATTTTTGAGCAGAGATAGTGCGAAACCAGCAATTATGAATGCGAACACTTTGTTCATTCTGCTGGTAACAGTTGGATTAGTGAGCCATGAACTAGCTGAGTTTGCCAAGAGAATGAGAAATGCAAACCACAACAAACTTTCAGTTGCGTGAATAAGCCCCAGTGCCAAACCGTTCCAAATAGGTGTGACTCCATCGGTCAGGTAGTTAGGCAAGAGAGCGATGTAAAAGACGCCGATTTTTGGGTTCAATAAATTGGTGAGAAAACCTTTATTAAAACTCGAAAGCAATCCGGTTGTAGTTAAGAGATCTGTCGTGGCAGCAGTTAGTGTGTGATTGCGCCACATGCCGAAAGCGAGGAAGAGTAGATAGCCAGCTCCGAGCACAGAAAATGCAGCGAAAAGCTGAGTAGATGCGGAGATGATTGCTGCCACTCCGGCTGACGCCAATGCTGCCCAGACAAATAAACCTGCCACGATGCCCAACGACGTAAAAGCTGCCTGTTTCTTTGTACCCGCAAGAGCTGATTGCAGAATCAGCAAAGTGTCGAGGCCTGGCGTCACCGTCAAAACTGCACCAACCAGAGTGAAAGCAACCAAATCTGAAATCATCAATTGATTCTTTGCAAGACAACAGTTGTGAATTCTTGTGCCGAATCCCAAGGAGTGTGGTGCTCTCGAACAGTCGAGTTCGTTAACTCCCAACTGGTGCCGAAAAACGCAACTAACTCGTCAGCACTCCAGCGTTGCACAGGTAACCCACTACAGGTTTCGGGTCCACGTGGGGAAAATGTGCTGATGATGGCAAAACTGCCGATGTGTGTGTTGCGAGATAGCGCGGCTTTGTAAGCCAGCTGATTTTCTTCCTCAACAAAAAAATGAAAAACAGCTCTGTCGTGCCAAAGCTCTACAGTTTCAGGAAGTTCGAGTGCCGTGACATCGCCAGCGAACGCGAAGAGAGTAACTCCATCGGTGGCAGCCTGTTTCTTGAGTTCGCTCAGTGCACTTGCGCTGATGTCGTTCGCATATAGTGGTTGGAAACCTCGAGTGTGCATTGCGATGAGAAATTCCGATTGCCCCGCACCCACATCGACGACTCCGCCGTGCGTAAGACCCGTGGACTCGACAACGTCCATCCAGAGTTGATCGGCAGTCTGCCACCAGGAAACATCATGGCCTTTGGATTCGTGGATCGAATCCCAGTAAGTATCGCGAAAGTTATCGCTCATGTTTTCCCTCTGTCGTCGAGTGGTTTTGCGCCAGCCAAGCGTACAAAGCGATAGCTCCTGCGGCTGAAGCGTTCATAGACCGAACAGAACCAGATTGCGGAATGAAGAAACTGCAATCCAACACGGCAATCATTTCTTGGGTCAGGCCCAGACCCTCGTTGCCAAGCACAATGACTGAGTTCTCTGGAAATCTGAAAGTTACAAGTTCAACGGATTCAGTGAGTTGTTCACAGCCGACAATGACGCGACCCCGCTCGCGAACTGCGGTGGCAAAATCGTGAGCAGTCGCATGGTGTTCAAGTGTGAGGTACTTATCGGTCATGAGTGCGCCATGTTTGTTAAAGCGCTTGTTGCCGATGATGTGAAAACGTGAAACGTTAAAGGCATTCGCGGTTCGAATGAGTGAACCGATGTTGAGGTCGTGTTGCCAGTTCTCGATTGCGATTTCGCAGTTAATGCGCGACTCATCGAGTTCTTGTCGGATGGAGTCCACCGTGCGGTATCGGAACTTGTCGATGATGTTTCTTCGATCGCCGTTGCTGAGCAACTCAGGGTCAAAGTCTTGAGAAGTTGGCCATGGTTCCGGGTGAGGTCCTACACCTTGAGCGATGTAGAACTCACCCGGTTCCGAGCTACGTTCGATTGTCACTTGTCGTCAGTTGAGATCACTGCGTTGGCAACTGTGGTGGTGATACTGATGAAAATTGCAGTACCAACCGTCCACCAGAAACCAGTGACTACGAGATCATCGAGCAGCATGTCGGTTAAGTTCAACATTGCTGCATTAATGAGGACGAGCGAAATCCCGAGAGTCAAAATGGTCATCGGGAATGTTAGAAATTTCAGAACCGTTCCCAAAGATGCATTAATCAGTCCGAACACGGCAGCGATAAGCGCATAGGTGGTGAATCCGCCTGTGACGCTCACGCCTGGCAGCAGATACGCAGCAAGCCACATTGCTCCACCGAGCACAACCCATTTAATCAGCAACTTAGTCATGACTTCATTCTGTCACTAGAAACTACATCTCAACAGGCGCAGAAGGCATGTCGTGTTGACGCAGTTCGTTGTTAGGCAGAATCACAGTGAAGATGATTGACACTGCAGTAATTACTGCGCCTACGCCAAACACCAACACGGATGAGTCTGTGAAACCATCAAGAATTGGACGCACCAAAACCTGATTTGCCGTAGACAACCATGAAGTGTCATCAAAAGCTGATGCGCCAGCGTTTTGCAACGAAGCGAGTTTCTGGGCGGTTTCGGCATTGGCAGGATCCATGAGTGCTGTTTGGTATTCGGCAGTACCGACAGCTGCATTGAATCGTGAGCCGACATTCTCACCCAAACGTCCGAACAGCAACGAAAGGAAAATCGCAGTGCCGAGCGTTGCGCCGATTTGACGGAACAGAGTCGCAGAAGAAGTTGCTACGCCGATGTCGCGCGGAGTAACTGCATTCTGAATTGCCAAGATTGTTGGCTGCATGAGATTGCCCAAGCCGAAGCCAAAGAAGAAGGACATGATTGCAATTAAGCCGTAGGAAGTGTCGGTGGTGATTGCAGTCATCCACGCCAAACTCACGGTCATGATGATTGAACCCGCTACTGGGAATGACTTGTAACGGCCAATGCGACTGATGGTTTGACCAGAGAAAACGCTGCCACCCATGATGCCGAAAGTCATCGGCAACAACTGCAAACCAGCTTCAGTTGGAGAAGCGCCGCCGACAATTTGGAGGTAGAGCGGAAGGACTGCAAGTCCACCGAACATACCGATACCGGTGATGACGTTGATAACTGTGACGAGTGAAAAAGTCTTGTCTTTGAACAAGCGGAGTGGGATCAGCGCTTCGTCTCCGATGCGTGATTCAGCAATCAAGAACCAGACCAAACCAATGACACCCAATGCGTAGCAAATGAGTGAATTTGTTCCCGTCCAACCCCAATCCCGTCCTTCCTGAGCGACGAGCAAAAGCGGCACGAGGAATGTGATCATTGCACCAGCGCCAGACCAGTCGAGTCGGTGGTTGACTTTAGTGAAGTTTGGAATGTGCAATGTTTTGTTGACAACGTAGAGTGCAATTGCACCCAGCGGTACATTGATGAAGAAAATCCAGCGCCAGCCGTCGAGGCCGAAAATGCTAGTTTGGCCAGCGAGGAATCCACCGAGCACTGGGCCAAGGACGCTGGAAGAACCGAAGACAGCGATGAAATAACCCTGATACTTACCGCGTTCACGTGGCGGGACGATGTCTCCGATGATCGCAAGTGCGAGTGTGAAAAGGCCACCAGCGCCGAGGCCCTGAATTGCACGGAAAGCAGCGAGCTGGAACATGGACGAAGCAAAGGCGCTCAGCGCAGAGCCTGCAACGAACAACGAAATCGCCCAAACGAACAATGGCTTACGGCCAAAAATGTCGCTCAGCTTTCCGTACAACGGAGTCGTCACTGTTGAGGTGATCAAATATGCAGTGGTTACCCACGCTTGAAGTGACAAACCTTGAAGCTGATCTCCGATGGTTCGAATTGAAGTGGCAACAATCGTCTGATCGAGTGCCGAAAGGAACATGCCCGTCATCAACCCGATGAGGATAGGCACAATTTCTTTATGCGAGAGGAAATTGTTTTCCTCTGCCATGGATTCCGCGTGGGACATTAACGCTCCTGTTGGTTCGGCGTGCGGTTGTTAAGGGACTTTTCCATGTCATCACTGAAGCGCTGCAGCAACTCTCCAAGGAGTGCAACGTCACTGGGATTCCAGGAACGGAAGATTTCAGAAAAGAAAGCTTCTTTGATTGATACGTGATACTGAAAGAATTCATGGCCACTAGGTGTTGCACTCACAATGACAGCGCGACCGTCGGACGGATCCAAATCTCGTTGAATAAATCCCAGTTCGCCGAGCGCTTTGATGTGGCGCGTGACTACAGCAGGATCCATGCCGGTGTGCTCAGCGATTGCAACAGCACGATGGGGTCCGTGTCTGACGAGCGTCGCCATCACGATGACGCCGTTGAGATCAACTCCGTGGTAGCCGACGGAGCGAGCTCGTGCACGCGACGCCAAACGAGTAAGGCGACCAAGTCCTTCGCCAATTCTCTTGATGTCGTCCGTCACGTGTAATTCCTTGATAGTGTCAATTAGTTGACAGAGTCAAGCACTTTCGCGTGCGCATCGCAAATCGCTAGGCTTCGAAAACTTGGAGGTTGCGATGCACGGGTTTCTTTTATGCCACGGATTAGAGAATCGGAGATGGCCTGGGCACTGGCTGCGCCATCTCGCCCAAGACCTGCGAGTGCACGGCGAATACGTGGCTTATCCACAGTGGCCGCACCCAGATGAACCGCGTGATGCAGAGTGGAAGCAGCAGTTGCAGGCTGAGCTTGAACTCATGGGCGAAGCGGGGGTGTCTGCTGTAACCGTTGTTGCGCATTCCCTTGGTTGCGTGAATGTTCTTGGGTATCTCGCATCTCACGTTCCACCCGTAAAAATTGATCGGTTAATTTTGGTGGCACCGGCAGATCCAGATTTACTCGAGAGCTATACGGATATCACAGTAGATCTTTCGAATCTTTCAACGGCCACGCACATTTCTGAGACAGCAGATCGCATCGCCATTGTCGCTTCCGAAAGTGATCCGTGGTTGCCACGAGGAATTCATGCGACTTAGGCAGATGCACTCGGTGTTGCTCCCATCATGTTTATGGGCGCCGGCCACATCTCCATGACAGAAGGTTTTGGCCACTGGAAAGGCATCTACGAATGGTGCCTTGGTCGTGAAGAACTCTTATTGCAAAAGTCCTGATAATCAATCATTCGTGCGAAGCGAGCCACGAGCCGCCAAGCACTAATGGAAAGCCAATCAGGATTCCTAAAGTCAATGGCTCATTGGCAAAAACGATTCCAAGCACAATCGCCACTGCGGGATTGATGTATGTGACAAGGGTTGCTCGAATCGGTCCAACCTCATCAATCAGAGCAAAGAAAACGAGAAACGCTGCAACTGTGCAAATCAGCGACAGCACAACAATCGACCAGATTGTTGTCGACGAGACCGGTTCAGTCGGCCAATGAATGAATAAGAATGGCGAATACAAAATGGTCACGATGCTGAGCGACATGGCGATAAGTGAAGGCGAGTCCGCGTTCTGAATTGCCTGGCTAATCACTGCTGGCCCGAGTGCGTAGCCAAACGCGGAAATCAGCACCATCACTACAGCTACTAGCGAGACTGACTCTTCGCCAGGGTTCAATCCAACGAGTGCGGCAACACCAACAATGCCGATTGCGAGACCTAGCAACCGCTTCGACGAAGCTGCTTTTTGATCACCGCGCAGCCGAGCGATGAGAACACCAAACAATGGAACTGTTGCCAGGAGCAGACCGGTGAGCCCACTCGAGATTTCTCGTTCGGCAGCGGTGATTAACCACCACGGGAAAAGCATTTCCACGCCGGCGAAAAGGGCTGCGACTTTCCAATATTTCAGGTTTTCCATGAGCTTGCCGCGGCGATGTGCCCACCACAGCAAAATGATTGCGGACGGCAGAGTGCGCGCGAGGACAATCATTGTTGGATCAAGCTCAGCGACCGCAAACTTGATGAACAAATACGGAAGTCCCCAGATGAGTGACAAGGAGGTGAAGAGAACGAAGCCGCGTCGAGTCATTCGGTGAATGTAACAGGAGACTGACAACACTCTCAGGTCGCTCACATGGACTTCCGATTCGAAATCCCCGATAATTGAGGCCTTCCCCCTCCTCTGGAGAAATTGATGAGACGTTTTATTTACGGTGGACTCATCGCGTCAATGCTCGCGACGTCCGTGGCAGTTGCACCTGCCGAATCTGCAACTCGCTATACCCTGACCGCAGCCTTCACCGCGAAACAAGTCACCACAGGTGAGTCCTACACCTTGGTAGGTAAAGTGAAACCAGCTCGGGCTGGCGTTGCGGTTCAACGCCAAAAATGGGTAGCAGGCAGTTGGGTGACTTTCGGTAAACGGGTCAAGACAAATGACAAAGGCCGCTGGACTCTCCAAGCGTCGGCACCTGCCGAACCCACAACTCTCAAAGTCAGAGTGATCGCGCCCAAAGTTAAACACGTAGCAACGAAGCCACAGACCCTTGAAGTAGTGGCGCCCTTGCCAGACCCGACTGTTTCGATGACCACTTCAGCCTCTGCGTTCGTTGCAAATTCGATTATTCGGGTCAGCGGCAAATACGCATACGAAGGCAAGTCCATTTCGCTTTCAGTGCAACGGCAATCAGAAGAGCAGTGGTTACCTGTGCCACTCAAAGGTGTTTCTAGGTACCGCTCGAACTGGACAGGGCTGATTGAACTTCCGAACACTGCAGGCACATTTGTATTTCGTACTCGTGCAATTACCGAACGTGGCGATGCTTTTAGTGCGCCGCTCACACTAGAAATTGCACCAAGAAATTCGGAACTACTCGATGCAGTTGGCCCCGGTCCATCACCGCGGATTTGGGGAATTGACGTTGCGCGCTATCAACATCAGACATCAAGCGACGGCATGACTGGTCAACCCATTGACTGGGAGAAGGCGTACAACAAAGGCATCCGATTCGCGTTTATTAAAGCTTCTGACGGTCAAGCGAATGCAGATCGCGTTGCTCGC
>JACCDQ010020084.1_pt1 | contig 16200 bp, 15 predicted proteins | sample 7446031 | NCBI WGS metagenome assembly JACCDQ01 (sample SAMN15323442, study PRJNA562643) | freshwater metagenome | isolation source: river surface water | place: USA:Blue River Watershed | collected 2017-08-17
CTCCATAAAAATTTTTGAACACCGGGAAAGAGCCCCCGCCCAGGGCTTTGCCCAACCCAACTTCGGTATTAAAGGCAGCAGTGAACTGCTTGTTCAAGGGCAGGTACTGCTGGAACTGGTAAGTGGCACGAAAATATTTGGCATCTCCGGCAAACGACCACTCGGCATTGGCTCGCTGAAAACGTCCGCTGGAGGGAGCCAAGGCACTGTCTCGATTGTCCCGCGCCCATCCCGCCGTCAGCGGCAAAGCCACGCTGGAATAGCCATACTCGTCTGCAAAACTCTGGTAAGAGGTGGGCAAAAGCGTGCCTGGAACAATCGTGGTTTTCTCAATACCCGCACCAAAAAACACCGTATCAATTTCGGTGAACGGAACACCAAAACGCACACTCGTCCCTGAGGTTTGAAGATTGTAATAGTCCTGGTCCTGGTAAGGACTGCTGGTCTTGTGATACAGATCAAAAGTGCGCGAGACGCCATCTTCGGTGAAATAGGGGTCAGTGGTGTTGATCACAATCACCCGGTTGATCTTGCTGGTGTTGAGCTGAATACCAAGTGAATTGCCCGAGCCAAAGGCATTTTCCTGTTTCAAACCAAACGAGAGCCCGAGGCCATCGCCGCTGGAAAAGCCAGCACCCAGACTCAGGCTGCCGGTCGGCTTTTCGACCACATTGATGGACAGGTCGACCTGATCGGGAGCGCCCGGAACTTCCTGGGTTTCAATGGCCACCTCGCCGAAGTAGCCGAGACGATCAACCCGGTCGCGCGAACGGCGAATTTTGTCACCGTCGTACCACGATGCTTCGAGCTGACGGAATTCGCGGCGCACCACCACATCTCGGGTACGGGTGTTGCCGGCCACGTTGATCTTGCGTACATAAGCGCGGCGAGACGGCGAGGCCTGCAGTACCAGGGTCACACGGTTGTTGACACGGTCAATTTCTGGCCTGGCTTCGACGCGTGCAAAAGCGTAGCCAAAATTGCCAAAATAATCGGTAAATGCCTTGGTGGTCTTGGCGACATCATCGGCGTTGTACGCCTGCCCTGGTCGGATTGCCACCATGGACTTGAACTCGTCTTCCTTGCCCAGATAATCGCCCGCCAGTTTGACACTGCTGACCACGAAGCGCTCGCCCTCCGAAATATTGATGTTAATGCCGATATCGGTCTTGTTGGGCAATATCGCCACCTGGGTGGATTCGACCTTGAATTCAAGGTAGCCCCGGCTCAGGTAATACGAACGCAATGTCTCGATGTCTGCATTGAGCTTGGCGCGCGAATAACGATTGGACTTGGTGTACCAGCTCAGCCAGCCGCCTGTGTCCAGATCGAACAGGCCGCGCAGGGTGGACTCACTGAAGGCCTTATTTCCAACAATCCGAATTTCACTGATTTTGGCTGGTTCGCCTTCCACCACGGCAAAGGTCAAATTGACGCGATTGCGCTCAATCGGCGTGACCGTGGTCACCACCTGGGCGGCATAAAGACTGCGATTGATGTACTGTCGCTTGAGCTCCTGTTCGGCACGATCGAGTTGTGCCTTGTCAAAAGGCCGGCCGTCCGCCAAACCGACATCACGCAGCGCCTTGGCCAATACATCCTTGTCAAATTCCTTGGTACCCACAAACTCCACTGCCGCGACCGAGGGACGCTCTTCGACGACCACCACCAACACATCGCCATTGACTTCAATTCTGACATCCTTGAACAAGCCCAACGCAAAGAGGCTTTGAATGGCGGCTGCACCCTTGTCATCACTGTAAGTGTCGCCAACACGTACCGGCAACGAGACAAAAACAGTCCCGGGTTCGACCCGCTGCAAACCTTCAATACGGATATCGCGCACTGTAAAAGGGTTGACAGCCCAGACGGACTGTGCTGCAAGCATCATGGAAGCCAGCGCAGCACATGTTTTGAGACGAAAACGAGTGAGTTGCATATATAAATTCAGTAAATAACGTATGCCTGCAAAACAAGCAATGATCAGCCAAACAATCTGGAAAAATCGTTGAAAAGCGCAACCGACATCATGAGCATCAGAATGGCAACACCGCCCTGTTGCAAACGTTCCATCCACGCATCTGACACGGGCCGGCCGGTGATACCCTCCCAAAGATAATACATCAGGTGCCCACCATCGAGTACCGGTACCGGCAGCAAATTCAAAACACCCAGGCTGACACTGATGAGTGCCAGAAAAATCAGGTACTGGGTCAGTCCCAGGCCAGCCGATTTTCCGGCATAGTCGGCAATGGTCAGCGGCCCGCTGATGTTCTTGATGGAGGCCTCACCGATCAGCATGCGGCCCATCATTTTGAGCGTCAGGAGCGACACATCCCAGGTTTTCAGCAGCGCCTGCCAGCCACCGTCGAACACCCCATAACGAACCTGCACCATCTCGGGGGGTGTACCCACATAAGCGCCGAGGCGCCCCATCGGCTGCTTGTTTTCAAGCACCACGCGAGGTGTCACAGCCAATTGCAGACGCTGGCCACCGCGCAGCAGGGTCCAGACCTGGGTCATCGCCTTTTGATTCACCACCGATTGGCGAATCAACACACGCAAGGCTTGCCCGTCTCGCACCGGCTCGCCGTTCACCTCAATGACCTCATCACCTGCACGCAAACCCGCTTGCGCGGCCGCGGAATCGGGAACGATGTCACCGATCACCGGCCGGGTCAGGGGACCCAACATACCTATTTTTTGAAACATGCTGGCGTCCACCTCGTTGAACCCAAGACCCGAGAGTTTGAGCAGGAACTCACGTTCGGCGCCCTCTCTTTCTCCTCTCACCCAAAGTCGGACATCCTGCCCCTCGAGGGCACCACGGGTTAATTGCCAGCGCAAGTCTTCAAAAGACCGGAGCTCCACCTCCGCCTCCCCCTCCAAAGCAGCGCGCAGCACGCGCTCGCCGCCGACCAAGCCGGCTTGTGCCGCAACTGAGTCGACAGCAGGTGGCGCCAAAATGGCGGCCGGCAACTGCACGCCGGTCCAGTTGACCACGCTGTACAACAGAACGGCCAACAACAAATTGGCGATCGGCCCCGCGGCCACAATCGCTGCGCGGCGAGCCAGGCTTTGGGTGTTGAACGCAAAATGGCGCTCTGCTGGCGCCACCGGAGCTTCACGTTCATCAAGCATCCGGACAAAACCACCTAGGGGAAACAGGGCCACGACAAATTCGGTGCCGCTGGTTTTCGACTGCCAGCGCAACACGGGCTTGCCAAAGCCGATTGAAAATCTCAAAACCCTGACGCCGCAAGCCACCGCCACCCGGTAGTGACCGTACTCATGGACCGCTATCAACAGGGCAAGGGCGACGATAAAGGCAGGTAAGGTCAACATCGGGTCGAAGCGTCAGACCGACAGACGAGCGACCACGCTGGAAGCCACAGCGCGGCTGATCGCGTCTAGTTCAACCAGATCTTCCAGTGACGCCGGTGGCGCATTTTCCACCTTGGCCAGGGTCTCCAGATTCACCGCATGCATCTGATCAAAGCGGACCTGTCCTGCGAGGAAGGCCGCCACGGCCATCTCGTTGGCAGCATTAAGCACGGCGGTGGCGCCCGCCGGCGCTGCCAGGACAGACCAGGCCAGCGCCAGGCCGGGGAAGCGCCGGGCATGAGCGTTGGCATCCAGCGACTCAAAGGTCAAGTCCGACAGGGTATGGAAATCAAGCGCACTGGCGCCCGAGGCCATACGCCGCGGCCAGGACAGGCCGTAAGCAATAGGAACCTTCATGTCAGGCGTACCGAGTTGCGCGACGACGGAATGGTCACGGTACTGAACCATCGAATGGATGACACTTTGAGGATGGATCACCACCTCGATCTGGCCTGGATCCACGCCAAACAGATAACGTGCCTCAATCACCTCCAGCGCTTTGTTCATCATGGTGGCTGAGTCCACCGAAATTTTTCGTCCCATGACCCAATTGGGATGGGCACAGGCCTGATCCGGTGTGATGTCGGCAAAACTGGCAGGGTCGCGCTGGCGAAACGGACCACCCGATGCCGTCAAGATAATCTTGTCGATCTGCGCAGCCCAAGTCGCCGGGTCATCAGGCAAAGACTGAAACACCGCCGAATGTTCGCTGTCAATCGGCAACAGTTTGGCGCCGCCCGCCCGCACTGCCTCTAAAAAATAATCACCACCGACCACCAGCGCTTCCTTGTTGGCGAGCAGCAGACGTTTTCCTGCCCGTGCCGCAGCCAGGCACGAAGCCAGTCCGGCGGCCCCCACGATGGCGGCCATCACAATGTCCACCTGCTCATGCCCCGCTACCTCGGTGATCGCATCCGGTCCACACAGCACTTGAGTCGGCAAGCCGAGGTCACGGCATTGGCGCGCCAGTTCCTGACCTTGCGCCTGGTTGGTCATGACTGCGAATGTCGGCTGAAACTGCACGCATTGGCGTAACATTTTTTCGACTTGTGTGGCGGCCGTCAAGGCAAACACTTCAAAACGCCCAGGGTGCAAGGCCAGCACTTCAAGGGTGCTGACACCGATGGAACCCGTCGATCCCAGAATGGCAACCCGCTGCTTTTTCAAACCTGTTGAATCTGACATCGTTTATCTCACAATGAGTAAAGCATCATGGCCAGCGGCAAACTGGGCAACAGGGCGTCAATACGGTCAAGCACGCCGCCATGACCCGGCAGCAGCCTGCTGCTGTCCTTGACCCCGGCACTGCGCTTGACCAATGACTCGATCAGGTCACCCGCCACGCTCATGGCCGCCAGGAACAAACAGGCTATCACGGCAAACACCCCGCCACGCTCCGCCAGACGGCTGTAAAAACTGGGCACAACGGGATGCGTCCAGAGCTCAACCCCGGTCCACAGCCAGGCCAGCAGCACGACCGCCACCATGCCCCCCAAGACACCTTCCCAACTCTTGCCTGGGCTGATGGAGGCCGCCAATTTACGGGTAACAAGGCGTCCGCCCCAAGTTCGCCCGGCAAAATAAGCACCAATGTCAGCCACCCAGACCAGCGCAAAAACCGACAGCAAGAAATTGCTTCCAATCAGCCTGGCTTGCGCCACGGCCAGCCAGGTGAGCACCAGAGCCAGTAAACCCATGACCAGACGAAAACTCCGATTGAGTTGCCCCCAGGCGGGCACACCCGCACACAAAATCCAGCTGCCAAGCAACACCCAGGCAGCGCCGGTAAATAACCAAAGCTGCGGCAAGGCATACAACAACAAACCAGCACCCCACAGCCCTGCACACATCAAGGCGCACAAGCCCCCCACGAGATAGCTGGCAGCCAGTTGAAAGCCATTCAAACGCGCCCATTCCCAGGCAGCAGCAGCCATGAACAGCAAGGCCAGAAAGTTGAATGGTGAAGCGTCGCGGTAAAACAAAGCCGGTAGCAGTACCAGCATCAGCAACACTGCAGTGATCACGCGTTGCTTGAGCATGACGCGCCCTCAGTTGGCCTCGGTCGGAGCAGCAGCGGCAGCCTCCTGACCCGAGACCTTGCCAAAGCGGCGGTCACGTGTCCCATAGGACTGGATGGCGCGGTCGAGCTCTGCTTCGTCGAAATCTGGCCATAAGGTGTCCGAAAAAAAATATTCCGAATAAGCCGACTGCCAGAGCAAGAAATTACTGATGCGCTGCTCGCCGCCGGTGCGAATCACCAGATCAGGATCCGGCACATGCGCCAGAGCCATCATCTGGTTCAGGTTTTGCTCGGACAACGCCAGCCCTTGGGCAGCCGCGCGCGCTGCCGCTTGCACGATATCCCATCGGCCGCCATAGTTGAAACAAACATTCAACACCAGCTTCTGGTTGGACGCAGTAGCTGCCTCAGCCTGCTCGATGCCGTTGAGAACACGGGCAGACAGGCCCTGACGCTCACCAATGAAACGCAATTGCACACCATCAGCCTTGAGTTGAGCTACCTCGCGCCCCAATGCCATGGCGAACAAGTCCATCAGGCCCGATACCTCCTCGGCGGGACGACGCCAGTTTTCAGAAGAAAAGGCAAAAACGGTGAGCACTTTGATGCCCCGTGCATCACAGGCACGGGCACAACGTTTGAGAGAATCAACACCCTGCTTATGACCAGCGATGCGCGGCAGCAAGCGCTTGGATGCCCAGCGGCCATTGCCATCCATGACAATGGCGACATGGTGGGGTGTTGAGTTGATGGTCATGAGCTGTCAAACCGCCATGATGTCATGTTCTTTGGCTGCCACCAATTGATCAATCACACCGATGTGTCTGTCGGTTACTTTTTGAACGTCGGCTTCGCATCGTTTTTGATCGTCTTCCGATGCCAGCTTGTCCTTGACCAGCTTTTTGACACTTTCATTGGCATCACGGCGCAAATTGCGCACGGCAATTTTGGCACCCTCACCTTCGTTGCGAACCAACTTGGTCAACTCCTTGCGGCGCTCTTCCGACATCGGCGGCATGGGCACCCGAATCAGGTCACCCATGGAAGATGGATTCAGACCGAGGTCGCTGTCGCGAATGGCCTTTTCAATTTTGGCGCCCATGCCCTTTTCCCAGGGCTGCACGCTGACGGTGCGCGAATCGAGTAGCGACACATTGGCCACCTGGCTGATGGGCACGAGCGAACCATAGTAGTCCACATGCACCGTGTCCAGAATGGCCGGGTTGGCACGCCCGGTGCGGATCTTTGTCAAATTATGTTTGAAAGCCTCGATGGATTGGTCCATCTTGGTTTCTGCGGTATTTTTAATTTCTGCGACTGACATGGGTCTTCCTCACTCAGGGTTCAAATTAAAAAACAACGGGCCGGACTCATGCCTGCTGACAGGCTCAAGCGTAGACCAGGGTACCCTCATCTTCTCCCATCACCACACGCTTGAGCGCGCCGTGTTTGAAGATCGAGAACACCTTGACCGGCAGATTTTGATCGCGGCACAAGGCAAAAGCGGTGGCATCCATGATGCCCAGGTTCTGCGAAATGGCCTCGTCGAATGAAATTTTGCTGTAACGCGTTGCAGCTGAATCTTTTTTGGGATCAGCGCTGTAAACACCATCAACCTTGGTTGCCTTGAGCACAATTTCGGCGCCAATTTCAGCGCCACGCAAGGCGGCCGCTGTGTCGGTGGTAAAAAACGGATTGCCGGTACCCGCGGCAAAAATCACGACCTTGCCCTCTTCAAGGTACTGCAAAGCCTTGGGTCGCACATAGGGCTCAACCACCTGCTCGATGGCAATGGCAGACATCACGCGCGCGGTCAGGCCAGCCTTGTTCATGGTGTCGCCCAGCGCCAGTGAATTCATGACAGTGGCCAGCATGCCCATGTAATCGGCCGTGGCGCGATCCATACCGACCGAACCACCCGCCACACCACGGAAAATGTTGCCGCCGCCAATGACCACGGCCACCTGGACACCGAGGGCGGTGACACCCACAATTTCATCAACCATGCGGACAATAGTGTCACGGTTGATGCCAAATTGGTCATCACCCATCAATGCCTCACCCGACAATTTGAGCAAAATGCGCTTGTAAGCCGGCTTGACATCGGACATGAGTGACTCCTTGGTCTTAGGGTGATTCAGAAAACAGCATGGGCACAAGCCCGATCAGGCTGCCTTTTGCGCGGCAGCTACCTGGGCAGCCACTTCGGCAGCGAAGTCGTCCACCTTCTTCTCAATGCCCTCACCCACCACGTACAGCGTGAATGACTTGACCGTAGTGGCCATGGCCTTGAGCATCTGCTCAACCGTCTGTTTGTCGTTCTTGACAAAGGTCTGGTTCAGCAAAGACACTTCCTTGAGGTACTTCTGAACGCCGCCTTCGACACGCTTGGCCACAATCTCTGCAGACTGCACCGGCTTGCCGGCAGCGGTTGCCACCGCCGCATCTTCAGCCGCCTTGGCTGCAGCAACCGATCGCTCACGCGCTACCAATTCAGCCGGCACGTCGTCGCTCGACAAGGCCACAGGCTTCATGGCTGCAATGTGCATGGCCACGTCCTTGGCAGACACATCATCACCCTCAAACTCAACCACCACACCAATTCGGGTGCCATGCAGATAGGAGGCCAACTTGTTGCCACTGGCAAAACGCTTGAAACGACGGAAGCTCATGTTCTCACCGATCTTGCCGATAAGGCCCTTGCGCACATCCTCGAGCGTCGGGCCAAAACCGTCTTGCGAATAAGTCAATACACCAAGCGCCTCGACATCAGCCGGATTGTGCTTGACGATCAGGGCTACAGCCGCATTGGCCAGTGCCAGGAAACTGTCGTTCTTGGTGACAAAGTCGGTTTCGCAATTGACTTCAAGCAGCGCGCCCACACCGGCGTCAGCACTGTAGACCACCACACCTTCAGCGGTGACGCGGCTGGCAGCCTTGCCCGCCTTGCTACCCAATTTGACGCGCAACAACTCTTCCGCCTTGACCATGTCACCTTCGGCCTCGGTCAGGGCGCGTTTGCACTCCATCATGGGCGCATCGGTCTTGCCACGCAGTTCAGCCACCATGCTTGCAGTAATTACAGCCATTTTTTTCTCCGGAAATCAGTTCAGTTTATCAATTCAAATTAAAAAAAAGGGGCACATGAGCCCCCCTTTGGATTGGGGTCGCCAACAAATCAGGCGGCTGCCTCATTGACCTCAACGAATTCATCGGCGCTGTCTTCAGCAACCGCCTTGACCACGTCGTCGATGGCATTGGCACGACCTTCAATGATGGCATCGGCAATACCACGGGCATACAGCGCCACAGCCTTGGACGAGTCGTCATTACCGGGGATCACGTAGTCAACACCTTCGGGTGAATGGTTGGTATCCACCACGGCAATCAGCGGAATCCCGAGCTTGCGGGCTTCAGCGATGGCGATCTTGTGGTAACCCACGTCAATCACGAAAATAGCATCAGGTAAGGTGGTCATGTCCTGGATACCGCCAATGTCTTTTTCCAATTTTTCGAGTTCACGAGCGAACATCAACTGCTCTTTTTTGCTCATGCTGTCAAGACCGGCTTCCTGCTGGATCTTCATGTCCTTCAGGCGCTTGATCGAGGTCTTGACTGTTTTGAAATTGGTCAGCATACCGCCGAGCCAGCGGGCGTCAACGTAAGGCACACCGGCGCGTTGCGCTTCAGTGGCCACAGTTTCGCGGGCCTGGCGCTTGGTGCCAACCATCAGGACGGTGCCGCGCTTTGCCGAAATTTGACGTGCAAATTTGGCGGCTTCCTGGAACATCGGCAGGGATTTTTCCAGGTTGATGATGTGAATCTTGTTGCGATGGCCAAAAATGAAGGGGGCCATCTTGGGATTCCAAAAGCGGGTCTGGTGGCCAAAGTGGACACCGGCTTCCAGCATTTCGCGCATAGTAACTGCCATAAAAACTCCAAAGGTTAGGTCTGAAATCCAGTTCGTTTTGCCAGAGAACTGGCAACACCTTGATGAAACTGGTTTGCGGATTACTTGGAAGCGGGCACGCAAACAACTACAGCCTCGCTGCCAAGACACACGAGTATACCACCGAGCACGCGCCTCCCGGTGTCGACCTGCCCCGGCTACTGTAGTGGCGCTGGCGGCAAGGGCAAAGGCGTACCCATGAAAATCTGGGCTGCGTCGACTGCGTCAAAACGGTACTGGACACCACAATAATCACAGCCCACTTCAATCACCTCACGCTCCTGCAGAATGCTGTCAGCCTCGGCCTGCCCCAGTCCCTGCAACATCCTGGCCACCCGCTCACGACTGCAGGAACAGGAAAAACGGGGGCCCGTTTCGCCCTGCAGGGGTTCAAAGCGCAGCAATTGCTCTTCCCAGAAGAGTCGATGCAGGATGGTTTCCACGTCAAGCGTCAACAACTCATCGCGCTTGAGACTCGCTGCCAGGATGGCAATGCGCTTGTAGTCTTCGTTGCGGCCAATCTGGTCTTCATCGGCCTGGCTGGCACGACCCGACAGGTTGCCCCGCCCAGCCATCGGCAAGCGCTGGATCAGCAGGCCGGCCGCCACCTTGTCGTCGGCCGCCAGCACCAGCGTCGTGTCGAGCTGTTCACTTTGCAGCATGTAATGCTGCAACACGTCGCTGAACTTTTCGAGCTTTTCACGCGCATCGCCGAACAGCGGCACCACGCCCTGGTAGGGTTGCTGCCCAGGTTGACGGTCCTGCGGGTCCAGCGTGATTGCGCAGCGACCCTCATTTCCGACATTGACCATCTGGCTCAAACTGGCATGCGGATCGATTTCACCATTGACCGTGGCAGTGGCACGCAGGGAAAAGTCGCTTTGCACCTCCACCACCGCCAGCTTGACCGGGCCGTCGCCAAACACCTGTACCACCATGGCGCCGTTGAACTTGATGTTGGACTGCATCAACACCGCAGCAGCCGTCATTTCACCCAGCAAGGACTGCACCGGCGGCGGATAGGCGCCATGCGTGGTGTTGCTGGCGCGGCGGCGCAAGATTTCTGTCCAGGCATCGGTCAGACGCACCACAGCGCCGCGCACCGGCAGACCTTCGAAAATAAATTTGTGAATTTCAGACATATCGACAATTTTGTGGGTCAGACCACTCACGCAGTGACGTGCTCTGACCCCAACTGACTAGCCAATCTTGTGCAGACTGGTTTTGAAACGCCGGGCGTTGGCAACATACCCCTGCGCACTGCGACGCAAGTCTTGCATTTGTTCTGGCGTGAGTTGACGTACCACCTTGGCCGGGCTGCCAATGATCATGGAACCATCCGGAAATTCCTTGCCTTCGGTCACCAGCGCACCGGCCCCTACCAGACAACTCTTCCCAATCTTGGCGCCATTGAGCACCACCGCGCCGATTCCGATCAGGCTGCCATCGCCGACGGTGCAGCCATGCAACATGGCTTTGTGGCCAACAGTGACACCCGAGCCGATCGTCAAGGGCACACCCGCATCGGCGTGCAGCACACTGAGATCCTGGATATTGCTGCCAGCGCCGATCCGAATGGTGTCCTTGTCGCCTCTTGCCACAACACCGAACCAGATGCTGACGTCTTCAGCCAGCACCACATCACCCATCACCTCGGCGCTGTCGGCAACCCATGCCGAGTCGGCGATCTGCGGCGTCATGCCGTCAAGCTCATATATTGCCATTGCATTCCTTCAGATTCATTTACCTAGAATTGTAGGGAATGCCGACACCACCTGATCCCAGCAGACGCCATGCCCCCTATCGAATCGGAAAATCCCAGCCTGCCAAACGCATTGCGCCCGGAGTGCCTGCGCCTGTTGCAGATCGTCGAGCCGCAGGACAAGGCGGCGCAGGTGCGAGGGCTCGATGGCACCCAGTGCTCGCTGGATCCAGCGGAAACCATCACAACCCAGGTCAGGCTGCCCGGGCGTCCCGAACGTCCGGTGCTGGTGCAACCCGCGCAACTCAAAACCCGTGCCGTAGGCACGCGCGAAGGGCGTGCCGGACTGATCCATGCCCTGACCCATATCGAGGCCAATGCCATCAATCTGGCGCTCGACATGGTGTGGCGCTTTGCCGGCATGCCGGACCGGTTTTACCTGGATTGGTGGCAGGTGGCCCGAGAAGAAGCCCTGCATTTCGAGTTGCTCAACAGCCATTTGAACCAGATGGGCTTCCACTACGGCGACTTTCCCGCCCATGACGGACTATGGGACATGGCCGAGCGCACCCGGCATGATGTGCTGGCCCGCCTGGCGCTGGTGCCACGCACACTGGAAGCACGCGGTCTGGATGCCACGCCCGCGGTACGCAACCGGCTGGTGTCAGTCGGCGACATGGCCGCCGCGAACATCCTGGACATCATTTTGCGCGACGAAATCGGCCATGTGGCGGTTGGTAACCGTTGGTACAACCACCTCTGTGAAACACGCCAGTTGGACCCTGTGGCCACCTATGCCGCGCTGGCCACACGTTATCAGGCGCCGCAACTCAAGGGGCCGTTTAACCTGACAGCACGCCGCGCTGCGGGCTTTACCGATGCCGAACTCTCGGCCCTTCAGACGCCAACAAGTGTCACTGTCGGCTGAATCCGGCCGTCCTCAACCACGCGGATGGTGTTGCGCATGCAGGTTTTTCAGGCGTTCCCGCGCCACATGGGTGTAAATCGTGGTGGTTGAAATATCCACATGCCCGAGCAGCAACTGCACAGCGCGCAAGTCAGCGCCATGGTTGAGCAAATGGGTGGCAAAGGCATGGCGCAGCGTGTGCGGTGACAGCGGTGCGGTGATACCTGCCAACTGCGCGTATTTTTTGACGATCATCCAGAACATGACCCGGCTCATGCCCGTGCCCGGTGTGCTGCCGCGCTGGGTCACAAAAAGCGCCTCGCTGGCATGCCCGGCCAACAATTCGGCCCTGGGCTGGGCCAGATAAACCTTCAGCCACCGGCTGGCGACTTCGCCAAAAGGCACCAGACGCTCCTTGTTGCCCTTTCCGAAGACCCGCAGCACGTTGTCAGACAGGCTCACATTCAGCACTTTCAAATTGACCAACTCGCTCACCCGCAAGCCGCTGGCGTACATCAGCTCCAGCATGGTACGGTCACGCATGCCGAGCGCCACCGAGGTATCGGGTGCATTCAACAAGGCCTCCACCTGGGCTTCAGTCAGTGTTTTCGGCATGCGTAGCGGCTGTTTGGCGGCCTGCAGCTTCAAGGTGGGGTCGATTGCCAACAATCGCTCGCGTAGGGCCCAGCGGTAAAAACGTTTGAACACCGTCAGGCGGCGGTTGGCCGTGGTGGCGCGGGTAACGGCGTGCTGATCGGCAAAGTAGCTGTTGAGCAGCAGTTCGGTGCCATCCTTCAGACAATTCCCCTGTACCGCCAGCCAGTTGCCAAACAATGTCAGGTCACGGCGATAGGCTGCCAGCGTGTTTTTGGACAAACCTTCTTCGAGCCACAGGGCATCAATAAAGGTATCGATCAGCGGATCAGGCGCATTTTTGGCGCCTGAAACATGCGGAAGGACTGCAGACTGGATCTGGGACATGGGCGGGAAGAAAAAGCGATGGAACACCGATCTTATGCCGACCGTGATCCGTCGATGCCAGCGCAGATTTGGCACGGTCTGGCCTGCTATCCTCAAACGATGTACCACGCCCAGCTCCTCTTTCCCGATTTCTCGCTGATCCTGATCGGCTACCTCATTTGCCGCTTCACGCCCTTGAGCCGTGCCGTGTGGACCCAGGTGGAACAACTCGTGTATTTTTTGTTTTTTCCGGTGCTGCTGTTCCACTCCATCTTGAAGAGCCCGCTCGATCTCGGCACCGCAGGCAATTTGGTGGGCGCTGGCGGGGCGCTGGGTCTGGGTGGCATCGCCCTGGCCTACTCGGTACCCTACTGGCCCGGCCTGAAAAACCATGTCGCCCCGCGCCAACATGCCGCCAGCGCTCAGATTGCTTTCAGGTTCAACTCCTTCATTGGCCTGGCATTGGCCGAGCGGCTGGCCGGACCGCCTGGCCTGCTGGTGATTGCGCTGCTCATTGGAATCAGTGTGCCGCTAATGAACATTGGTGCGGTATGGCCGATGGCGCACCATGCCCAGCGCGGATTTCTGGGCGAATTGGTGCGTAACCCGCTGATCATCGGCACCGCCAGCGGGCTGGCGGCCAACCTGGGAGGATTTTCCATTCCGGGCTGGGCCGAAACCGCTGTCAGACGCCTGGGTGGCGCGTCACTGACACTGGGCCTGATGGCCGCGGGTGCCGGCATGCAACTGAGCGCCCTGAACCATGCCAAGTTGCTGGGACTGGCGGTGTTGTTGATCCGCCATTTGCTGATGCCGCTGGGGGCACTGGTCTTGTGCCTTGTCTTCGGCCTGAACCCGGTGCAGGCCACCATCTTGCTGATGTTCGCAGCCTTGCCAACCGCGCCAAGCTGTTATGTGTTGGCGGCCCGCATGGGGTACGACGGCGCCTATGTGGCAGCTTTGGTGACCTTGTCCACCGTGCTTGGGATGCTGAGTTTGCCACTCGCGCTCGGGGTGTTGAGGTCGTTTGTTTAGTCAAAGCCATTGCTGGTTATTGCTTGGAGACGGCGCCTTACACCTGACGCGATCGAATTGTCTTGATGCACTTTGCGAGGTAACCGGCAGGGCGGCCACCTCATACTGTGGTACCAGAAATCGGTGACCACCCCCGCCGATTACCACGCGATGTAGTGATTTGCGAAGAATTTAAAAAAGCAAAGTCAAACTGTTTGTCCATAGGCTTACGTGTGTGAGCAAGGTAAACCTTCCATGCTCGCCTCACAACGATTAGCGCAGTGGCTGGCTTTGGGGGCTGACGATTTCTGGTACCCCAGTATGAGGAAGCCGCCAAAGCCAGCCGCTGCGCGGGTAAGGCGACCAGAAATCAACAGTTAATTGGATTCTGACCCCAATTAAATTTTGACCCCAATTAAGCTTTCTGATCCAGCGCCCAAGCCACATGTTCACGCACCAAACCACTGGGATGCCCAGCACGCGACCTCAGTGCAATCGCCAGCGCTCCGGCTGACTCCGCATCAGCCACGCGCAATGCATTACCCAATGCCACCGCAATGTTGCGCAACCACCGTTCATGACCAATGCGCCGGATCGGACTGCCTTCGGTGAAACGCAAGAATTCTTTCTCGGTCCAGCCAAAGAGCTCAACCAGCTGATTGCCCGCCAGCCCGGCGCGTTCATCAAAGTCAGGCAAGGCGCTGCGCTTGGCAAACTTGTTCCAGGGACAAACCAGCTGGCAATCGTCGCAGCCATAGATACGGTTGCCCATCAAGGGTCGCAGCTCCAGCGGGATCGGACCAGCGTGTTCAATCGTCAGGTATGAGATACAGCGCCGGGCATCAAGCCGATGCGGGGCGACGATGGCCCGGGTCGGACAGATGTCGATGCAGGCACTGCAACTGCCGCAATGACCGGCCACGGGCGTAGTCACCGGCAGGGCCATGTCGACAAAAATTTCGCCGAGAAAAAATGTCGATCCCGCCTCGCGACTCAGCAACAAGGTGTGTTTGCCGCGCCAGCCCAAACCGCTCAAACTGGCCAATTCGGCCTCCAGCACAGGCGCCGAATCGGTGAACACGCGGTAACCCAGCGGCCCCATCTCGGCGGCAATCTGATCACTCAACTTTTGCAGACGCTGACGCATGACCTTGTGGTAATCGCGGCCACGCGCATACACCGAAACGATGGCTTCTGCCGAGCACTCGAGGCGCTGCAGCTCAACTGACTGCCAGCCCTCGGGTGTGTTTGCAGGAAGGTAATCCATGCGTGCAGTGATCACGCGCACGGTGCCTGGCACCAGCTCGGCCGGGCGCGCACGCTTGAGACCATGCGCCACCATATAGTGCATGTCGCCATGAAAACCAGCTGCCAGCCATGCCGATAATCCGGGTTCTGCGGCACGCAGATCAACATCTGCAACGCCAATTTGGGAAAATCCCAGTGTCCGCCCCCAATCCTGAATTCTGGAGACCCATTGACTGCCGTTAAGTTGCTGCATGGTGTTGATCACCTGCCCATTGTAAAAAGCCTGCTATGGCAGGATGAAACTGCCACCGGGCGATTTGCCTGCGCGCTGGCGGCATTGCCCGAACTTCGCCTGGCCTACATTGAGCTGCAGGGTGAGCTGGGCGCTGGCAAGACCACGCTGGTGCGCCACCTGCTGCGCGCGCTCGGTGCCCAGGGTCGCATCAAGAGCCCCACCTATGCCGTGGTGGAGCCTTATGAGCTGCCCGGCCTCAAGGCTTGGCATTTTGACTTTTACCGCTTCAGCGATCCACGCGAATGGCTGGATGCCGGTTTTCGTGATATTTTCGCCAGCCCCGGCCTGAAACTGGCCGAATGGCCAGAAAAAGCCGCCGGTTGTGTACCGCTGGCCGATCTGGTGATTCGGCTCGCAGTGGATGATGACGACTCGCGCCGAGTCAGCATAAAAGCCCAAACCGCGCGCGGTGCCGCCCTGCTCCATGGCCTTGACGCTGTAAACCAGAACAAAGTGGGGTCATGAAACGCCGCCATTTGTTGCAGTCGGGCACCCTGGTGCTGTTGCTGGGCGCTCAGCACCTCGCCCGTGGCGCCACGATCGTGGCGGTGCGCGTGTGGCCAGCCCCCGATTATTCGCGCGTCACCATCGAGTCCGACGCCCGCCTGAGCTTTAACCAGACTTTTGTGCCCAACCCGCCACGTCTGGCGGTGGATGTGCAGGGCATCGAGCTGAACCCGGCGCTGCGAGAACTGGTGGCCAAAGTCAGCGCCAACGATCC
>JACCDQ010272681.1_pt1 | contig 16197 bp, 12 predicted proteins | sample 7446031 | NCBI WGS metagenome assembly JACCDQ01 (sample SAMN15323442, study PRJNA562643) | freshwater metagenome | isolation source: river surface water | place: USA:Blue River Watershed | collected 2017-08-17
GCTTGGTTTTTTAAACGGATTTTCACAAATAAAAAATACAGCACGATTTTCAACGTATCCATTCTGATAGCAATAGTTACCCATATTGGTACTTTTGAATCAGATTTGACATTTTATTTGGGGATTTTACGAAACTACATTGTAGTTTATATTTTTTGTGATTTGTTTTTATTCAAATCTTTGAATCGATACCTTACCGGTGAATTGGAATTAAATAAACGTAATAGGAATCGTAAAAACTTACACCTTAACTTGGCTAAAAGTAAGTAACAAAATATGTGCGGCATAGCCGGTCAACTTTCCTTCTCTAACATTCAGCCCAATACCCAATCCGTTTTGGCAGCTTTGGCACATCGGGGGCCAGACGCACAAGCCTTATGGTCTTCGGACAATATTTGCCTGTGGCATGCGCGTTTGAGTATCATTGATACCGATGCGAGGGCGAATCAGCCGTACACCGATGTTACGGGTAGGTATGTGTTGGTGTTTAATGGCGAGATTTATAATTACCAGGCTTTGAAGGCGACGCTTAGCTTCGATTGGCAAACGAGTTCGGATACCGAACTCTTGATGGAGTGGTTGAAGGCCTACGGCCATAGGCGTTTGGATGAGCTTGAAGGTATGTTTGCATTTGCGTTTTACGATACCCAGAACAATACTTGCTTGTTGGCGAGAGATCGCTTTGGGAAGAAACCGCTATACTTGCACAAAACAGATGAGGTGTTTTCGTTTGCATCTGAGGTGAGGGTATTGCTCAAAATGCAGCCTGAGGCCGCTTACACGACGCGTCAGCAACTCTGTAATTGGTTGTATTGGCAAAGTATTCCGGGGCAAGAGAGCCTCTTGCCTGAAATTACGCAGTTAGCGCCCGGTACGTATTTGGAATGGAACGGTGGTGAATGCGTTCAAAATTCTTTTTGCTCTTGGCAGACTCCAACATTGGTTCAAACCAATGAAGATACCGTACTTTCTGATTTAAAAAAGACCGTAAGCGCAGCCGTTCAAAAACGCTTGGTTGCGGACGTACCTTTTGCGACTTTTTTATCAGGTGGGGTAGACTCCAGCATCATTACCGCCTTAGCGGCTCAACAACTAGGGGCCTCGTTGAATACCTTTACGGTTTCTTTTGATGAAGCAGCTTTTTCCGAACACCATATTGCTGCTGAGGTAGCAAAGCGCTATGGCACACAGCATCATGAAATTCGGCTAACGCCCCAAGATTTCTTGAAAGAAATTGAGGCAGGTTTGGCGGCTACAGACCACCCGAGTGGCGATGGTTTGAATACCTATGTTGTTTCGAAACATACGCAAGCTGCGGGCTTTAAAATGGCCCTGTCGGGTATTGGTGGTGATGAATGGTTTTTGGGTTATCATTACTTTACGGCGCTCGATGCGCTTATGAAAAAGCAAGCGCTGCGGCATTTCAGTTCCTTCACCGGTTTGTTGCCTTTACGCTACCGCAAAGCGATGGGTGTGTTGGCTAATTTAGACAAAGGCGCTGCCGCTTATGCGTATCAGCGCATTTTGTTTGACAGCTACACATTGCAGAGAGCTTTTGGTTTGCCTCTGCCTACTTTGCAACCAAGCGCTGCTGTTTGGCCAGACACCATGAGTGCGCGTTCAGTAGAAGAATGGCGCTATTATACCCAACCTGTTTTGCTGCGCGATACCGACCAATACAGTATGGCGGTAGGCTTAGAATTGCGCGCGCCTTTCATGGATCAAGACGTCGTGAATTTTGCGCTGAGTTTGCCAGATGACATCAAGCGCGGCACGCGCTCTAAATATTTGCTCATCGAAGCATTCAAAGAGTTGTTGCCCACAAGCGTTTACGAGCGTAAAAAGCAAGGCTTCACCTTGCCGTGGGAACAATGGATGCGCCATGAGCTCAAAGAATTTTGCCAAACCCGTATTGCGGCTTTCGCCCAACGCATTGATGCGCCTCAACTCAACACCGAGTGGGCGCAATTTATTATGGGGCGTGGGCAGTGGTCTTGGTCTCGCCTTTGGTGTATTGTTGCTTTAGAGGATTATCTGATTAGAAATGAAATCAAAGTAGTTTGATTTTTATTTTTACCCAATATTTCACTCCAGCAAAAAAAGCCGGAGGCCCAATTACCTCGATTACAAATATGATTGAGCAATTGGATATTGACTTCAAAGTGGTCGCTCGTGGTCATGATTTAAATGAATCTAAAGTTCTTTCAGTTGAGTTAAATCAATGGACCAATAACAATTCAAAATGGTATGTTGGTTTTGGTATGAAGTCAATATTTAGCTTCATTCAAGAAATTAGAAAACAGCGTAAGCAAACCTTCTACATTAATGGTTTGTTTGATTTCAAGCTCAACTTTCTGCCTATTTTATTTGGCAAAAAGCTCATTGTTGCCCCAAGAGGCATGCTACAAAAAGGTGCGCTACAAAACGGGCATCTCAAAAAAAGAACTTATTTAGCTTTGCTTCAATTAGTACTCAAGACCAAGCGAGTTAAATGGCATGCAACGGATCTTGTCGAGGCTATGGACATTACCACAATTTTCGGTGCGCAAGAAATTGAAGCTATTTCCAATTTAATTGCCGTACCAAAAGAGGTGAAGTTAAATTCGTCAAAAAAACAAGATCAGCTTCGTTTAGTGTATTTCTCACTCATAGCTGAAAAGAAGAATTTGCTGTTCTTGCTTGAATGCATGGCTCAATCTAATGCTGATATATATTTAGATGTAGTTGGTCCTATAAAAGATCAAAGTTATTTTGAACGCTGTAAGGCTTTTATTGATTTACATCCAAAACTCTTAGAAAAGGTCTGTTTCAATGGCCCAGCTGAAGCCAATTTTATGCAAGTTCATGCCGCTGAATATGACTATTTTGTTCTTCCAACAAAAGGTGAAAATTTTGGCCATGCCATCATCGAAAGTTTGGCAAATGGCCTTCCAGTGCTTATTTCAGATTCAACCCCTTGGAATTTTGATCAGGCTTCACATTCCGGTTTATATTCTCTTCCGCTTAACCAAGAAGATTGGCAAAATATACTTAAAGAGGTAGTCAAACAAAATGCCGAGCAACACCAGGTTTCAAAAAGGATGGCAATTGAATATTTCAATAAAAATATTGCATCTAAAAATGAAGCAACAAAACACGCATATCTCCAACTATTTGAAAAATAACAACATGATCATCCTAGGAATCAACGCCTACCACGCCGATGCTTCGGCAGCCATTTTAGTCAATGGTAAACTCATTGCCGCTACCGAAGAGGAGCGTTTTACGCGTACCAAGCACTGGGCTGGTTTTCCGGTGCAGGCCATACAGTTTTGCTTAGAGGAGGCTGAAGTTGACCTCGATGAGGTCGATTACATCTGTATTGGGCGCGATCCGAAGGCGAAGTTTTCTAAAAAGATGGCGTTTATGCTGCAGTCGCCGTTGGCGGTGTTCAATTATGCCAGAAAGCGCTTTTTGAATGCCAAGCAAGTGCTGAGGATTGTCGATGAACTGCTGAAAGTAGATCCGAAGGCCAACAAAGCCTTGTTGGAATCCAAATTTCAGAACGTAGAGCACCACCGCAGCCACTTGGCTTCGGCGTTTTATCCGTCGCCTTACGAAGAAGCAGCGATTTTATCGATAGACGGTGCTGGCGATTTTACCACCACTATGTTGGCTGTAGGGAAAGGGACTCATATTGAGGTGCTCGAAGATTTAGATTTTCCGCATTCAGTGGGGGTGTTTTATTCGGCCATGACGCAATTGTTGGGCTTTCCGTATTACGGCGACGAATACAAAATTATGGGCTTGGCACCTTATGGCGAGCCGAAGTACGTCGACAAACTTCGCGATGTCGTGCAACTGATTCCGGGTGGCTTGTTCAAGCTCAATTTGAGTTATTTTCAGTCGCCACACAAAGGCTATGTGCATTATTCCGAAGACTACATGCCACTCGTGCATTCCTTGTTCAATGAAAAAATGGAAGCCACTTTTGGCAAGGTCAGAAAGAAAGAAGAAGAACTAACACAGTACCACAAAGACCTCGCGGCTTCGGTGCAGCGCTATACCGAAGAAATTATTTTTCACGTCCTGAACTACCTGCACCAAAAAACAGGCCTCACCAAGGTGTGTATTGCAGGTGGGGTAGCGCAAAATAGCGTTGCCAATGGTAAAATTACACGCAACACGCCGTTTACCGACGTTTATATCCCGAGTGCGGGCCACGACGCCGGCATCTCGATGGGCTCGGCCTATTGGGTGCACCACATGGTGGCCGGGCAAAAGCGCAGCAAGGCTGTTTTTGATGCCAACACGGGTTGCTACTACAGCAATGCGCAAATCAAGGCCGAATGCGAGCAGCAGGGCTTGGTGTACCGCGAACTCCCCGATGCCGAATTGTATCCTGAAATTGTCAGGTGCCTCACAGGCGGTGGCGTAGTAGGTTGGTTCAACGGATGCGCCGAATTTGGCCCACGCGCCTTGGGTGGCCGCTCCATTATTGCCGATCCGCGCCGCTCCGACGCCAAAGAAATTTTAAACCTCAAAATCAAGCGCCGCGAAAGCTTTAGGCCTTTTGCCCCGAGTATCCTCAAAGAAGAAGTAAAGAACTGGTTTGAGCTAGACGAGCCCGTTCCGTTCATGGAAAAAGTATTCCCGATCAGAAAAGAAAAACAGTCAGAAATTCCGGCCGTAACCCATGCCGATGGCTCGGGCCGTTTGCAAACCGTAGACGCCGAATTTTCGGAGCGCTACCACGCACTCATTTCTGAATTTTTCAAGCAAACCGGCGTTCCCATTTTACTCAATACTTCCTTCAACGAAAACGAACCCATTGTCAACGCCCCAGCAGAAGCAATTGCCTGCTACCTGCGCACCAGCATGGATATGTTGGTGATGGAGAACATCGTTTTACAAAGAATATGAAACACCTTACAATTATAGCCGGCGCGAGGCCCAATTTCATGAAAATTGCGCCAATTGTGCATGAAATACATCGAGCTCAAAGTACAGGAGTTGATATAACCTATAGATTGGTTCATACTGGTCAGCATTACGATCAAAAGATGTCAGGTGCTTTTTTTGAGCAATTAGGTATACAAGAGCCAAATGCAAACCTTGAAGCTGGTGGTGGCACACAAGCAGGGCAAACTGCTCAAATTATGATCAATTTTGAAAAGTACTTGCTTGAAAACGCAACCGATTGCGTGTTGGTCGTTGGAGATGTGACTTCCACAATGGCTTGTGCAATTGTGGCACAAAAACTTCATGTTAAAGTGGCGCATGTCGAAGCTGGTATTCGTTCCAATGATTGGTCAATGCCGGAAGAAATCAATCGCCTTGTTACAGATGCAATTACCAATTACTTTTTTACTACATCAGAAGTCGCCAATCAAAATTTGCTGAATAACGGTATTTCTAAAGAGCGTATATATTTTGTAGGTAATACGATGATAGATACCTTATTGAAGAATCGCAATCGGTTTGTTAAGCCAGCAATTTTTGACCAGCTTGGATTAAGTGAAAAAAATTATTTGGTAATGACGCTACATCGTCCTGCGAATGTCGATGAAGAGTCGAAATTGAAGGCCCTACTAGATCAAATTATCGAGCATTCGAATGGCTTGCCATTAATTTTTCCTGTGCATCCGAGAACTGCAAAAATCCTTGAAAATTTAGGTGTCACTCATCCAAGATTACATCTTATTGAGCCGCTAGGGTATCTTGAATTTAACTATTTAGTAGAGCGTTCAAAGGCTGTTGTTACCGACTCGGGCGGCATTACCGAAGAAACAACCGTGATGGGCATTCCATGTATGACCTTGCGGGATAATACAGAACGGCCAGAGACAGTTACAGAAGGAACAAATGAACTTATAGGAACAGACCCAAATAATATTGAACCAGCGATGCGACGCTTGTTTTCAAACAACTGGAAAAAAGGTCAAATTCCTGCACTTTGGGATGGTAAAACAGCAGGGCGTATCGTTGAGATTTTAATTGATTTGTAAGCCATGCTCTCCATCCTCACCGTTACCTACAATTCCCTAACCACGCTTAAAGAAGCTTATGCAAGCTTACTTGGGCAATCATTTAAAGATTGGGAATGGATTGTGCAAGACGGTGGCTCAAGCGATGGTACTCTGGAATGGCTCGAAAGTCTTTCTGATGCTCGGGTCATTTGGGTGTCTGAGAAAGACCACGGCATTTACGATGCGCTCAATAAGGCCGTGGGTAGGGCCAGTGGTGAGTGGATTGGTTTGTTGCATTCAGATGACCTTTACCCGAATGCTGAGGTTCTTAGTCAGGTAGTAGAAGCGTTTAAAACAACTATTGATGGCGTTTATGGTGATTTGAAATATGTAATGGAAAAAGACACCCAAAAAGTGTTGCGCCATTGGCAAAGTGAGGCTTTTGCTCCTACTTTATTGCGTAAAGGCTGGATGCCGCCGCACCCCACGCTCTTTCTCAGAAAAGATGTGTATGCAAAGGTGGGGGGCTTTGATACCCGCTACCGCATTGCGGCCGATTATGATTTCATTTTGAGGGTGTTTCGAACGCCCCATTTAAAAATACACTACCTGCCCCAGGTGCTGATGCTGATGCGCCAGGGAGGGGCGAGCTCCAAACTCAGTAATTTGGTGTCTAAAAGCAAAGAAGACCTGCAAATTATGCGGGCCAATGGCTTGCCTTTTCCGTTGCTTGTTTTGTTTCGGAAGGTGAGTGGAAAATTTGTTCAGTTTTTCTAAAATGCATACTGACGGCTCAAAAAAACGTGCAATATTGGAATTGAATTCCTAAATTGCATACATTTGTAAAATGATACCTCGTTCAGCGGCACAAACTTTAGCTCAATTAGCAAGACAGTACAAGGCTGTTGCGGTCATCGGGCCTCGGCAATCTGGGAAGACCACCCTAACCAAACTGTTGTTCCCAGAAAAAGCCTATGTCAATTTTGAAAATCCGGATACGCGCTTGTTTGCCACTGAAGATCCGAGGGGATTTTTATCTAATTATCCAAACGGCGCCATTTTTGACGAAGCGCAACGGGTACCCGAATTGTTTTCTTATTTGCAACAAATTTTAGATGAGTCGACTGACAATGGTTTGTTTATCATTACTGGGTCCAATAATTTTTTACTTCAGCAAAGCATTTCACAATCTTTGGCTGGACGTGTTGCCTACCTCACTTTGCTTCCTTTGAGTCTTGATGAAATTGGTGCGCATACAATGAGCTGTAGTGAGTTGCTTTTTAAGGGGTCTTACCCGAGTTTGTATCAGCAAGAAAAAGACATCAGTAATTGGTACGCGAATTACATTAGAACCTACGTAGAACGAGATGTTCGGCTGATCAAGAATATCACCAATTTAGCCACATTTGAACGATTCATTCGTTTGTGTGCTGGTAGAATAGGACAGTTATTGAACGTAAATAGTCTTGCACTTGAAGTAGGTGTAGACAACAAAACAATCAATGCTTGGATCGGTGTCTTGGAAAGCACATTTGTCGCCTTTCGCTTACAACCCTATCACCAAAATTTTAACAAGCGGATTGTCAAAATGTCAAAATTTTATTTTTACGATACTGGTTTGGCAGCTCATTTGTTAGGTATAGACAGCAGTGAACAGCTAGACCTTCATGTTTCCAAAGGCGCCTTGTTTGAAAATTTAATCATTGTTGATCTCATCAAGAGGAGATTCAATGAAGCGAAGCGCAATAATTTGTTTTTCTGGCGCGACAGCGCGGGCAACGAATTAGATGTGCTTATAGAGCAGGCTTCAGGCTTGATTCCTATCGAAATCAAATCTGGGCAGACCATTACGTCTCAGTATTTTAAAGGCCTCAATTATTGGCAAAAAATCACAGGGTCCGAAGGAGGCTATGTCGTCTATGCGGGCCAAACGATAGAAAAAAGAAGTAAGCAACAAATGGTGCTTCCATTTACAGCATTAGAAAATATAAAAGATCAATTCTTCAAGCCATGAAAACACCACAACAACTCCTCGAAAACTTCACGGTGATCGCCTCAGACTTAACGCGCCCGTGGGGGGCTTTTTACGTCATTGACGAAACACAAGCCCAGGCTTTCTCTGATGCCTTTTTTGAGGGCCTAGACGTCAATACCCTTACCATTGGTGGCAAACTCAGCCCCAAATTATTGGTGGTGGCAGCCGGCCAGCGCCTTTCTTGGCAATACCACAACCGCCGCGCCGAAATTTGGAAAGTAGTGCAGGGCACCGTGGGTATTGTGCGTTCTGATGACGACACCGAAGGCGAAGTAGTGCACTACACCGAAGGCCAAACCATTAAACTCGCGCAAGGTGAGCGCCACCGCTTGGTGGGCTTAGATGCCGACGCCATTATTGCCGAAATTTGGCAGCATACCGACGCCAGCAATCCGTCTAACGAAGACGATATTGTGCGTGTGCAAGATGATTTTGGTCGTTAATTTTTAAACTTTTCGAATGCCGCTAAAAGCCCTTAACCCCACCCAAACCGCCGCTTGGCAAAAGCTACAAACGCATTTTGACGCCAATAAAGACTTGCGCATGCAAGATTTATTTGCACAAGATGCCGAGCGTGCCGCACGTTTTCATATCCAATGGCAAGACTTCTTATTGGACTACTCCAAGAATCGAATTACTGCTGAAACCATGGCGCTCTTGCAAGCACTCGCCACCGAAGTGGGCCTTTCGGATGCTATAGAAAAGTATTTTACGGGCGATATCATCAATCAGACCGAAAATAGAGCGGTCTTGCATACGGCGCTGCGCAGCAAAGAAAGCACACCGCTTTTGGTAGAGGGTTTGGATATCCGACCAGAAATCAGAAAGGTAAAAGAGAAGATCAAGGGCTTTTCTCAGGGGGTGATCACTGGTGAAAGAGTAGGTTTTTCGGGTAAGAAATTCACGGATATCGTTAATGTCGGTATTGGAGGCTCTGATTTAGGCCCCGCCATGCTCGCCGACGCTTTGGCTTTTTATCAAAACCACCTGAATGTTCATTTTGTATCGAATGTAGACGGCGACCACGTGCAGGAGGTACTCAAAAAGGTGAACCCCGAAACCACACTTTTTGTGATTGTTTCCAAGACCTTTACCACCCAAGAAACGCTCAGCAATGCGCAAACGATTCGCAGTTGGTTCTTGAAAGCGGGCAGCGAGGCCGATATTGCGGCGCATTTTGTGGCGGTGTCTACCAACCTGCAAAAAGTGCAGGAATTTGGCATTGCCCCCGACAATATTTTCCCGATGTGGGACTGGGTAGGGGGGCGCTTCTCGTTGTGGAGTGCCGTTGGTTTGTCGATTGCACTTGTCATCGGTTATGATCATTTTGAAGCGCTGCTCGACGGCGCAGCCGACATGGACACCCACTTTAGAACGGCGCCATTTGAACAAAACATGCCGGTTGTGATGGCGCTTTTGAGCGTGTGGCACAACAACTTTTATGGGGCAGAAAGCGAGGCGCTGATCCCCTACACGCAATATTTACAAAAGTTTGCGCCGTACTTGCAGCAAGGCATCATGGAGAGCAACGGCAAAAGCGTGGGCCGAGACGGCAAGGGAGTGAACTACCAAACCGGCACCATCATTTGGGGCGAGCCCGGCACCAACTCGCAGCATGCCTTTTTTCAGCTGATTCATCAGGGCACCAAACTGATCCCTACGGACTTCATTGGCTTTAAAAAGTCTTTGCACGGCAACACCGACCACCACAACAAACTGATGTCTAATTTCTTTGCCCAAACCGAAGCGTTATTGGTAGGTAAAACTGACCCGAACCCTTTTAAGGTCTTTGAGGGCAACAAACCAACCAACACCCTTTTGATAGACCAATTAACGCCTCAAAGTTTGGGTGCGCTCATCGCACTCTACGAACACAAACTGTTTGTGCAGGGCGTAATTTGGAATATTTTCAGCTATGACCAACCCGGCGTGGAGCTCGGCAAGGTACTCGCCAATAGCATCCTCTCCGATATCGATCAACAAACCCCCGGCGGCCACGACGCCTCTACTACTTTTCTACTTCAGCACTATCTGCAGTAAAACTACCTAGCTATGAAAAAACAACTACATTTCCTTTTGCTCGCGCTTTTGGTCTCATTTGGGTATGGAGCCCAGCAGACCATTAAAGTGAGTAGCAAAGCCCAAATGGTTTATTCCAAATACGACCAAAGCTATTTGGTCTTAGATGACTCCACGCATTATTACACCTATGCGCTGAAACAAGGGGTCTGGAAAAAACACAACTTGCACATTGCCCCAGAACCAGAGCTTCCTTTTGAGCAGTTCAAGGGGCGTTTTTATCCGATTGCGGTGGCCAAGAACCGTTATGTGTTTGTGATGGACGGCTGCGGAATGGTCTTTGCGCTCAAAAACGACACCATTCGGCGCATAGACAACAGTTATGATCAAAAAAACCAGTTCAATTCGGCAGTTTATGAACACGATGGGCAGGTTTTCATGTTTGGGGGCTATGGGCTTTTTGAAGTAAAGAACACCCATACTTTCTTTGACAACGTCTCCAAAGAGTGGTTTCAGGTTTTTAGAAACACCAAAGAGTGCCCTTCTGGGCGCAGCTCGGTGTATTTTATTAAAGATCCCAAAGCCTTGTATGTCTTAGGTGGTGTAGAGCAGCACTTTTCTAAGTACAAGATTTGCAATGACATCTGGCGCTTTGATTTGCGCCAACAAAATTGGAAACTCCTCGGCGAGCTCAATGCAGACTTTCTGAAGCGCACAGAAATCAGGGGCTTTGTTCAGAACAAAGATTACCGCATCTTTCATTCCAACAACAAACTCACGTTGGTAGATGTTGCCAACAACAAATACTACAGCTATACCTCCAACCGCTATTTTACTTACGGTCGTATGCTACCAGACCACCGCATGCAGCGCGTTTTATTGGGTACCCATCCTTCGATCAGCAGCGAGCAGCTCACCCTCAAGGTGCTACCGTTAAGAAGTTTACTCCAAGGTAGCCCCCAAGAGTATTTCCTCTACAAACCCATCTCGATTTTCAAGCAGGTTTCTTTTGACACCTATCTCTGGATTTCTATTTTGCTCAATCTCGCTTTCTTTTTCTTGCTCTTTTACTTCAGAAGAATTACCAAGACCTCTTGGTACAGACCTAAAAATGCAATCTTGAGGCGCTCAGATTTTTCTGAAATGGAATGGGTGGTCTTGCAGCTCATTCAGGAGAAAGAAGAGCTCGAACTCTCTGCACTCAATGACTTTTTTGACGAGCCAGGCCTCTCGCACGAGACGCTCAAAAAGCGCCGCGAAAGCTTTGTGAAGGCCTTGCGCATCAAGCTGGCCCTGCTCACGCGCCGCGATGTTGAGACGCTCTTGCCTGAAAGCAAGCATCCGCTAGACAAGCGCATGAAAATTATTAGTTGGAATAAAGACATGGAAATCAATGGTTAAGGATAGGAGAAAAAAGGGTGCGCTCAATATTTCTTTGTACGCTAACACTCGAACAGGCAACTTTTGGCAACTTTGTAAAGTCTGAGTAAATGGTAGTGGTAGATTTATATAAAATATTAGTTTTTGCGCTCTTCTTTTGGGCGGGTTTTGTCTTGACCTACTACCTCACGCCGGTCGTGATCCAGGTAGTAAAGGTCAAGCGCTTGTTTGAGAAGCTCTCGGAGCGCAGCTCACACGCCACCCACATCCCGAGTTTTGGGGGTGTTACTTTCTATGTGGTATTCATTATTGCCATTTCGGTAGCCGAGCAGTTTTTTCAGATGGGCCGAGCAGTTTACCTTGTTCCTGCTGCCACCATTATGTTTGTCATTGGCCTCAAAGACGACCTTACCGGGATCTCGCCGCGCAACAAAATTTTTGCGCAAATTTTGGCCACCACCCTTTTGTTTTTGTCCACGGATTTTCAGGTAAGTGACCTACACGGTTTCATGGGCCTACATGGAGCCAACCCAATTCTAATCATTACATTGTCTTATGCGGTCGTCATTTTCTTCATCAATGCTTTCAACCTCATCGACGGCATCGACGGCTTGGCCTCTTCTTTAGCTGCTTTTTATTTTGGGGTGTTTGCAGTTGTTTTTTACCAGCTCCAAGAATGGGCATTTTTGAGCGTGAGCATTGCACTTATTGGCATGTTCATTGCTTTTTTGCGCTACAACCTCTCTACTGATAAAAAGATTTTCATGGGCGATACCGGCAGCTTGTTTATTGGTTTTATCATTGCAGCATTTGTCATTTACCTCATGACCTCCGACTATCCCAGATTGCTTCATAACATCCAGACGCCCAATTTCGGCTTGTTTTTGATCGCTACGCTCTACGTTCCCGTATTTGACTCCATTCGTGTTTTTGTAGCCCGCTCCATGGAAGGCCGCTCGCCGTTTTCTCCAGACCGCAACCACATCCATCACCTCCTCATGGACCGCTTTGCACTGAGCCATCGCCAAACCACAGCGCGCATTTTGCTGCTCAATATCAGTATTTCGCTGCTTTTTTGGTTGCTTGGGTCTTTTCTACCACACCTTTGGGTGCTTATGGCCTTGCTTGCCCTGAGCATTCTTTTTTCTATTTATTTGCGCAACCTTCGCCAGCAAATGCGCGTCAAGAGCTAAGTTGCAAGCTTGTGCAAGAAAGCGTAACTTTGTCTTACTTATTTTTATGAAATTACCTTCCCTTATCCAACGTTTCGGCTTCTTTGCGTTGCTGTTGCTCCTGATTAGCTCGTGCAAAACCCGCGAAAAGCTGGTTTATTTGCAGCAAGGCGCCGACCAAACTACAGTGCAGCCCGACTACCAAGTACGCCTCCGCACAGACGACCAACTCAACATCATGGTAGGTGGCTCAGACATGGAAAGCCTTGCGCCTTTTCAGTTCTTTTATTCTTCCAACACCCAAGGTGGTGGGGGAGGCATGATGCAAAACCCTCAAATGATGGGTGGTGCGGGCCTCTCTTACGTCATTGACATCAACGGCAACATCAACTTTCCTGTATTGGGTTTTGTCAAGCTTGCTGGCCTCACCCGCTTAGAAGCAGTGGAGTTTTTGCAAAAGCAGCTACAGGTCTATGTGCAAGATGTAGTGGTGAATATCCAACTCATGAACTTCAAGTTCACAGTTTTGGGCCAAGTGAAGGCGCCTGGTGTGCAAATGGTACCGGTGGGCACCGAACGCCTCACCATCTTAGAGGCCATTGCCAAAGCTGGTGACCTCCAGATTACCGGTTTGCGCAACAACGTGTTGTTGGTCAGGGAGCTCAACGGCCAGCGCACCGAATACCGCCTAGACCTCACCAGCAAGGACCTCTACAGCTCACCAGCCTACTACATCCGCCAAAACGACATCATTTACGTGGAGCCCAACTTTACCGCTAACTTCCAGGGCACCAACTTCCAGACCTTTACTCAACTTGGCACCACCGCCATCTCCATATTCTTATCGTTATACACCATCATTTCACTCACGAAATAATGTCCGAAGACCTTCAACAAAACCTGCTCAACCAAGAGCCACCCGAACCCAAAATCAACGTCCGGGAGCTCATAGACCGCTACCTGCATTACTGGCTCTGGTTTGTGCTTGGTGTGGGGCTTTCCATATTTGTGGCCTACACCATGCTGCGCTACTCTACCAATATTTACCAGAGCAGCGCCACCATTCTCATTCAAAATGCCAAAGAAAACGATGTCTTGAGTGGCCTCAACGCCAATACCGGCATCAGTTTGTTCCCGGAGCGCATGGCGATCGGCAACGAGATTGCCCTGTTCAAGACCCCAACTATTCTCCGTTCGGTGGCCGAACAGCTCGAGCTGCACAAAACCTACAAAATGGTAGGTCAAAACGCGGGCATCAAGAAGTCCGAAATGTGGAACAACAGCCCGGTGGTCATTCGTGCGGTGGGCCCCGATTCTTTGTTGTACAACATCAGTACCCAATTTGAGCTAACGGTTTTGAGTTCGGGCCGCTATGAGCTCACCATGAATGAAACCGAATACCTCGGCAAGCACAACTTCAATGCACCCATTGCCACTAGTATCGGCACCATCTCTTTTGACAAAACGCCCAACTTTGGCAGCGGCACCATTGGCAATACCTTTCTCATTGGCCTGAGCCCCTTAGAGGGCGTGGCGGCTGGCCTCAACAGCAGCATTGTTATTGACCGCGCCGACAAAACCTCTGACCTCATTGCCATCAGTATGCAAGGGCCCGTTATCGAAAAAAACAACGCCATTATTCGGGCGCTCATCGATGCACACCGCCAAGAAAAAATCGACGACCAAAACGAAGTAGCGCGCAACACCACCAACTTCATCAACGACCGCATGGCCTACCTCTCCAAAGAGCTCGGCGAGGTCGAGAAGGACGCAGAGTCTTTCAAGCAAGAACACCAACTCGTGGACGTCATGACCGACGGCCAAAGCTACTTATCAAAGCGCGATGCCACCGAAGCCAAAATCATTGAGGCCAACGTGCAACTCAAGCTTTCTGAATACCTCCAAGACTACCTCGCCAAGCACAATAGCAACACCACGCTTTTGCCCTCTAACCTCGGTTTTGAAGACGGTACCATTGTAGCGATCACCACCCAATACAACAAACTCATCCTAGACCGCGAGCGCTTGCTCAAGAACTCCAAGCCCAACAACCCGCAAGTGTTGCGCATGGAAGAACAAATGCAAGGCCTGCGCACCACCATGGAAGACGGCCTCAAGGCCAACAAGTCGCGCCTCAAGATCATCTTAGCTTCTTTAAACGACCAAGAGCGCCGCTACCAAGGCAAAATTGCCAACGTACCTGCTTTTGAGCGTCAGTTCCGCGACATCGAGCGCCAGCAAAAGATCAAAGAAACGCTCTACATCTTCTTGCTCCAAAAGCGCGAAGAAAACGAAATCTCGACTGCGGCTTCTATTGGCAATACCAAAATCATTTTAGAGCCGGCCTCCAATGGCGTACCGATTTCGCCCAACCGCAGTAAATACTACATTTTTGCAGTAGCCCTCGGTTTGCTCATTCCGTTTGGCCTCATTTACCTCAAGTACTTGCTCGATAGCAAGCTCCACGGCATCCACGACCTCATTAAATTCAAGCTCCCGGCCATTGGCGAAATCCCTAAGGGCGACGACGATCAACGCTCAGTGGTAGCGACCAAAAACGCCCGTACCCACATCGCCGAGGCCTTCCGCATGGTGCGCTCCAACATGAACTTCTTGCTAGAAGACAAAAAAGACAAGCCCTGCAAAACCATCATGTTCACCTCCAGTATTGCAGGCGAGGGCAAGACCTTCATCTCCATCAACATGGGGCATACCCTCTCGCATTCAGACAAAAAAGTAGTGGTCATTGGTCTAGACCTCCGCGCACCCAAAATTGGGCGCTACCTAGATATCACTTCTGCCGCAGGCGTCTCGAACTATATTGTCAACGACAGCCTGACTTTTGATGATATTTTGGTCAAAGACCCCGGCAATGCCAATATGTTCTACATGCTTTCTGGCGATATTCCACCGAACCCTTCGGAGCTCTTGCTCAGAGAGCGCTTAGTGGAGCTCATTGAGGAGGCACAGCGCCGTTTTGATTACGTGATCATCGATACCGCGCCGGTGGCGCTTGTTGCAGACTCCCTACACCTTTCTAAATTTGCCGACCTCACCATTTACGTGGCGCGTGCCGAGCACCTCGACCGCCGTATGCTCAGCATTCCAGCTGGCCTCTACCACGACAAAAAAATCCCTAACATGGCGGTTTTGGTCAACGCCACCGACCTCATGGGCAAAGGCTATGGTTATGGCTACGGCTACGGATCGGGCTATGGTTATGGCTACGGCTATGGTTACGGCTATGGCTATGGTTACGGCTACGGGCAGCGCTACGGTTCTGGCTATGGCGCCGAATACTTCGACAAACCCAAAAAGAAGAAATCCAAGCTCCAACGCTTCTTAGAAAAAGCCTTCCCGTTTGTGCGCATTTTGCGCAAGCGCTTTGGCAAGAAGTAAGCAAGCCGGGCACCGCAGCTTCTTTTGATTTATTTTTTAAGCCCCACTTCGGTGGGGTTTTTTGTTTCTTGGATTAAGCGTATTTTTACCACATGAAAGATTTGCTGCTCATCGTTTTACTTTCTTTATGTACCTGCACGCTAAACGCTCAGGTATCGGGCTCAGAAGCGCTTGCCGTACCGGTGGTGGGTATCCACTACGGAGGTGCATTTTCTGGTGGCGATTTAGCTGCGCGCTACGGTTA